>UMAJ01005172.1_pt1 | contig 16538 bp, 16 predicted proteins | sample 1963671 | NCBI WGS metagenome assembly UMAJ01 (sample SAMEA4835912, study PRJEB28245) | human gut metagenome | biome: gut microbiome; material: fecal sample | place: Denmark | collected 2008 | reverse complement strand
TTTACATATTTTTCTCTTTCTTCTCTAGCCTATAAAAAAAAATATGGTCTTTTTTGACCATATTCTTAATAATTTACTTTATTTGTTATATTTTTATAATCAGAATATAACTTTAAGCACTCTTCCCTATCAAGTTCCGTCATAAACTTTTTCTTTTCATCTTCCGTCATTGAATAAAACTTATTGTCTCTAAATCCAATTTCTTCCGTGTCAATAACATTACAACCATAATAAACCTTACTAATATTAGCCCATAATATCGCACCATAGCACATTGGACAAGGCTCACCTGTTGTATAAAGTTCGCAACCTGATAAATCAAAAGTATGTAAATTTGCTGATGCATTTCTAATTGCTTGCATCTCACCATGGCAAGTAGGATCATTGTTTGAAACGACCTGATTATGTCCTTTTCCTACAACCTTGCCATCCTTAACTATCACCGTACCAAAAGGACCCCCTTCACCACTAATAATCCCCTGTCTTGCTTCTTCAATCGCAAGAAACATAAATTTATTCACAGTAATCATCCTTTCTATGTACCTTTATTTTATCATTCTATTGCTAAAATTTCTACATTTTTTATTTCTTTTATACTTTTAATTTCCTCAATAAACTTGGGTAATGTAATATTTAATTTGTCGATTTCAATCATAATACTGATATAAGCAATATTTTGTATAGGAAGATCCTGATTAATTGTCAATACATTTCCCTCATGAGTTGCAATTATATTAAGTACATTTGACAAAATACCTTTACAATTTAAAGTCTTTAACATAACTTTAGCTTTTATTCCAAACTCACGTGATGATAAATAAATATCATTCGAATACTTGTAAAAGGTACTACGACTAATATTTACCATTTTACAAGCATCAGAAACAGATTTTCCTTCGCTATTTATTAAATCCTTAGCTTTTAAAACTTCATTATAGCCCTGTGGTAATTTCGTTTTTTTTATAATTACATAGTCATTATCCATAGACTAGTCCTCTATTTTAGCATAAAACATGGCATTTTTTGTAATTTTTTCAAGCTGTCTTGCTGATATTTTTTTTGTATAAACAAACATACCATCCTTATAATCAACAATATCCTCAGGAATATCCTCTTCTGTTTGAATTAAATATCTATCAAAAAATAAATCATTAAAGCAGACATTTAATTCCCCATTATTAGGGAAATCAATATAGCCTCTGTCCTCTAAAATCATTGTAAGGTCTGATACAATGGCATTACCTGTAGGCATTTTTCCAGCACCCTTGCCAATAAATTCTAATTTACCAGTATTGGCTCCGTCAATTTCAATGATATTCAATTCTTTAGATACCATCGCAAAAAAAGATGTCTTTCTTACAATTGTTGGTTCAACTCTAATAGAAACCATATTATCTTTTTTATAAGCTTCTGCTAAATATTTTAAAACATAATTTTTATTATTAACATAAATAATAAACTGATCATTGGCTTTTGATATTGGATATGTATAGGCATGATTAATAGATATATTTCCCTTAAAGCACATAGTTGAAAGAACAACAATTTTTCTTACTGGATCATAACCATAAATATCATCAGTTGGATCAGCCTCTAAATAACCTAAGCGAGAGGCTTCATTAAAGGCTTTATCATATAAATAGCCTTGTTCTTGAATAAGACTCAATAAAAAATTTGTTGAGCCATTAATAATACCCTTAATATGATTAATTTCATTTGTCTTTGTATTGTTTATAATACTTGCAACAATTGGAACACCACCACCAACAGCAGCTTCAAATAAAAGATAAACATTATTTTCATGTGCTAGTTCTAATAGTTCATTCAAATGTACAGATAAAACCTCTTTGTTAGCTGTTATGACATGCTTTTTATGAGTTATAGCCTTTTTTATTAATTCATATGCGGTAGTCCCACCACCAATAGCCTCAATTACAATATTTATTTCCTTATCATTAATAATATCATCACTATTTGTTGTTAAAAGATTATCTGGATATTCCTTATATTTTTCTTTATTTCTTACTAAAATTTTTTTAATTTTGGCTTTTGTTTTAAAATAATCATTTTGTTTAATAATATCATAAACACCGCTACCAACATGTCCAAGTCCAAGAAGTCCAATATAATTAACACTCATAAATTTCCACCCCATTATTATCTACAATTACTTTAACAATTTTAAAATCATATATTTTATCTAATTCTATAACCTTATCACCAATCACTAATAATGAAGAACCTGCACCACTTATCGCAACGGCATAATCCTTAAAATACGCTTTTACATCAAGACTATGTTCTATAAGCTTATATCGATAAGGCTCATGTATTTTATCATCAAAAATAGCCTTAAGTAGTTCTATATCACCATCTATAAAAGCGGATGGTAGATTAACAATTCTTGATAAATTCGCTATTACATCACATCTATTATACATTTTTGGAAGAACACTTCTACTAAGCTCCGTTTTCAATTCAAAAGGAGGGATTAAGCTATAAAATTGCAATCTACTAGAAGGAATATATTTTTTATAATAATATTTTTCATGAGCCATAAATGCAGCACATAAACCACCAACTAAGGCAGGAAGCACATTATCCGGATGTCCTTCAATAGACGCACATAGGTCAAGCAAATCTTCTTTTTTCAAATTTAAACCAGATAGAATATTAGCTGCCATAACACCTGCAACTATACAAGAAGCCGATGAACCAAGTCCTCTTGATGAAGGGATATCAATTCTAAATGGCAAGATTTTAACTGGAACATATTTAATATTATAATATTCAAAAAAGCGTTTATAACTTTTTAAAACTAAATTATTAGTTCTAAATTTACTCTCAAAAGCATCCACATTATCAAAAGAACTTTTTTCAAAGCCAAATTCATTATAAATGTTTAAAGCTATTCCCAATGTATCAAAGCCGACTGATAGATTGGCACTTGTTGCAGGTACTCTAATTTTTAGCATATCCTTCTACCTTTCTTATAACCATATAATTTATTTCTTCCTTTTTACATACTAAAGGATTAAGCTCAATATTTTTCAAAGCAATAAGACGCTTGTCTGGTAAAACGCCCGTTAAATTTTTAATTTCTTCAATTAACGTAAATTCATTTACTTGCTTGATTCCTAAAGCACTGGCAATCGTAACAGGAAATTTATATGGGCTTGCAGTTGAAACACAAATTGTATATCCGTTAGGTTTTGTTTTCAAATACCCCGTATAAGCAACACTTGTATGAGGATCAATTAAAATACCCTTATTATAATAAAGTTCTTTAATCGCTTTTTTTGTTTCTTCCTCATCAACATATGTTGCATCTATATTTTGTAATTCACTAAATAAGTCCTTATTTACCTTATAAGAACCATTTTGATTTAATCTTTGCATAAGCTCTTTAACATAGTTTTTATCGTTAGTCATTAAATATAATAATCTTTCAAGATTTGAAGAGACCAAAATATCCATTGAAGGAGAATTCGTTACATAAAATGGACGATTAGCATTATATTCTCCTGTTTTAAAAAAATCTGTCAATACATTATTTTTGTTTGACGCACAAATTACGTGATTAATTGGCGTACCAAGCATTTTAGCAATATAACATGCTAAAATATTTCCAAAATTACCTGTTGGTACAGAAAAATTAATCTTTTCCCCATATTTTATTTTTCCCTTATTAACTAAGCATATATATGTATATATATAATAAACAACTTGAGGAATTAATCTTCCGATATTAATTGAATTAGCACTAGAAAGAGAAATACCAGGAATCTTTACAGTATTAAAAATATTTTTAACTGCCCTTTGACAATCATCAAAATTACCATCTACCGCAATTACTTGAGCCTTATTTGAATTAAAACTTAACATTTGTGCTTCTTGAATCTTAGAAATAGCATTATGCGGATAAAGGACAATTACGCTTATATCATCTAAGGCTTTAAAACCACATAATGCTGCACTACCAGTATCACCTGATGTAGCAGTCAAAATGACGGTATGCTCTTTAATATCGTTTTTCTTTTTAGCAATACTTAATAAATAAGGAAGTATCTGTAGTGCCATATCCTTAAATGCGAATGTAGGTCCATTATATAAATTTAAAAAACCAAATGATTCCGTTAAATCAAATGATACTTCACCATTTACAAAAGCACTATCATTATAAGCACTTTCAACAGCATAAGAAATTTCTTCTTTCGTATAATCATCTAAAAAGGCTAATAATATCTTTTTAGCCAAAGTTTTATAATCATATGATAAAAAAGATTCATTAAATTTAATATTTGGTAGTTTATCAAAAATAAAAAGGCCTCCATCTGATGCTAAACCTTTAATAATTGCTTGGGACGCAGTTATGGATTCATTCCCTCTTGTTGAAAAATACATTTTATACACCTCTTGGTTATATTATACTTGTTTTTTGTAGATAAACAAGTGTTTTTGTAGAAAAAACAAGTATAAAAAAAGATGCTTATTACAAGCATCCTTTATACTACTTTTTAAATAATCTTAATATATCATTATATGTGACAAAGACAAATAAAATTAAGAGTAAAATAAATACAATATTATTTAATAGTGTTTCAAATTTTTTATTTGGCTTTTTATGAGTTATAGCTTCATAAATTAAGAAAACTGCTCTTCCACCATCAAGGGCAGGAATTGGTAAGAAATTCATAATACCAATATTTACGGATAATAACGCAATAAGGGATAAATAAGCTAAAAAGCCACTACTTAAGGTTCGTGATACTAAATTGAAGATTCCAACAACACCCGAAAGATCAGAAAGTCCAACCTCCCTAATATTTGCAGATGGTGCAATTAATTCCTTAAGAGTTGAAAATATTACAAGTGATGATTCACCAAATTGTTTAAAGCCTGCCTTAGTACAACCCCAAAAATCAAAATGATATTCTGGAGAAACTCCAATATATGCCTTAAGCTTAATAATATCCTGACCACTTAATAAAGCATCTGAATAAGAATAAATCGGTGTTTGAGAATCAATTTCTTTTTTCTTATCCTGACTATAGAACTTGTAGTCAATTGATATAACATCAGTATAAGCATTTAAATTACTAATTAAATCAGACCAATCATTAATTACTGTCCATTCACTATTTCCATGAATCCTAATCGCTGTAATATAGTCACCATTTTTTAAAACGGTCTCATCATCTGAAGGAGTCGCCTTATCTTTACCTGTACCATATTTAAGTCCTAAATTACCAACCTGAGCACCTTTATCATATGATGAAGCATTTTCATCAATTTGCATATTTGAAAGACCAAAGCTATTTAAAACTAAATAAACTCCACAATTATTTTCTTCCTTAAGCACACCATCATGTATATACTTAAGTGTAATGGTCGTTTTTCCTTCCTTAGCAACATCTTCCATAATAACGCCTAAAGAATTCCAATCGGTCACTTCTTTACCATTTACTTCCTTTATAATATCACCTGAAGACAAAAACTTAGCTGAAGGATATGCCTCACCAACACTTCCAACAATATTAGTATTAGCAGGTACTCCTGTTACAAAGGAAATTATTAAATAAAGAACAATTGATAGGACAAAATTCATTATTACACCAGCACTAATAGTAATAAATCTTTGGGATATTTTCTTAGAATCAAAACTACGATCATATGGTGTAATTTGCATTCTATCCTTAGGTGATGATACTAAAAAGGCATCTCTTAAAATAGGATATGTTTTATCCTCACCATCAATTTCAAGAGTTACTTCTAAGCCCTCACCATGTACTCCTAAAAGCTCAATATGTTTTACCACACCTCTAAAATCAGCATCGAGATTTTGATCAAGAACAAGTTCCTTAACTGAACCATCCTCTAAATTAATACCAATTGTTTCGCCTTCATTTATTAGAATTTGTTCCACTGTACTATCTGCCATTGCAACATATCCGCCAATAGGAATTGCACGAATAGAAATCATTGTTTCACCTTTGCGCTTTTGCCATAATACCGGACCCATACCTATTGAAAATTCATGACATAAAATACCAGCTTTTTTAGCACAGTAAAAATGCCCAGCCTCATGAATCAAAATAATAATTCCAATTGCAAATATAAATGCAATTATATTTAAAACTATCATTTAAAATCAACTCCAAATTCATTTAATATTTTTCTTTGAATTTCTTCGTTTAATGCAAGAATTTCATCAATTGAAGGATTTGAGTTTGAATACTCCTCATCAAGATAATTTTTAATAATTTTTTCAATATCTAAAAATTTAATTTTATCATGCAAAAATAACTTAACAGCCGCCTCATTAGCCGCATTTAAAACTGTCGGATAAAGTCCACCTTTTTTCCCAGCCTCATAAGCATAGGAAAGACAAGGAAATCTTTTTTCACTTAATTCTTCAAAATGTAGACAAGATACCTTCACCAAATCTAGAGCATCTCCTTGATAGTCAAGATGCTGGGGATACATTAATGCATATAAAATAGGACCCCTCATATCAGGTGAAGCTAAATGGGCTTTAATACCTAAATCATTATATTCAACAAGTGAATGAATAATACTTTCGCGGTGCATTACTGTTCTTATTTTTTCATAAGGCATATCAAATAAATGATGAGCCTCAATCACCTCAAAGCCTTTATTCATCATGGAAGCTGAATCAATCGTAATTTTAGCTCCCATACTCCAATTAGGATGCTTAAGAGCATCCTCCTTGGTCGCATTTTTTATCTCATCACGCGTTTTATCTCTAAAAGATCCTCCAGATGCCGTAATAATTAATGACTTAACTTCTCTTTTATCCTCTCCTTGAAGACATTGCCAAATTGCACTATGCTCTGAATCAATCGGATATAGTTCAAGCTTTTTTTCGCGAAGCAAGGCCTTTACCTGATCTCCTGCCATAACAAGAGTTTCTTTATTTGCAAGAGCAATATTTTTACCAGCATTAATCGCCTCTACTGTTGGTTTTAATCCCGCTGAGCCAACCAAAGCATTAACAAGTAATTCATTATCATACTTGTGATATTTTGAAACCTTAAGAAGCCCCTCGTCACCGTAGCACGAAATAAAATCAGAGCTTTTTAGTTCTTCCATTTGTTCTTTTGTTCTAAAAGACACAATTTCTGGCTTGAACTCGGAAATTATTTTCTTAGCAAGCTTAGAATCATGGCCAACAGATAAACCAATAACCTTTAAATCATTTGAATATTTTCTAATAACATCAAGGGTTTGTGTTCCAATAGAACCACAAGCCCCTAATAAATATATATATTTCATTATCTTACTTCCTTTTTAGAAAAGAACAAAAATTAATAACAAAGCAAGAGCTGCAAAAATAGCAGAATCTAGACGATCAAGCACGCCACCATGACCAGGGAAAATGTTTCCATAATCCTTTAAACCATATGTACGTTTAAGTTTTGATGCGACTAAATCTCCAACCTGACCTGCTATAGAAATAAAAATACTGATACCAAAAATGGCTATAAATTGCCAAAAGCTATTAAGCTTATCAAAATCGCCCTTCCAAAATACACTTACATCACTGGTATTGCTAAATAGTGTTTTAATTCCGTCTTCATTAAAATATCCCCTAAAGAAAGTACCATAAAAATAAGCAATTGTTGTAGCACATATTACGGCAACTAAAGATCCAATTATCGCACCCTCCCAAGTTTTGTGAGGACTAATTGTAGGACACATTTTATGTTTACCAAATTTAGAACCACCAAAATATGCAAATACATCGGTTAAAATTGTAATCATTAATAAATATACGATAAAACGTAAACCTAAAAATCTTAAAATTGTTAAAGCTCCAAAGCCAAGACCAGTATAGCAAATAGTTGTTAGTGCTTTTCCAACATCGCCACCATCAAAATCATGACAAAATACCATACAAGCAAGTAATGTAATAACGACAACTAAAAACATTGGTAAAAAGCCAATTTCTAGATTAAACAAATGTAAAATATGTGATGACAATGAATCATCTAATCCATTAGTACTTTTTACAAATTTAGCCCATTCTGTTAAGCATGACATATATATCAAAGCCGAAGATATAATAATTATTATTTTAACTCCTAAAGGAAATTTCTTTTGTTGCTCATACAATCTAATCATTTCTGTAGATGCTATTACCGCAAGTACAAGCATTGTTACTTGAAATAAAGGGAATAATTCCTTAACCATTAAAAGGGGAATTAAGATTAAGCATAAAACTGTTCCCGTGATAATTCTTTGTTTCATTATTTTTCCTCCTTAAGCCCACCAAAGCGACGATTACGGCTTTGATATGAGGCAATAGCCTTAAGTAATTCCTCTTCATGGAAATCTGGCCATAAACAATCTGTAAAATAAAGTTCGCTATATGCAAGCTGAAGTAATAAGAAATTAGAAATACGAATTTCTCCACTTGTTCTTATAAGCAAATCAAGCGGTGGTAAATCTTTTGTATATAAATGTTTAAAGATTGTACTTTCTGTTATATCATCTGGATTTAATTTTCCATCTTTAACAAGCATTGCAATTTCTTTTGTTGCATTTTTTACTTCATCTAAAGAACCATAATCAATAGCTAAAACAAGATTTAAGCCTGTATGTTTTTTTGTGTTTTCTTCAGCCTCTTCAATAAATTCTAAGAACTGAGGGCTTAATCGATCTCTTCTTCCGATAATAGTTATTTTAATATTTGAATCAAATAAATTTTTCTTATATTTTCTAAAATAACCTAGAGGTTTTGTCATTATAAATTTAACCTCTTTTTCAGGACGAGACCAATTTTCCGTTGAGAAACAATATACAGTCATGCATTTAATACCAATTTTATTAGCATATTTAGCCATATTAATTAAATTATTCGCACCATGAAGATGACCATAAGTTCGAGGCATTAATCTTTTTTTTGCCCAGCGGCCATTTCCATCTAATATAATCGCAATATGATTAGGAACACCTTTTTTAATTATTTCTTGTTCATTCATTTTTTCACCTACTTGTGATTAGTAATTCACTATATACTTTAGCATAAATAAAAGGATATTACAAACAAATTTAAAATAAATACTTTAAAATTCAAAAAAAAGACGCTAACATTAAAAGCTAGCATCTATTTATTATAAAATTAAATATTCATTAATTCTTTGCTCTTTGCATCAGCGATATCTTCAATCTTAGCGATATATTTATCAGTAAGCTTTTGAACATCGTCTAGATATCCTTTTTCTTCATCCTCAGGTAAATCTAGTTTCTTTAAAGCATCATTAGCATCACGACGAAGATTACGAACTGCAACCTTGCCTTCTTCGGCAACACGACCAACTTGCTTAACAAGGTCCTTACGACGTTCCTCAGTCATTGCAGGAAGTACAATACGAATACCAATTCCATCACCTTGAGGGTTTAAACCAAGATTAGCTGCAGAGATAGCAACCTCAATATCCTTTAATGATGATTTATCAAATGGCTTAATATATAATTGATTAGCCTCTGGTGTAGAAATAGATGACATTTGCTTAAGTTGAGTAGGACATCCATAATAATTAACAAATACTGAATCTAGGATAGCAGGATTAGCACGTCCGGTACGAACTTGTGCAAGTTCATGTTCAAATGCTTGAACTGACTTTTCCATTTTTTCTTCTGCTTCCATTAAAATCATATCTGGCATAAATTTAAGCTCCTTTTAATCATTTTTAACAAGGGTTCCAATATGTTCACCCTTAACAGCTTTAACGATATTTCCTGGCTTATTCATATTAAATACAATAAGCTTCATACCATTATCCTTACAAAGACTTGCGGCAGTTGAATCCATTACAGCAAGATTTTTATTAAGGACCTCACTAAAAGATAGTTCTTCATACATTTTAGCATTAGGATTTTTTCTTGGATCTGAATCATATACTCCTTCAGTTCCATTTTTAGCCATTAAAACAACATCAGCGCCAATTTCAATTGCACGTGTAGCAGCTGCAGTATCAGTTGAAAAATAAGGATTTCCCAAACCACCAGCAAAAATACAAACACGACCTTTTTCAAGGTGACGAATAGCACGACGTCTAATATATGGTTCAGCTACAGCTTGAACCTCAAGTGCACTTAAACAGCGTGTTGGAACACCTGCTTGTTCTAGGGCATTTTGTAATGCTAAAGAGTTCATAATTGTTGCAAGCATACCCATATAGTCAGCCTGAGCACGTTCAATGCCAAGCTCTTCACCGGTTTTGCCACGCCAAATATTTCCTCCACCACAAACAATACCAATTTCACAGCCTAAATCATAAATTTCCTTAATTTGATTTGCAGTTTCTTTTACTGTTTGAGGATTTATTCCAAAAGAAGTTTCACCCTTTAAGGCTTCTCCTGATAGCTTTAATAACACTCTTTTATACATATGAACAACTCCTTTTAATTTTTAAAAAAGAGGAGCAAACATGTTGCCCCTCAATAAATTACTTGTTTAGACCAGCTTGAGCAGCAACTTCAGCAGCGAAGTCTACAACTTCTTTTTCAATACCTTCACCTACAGCTAGACGAATGAATGATTTAACTGTTGATTTAGTATGAGAAAGATATACGCTTACTGTTTCATCTGGATTTTTAACAAATGGTTGATCTAATAAGCAGATCTCCTTTAAGTACTTTTGTAAACGTCCTGGAACAATATTGTTTTCAATAATGTTTTCAGGTTTTGGTTTAGCAGCCTTAGCATTTTCATTTAAAGCTTCTGTTAAGATAATTTGTCTTTCACTAGCAAGCTTTTCTTCACTAATATCTGCTTGAGATACATAAGTAGGTTGGTTTGCAGCAATGTGCATTGCAATATCCTTAGCAACAACTTCATCAGCATTGTCAAGAACTGCAACAACAACAATTCTACCACCCATGTGCTTATAAGCACCGAAAATTTGACTATTTTCCTTAGTAATTCTTTGAACACGACGCAAAGAAACCTTTTCACCAATTACAGCAGAATCCTCAAGAATAATATTCTCAAGAGTCTTGCCTTCAACAGTAATGTTTAAAGCTTCTTCAGTATTAGTAGCATCAGATGCACTAATGATTTGTCCAACCTTATCAAGTAAAGCTAAGAACTTATCGTTTTTAGCAACGAAGTCGGTTTCTGAGTTTAATTCGAATAATACGCAATCATTTCCATCAATTACGTATGAGCAAAGTCCTTCAGCAGCTACTCTTGAAGCCTTCTTTTCAGCCTTTGCAATACCCTTTTCACGTAACCAAACGATAGCCTTTTCCATATCACAGTCGCAAGCCTCTAATGCCTTCTTGCAATCCATCATACCAGCCATTGTCCTATCACGTAATTCTTTTACAAGTTGTGGTGTAACAGTCATGGTAATCCTCCTAAATTTTTTTTATTTTTTAATTAGTTAATTATTCAGCCTTAGGAGCCTTAGGAGCGTCCTTCTTTTGATAAGGCTTCTTGAAGCCAGGCTTTCTATCGCCTTGAGGCTTACGAGGACCCTTATTGTCCTTCTTTGGTTGTTCCTTGTTGATTTCCTCAGAAAGGTTTACAGCTTCATCTTCAAACTTCTCAACAACACCACCGTTAGCTTCGATTACTGCGTTATTCATAACCCAAGTAACTAGCTTAACTGCACGAATTGCATCATCATTTGCAGGGATAACATAATCAACATCATCAGGATCACAGTTTGTATCTACGATTCCGAATACAGGGATATTTAACTTACGAGCTTCTAAAATTGCATTGTGCTCCTTACGAGGATCAACAATGAATAAAGCTTGAGGAAGGCCCTTCATATCCTTGATACCACCAAGGTTCTTTTCTAGCTTTTCTCTTTCTTGAGAAATCTTAGCTACTTCCTTCTTAGTAAGCTTTAATTGATCGATAACTCCGTCTTCAAACATCTTATCAAGATCATTTAATCTCTTAATTCTCTTACGAATAGTCTTGAAGTTAGTTAAAGTACCACCTAACCAACGGTTATTGCAGTAATATTGACCACTTCTTTGAGCTTCTTCCTTAACAGCCTCTTGAGCTTGCTTCTTAGTACCTACGAAAAGTACCTTTCCATCGTTCTTAGCGATTTCAAGTAAAGCCGCATAAGCCTTCTCGATTTCATTAGCTGTTTTTTGTAAGTCAATGATATAAATACCATTTCTTGCTGTGTAGATGTACTTAGCCATCTTAGGGTTCCATCTACGAGTTGCATGTCCAAAATGAACACCAGACTCTAATAATTGTTTCATTGAAACTACTGACATATTATTTTCCTCCATTTTATTTTGTTTTTTTTACCTCTGCTTTTTTCAACGCTTTGACCTCCACAGAATGTCATCTGCACTGGACGGTGAGCTCCAAAAGCATGTGTATTTTAATGCCTTTAACATTTTAACATTACTAGTTAATAGTGTCAATACTTTTTGTAAAAATAATTTTAAAATAGTTGACAAAAATTAAATCTATTTTTTAAAATATAGGGGCTATTTATTTATTATTTTTCTATATTTTGTCTTTAGAATGATCTTAGCATTTTATCAATACATTTCTTTTTTTGTTCTTTGTTAGGGTGAACATAAAGATTCAATGTAGTAGAAATATTCGAATGGCCTAAAATTACACTTATAGTTTTATAATCACTATTTGATTCGATACATCTTGTAGCAAAACTATGTCTAACATGAAATTTTATATCAGGTATTTCAAGTTTAGAAAGTAATCTCTTATAGTAATTTCTATAATTTCTTGGTTCTGTCGGATTTTTCCATTAGTTAAAATGTAATATTCCTTATTTACTACTAATAGGAATAAAAAATTTAACCAAATCCGAAGATAAGGGAGTATCTCTAATTGACTCTTTTGTTTTGGGAGTATCCAAAATTAATTTATTATATTTCTTATCGTCTTCATCAGTAATATATACCCTTTGAAATTGTATGTCTCACCTTAATTACCCTTCTTCCATATCTATATCTTGCCACCATAAAGCCCAAAATTTTCCAATTCTCATTCCCGTACATAAGCAAATATATATATATACCTAAATTTTTAAAAGTAAAATTTTCATGAGCATAATCCATCAATTTTCTTTGATTATCTCTAGATAAAACTCCAATGTTTTTCTTTTCATGATTAGTAGAAATTTTATATCAATTTGATAAAAATCAATCATATTGTTTTTCACTCCAAACCTTAAAATCATTTTTAAAACAATCAAAATATCTTTAATTGTTTTTTTCATTTGACCTATTATTAAATTCATTTAGAACATATTGTTGTACTAATTTCTCAGTAATATCGTATACTTCTCAAAATGCTAGTATCAAATGGTTTTCACATAATAAACAATATGCTGAGTATGTTGATAGCTTAACATACATTTTCTTTTCCTTCTTCCAAACTTCAAAAACTTCTTTAAATTTTATTTTTTCCATTAATTTAACCTACAAAATAGCCCAAATACATTGTAATAATTAAATGATTTATTTAAATGATTTAAGATTATTTAAGAAAAATGTTCCTGATTTGAGAAAAGTAAAACTATCGAAAATATGTGAGTTGATTACAAAAGGGACCACTCCTAAAAATTTTACAATTTAAGAAATTAATTTTATTAAAATCAAATCTATTAGTGATTTATCTAATATTAATCTAACTAAATTAGCTCATATTAGTTTTGCTGAACATACAGGATATTTAAAACGTAGTATCTTGATGGAAAATGATATATTGTTTTCAATTGTCGGTGCTTTAGGCAATGTGTATGTTGTAGATAAAAATATTACCTGCAAAAACAAACCAAGCACTTGCAATAATTCGCTTAAAGAAGCAAAAATATGTAAACTATATTAGTTATTATTTGCAATCTAAGATTATAAAAAATATGATAAATGGATCAAAGTCAATTGATGCTCAACCAAATCTTTCTTTGGCAAAAATATCAAATATAAAGGTCAAATTGCCTATTAATGATGATTTAAGAAACATTAAGTTATTAAAACTCATTGATAATAAAATAACTACTCAAAAGAAAATCATTGAGAGTAAAAAATCCTTAAGCTATATCAAAAGCAAAAGGATTATCTCTTAAATAAAATGTTTCTTCTATTTTGTGTTCTATTATTTCTTATATCATTGATTGCAATTTTTGAGCTTTTTATATACTCACCATAAGCAATTTGCTTTTGAATTGATTATGCTTTGGGTAAATCAACCACATCCTTTGTTGTACCAAATCTATAATATTTAGAATCTAAGCTATTAAAAAGATTTAATTTAATATTTTGTTAAATAATAAAAATGATTTTTTAAATCCTTTTAGTTAAATATTATTTTAAAAAGAACCTTACAAGCTTATCATTAAGCTTCTTATATGGCTGATAGCGCATAGGAAGATCAATAATAGTTTTTTTAACGACAATACTCTTATAATGACTGAAGGTTTGGAAGCCATTAAAGCCATGATATGATCCTATTCCACTTTCCTTGAAGCCACCAAAGCGTAAATAGCTTGATGCAAGGTGAATGATAATCTAACGCCAGTTGTTTTTACCTCTGTTTCAATACCATCAACAATTATATCTGGGGCTTGCCTTTGATCAGATGGATATCCTAATAAGGAATGCTCTATAACATCTCCTGCTATACCTGTAATTTTAGGATTTGTAATGGTTCTTTCAAAATCTCCCTTAATATCAATATCGCCCAAAGTTCTGTTTAACGCATTTTCTAAAATATTAATAAGCTCACTTTTAATAAATTTATGTTTAAGTAATTGTTCATCATTCATAAATTCAACACCCCTTACAAAAAACTATAGCAACAACAATAAAAATAGCTAATTACTGACTTTTTTCTAAAAGATAACTTACATCTTTACTTTATTTTACTACATTAATGTTTTTTTCTCAATTTACATTTTTTAAAAATGATCTTGTTTTAAAACTTGATCTTTGGTATAATGATGTGGTATAATTTTTTTAGATAAAAAAACGAAAGAGTGATAAAAATGGATAAAACAGCTATTGAATTATTTGCTGGAGTTGGTGGTTTTAGAGTTGGACTAAATCACGTGACATTAAATGAAAATGGAAAAGCAATTGAAGATGGAAACAGATTTAATTTTGTGTGGGCCAATCAATGGGAACCATCAACAAAAATCCAGCATGCCTTCGAATGTTATCACAAAAGATTTTCAAATGGAAACGATGAGGAAGAATTTAGTAATGAAGATATTTCTACTGTTGATAAACCTATGATTCCTGATTTCAATTTATTAACCGGTGGCTTTCCATGCCAGGATTATAGTGTTGCAAGAAGTTTATCTCAAGAAAAAGGTATTGAAGGGAAAAAAGGTGTTCTTTGGTGGCAAATAAATGAAATTCTTTCTATAAAAAATCCAGCATTTGTTTTACTTGAAAATGTTGATAGACTATTAAAATCGCCATCAAAACAAAGAGGGCGTGATTTTGGTATAATGCTACGTTGTTTTGCTGATAATAATTATTCTGTTGAATGGCGTGTAATTAATGCAGCTGAATATGGTCATCCACAAAAAAGACGTAGAACATACATTTTCGCATACAAAAACACAACAAATCATGCTAAAAATTTAAATGATTCTACTCCTGCTGCTATATTTGAAGAACAAGGAATATTCGCAACTGAATTTCCTATTGCATCTCATGAAAGCATTAAAGAACAAAGTATAAATAAAGATAAGTATTTAGATTTAGTAAATGTCTCAAATGAATTTGCCTTTAATTTTCAAAATGCAGGTTATATGCATAATTATCAAATTTATACAACTAAGGTCACACCTGTCATTGAGCAACCAATAATATTAAATGATATCATTTTAAATGAACCTGTTGATAATTCTTATTTTTTAAATAATGCTCAAGAGGAAAAATTTCAATATTTAAAAAATTCAAAAAGAATCGAACGAACAAGTGCATCAGGACATACATACATATATTCTGAAGGGACAATGTCATATCCAGATTCTTATACTTCACCTGGACGTACAATGCTTACGTCAGAAGGCTCTGTTAATCGTAGCACTCATGTTGTTGAAGATAGATTAACACATAGGCATAGATTTCTTACGCCAATTGAATGTGAAAGATTATATTATTTTACCATATCTTACAAGCACAAAAAAGCCTAACCACATTATTATTGCGATTAAGCTAAATTTTATATTTTATTTTAATGTTAAACTTATTTCTTCCAAGCTTTTTAATTATAACCTCTTCAAGTAATTCCTTAAAGATACTTAAATCCTCATTTGTATAATTAACATTTGCACTTGATTCTATAATTATTCAAAAAATAATTTGGCATTACCTCATTAACAAAAGTTGTATTCGAAAAACTACAATCTTTCAGCTTTTCATAATAAGCATCTTCCTTATTTAAATTACAAAACATTTTATTTTCACCTGTTCTATATGAATCACAAAATATCGATAATGAAATTTTATCAAAATAGCTATATCTCTTCCAGACATACCTGCATTATCAAGTT
>UMAJ01014302.1_pt1 | contig 17022 bp, 16 predicted proteins | sample 1963671 | NCBI WGS metagenome assembly UMAJ01 (sample SAMEA4835912, study PRJEB28245) | human gut metagenome | biome: gut microbiome; material: fecal sample | place: Denmark | collected 2008 | reverse complement strand
GCTTAAGCCGCTAGGCGGGAATTGTGCGGTGTTGCCTTAGAGAACGCACGGACGAAAAATATTCCGGAAATTCATGTACAAATGATGGCGAACGGCAACCGAACAACAGACAGCACAAAAGCACCCCCTGCACCAAAAGCACAATGCTTTCCGGTGCAGGGGGTGTTGTGGTTCAGTTCAGCCGGTCAGCCAAAACCATCAATCTTCGATCGTGATTTTGGTGATGACAGGCATCTGTTTGGGCTTGTTCCAGGTTTCGGGGCCGTAAGTGGGCTGGTTGGCAATGGCGTCCAGCACATCAAAACCGCTCTCCATTTCGCCAAAGGCGGCGTAACGGCCGTCCAGCTTGGCAGCATCCTTGTGAACAACAAAGAACTGCGTGCCGGCGGTATCAAAGTCATCATCGCGCGCCATAGAAAGGGCACCGCGGATATGCTTGAGCGGGTTGTTGACGCCATTTTCCGTAAACTCGCCCTTAATATGCCAATCACTGTCCGTCATGATGTCATTGTCCGGCGAACCGCCCTGAATGACATAATCCTTAACGATGCGGCACCAACACAAACCATCATAAAAACCGCTGCGTGCAGTTTTCACAAAGTTTGCCACGGTGAGGGGGGCATATTCCGGGTACAGCGTAAAAACCATAGTACCAAAGTCCCTGGTTTCAATCGTGCAGCGCATTAGCCGACCTTCACATCCTTGAAGAACAGGTTGCCGGAAGCAGTCATGTAGAAACCGCTGATGTTGTCATGCATCAGGTAGTTGTTGGACTTGTAGTACAGGGGCAGAACAGCGTAATCGTTGGAAACGATAGCGTCAGCCTGCAGGGTCAGCTCAGCAGCCTTGGCCGGATCGTTCTCAGCCTTGACCTGATCAACCAGAGCGTCATAATCGGCGTTGGAATAGAACAGGTTGTTGGAAGAATCGCCGGTCTTGCACAGGGGCAGGAAGCTCATGGGGTTCACGTAGTCAGCGCTCCAGCCCATGGCAGCAACCTGATAGTTGCCTTTCTGAACGTCGTCATAGAAGATGCTCCACTCGTTGGAGGAAACTTCAACATTGATGTTCAGGTTGTTCTTCAGCATTTCAGCCATAGCTTCAACGACCTTCTTGACGGTGTCGTTGTCGTAGTAGCTCAGGGTCAGAGTGGGGAAGCCTTCGCCGTTGGGGTAGCCAGCCTCTGCCAGGGCAGCTTGGGCGCCCTCAACGTCAGCGGTAGCGGACAGGCCAAAGCTTTCGCGGCCTTCAGTGATATCCTTGCCATCAACAGAGTAGCCGGGGGCCAGGAAGCTGTAAGCGGGCTGTGCATCGACCTGCACAACGTTGTCGATGATGGACTGACGGTCGATGGCCAGGCAGATTGCCTTGCGGACCAGAACGTTGTTCACAGGCTCGGCAGAGCAGTTGAAGTCATAGTAAACAGTGCCGTAGCTGGGGCTGGTCTGCACACCGGCATTCTCGGCCTTCAGGCGGGCAAAGTCAGAGGAAGGAATGCTGGCAACGCCGTCAACCTCGCCGGACTCGTAAGCGGTCAGAGCAGTTGCCTGATCCAGAACGTAGCGGAAGGTGACCTTCTGCAGGGAGACATTCTCAGCATCCCAGTAGTTCTCGTTCTTTTCCAGAATGACGTTTTCGTTCATGCTCATGCTGGCGATCTTGAAGGGGCCGTTGCAGATATAGGTATCTGCTTCGGTGGACCACTTGTCGCCGTTGGCTTCAACGGTGGCTTTCTGAACAGGGGAGAAGGTCCACATGCTCAGGATGTCGATGAAATAGGAGGTGGGCTGGACCAGGGTGATCTCCAGGGTCTTGTCGTCCAGAGCCTTCACGCCCAGGTCGTCAGCGGTGGCGGTGCCGTCGTAATACTCCTGAGCATTCTTGATGTAATCGGTAGCCATGCTGACGTACTGTGCGGCGGTGGCCGGGGTCAGAACGCGCTGAATGGTGTAAACGTAATCTTCAGCGGTCAGGTCGCTGCCATCGCTCCACTTCAGGCCGTCACGCAGGTGGAAGGTGTAGGTCAGGCCGTCGTCGCTGATATCCCAGCTTTCAGCGTTGCCGGGAACCAGGGTGCCGGTGCTGTCATAGGTAACAAGGCCTTCGAAGCAGTTGATCAGAACATACTGTGCGAAGGAGTTGTTGGTCACGCTCGGATCCAGGCCGTCGGGAATGTTGCTCAGAACAAAGGTCAGTTCCTGGGCGGCATCACCGGTAGACTCGGAGGAAGCGGTGGTGGAAGTTGCTTCGCTGCTGGCAGCAGAAGAAACATCGGAGATGTTCTGGGGCTCATTGGAAGCGCCGCAGGCGCTGAGCAAGGAGACCGCCAGCGTGCCGGCAAGAGCGGCACTGATGACTTTCTTTTTCATGTGTATCCCCCTCGAAAAAAAATAATGTATGTTTGCCGTTCCTTTGCACCGGCAGGGCGCAGCAAACCGGGCAGGGGAGCCAAAACGGAACAGCACTGTGTTGCATATCCCGCTTTGGCCGCCGGTACCCGTTTGCGGCAGGCTGCCGGAACAAGAAACGGAGAAACCAAAATAAAAAGGCTTAATACAGGTGGCAGGCCACAAAATGGCCAGGTGCGGCTTCCTTCATGGCCGGGGTCTGCTCGCTGCAAATGGGCTTTGCATAGGGGCAGCGGCCACAGAACCGGCAGCCGGGTTTCGGGTTGACCGGGCTGGGCAAATCGCCCTCCACACCGGTGCTCGCATGGGCGCGGGCCAGCTTGGGGTCTGCGATGGGAATGCAGCTCAGCAAGCCCTTGGTGTAGGGGTGCAGCGGGTTTTTGTAGATCTCTTCAGAATCGCTGCTTTCCACCAGCTGGCCCAGGTACATCACGCCGATATCATCCGAAACGTAACGCACCATCGAAAGGTCGTGGGCGATAAACAGGTAAGAGGTACCTTCGGCCTGCTGGTAGTCACGCAGCAGGTTGACGACCTGCGCCTGAATGGAAACGTCCAGTGCGGAGATGGGCTCATCACAGATGACCAGCGCGGGGTTCAGCACCAGGGCGCGGGCAATGCCGACGCGCTGGCGCTGGCCGCCGGAAAACTCGTGGGCATACCGTCCGGCGTGTTCTGCCGTCAGGCCAACGCGGTTCAGCATGGCAAAGACTTTTTCGTCAACTTCCTGCTTGCTTTTGCAAACATGGTGGGCTTTCAGCGGCTCGGCAATGATATCGCGCACCGTCATGCGGGCGTTCAGCGAAGCATACGGATCCTGGAAGATCATCTGCATGTTGCGGCGCACCGGCTGCATCTGGCGGGGCTTGAGGTGGGCGATATCCTGCCCGTTGAAGATGATCTTGCCCTGCGAAGGCTCATAAATGCGGATGATGGTGCGTGCGCAGCTGCTTTTGCCGCAGCCAGACTCGCCAACCAGGCCAAAGGTGCGGCCGCGGCGCAGCGTAAAGTTGACGTCATCTACTGCATGAACTTCCGCGTGCGGGCCGACAGAAAAGAATTTTGTCAGGTGCTCTACCTGAAGAATGGGCTGTTCCATTAGTGTGCCTTCCTTTCGGCTTCTGCCAGTTTTTCATGCAGAGGATTTCCCTCGGCCGGGGCGTCCGGTTGCAGCAGCCAGCAGCGTGCCTGACGGCTGCCAACCTGGACAAACGGCGGGCACTCGGCTGCGCAGATGTTGCGCGCAAACTGGCAGCGGGAAGCAAACGGGCAGCCCTTGGGGGGCTTGGTCATATCCGGCGGGCTGCCGGGGATGGACTGCAAGCGCTCGCTCTTATCCTTGGTCAGGCCGGGGATGGAGGCCAGCAGGCCCATGGTGTAGGGGTGCAGCGGGTTTTCAAACAGATCGTTGATCTCCGCTTCCTCCATCACAAGGCCGCCGTACAGAACAACAACGCGGTCGCACAGCTCAGCCACAACGCCCAGGTCATGGGTGATAAAAATGATGCTGGTGCCGTATTCCTCCTGCAGGGAGCGCATCTGTTTCAAAATCTGGTGCTGGATGGTCACATCCAGGGCGGTGGTGGGCTCGTCCGCAATCAGCAGGTCGGGGTGGTTGGCCAGCGCCATGGCGATCATGACGCGCTGGCGCATACCGCCGGAAAATTCATGCGGGTAGGATTTCAGCCGCTTTTCGGCTTCGGGAATACGTACTTCGCGGAACAGCTCCAGCGTGGCAGCCTGCAGCTCGTCGCGCTTCATCTCCGGGTGGTGTACATGGATCATTTCGGCAACCTGTTTGCCAACGGGAATCAGCGGATTCAGGCTGGACATGGGGTCCTGAAACACCATGGCGATCTTCTGGCCGCGGATTTCGCGCATCTGCTTATCGCTGACTTTGGTCAGGTCGGTGCCTTCAAATTCAATTTTGCCGTTTTTAATGCGGGCAGTATCGGCCAGCAGGCGCAGGATGGACATGGAAGTAACGCTTTTGCCGCTGCCGGATTCACCGACAATACCAAGGATCTCGCCCTTATGCACTTCAAAGCTGACGCCGCGCACAGCCTGCACTTCGCCGGAGGAAGTCATAAAGGAGGTTTTCAGATCCTCTACCTTCAAAATTGTCTCGCTCATTTTGCTCTCCTTACTTCTTCAGCTTCGGGTCCAGTGCATCACGCAAACCATCGCCGACAAAGTTAAAGGCAAACATGATCACACAAATCATCAAAGCAGGGATCAACAGCTCGTGCGGGCTGGTGCGCAGGTTGGCAGATGCATCGTTGCACATGGTGCCAAGGCTGGCCAGCGGGGGCTGCAGGCCGATGCCCAAATAACCCAGGAAAGCCTCCATAAAGATGGCAGAAGGGATGAGCATGGTAATGGTAACAAGGATGGAGCCGAGCGCGTTGGGAATCAGGTGGTCAAACAGAATCGTTGTGGCAGAGGAACCAATGGTCTTGGCGGCAAGAACGAATTCCTGCTGCTTCAGGCTCAGGATCTGGCCGCGCACAACACGGGCCATATCCACCCAGTACACGCTGCCCAAGGCAACAATGATGCTCTGGATACCGGCACCCAGCACCTGCATGATCAGGATAACATACAGCGTCAGGGGAATGGTGGAGATAATATCCACAATACGCATCATAATCATATCCACGGTGCCGCCCAGGTAACCGGAAATACCGCCATACAGAATGCCGATGATGAGGTTGACGAACGCAGCCATCAAGGCAACCAGCATGGAAATGCGGGTGCCGTACATCAGGCGGGTCAGCACATCGCGGCCCAGGGCGTCAGTGCCAAGGATGTAGGATTTGTTCAACATCGTCTTGGACGGGTAGATGCTGCCGGTGGCTTCATCGGCAATGACATAGGGGCTGCCGCCGTAATACAGGGCAACCTCGGTGCCGTCGGCATCAAAGATGGTCATGGATTTATCGGATTCATCGCGCACCTTGCGCAACTGGCCGCTCAGTTTGCCGTCCGGGGTAACGGAGATGACTTTCAGGGCGGTGGTAATGTACAGGTAGTCGCCGTTGGGGATCTGGTAAACCTTCATGACCGGCGGAACGTTGACAACTTCCAGATTCTGCACGGAGTAATCATACGGGGTAAACAGGGGGCCGACCAATGCAAAAAGCATCAGGGCGATAATAATTACAAAACCGGCGATGGCCGTCGGCTTGCGGCGGAAACGGAACCAGACGTCACCTGCAAAGGTGCGGCTTTTGGACCAGATTTTTTCACGGTCGCTGTTATCGGTAGCAAGCGGTTCCCACTTGTTCTGTGCGGTTAAATCTGCCATAAGTGTTTTCACCTTTCCTCAACATTACGCGTCAAACTTGATTCTGGGGTCGATCAGGCAGTAGAAGATATCGACCAAAAGCACCATTGCCATCAGGAACGCAGCAAAGAAGATGGTAACACCCATGATGGTGGTGTAGTCACGCTGGGTCACGCTGTTTACAAAGTAATAGCCAATGCCGGGAATGGCGAAGATCTTTTCTACAACAAAGCTGCCGGTCAAAAGGCCAGCCACCGTGGGGCCAAGCACCGTGATGACGGGGATCAGCGCATTGCGCAGGGCATGCTTGGTAACAACGGCGAACTCGGTCAGGCCCTTGGCGCGGGCGGTACGGATGTAATCCTGGCCCATAACTTCCAGCAGGCTGGAGCGCATCAGGCGGGCCAGGTAGCTGACGGAATAGCCACCCATGGCGATGACGGGCAGGATGTAGCTCTTCCAGCTGTCCAGGCCGAAGGTAGGCAGTACGTTCAGCTTAAAGGAGAATACATAGATCAGCACGGAGGCGATCACGAAAGACGGAATGGTAACGCCGATGGTGGCAATGGCCATCAGCAGCATATCCTGCCATTTGCCGTTTTTCAGCGCCGCTAATATGCCCATGGGGATGGAGGTAAGCAGCACAAACACCAGGGTGACAAGGCCCAGCTTGGCGGATACCGGCGCACCGGTGGCAATAAAATCGTTGACGGTTTTGCCGGTATATTTATAGGAAGGGCCGAAATCGCCATGCAGCAGGCTGCCCAGATATTTGACAAACTGCACCGGCATGGGCTGGTCCAGCCCGTACTTGGCTTCCATGGCCTGGGTAACCTCTTCCGGCACGCCCTTGGTGTTGGTGAACGGGCCACCGGGAATGGAGTGCATCAGGGTGAAGGTGATCAGAATGATCATGAACATGGCAATGATCATGGTTCCGATGCGCTTCAGGATAAATTTAACCATTACGTTTTCCTTCTTTCGTGTGCACGGCCGCCGCACAGGGAATGGCGCCCCGACGGCTGCTCTGTGGCCATAGTGTGCACATGCGTTGTTCCTGGCGGCGGTACAGACTGACGATCCAGCCGCCTTATAATTATCTTATTATATAGCGGCAGCTTGCGGTTGTCATCAATTTTTATTCATATTTTTTTTGCCCTTATAAAAATATCCGATTTACATACAAAACAAACAGCGACGGTGAAAAAATGTGTAGAATAAGACCATAGATTATGAGGGAAAAAGCGATAAGCAAAGCAAATGTGTCCTTGTGACGAGAACAAAAAAAGAGAAAATATGGGAATGAATGCAGTATTGCCGACCCGGAAAGTTGGAAATTCCAGCGGGGCGGGCTTTGTATGGGTGGTTTAACGGTTTAACGCTCTAGCGAATCGCTGTGATGGTTGAAACAAAGCGCAATGCTCTGCCGCTGGAACGTGGGAAAGCGCTTCCGGCGCAAAATCATGGGATCACTGCGGAATGGCAGGGAAACAAGCAGAGTACAGGGGGATGTGGTGGACTGTTTATGTGCGGAAAAAGGAAAAGTGAGACGAATGGAGGCGGACGGAGAACATACATAAGCCCAAAGAGACGCCCAGCTCATCAAGTGAAACACGGCGCGAAAAAGCATAACGGCCACAGCGAGATGCCCGAACCACAGACCAAAACGCAAAAAGGCAGTGGAAACGCAGCAAAATAGCAGAGATGAGGAACAACAGAGCAAAATATCTGTCCTTGAATGGAATACACAAAATACAGGGAGAGAAAACAGCGTATGCAAGCCCGCCAAAACTGTATATATAACGCAAAAGTTCGAATATATATACAGTTTAACGGTAAAGACTCCTCCGATGATAAAAGCGTAAAAATCGGCTATCCATGGCACAGGAAGCCAGGATGGCGGCAGGCGCTGCAAAGTCAAAAGGTGCAGAATCTTTCCCAATATGTCCTCTATTCAAAAACATTTTTGCTCTGCATCCCCGATTCCCGCACCTGTTCGGGGGGAGTTTTGGTATTTCCGTATCAGATAGAAAACAGCAGGCCTGTGCTGCGGCAGTACAGATTTGCGGGGCGTTCTGCTTTCCCTATACCGCAGGGGGGCTGCATATTGCAGAAAAATTACCGTTTCCCCGGTGCAGAATGGATGGCATATTCATTTATAGTTTGATAGAACGATTTCATTGAGTTAGTCAAAGCTAATGCGGCAGCAAAGAGCAGCACCACGAAAGAATGGCTGCCGGAAACCATGCCGTAACCCACAGTCCACAGCAGAATGTTGAACACCGTCACAAAAGCGCTGGCATGAAGTGCAACGGTTATAAAGTTATAAGCAGCCTGAAGGCATTGCCGCACATGGTGCAGGGAGGGTTTTTAAGCGATTTAAGGAGATTTAGAGATAGGAATGGGGCGATGGGCAGAATGTTTAAGCCAAACACGTAATTTCGCTAAAGACCGGTTTAGCGAAATATAGAGGAGAGATAGAACAATCATCTGTCGCCATCGAACCAATAGCACCGTACAGTATCAAGATTTTCATCTCATTTTGATACGGTACAATACGATCGGAAGTCTGCTGGATCATTTTTAACAAGAACGAAAATCTTTACGGCGGCAAAGAAATGCTGTATACTAAGGTGTAAAGACACATTGGAAAAAATACTGTGGACAGGGAGCAAATGCTATGAATGACGAAAAAATCACCATTGATCTTGTGATTGATGTGCAGAAAGATTTTATTACCGGGGCACTGGCCAACACACAGGCGCAGGCCAATGTGGCGCACCTGGCAGAGACCGCGCGGGCACACGCGCAGGCCGGGCACTGGATGTTCTTTACCCGTGATACCCACCAGGACAACTACCTGACCACGCGGGAGGGCCGCAGCCTGCCGATCGAGCACTGCATTGAGGGTGAGGATGGCTGGAATTTTGCGCCCGAACTGGAAAACGTCATGGCGGACACCGAGCCGGAAGTGTGCCACATTGTGGACAAACCCACGTTCGGCAGTTATATGCTGCCCAGTGAGATTCTGGATGAACTGATGGCACACAACAAGGCTGTTGAAGATATTGAAAAAATTGTTATTTATGGCTACTGCACCGATATCTGCGTGATTAGCAACGCCATGGTACTGCGTGCAGCTTTCCCGGAAACAGAGATCGAAGTTTTGTCGGACTGCTGTGCCGGGGTAACGCCCCAGAGCCACCAGACCGCGCTGGATGCCATGCGGGCCTGCCAGTTTACAATCATATAATAGGTGATGAAATAAAAAATACCGTGCAGCTTTTTTTGAACTGCACGGTATTTTTATCTGTTTGTCAGCTGACGCAGCTGGTTCAGGTCCTCCCGCGTATCCACATCCCTCAGTTCGGCATCGTTCCGGGCGGACACAAGGCAGACGGAACCGGGGTGGGCCCGCGCAACGGCATTGCCGCCGCGGCCATCCGGCAGGTGAAGCAGCTCCGAAAAATAATCCGCGCCGAACAGCACTGGGCTGCCGGGGGTGCCATCGGCGGCGCACAGCCGCACAATGGCATCGGGGGCCGCTGCCAGCGCCAGTGCTTCCACACTTTGCTGCGTGAGCAGCGGCTGGTCCCCCGGCAGAAACAGGCAGCCGCGCAAAGCGGGCTCTTTTCCCAGCAATGCCGCCAGCCCCAGCCGGAGCGTATCGCTGCGGTAGGGCTGCGCGTGGCGCAAAACGGGGACGCCCTGCGCGTTACAGAGCGCCTCAACCTCTTCCGAGCGGGTCACGACAATGCGGCAGGCCAGCAGCGGCAAGGCGGCTAGAGCCAGCGCATTGGCGATCAGCGGTGCACCGCAAAAATCCGCCATCAGCTTGTTTCCGCCGAACCGCCGCCCCAGCCCGGACGCCATGACCACGCAGCCGAGAGCGGGCGCGGGATCGTCCAAATCCACCACAAAGGCATCCTGCCGGGCGCACAGTGCGGTTAAAAATGGGGTATCCTGCTTACGCACAATAGCGAGAACGCGCTTTGCATCCAGCAGCGCTTCCACTGCCTGCCGGAATTCGGGGCAGCTATTTTCCAGGTAACCGAGTTCATCCAGCACCGCCCATTCGCTCTCCCCTGCCGCCATGCGGTGCAGGGCGGGCACTCCCAGCAGCAAAAAGCCGTCCGCCACGGGGCGCATCCGGTTTTCGCCTGGGGGCAGTGCCGGGTCAAAGCGGCCGATCACCGCTATTTTTCCGCCCACACTTTCTCGAATTTCCACACGGTCCGCAGGGTACGCTGCTGTGGTAATTTCCTGTGCCCCGGGGCAAAGCAATGGCACCAGCGCACGCAGCAGGGTGGTTTTTCCCGTACCGCGCCCGCCGGTCAACAGCAGGTGGCGCTTACCGCTCACCCGGAAAGAACTTATAATAGAGCTCGCGGTCAGTCTGTACACAGGCATCACGATAAGCCTCATACCTTTCCATAAAATTGCGGGCTTCATCCGTCAGGGTGCTGCCCCCGCCGCCGCGCCCGCCAATGGTTTTGCGGGTCAGCGCAAAGCCCAATTCTTTTTCCGCCCGCTTGACCATGCGCAGCGCTTTGGAGTAAGAAAGCCCCATGGCCTGTGCCGCCGCCCGCAGTGAGCCGGTCTCTTCAATCCGGTGCAGCAGGCGGCAGGGGCCTTCGCCAAAAAAGCGCTCGCCGATATCATCGCAGAGCATCACATGAATCTTCGGTTTCATTTTTCTTTCCTCACAACGGCAGCAGCGCCAGCCGCACCCGGCCCGTGCGGTCGGTCACGGGCACCAGTTCCAGCGGGCCGTATACTGCTGCCAGCGCAGATTGCAGCGCTTCAACCGGGTCGGTTCTGGGGTACAGCATGGCTCCAACCTGCCCGTTTTGCAGCACGATCAGCGTATCGCACCAGTCCAGCATCAGCATGGGGTCATGCAGGCAGATCAGCGCTGTTTTGCCGCTTGCATGCACAAATTCTGCCAGCAGCGCCGCCATATGGCTGCGGTTGGCAAGGTCCAGGGCGCTGTCCGGTTCATCCAGTAGCAGCAAAGACGCATCCTCCACAAAGGTACGTGCCAGAATACAGAGCTGGCGTTCGCCGCCGCTCAGCGTCAGGTAGTCCTGCTCGGCTTTATCCGCCAGGCCTACCGTGCGCAGGGCTTCTTCCGCTGCCGCACACATGGCAGCGGTGGGGCTTTGCAGCACGCCAAGGCGGGGGTTGCAGCCCATCAGCACAACTTCCCGTGCAGACATGGACACCGAAATTCCGCTTTGCTGCGGGATGTAACTGACCGTTTGTGCCAGACACCTGGTAGAAAGGCTTTCCAGCGGCACACCATCCATCAGGCAGCACCCCGTATGGGGCAAAAGCCCGGCCACTGCGCGCAGCATGGTGGTTTTTCCGCTGCCGTTCGCCCCCAATATTCCCACCAGCTGGCCGGGGGTATCTATCGTAAAATGAACATTTTGCAGGATGTTTTTATCGCCAAGACGGACGGCCAGATTCTCCACAGTGAACATTACCGCGTCTCCCTCCCCGGCTTTATAATAAGGTAGAGCAAAAACGGAACACCCAGCAGCGAGGTGAAGATACTGACCGGCAGTTCGGTTGCCGCCACCGTTTTGGCAATGGTATCCGCCGCCAGCAGCAGCGTGCTGCCCACCAGCCCGCTGAGCAGGCTGGTGGAGCGGCGGTTGTGCCCCGCCAGCAGCCGCGCACAGTGGGGGGCCAGCAGCCCGACAAAGCTGATCAGCCCAGTCACACTGACAACCGCGGCCACCACCAGCGTTGCCAATGTCAGCAGCAGAAAACGCATCCGCCCCACCGGAACCCCCAGCAGCCGCGCTTCATCCTCTTCCACGGATAAAAGCATCGCCTGACGGTGCAAAGCAAAAATTACGGCGCAGCAGGAAATAACCATTGGAACGGGGAACCACACCCGGCTTTGCGTTACCCCCGCCAGGCTGCCCATGATCCAATATTCAATGCTGGCCAGCTCTTTTTCCGGGTCAGCGGTCAGCTTTAGCAGCATCAAAAGAGTTTGCGCCAGCGCATGTACGGCAATGCCCGCCAGCACCAGGTTCATCTTGCTGCGCCCCGGCGCGGCGGCCGCCAAGCCAAGCGAGAGAAACACCGCTGCCAGCCCTCCCGCAAAGGCGCATACCGTGGTGCCCAGCGTGCCCGAAGAGACAAACAAGATGGCAAATGCCGCGCCAACGCTGGCCCCCGACGATACCCCAATGATATCCGGGCTTGCCAGTGGATTGCGGAAAACAGTCTGGTACACAAAGCCCGCCACGCCAAGACCGAACCCGCCCGCCAGCGCCATCACGGCACGGGGCAGGCGCAGTACCGTAAAGGTACGCACTGCCATAGCGTCCTCCGCCAGCAGTGCCTGCAGGGTTATGGGATAACGGCCGAAATAAAGTGCCGCACCAAAGGCCATAAAAACGCAGAGCGTTGCGCCCAGAAGGCACAGCGCCGTGCGTTTGCGGTTATTATTCATAAGATTCGGGGGTAAAGCCATAGAAGCTACCATAGAATTCATCGGCAGCGGCGTGGTAATACTCCTCGGTCACCTGCTCCGGGTGCAGCACGCTGGCAAGATAAACACTGCCAAGGAAGCTGGCCGGCACGGGGGAATCCACAGCCTCAACAGCGTGGGGCAGCTGGTAAACATGGCTCTCCTTGACGGCGGTGCAGTCCGCCAGGGCGGCATCGTTCAGAACAGAATCAACGTCATATTCAGCATCGGATGCCAGAATGATGTAATCGGGGTTCCAATCCAGGATCTGCTCATAGGAAACTTCGGCCCAGTAGGTATCTTCCACGCTGGCGGCGGCGTTTGTGCCGTTGGCGTTTTCGATCATCGTGTTCTGATACATGGCGGGGCCTGCGGTTTCCAACACGGAGCTGTTGCCTGCCAGGTAAACGCTGGGGGCATCGGTGCCGGCAACGGCTTCGGCCAAGGCGGCCAGGTTGCTGTCAATGGCCATTTCCAGCTCCTCGCCGCGGGCGGTGGTGTTGGTTGCCTGTGCCAGCAGCTCGATCGCGCCGAACAGGCCGGCCTGGTTTTCCGGCTTAACAGCCAGCACGGTCAGGCCCATTTCCTCCATCTGGGGGATGGAATCCTTGAGCTTGGCGGGCACGATGACAAGATCCGGGGCCAGCGCAGCGCAGCCTTCCAGGTCAAACTCTTTGGCGGTGCCAATGCTGGGCAGGGACTGGATCTCCGGGGCGGACAGGCTGTAGATGTTGCGTTTGTCGGCTTTGGCTTCCACGCCAACCAGCTCGTTCTGCACGCCCAGCGCAATCAGCAGGCTGGTGGAAATGTAGTAGCCGCTGGCAAGGGGTTTGGGTTCTTCCTCAATGGTAACTTCGCGGCCCAGCTGGTCGGTAACGGTCAGCGGGTAGGTAACCGCCGTTTCGGCGGCAGGTTCTTCCGGTGCAGCGGTGGCTTCCGGGGCTGCGGTAGCCTCTACGGAAGCAGCCTCGCTGGCTGCGGTACTGCTGGCAGCAGCGGTGCTGCCGCAGGCTGTCAGTGCCATAGCGGCGGCCAACAGCAGGGCGGTCATTTTGGTCATTTTCATGTTTCTTACCTCTCTCTAAAACCAATATCCCGTTGTGTTTTTCAAACAACAACGGAATTATAGCAGAATTTGTGGTAAAATAAAAGTGGTACTACACAAAAGTATGATTTTGCCCAAAAATGGAGAGCATTCTATGATAACGATTCGAGAATATGCCCGCCCCGCCACACTGGAAGAAGCATGGCAGCTGAACCAGAAGCGCCCGAACCGGGTGCTGGGAGGGATGCTGTGGCTGAAAATGGAAAAAATCAGCGTTGGCACAGCCATTGACCTATCTGCGCTGGGGTTGGATACCATTGAAGAAACCGATACCGAATTTGCCATTGGCGCCATGGCAACGCTGCGCAGCTTGGAAACCCACGCCGCGCTGAACGCGGCCACCAACGGCGCCATGCGGGAGGCCGTGCGCCATATTGTGGGGGTGCAGTTCCGCAACTGCGCCACCGTGGGCGGCAGCGTGTACGGGCGGTTTGGCTTTTCAGACGTATTAACGCTGCTGCTGGCGCTGGACTGCGATGTGGAGCTGTACAAAGCAGGCCGGATGCCCATTGCGCAGTTTGCCGCCCTGCCCTATGACCGTGATATTTTGACCCATGTTTACATAAAAAAGACGCCGGGGCTTGCCGTGCATTACCAGTCTGTGCGGGCCACCCAGACGGACTTCCCGATTTTGACCTGCGCTGCTGCACGCACGGCGGATGGAGCCTACCGCTTTGCCATCGGTGCACGCCCCATGAAAGCCATGCTTGTCTGCCCCACGGCCGCCCCGGATGAGCTGCCCGCCGCCGTACAGGCTGCGGTGCCCACCGGCAGCAACCTGCGCGGCAGTGCCGCCTACCGCACCCATCTGGTGGGGGTGCTTGTCAAGCGTGCCGTACAGGCACTGGGGAACCTGGAGGTGCTCTGATGCAAATTCATTTTACGTTGAACCATAAAAAAACAGCTGCTGAGATTGCCCCCGATACCCTGCTGATTGATCTGGTGCGCTCTTTAGGCTGCAAAAGCGTCAAGCGCGGGTGCGAAACCGCCAACTGCGGGCTGTGCACCGTGTTTTTGGACGAAAAGCCGGTGCTTTCCTGCTCTGTACTGGCGGCGCGGGTGGATGGCCGCAGCGTTACCACGCTGGAGGGCCTGCAGGAGGAAGCCGCTGAGTTCGGCGCGTTCATCGCTGACCAGGGGGCCGAGCAGTGCGGCTTCTGCAACCCCGGCTTTATCATGAATGCGCTGGCCCTTTTCCGCGAAAAAACCGACCCCAATGAGGAGGAGATCAAGGAATACCTTGCGGGCAACCTTTGCCGCTGCTCCGGGTACGAAGGCCAGCTGCGCGGGATCCAGAACTTTTTGGCGTGGAAAAAATCAAAGGAGGCTGCCCAATGAAAACTGTGAACCAGCCTGTGCGCAAGAAGGACGCCATGCAGCTTGTAACCGGCCAGCCTGTGTACATGGATGATGTTATCCCGCAGGACTGTCTCATCGTCAAGCTGCTGCGCTCCCCCCACGCCAATGCGATCGTCAAAAATATTGATACCTCCCGCGCCATGCTTGTGCCCGGCATGGAGGTGATTTACACCTGGAAAGATGTGGACCAGAACGCCCGCCGCTACACCCAGGCAGGCCAGACCTACCCCGAAATGAGCCCTTACGACCGCCTTGTGATCGACCGCCATGTCCGCTTTGCCGGGGATGTTGTTGCGATCCTTGCGGGCAAAGACGAAACATGCGTCGATAAGGCGATGAAGCTGATTAAGGTGGAATATGAAGTTCTGCCCGCGGTGCTGGATTTCCACACAGCTCTCGATAACCCTACTCTTGTGCACCCGGAGGATAACTGGGAAGCCCTTGTTCCCGGCATCGGAGCTGACAAGAACCGCAACCTCTGCGCCCACGATGAATCCGGCGAAGGTGATATTGAGGCGGTGTTGGCTGGGTGCGATGTGGTCATTGACCACACCTACCACACCCGCGCCTGCCAGCAGGCCATGATGGAAACCTTCCGCACGTATTGCAGCATTGATGCTTACGGGCGGCTGAATGTGCTCAGCTCAACGCAGATCGTGTTCCATTGCCGCCGCATTTTGGCAAACGCCCTGCACATCCCCAAATCCATGATCCGCGTTGCCAAGCCGCGCATCGGCGGCGGGTTCGGCGCAAAACAGACGTCAGTGTGCGAGGTTTACCCTGCCTTTGTTACCTGGAAAACGAAGAAGCCCAGCAAGATCATCTATACCCGCTTTGAAAGCCAGACGGCTTCAACCCCGCGCCATGAGATGGAGATGCACGTGCGGCTGGGCGCAACAAAGGACGGCATCATCAAGGGCATTGACCTGCACACCCTTTCCAACACCGGCGCTTACGGTGAGCACGGCCCCACAACGGTGGGGCTTTCGGGCCACAAGTCCATCCCGCTGTACGGCAAGGCCGAAGCGTTCCGCTTTGTCAGCGATGTTGTTTACACCAACCACATGTCATCGGGTGCGTACCGCGGGTACGGCGCAACCCAGGGTCTGTTTGCGGTGGAATCCGCTGTGAATGAGCTGGCCGACAAATTGGGGATGGACCCGTTTGAGCTCCGGCAGCGCAACATTGTCCATGAGGGCGATGTTATGCCCGCCTACTATGGCCAGGTCAACACCAGCTGTGCGCTGGATCGCTGCCTGAAAACCGTGCATGACAGGATGGATTGGGACCATAAGTACCCCGTGCGCGAGATCGGCAACGGCAAGGTGCGTGCTGTTGGCATGGGCATGGCCATGCAGGGCTCCGGCATCGACCATGTGGACGTGGGCAGTGCCACGCTGAAAATTAACGATGACGGGTTCTATACCCTCTCCATCGGCGCAGCGGATATGGGCACAGGCTGCGATACGATCCTGGCGCAGATCGCTGCCGAAGTGCTGGAATGCCCGCTGGAAAACATTGCGGTTTTGGGCGCAGATACCGATTCTTCCCCCTATGATTCCGGTTCCTATGCGTCCAGCACAACCTATGTGACCGGCAAGGCCGTGGAAAAGTGTGCGCTGGAACTGAAAGATAAGATCTGCACCCTGGGGGCACAGCTGCTTGGGTTGGACAAAGCCGCCGTGCTGTTTACCGGCGATGCCGTGACAAGCGAGGATGGCACCCAGCGCGTGCCGCTGGCCAGCATTGCAACGGCATCCCAGTGCGGCAACACGGTGGCGCTGGAAGCCACCGTAACCCACAGCTCGGAGATTTCGCCCCCGCCGTTTATGGTTGGCGCCGCCGAAGTGGAAGTTGACCTGGAAACCGGCGAAGCCCAGGTGGTGAACTATGTGGCCGCGGTTGACTGCGGCACCCCTGTAAACCCAAACCTGGCCCGCGTGCAGGCCGAGGGCGGCATTTTGCAGGGCATCGGCATGGCGCTGACCGAGAATGTGACCTACAATGACCGCGGCATGCCGCGCGAAAGCTCCCTGATGCAGTACAAGATTCCCTGCCGCACTGATATTGGACATATTGACGTAAGTTTTGAGAGCAGCTACGAGGGCACCGGCCCGTTTGGCGCAAAGTCCATCGGTGAGGTCGTCATCAACACCCCGCTGCCCGCCGTGGCCGATGCCATCTACCACGCCACCCACAAACGCTTTTATGAGCTGCCCATCACCCGCGAGCAGATCGCAATGGCGGTGGAAAAGTGAGTGACGGGGGGCTTGCGCTAGGAGATGCAATGGCGTTCGCTTTATAAGCATACGGTTTGCTTCATTTTTCCCTATGGCAATACCGCATAATTCCCGCCTAGCGGCTTAAGCACCGC
>UMAJ01055930.1_pt1 | contig 17803 bp, 34 predicted proteins | sample 1963671 | NCBI WGS metagenome assembly UMAJ01 (sample SAMEA4835912, study PRJEB28245) | human gut metagenome | biome: gut microbiome; material: fecal sample | place: Denmark | collected 2008 | reverse complement strand
CCGTATCGGTCGTTAAACATTATCTTTTTCATCTTCTTCTCCTGTTATGCCCGAAGGCGGGTTACTATCTCTCCGAATAAATCCGGTTAACAATTTCTCCGTAAACTTTCGGATCGATATTTTTACTCTTGTATTGAGCATCAATTATGGCTACAATCCGGTTTAACTCCATGTCAACCGCTTTGTATGCCCGGCCTTTGCTAATGGCTGTAAACGGGGCCTTGTCGTCGTTCTGTGCGTCGTAAGCGACGAATACATGTCGGCGCAAATACTCTTTCGGTTTCATCTTCTTACTCCTTTACTCGTTCGATTAGTCCTCTTCTTTTGAGGCGTTTGATAAAGTTCTTCAGGTTCAAAGCCTGTTCGTAATAGCAGTCCTTTTCAACGGTGATCTTCTCCTTAAAGACAGGTTTACCGTCTAAGCCTATCGATGCCTCACGTACCAACTTCACGGGTTTGATCTCTCCCGTTTTGACGTTGAAGGAAAACAATGTGTGGCCGGGCACCTTCCTCATGCTGCCGATTAGCTTGTATTCCTGTCTTTGCTGTTCGAGTAGTTCTACTTGCGTCTGGCAGATCATTTCGTTGGCTATGCCTGATTCCGGTAATATGCGCATGGCTTACTTATTTACGGGTTCGATGGGACGCCAGTGAGTGTAGAAATTTTGTACAGCATAAGGTTTGATGCGTTCTTTCAACTGCCATCCACGGATTAAATCTATATGACCATCAGTATCTTTTGTAAGAATCAGAGTGTCGTCATCTGGAAGCTCATCCTCCACACTAATCCACCGATATGCCTTTTCCAGGCCTCTGCGGTAGCCGAAAGCGTCACCGGCGAGGAAATCTCGCTCAGAACGAGTTTTGCAGGCATCACGGCTGACCTCCCATTCAAGGATGGATTCTCTACTCCATAATGTTTCGGCGTACTCTCTGGCCGCTTCTTGGGGTGTTTTCATACGGTTTCTGAATCTTCACGAATTAATTTGAATGGTAGTTTTGCGCCACAATTAGCACAAAAAGCTGATTTGGCTTTATGTATCAACCTGCCTGACGAGTATTCCCCTCGTTCGTATTCTCCGGAAGCTTTATGAACAGACATGTAATGTAGTCTGTACAAATCCGAGTATTCGTACCCATAGAAACCACCGCACATAATGCATGCTACCGGCTGCGGATCGTTTATCTTTATTGTTTTCATAGCTCGTAGGGATTTTCAGGTAAGGTATTCACGTCGATTGCCAGTCCGGCGGAGATTAGGCCCCGGTAGTCAAACATCCATTCATGGAATTTGTCGAACACCATAAGCCAATCGGAATCCATACAGCCTCCTACTGTATAAAGCAAACCGGCTGTGTCAAATTCTATGAAATGCCCTCTGTTATTAAGGACGCCAAGCGGCACAAACTTTTCCCCTCTGTGTGTGATCTCTTTGGTGAGGTCGGACATAGGGCGGAGAATGGGCTTTACCTCGCCTAGTGACTTATTCGTATATCCGCAGTTATTTGAAAAGTCAGCGGTATTATCCGTCAAATCAATAGAAACTATCTCATGCGGGGTGCTAAAATAATCCGACAGGAATTTCAGTCCATACGGCAGATAGCCGCAAATATCTTTCAGTTCAAGCGTTTTCATAGGTCGTTATTTTTAAGATCGCCCCCTCCCTAAATCATACTTTCTTTTCTTTCGTTTGATTAATTTTAACTCTACGATTCGGCGGGTCATATATATCCGCATGGCTCTATCCCGCAACTCATCAGGTGTCATAGCGAAAAACCATAAACGCGCGTATTCATCAGAACTATAACCGTAACTCATGCCAATGACAGTACCATCAGCGTCTCGTTTGACTGAATAAATGGTTATTTGATTACGACCTTCCCGCCTTAGGCGTTTTAAAAGTCTTGTTTTCATCACTCTTTATTTTTGAAGTATTCGACAATCTCTTCGGCGGTGGCTTTGCGGGTGGTCATCCAGTGATAGGAATAGCCGTTGATCTTGTCTGACGTGCACTTGAACATTCTTCCTTCTTCCACAAACCACTGTTCTCGGTCGTTCTCGTCATTCATCGCCGCCAGGGCTTTGAACAGCTCGGTGTTTTCGCCGCAGTCGATATAGCCTTTTGAAACCATCTCTGACTGTGTGACGGGGGATTCAAACGCGCATAATAGACAACCCGATGTAACATCTACATACAACACGTTAGATTCAAGACCCCGCATAAGAAATTTATATCCAATCCCTTCCAGCCACTCGATCAACTCTTTTCGCTTCTCCGGATTCTCAACCCGAACAAAGCAGGGGGTAGTGAAGGTCATTGCTCGTTGAGTCTTTGAATGAAATCGTTTAGTATATCACACAGATAATCATCAGTCCGCAACCTATGGTCACAACCAGCACCACTTTGTGTGCATGCGAAACAACACGCCTCCACCGCTCTTGCTTTCAGCGCTTCGATCTTCTCTTCTGCGTCCTGCTCGGCAAGCTCGACGGCTCTCTCAGCGCTTTTACGATCCAGGAGCTTCCCTTCCACATTCATGTGAATCGAATACATCACTTCGCCGGGTAGTTGTATCGCACTAAATGCGCTATTCCTGATAAATTCCTTTGCTCGTTTGCTTTTCATTTCCCATTCCTTTCTGCCCTCGATAGGGCTTCATACTCGTTGATCGTTTCAAAAATCTGGTAAACCACTTGCGGTACTACGGCGTTTCCGTAGGCTTTGATGCTTTCCATTCTCCATTTTGAAAAGGTAATTCCGTCCAATCCGTAGGAAAGCCCATCATCTCGGCTACAAACCGGGGGTTGAGTTGGGAAGTTTTGCCAGTTTGACGGTATGCTAACTCGCTTATGTCTTCGCCGAGGTTGCTCTTGCCCCTGTCTATCTTGGCATGGCGGCAATCCTGCACTTTCGGAGTGGGAAGTAGATTCATCTTTGCGGCAAGTGCTATCGTGGGCCTTGGTGTTGATCCGGATGACAGGCTTTTGTTTATTCGACCGCTCCCGGCATCTATCGCTGTCGGAGTAGGAAGCAACCCTCCGTATATCACCTGGCTGGCGAGGTTCGGGTAGCAATTCGCCGACCTGTCGCCCATTCTCTTGACGAACTTCTGCGGGTCTTCCACTATCTCGGTCGCCCGCGGAGTGTGCAACAAACCAAGTCCGGTATCTTTGGTGTGGAGCGCCGACACCGCAAGCTGGAAGTACATACGGTTGGACTTCGTAACCTTCCGCTTCCAGGTCAACACACACCTGTTTGAATACCAACCCGTCCGACCAACTAACAATTCCGTAAACGTTCTCGCCCACGATCCAACGGGGTCGAACAGTCCGAATAACTCCGAGCATTTCGGGCCACAGGTAGCGGTCGTCTTCGGTTCCTTTGCGCTTTCCGGCTGTCGAAAACGGCTGGCAGGGAAAACCTCCTGTGAGCACGTCGAGCCGGTCTTTATACCTGGCAAAATCAGCCGTTCGTATGTCTGTGAATTGTTCTGCATCTGGAAAATGGTGTTTGAGTACGGTTTGACAAAACGGGTCTATCTCGCAGTTGAAAAGGTTTTGCCATCCGACCCATTCGGCGGCGAGGTCAAAACCTCCGATCCCTGAAAACAAACTGCCGTGCGTCATCTCTCTTCATTCTGTGCCCCGGACGGGACGGTTTCACAATCCCCGTAATACACCCAAATCTTACGTCTCGTGTACCGGGTTCTCGTTTGAATCCAACCGCTTTCGAAATCGACCCCGATCACCTACCGGCGATGGTTCCTGAATACGATCAGGTCGCCTTTTCCCCATCTTTTCTCTTCAAACTCTCGGTATGTCATTGTCTTGCTGTTTTGCTTCCCGTTTAATCTTGTTGATCTGCTTGCGTGTCACACTAAATACCCCCCCCCGAAAGGTGTTGCAGGTCTTTGACCTTCTCAGCGGGGATTTCGTCGATAAATTCACCGGTGCGATGGCTGTAAAGGGTTACCATTTCCGGATCGATCGTTTGGTTGATTTCGACTTTCATTGCGGTAGGTTTTAAGTTTCATAATCCGAACACCATCATCGCGGCATCCCTGCCATGCTTCGAGGTGGTTTTGTTCCATCCGGTAAGCCGTTTGAATGGAGCGGCGTCCATCTTTGTGATGTTGTCTTTCGGAGCTACCATGCGGTAATTGATTTCGTTCTCCCAGCACCAGTCCTCCCAGATGTGCGCGTCCCGTTTTACCGCTCCGGCCCCTTGCAGCTTCTCCCGCCCCGAATTGCCGTACCATTTCCGCAATCGGGCATCCTCGATGTGGAGTTCGATTTCGTGCCCCGCCTCCAGAGCTATATTGCGGTAGATCAGCACCCGTTCCATCGCCTGGGTAATCGTTAGGGTCCCGATTTCTAAAAGTTGCCGTTTTTCGGAATCCCAGACTGCAAAACCTGTGTTTGTCCCTGTATCTATGCCTATATGAATCATTATTGCATCGGTTTAAAACGGCAGATCACTGCCGGGTGTCCATGTTTCGTCATTGGGAAAATCGGACTGCTGCTGCGGTTGCAGCCAGTCGGAATTGTCGAGCAGGTGAATGTCTGGCACAGGAACGGCATACCGTCCGTTTTGAAGATTGTATTGCAAGTCAACCACACCCGTTTCTCCTTGTTCTTTGAAACGTACCTTAGATACCACCAGTTCGGTACCGGGTCCGTTCGGATGGTCATTGAAACGGCGGTAAACCGTAATTCCGATGTCTGCCTTATTGTAGAAATTCGCCGATCCGTTGATGTCGTACAGTGTCGGACGGTTATAGCTGCATGCATTCAACTTATCCATTTTTCGGGGATGGGCGACCAAATTCACCAACACATCATATTTGCGGGCGAAACGCACCAACGTATCCAAAAACCGGCCGATATACTCCGTTTCCGATTCATTGCGCTCCCTGCGATGCTCGAAACAGTTGAACGGGTCGATCACCAGCACTTTGATTCCGTACCGTTTTACCGCATTGCGAGCCGTTTCAATAACCGTTTCCACAGAATAATCATCCCCGGCATCGATAAACTTGAAATTGTCAGCGATGTAGTCAAAGCTCCGGTTAAACTCATCGTCAGTCATAAATCCGCTTCGGAAAGTCTTACCCACCAGCACCGATGCCAGTTTTGGAAACAGGTAGATGTGATAGGGCATGTTTTCAGGCGAAAAAAATATGGATTTCCATCCCCACATCAGATTCCATCTCACGACCATGAAATTCAGCATTTCCGATTTACCATGCGACGGAATACCGGTCCATACTACCACCTGCCCGGTTTTCCACGTAATCAGCTTATCTATGGATTCAATTCCTACGGTCTTGCCGGTATCCAACCCGTTACGGAAAAGAGTCAGGATGTTGTCATAAACCCCGTCCAGATCCTGGACACCCCGCAGGGGAAGATAGTTCGCTTTTTGCAGCACCTCATGGAACATACATCCATCCCCGGCGCACAGCATTTCGTTAGCGTCCTTGTGCCCCCCGAAATAAACCACCTTGCACCGCTCTTCCCCAAGCCTGCGGATCAATTCATTGCGTAGACCTATCCCCGGTTCGTCCTGATCGGTGGCGATGTAAAACGTTTCGATGTGCGAAAGATCGTCGATACAACTGTCCAGGTAGGAAAGATCGCGGGCTCCGGCACCGTTAGGAACCGAAACGACATTTTTAAACCCGGCCTCGATGAAGCTCAGCGCGTCTATTTCTCCCTCGACAATAATCAATTCCCTGGCCCCGGCAATACAGTCGTAGTTGTAAAACACCAACTCGGCATCCTTCACCATCCGGAACGACTTCTGCGGGCCCCGGTACTTGATGTTAACCAACTTATCCCCGACGAAGTACGGAAAACAGATCACCTTAGCCTCCGTGCCGAACTGGGGCATCCACTCCTTGTCCGAATAAATCCGCATCTCCCGAAGCGTAGCCTGTGAGATCATACGCCCTTCGAACCACTTCACAGCCTCATCCGTCAGGTCGGTTTTGTTCTTCCAGATTGGAATCGCATACGATTTGGAAGGACGTTCCCTCAGCGGCCTGTAGAGCACAAACGCGGTTCCGCAATGATAGCACTGTCCGACCCCTTTGCTCTGATTCCATTGCAGGCACTTCTCGCTTTTCTTCCGGCGTGACGGAGAGCATTTCGGGCACACGAGGTTGTTCTCTCCCTCATGTGAGGGATTGACCTCATAAACCTTTTTCGATTCAATGTCAATAATCTGCGTCATTGATTTTTCAATTTTAATTGTCGGACATCTTGTGTTACCGCGGGAACTGGATTACTCCGGGACGCCCCTCATGCACACTTCCATCCTCCGGTTCCGGAAATTCATCTTCCCATCGGCGCTGATTCAACCAGGTCGATAAATGCGCCCACTGCGGACAAAAAGATTTACTTTGCATGCATCGCTCCCGCCATCGGATCAACCTCTCAAGCGCAGGCATTAGCAGCGGAACTACCTCCTGCCAATCCCGGTGCTTCTTCCGAAAAGCGGCGAACTCAACCTGGAAACCCCGTTTCGTCCCCCCATAGGCTGCTCTGAACGCCTCGAACTGTTTTTCCAAATCCGGCCTGTTAGTGGAATCTTCCCATTTGATTTTTAGCGGAATAACACGAATATCACCCCCGAGCACTCCATCCTGTATTCCGCCTCTTAACAGAATCACTTTTGAAAAACTACCGGCCAAATGACGCAATTTGAAAATGGATTTTTCTCGCGGGTTCAAATAGTCAATTTCGATTGCATATTTCTCATCCCCCCGAGTGGCTGTCAAATCTATTCGTCCTGCATGTCCGTCTCCTCGATCGGGCACTGGTATTTCGGCCTTACATTCAAAACCCATTTTCGCCAAATATTCACGTACCTGCTGATTGCATTTCCAAGAATCATTATCTACGGAAAGAGCTCGAATCCCCTCCTCAAAAGGAGGGTAAGGGTGGTTATTATTTTCTTTACTTTCCTTTACTTTACTTTGCGGCAAACTTCCGGAAGAATCTGACATTATTCCAGAATAATCATCTTTCTTTCCGGAATAATCTTCGTTTACTCCTGAAATAAGATCATATTGCTGGGGGATCGCATACGATGTTCTTTTGGCAATCCGGCTCATCTCAATGTATCTCGACTGTATGGAGCGTGAAGTAAGTATACCCGCACTTGTGAACAGGCCCTTATCGAAAAGACCGCATGCACAGCAGTAGTGTACTATATCATTCACCTGTGATTCCTCCAGTCCCCAGTATTCGGCGGCGTCAAAGGCAGCACTTTCGTCATACGCAAGGAAACAGCCCTTTACTCGGTAGATTTCATTGAGGAAATATTCGTATACGGCGTAACCCTTACATCCACGGTCTTTTTTCAGACGCTTAATCCGGATGTCCTGGAATCTGTCCGTATCAACTTTATAAAATATGAAGCCGGTTTTAATGTTAGCCATGTCAGTTATTCGCCTTCAAGTATTCTTTTTGCTTCGTGGCAACGTTGCATTGCATCGCTAAACTCGTCCAGCGTCCGGGTAAGATGCCGGTTCTGGTCTTGCAGTTTACATAGCAGCTCCTTCGCTCTCTTCGTGTAAAACCCGTAATCGATACGGGCTTTCTCCATCCGAGGATCTTCTTTGTTATGTTCCATGTGTCTTGACTTTGAAATAAATATCGTTGATCGTGTTTCCATAGGTAATTCGACCCGCCCGGGTTAGGATTCGAAGCGCACCGCGTACCTGTTCCTTGTCATACCCCTTCATCATCTCACATACCTCTTTCATCAGGGCAATAGTCGGCTCTTCCTTTTTAAGGGCCTTACTTGCCGAAATATGCGCGACGGCATTCAGGGTAAGTTGTTCCAGGTCGGTCATAGATATTCGCGTTGACGATCCATTTCAACCTCGATGCTCTGCAAAAAATCCTCTTCATTCGGAGAGGGCAGGTAGATTCCGCACTCCGACGCGCTCCAGTTGCGGAATCGGTCGATGGCCTGCGTCATTTCGGCTGTGGTAAGGTTTGCCGAACTACGGTACTCATTTTCTTCACCGAGGTACTTATCCGCCTTGTGACGCACGAAAAGCGAAGGATTACACAGTTTTTTGAAGTACACCCGTTTCACATATTCGAGCGTATTGCCAGTCTCCATTGCATACCAGCCGAGGATTAAATGCAGATATGAATTTTGGGACCGCGAACGTTTGGCTTTCTTTTCGGTCAGTTCGACAACCACGCCTTTACGGTACAGGTCGTTCGAACGCCGTTTGAAGCGTTCCTTGTCGAGTATGTTACTCAGATTGTACAGCATGGTCTAAAATGGCAGGTCGTCAACTTCTGATGCAGGGGGCATCTGATCCACTGATTCCGGTGTGGCGGCGGGCGGGTTGAAGCTAAACCCCTTTCCGCTACCGATGTAAACGCGATCCGTTTTTGCCTCACGCTCTTCCTTTGACTGGCTCATAAATACAGTGTGGGTGTTTCCGTAAGAATCAGACTCACGACGCTTGGCAACGGTAATATTCATGTACTTTTTGCCATTTTCCGCCTGCTTAATCTTGGACTTGGGAATGTCACTCACGCAGATCGACATGTTGATTAAATCGCTCATTTTGCTGTTTTATTAAAGGTTACTTTGATTGTCGTTTTTGAACTTCTGACCGGGCGGCGCAATTCTTCACCGGTTTCCGTATCAGCGATAGTTTGTCCTACTGGAATCCCCCGGAGCATCGTTTCCCGCTCTTTTATTTGCTGATCGAGTTCCGCTCTTGTCTCGTAGAGTTCGGTCAGCGTGCTATCCCCGCATACCGAATAATCGTATTTCACACCCGCTTCGGATTCCTCCAGCTTACAGTCTCGCAGTTGGTGATCCCTCCCGTACTTGGAGAGCTCCCGCAGGGCGTAATCCTTTACCTGCGGATCGTCTTTTACGGCTTTAAACATCTTTTCGTACCGCGACATATTCGCCCACATTTCTAAAGGATCGACTTCACCGCTGAGGATATACGCTTTTGCCTTTTGTATAGCTTCCGGAATGGAAATAGGGGCTTTAATGATTTCTTCCGTCGTTTCCATCGCTACTGATTTTGGGCGACTCCTATACCATTGGTCGCACGGTTCACCAACCAGGCGTAATCCTCATGCGTGAACCCTTGCAGGGACGTTTCAAATTGGGCAAGCGTCCATTTTTCCTTCTTCTTGTTTTTGCCGCACAAATTCTGTCCGGTCACCAGATCACAAAGGCAGTTCACCAGGTTATCGTCGTTTCGGTTGAATAGTTTCACCTTTCTGGACGGTGCGACCTGTTGCTGTTGTTGCTGTTGGTCGTACTTGGTGCGGTCGGCCTGCCAATACACATCGGCACCCATCCCGAGGGCCTTGCAAGCAACAGAAATCGCATCTGTTAAAGCCATCTTGTAACACTCGTCGGAAGTGAACAAGCCGCCTTTTTCTTTGGCAACAAATGCACTGCCGCCAATGCCGACGATGGGCTCACTCCATTGACTGTTCATTTTCACAAAAAGGTTGATTTGAACGAAGGCGGCCACTTCGCCGTTAGCTCCGGGCTCCAGACGCTTGTCTGTAATCTCGTACCGCCATCCGAACCCAACCGGCCCGAACTGCTCGGTCAGCGTTTTGATGCGCCACATGGGATTTATATCGGTCTTGCCTGACAGCCGACCGCCTTTGATCTCTTTCTTGGCCTCTTGCGGCACCGCACGGGTACTGTTGTAAATCTCCATATTTTCCATAGTCGTGAAAATTAGATTTTTGTGGACAGGGCAGGATTCGAACCTGCAACGAGTGCTTACGGTAAGCGTCTTTTACACACTCATTAATGCTGCTCGCCTTGTTCGGCATACTTACCACATGTATTAGCGTCTACCAATTCCGCCACCTGTCCAAATTGCCCGTCTTTCCGGGCTGTCAATATGCTTGTTGATTCCAAAATATTTCCCGAAAACCTGGCTTCTGACCATCTTTAGTGTAGAAATACCTCTTGTAGCGACCGATAATTTTGCCGTTCTCATCAAACAGAATAACCCATTCATCGCCTATTGGGAGCCCGTCATGACGGAGCCTTGAAATAATCTTCCGTGCATCTACAGTACCGCCTACCTTGTTCATCTCGGCGGTTGTCATAATCCTGCCTTGCAGTAAAGCCGCTTTGATCTTCTTTTGGGGTTCCGCTAAATAGTCCATAATATTGAGTGTTTTGATTTGTCCTTTAAAACCTCCGCGGGCCTCACGGATGGCGGAGGGGTGACCCGGATTACCGTCCGGATCGTAAAAAATGGCTGCAAACCTAAACCAACATTACTAACCTAAATGAACCTAACCTATGATGCTTGCTTGTACTTGTCAATGAATATGTCTTGCCTGAAATTGTTGTCAACCCGGCGTCCTCCGTCTACATAAGTCAGCAGATTGACGTAGGTAAATGCGTACTCCGTTCCGTGATCGCTGTGGTATGCGTAGGCCCTGACTTCGAGCGAAGCATCCAAACCGCATCCGATCACCTCAAAATCGACCGGTTCGCCGTTCTTTTGCCGCAGATCGTCCGTCCCGCCGAAAGTCTTGTCGTCGAACACGCGAAGGATGAAATCGTATTGTTCAGGTGTGATGTGGATAATCTGTGTCATGGCTATTTGTTTAACCATTCAAACTCTGACCCTACCCAAAATTTACCGCCCGGCGTTTTATAGGCTTTCAGGTTATTATACCCCGGCCCAAGCTGTTGGATGTAGGCTAAAGCCTCTTTGCGGGTTCTGTGAAAGCGCTTGATCTGTTTCATAACTACTCGTATGATTCTGCTACATGCTCAAGCAGTAACTTGCGGCTTTTGCTTTCTTTGGGGTAATTGTCGGCAACTCTAAGCAGGCCGATCCGCTCCCGGTTCTTCTGATCCTCGCTCTGAGGTTCCATAGAGATGATAAATTCGTCGTTCATGGCTTTGTGGGTTTTAGTTAACATCTTTTGCATAGCTCTTGACGAGCCACCTCGTAAATTTCTTGCGGTTGATTAAACCGATCCAAGTCTGACACATGGTAGACAGGATGACACCTGCGGCGAATTTTGAAAGGAATTTTACCTTCAATCGCATACCTGTCCAATGTCCGGACGTTTACCCCCAAATACTCCGCAGCCTCTTTTCGGGAATAGAAGATTTTTCCCGGCTGGGGTGGGGTGATGGGTATTTGTTTTATTCCTCGTGGCATGATCGCTTGGATTTGAAGTTTTTGTTTTCTGTAATGAGAAAGTCGGCCAGTTTAAGCATCGCTTTCACAAAAACAGTCTCCTCCTGACCATCATAACTATTACATACTGGGGTTGACATTAATTTAATTGCCACCCGTAGACGCAACATATCTTGTTTGTGTTTTTTGGCCTCTTTTTCCTCCTTTATCTTTCGCTCGTAATATCCAGGAGGATGATAAAATGAAGATGGTAGCATAGCTTTAGGATTTGATTGTCTGTTACCGTTTGGATTCGATCTTATTTTTCGTAACCGATAAATACTCTGCGACCCGATCACGTAATTGTATCAAATCTTTCCGTATGTGTTTAAATTCCTTACTTACAGGGTAATGCTTGTACTTTTTCATTATATGGACTGTATTCTTTACAACCACATCGTAATCTACCACTTCCAAGCCACCGGACTGGCAGTGATTAACATAACATATGGCTTGATTTAATCTGTCACACAAACCGGAAAGGTCCTTTTTCAATGTTCTCAACTCGTCGTAAGTCATAGCGTTATGATATTCGGGTTACTTTATACACTTTAGCAAATGACTTTGTTTTAAAGGTGCGTTGAAACTCTATTTTGATCTGTCCAACCTGAGACCGAACGCTACTCCTTTGATCGATCGGAAAGACCAAAGTTCTGCCAATGGGTAGATTGATAATCTTTTGACGCACACTATTGGGATTTGGATTGGCCATATTTTTTAATTACTTTCGTTTATTGATTTATTTCTTCACTGCAAATATAAAGCATATTAAAACAATAAACAAGCTTTAAAGCGAAAAAATTTAAGCGTTAATGGAGAAAAAACAACAAAGCTCTGTTTTTCAGGTGTTTATACTAAAAAACAAACTCAAAAAAACAGAGATTGCCCAATATCTTGGTGTATCAAATGCCTTTATTAACAACTAGCAGGAGGTCGCGGGTTCGAGTCCCGTCCATACCGCAAGCCTCAGAATCAAGCAATTAGCTGAAATTCTGAGGCTTTTTCATTGTTCTGTAAAGGTCTTTTCGATATAAATCCCCCATAAAAACGTCGTCAAATACTATCATTTTGCTATATTTGCTACCACACACCGTGCAAATTTAGGTGCAAATTTAAGGGTGAAATATGGCTTCAATCTGGTACTACCTCGACACGAGACGACGCAAAGCTGACGGGACCTTTCCGTTAAAGATCAAAATCGGGCTGAATGCCAAAAACGGCTGCCTCATCAATTTAAAAATATCTCTCAGGGAGGATCAATGGGAAAACGGGGAAGTAGTGCGCCACCCCAACAGAAGGTTCCTAAATACATACGTCAAACAGCGCTACCTCGATATTACCAATTCTATTTTCAAATTGGAAACAACCGGTGCTATTAACCGAATGTCGCCTGCTGAGATAAAAAAATATGTGGAATCATCATTGGGGACAGTAACAGATGAAGCATATACATTTTCCGAGCATTTTGAGCGCTTTATTTCAACTCGGGCAAAAGAATCAACCAAAGACATATATCGTCAGACATTGTTAAAAATCGAGCTGTTTTCGCCCGGAAAACTGGCATTTTCCGACATCAATATAATCTGGCTAAAAGGATTCGAGCAATTTTTGAAAGGACAAGGGTTGTCCATCAACTCCATCAATTTACACATCCGCAATATTCGAGCAGTATTTAATGATGCGATAAACGAAGATAAGGCCGAACAGAATCTATACCCATTCCGCAAATTCAAGCTCAAATCAGAAGAGACCCGAAAACGATCCCTCACCGTAGAGCAACTCCGAGCCATACGGGATTGGCCTTGCGAACCCCACGAACAGCAGTATATAGACATCTTTATGCTAATGTTCTACTTACGCGGAATTAACATGATCGACTTAGCCGGACTAACCAAAATAGACAATGGGCGGGTAGAGTTCAGGAGGGCTAAAACAGGTAGGTTATATTCGATCAAAATAGAACCTGAAGCAGAAGCGATCATTAATAAATACCGGGGTAAAAACTTCCTCTTAAATATTAATGAGCGTTACTCTAACTACAAAAACTACCTCCATCGAATGAATCGCAACCTTAAAGAATTTGGATATACAAGGGTAGGGAAGAGAGGTAAAAAAGATAAAGAGGTGGCTTTCCCGTTCTTATCCACCTACTACACGAGGCATACATGGGCTACGCTTGCCGCCTACCTTGAAATACCCAAAGAGACTATCGCAGCTGCACTTGGACACGGAAAAAAGGATGTAACCGATATATACATTTCCTTCGACCAAAAGAAGATAGACGAAGCCAATAGGCGGGTAATTGACTATCTCAACCAGAATTAAAACACCACCAAATTATACTGCACTCCCACACCTAAATATGGTCGTATGCCTTGCGGAGTTAAAGCTGCCCCGGCGCTCACGCCGATCCCCCAGCGTTTCGGCTTGCCGGGAACCCCGACCCGCTGGATAACGGTTTGTGTAACCGTCCGGGGATAGACTTCGATACTATTTGCCTGCACATTGTAGCCCTCTACCTCCATCCGGTAGGTCGAATCGTCGGTAAACAGGTAACGACCGATCGGAATGGGAAGGTGAATAGGTTTCCCGTCTGCTGTATCGTGGATGGTGTCATACCGAACGATATGCACGTATTTCGGTACCGGCACTGTATCTCTGATCGTGTCGAGATGTACGACTGGCGGCAAAGTATCGTACTGTACGATCTTAACCGGGTCGAAATTCTTTGTCCAGCGCCCCAGAAAGAACATGCCAAAGAATAAAAGAATAATGAGGGTGTATGTGCCAAAGTTTTTCATGTCGCACAATTATTTCAAGTGCAATATCTGATGCCGATTCTTTCCCGCAGAATACGAAATATGTACCCAACTATAATCACTTTCGTCAATCAGCTGGTCGAAATCGAAGCCTCCGCCCGCGATCAGGTCGAATAACCGACGGTTGGCCGCCTGACTGCCGACGGTAATATCGGCGGCTTCTCCTCGGACATGCTGACTGGTTGGAACGCCGCCGACCGCCTTGTTTAATGTCGGGCACCGATAACCGCTGTTGACCGTGATCGGGCCGCCCCACTTCTCGCGGATCGGATCGAGCAGGATATTGATGAGGTTTGATAGTTTGACCTTAACGCCTGGCGGCGGGGTGTTGTCGATCCCGAGCGCCCGGGCCTTAGCCGAGGCGGTCAGTTCTGGTATGGTAAAATATTTCATTTCCCGTTGTTGCTTGGTTTTGTCATATCCTCCGGCGTAACAATAGCTTCCGGGTGATCTTTGGTGTATTCTCCCCGAAGCAATCCCACAAGGCGACACTTCACATCACTATTCAACCGTTGTAGACACTTGTCGTCGGGTTGCAGGCAGACATACTTTTCAGCCTCTTTTAGCTGCAATCGCAACTCGTTGTTTTCGCTGATGAGACTTAACTTTTCCGCCTCAAGAACGTGAACACGCTTGTACAATTCGTCCACCTTCTTTTTCAGTTCATCCACCTCTTCCTGAACACGTTTATAATCTTCAATGATCGCCTCTCGTTGAATCTTGAAAGCGTTGGCTTCTTCGATTTTTTTATTGGTTTTCCGGTTGAGCATGTATTTTATGGCCTCCCAGCCGCCAAGAGCGCCCAAGATTGAACCTATTGTAACTATCGTATCATTCATCACAAAAAGAATAGTAGGGCCGGAATCGGCCCCGTGTTACAAAATTGAAATCAGCCACATAACCAGCGCCCCGGCCAGCACGGGTACAAAGTCTTGCCAGAACTTCGGTTTCACGTAGTTGCCGCTCTTGTCCTTGTACTCCTTGCCGGATGTCTGTTTGTAACCGGCCCACGCAATGGCCACGATCAGCGCAGGAAAGAATGAGAACACGCCCATGTTCAGGATTACTCCACAGATTGCGGTCACCACCATCCCGATGATGATCTGCCAAAGGTTTGATTTTGTCATTGTTTGAAAGATTAATGATTATTTAGTGTAGGCTGCCCATACTTCATAAGACCAATTAACAGTAGTAGGAGAACTTGTCCCGCCATACCACGCTGCTACTGTTACTGATCCTGTTGATAGGTTATATTGTAAATCCGATATACGTGTTATATCTCCAGTAGTTTGATTCCATTGAGAACTACCTAATCCCACTGAATTAGATTGCGATCCGTAAAGGAACAAGGTGCCGCCTTTCATTAATATAGCAGACAACCCCTCAATCGTGGTAAGGTTTTTAGTGACCCCGGTAAATTCCCCGGTCCATCTTTGCGCATAAACTTGTTTTCCGTTATACGTCCATCCTGAAATCGCAACCTCTCCGGAGGCAGGAATATTCAATCCACCGCCTGAAAGTCCATCCAGCTTGGTTTTATCCGCCGCCGACATCAACCCTGCTTTGGAAGTGGTCGCATTGCCGAGGTTGCCGGAATCGTAAATCATGTAGTTTTCAGCCACTCCGTCTGCCCCCCTGTATATTGAAGCTGGAGAAACCAAAATCAAACGTCTACTTCCTGTTCCGATAGCTGTAACATATCTTGCATTAGGTGTATCATATAACACACCGGCAATATTACCCCCATCGGCACCCCTTAGAGACCTTCCATTCGATCCAAAGGCGATATCCCCCGTCATCGTACCGCCGGAAAGTAGCAGGTAATTCCCCGGATTGAAGTTGCCGGAATCGTAAAGGTACGTCCAACTGTTCCACCCTGCATTATTAATGTTTTGCCGGTGCCAAATCTTATTCGATGTTCCAAATGCAAACTGGTTTATCCACGGACTACCATTGTCCACAGTTGCAACAACTAATAGAGAGCCGTAATTTTCAGGGGTATTAACCGAACCAGGGGTACTGAAATAATACACACCGCTGCCTGTTGCTGTATTCAGATCGGATATAAGACCTTTTTTTGCATTTAAGTAGTTATCCGGATTGAAGTTGCTGGAATCGTAGATTCTATACGCGCCTTTACTATCATTTCTATACACAGGAGTATCATCGGGAGTTACAATGCGGGTTTTCCTAACACTATTTCCAAGTGCCACACACACGCCATCACCGGCTACATCAAGCAGCCCGACAACGCTCCTACCGGCAGCATCCCTTACAGAAACTCCGTCTTTAAATTGGAAGTCTCCCGTAATCATTTTATTACCTGACAACGGCAGGTAAGTATTAGCAATTACATTTCCGTTTCCATCTTTAATTGCACTTTCTGCTTCTCCTCCTTCAGCGGGCAGGGACGTAGGCTTATCCGGCAAGCTCGCAAAGGTGGTTTTATGCGGGTTGCTTCCGTCTTTGATTAACGAGTGATTGTAAGCCGCCTGCGTCCAATCACCACGTCCGGCTGTTTCGGCTGTCGTCCCCAGAGCCAATGAAGGGCTGATCTCTGCATACCCCGTTCCGCTCCAGCGGTACGTCAAATTGGTATCCTCCGTTATGTATATTTTACCGGATTCTCCCGGATTGGGTAGTTGGCTATAAGTCGCTACGTTTATTACATCATCTACATAAGACGGCAGCTGGGAAGAAGGAACCCGACCGCTTTCATCCAGTTCTGCCAGTCCTCCCGGCTGGCCTTTCTCAGCTAAGACTCGATCTCCTTCGGCTTTGGCGTAGTCTCCTTGTGTCTTGGCATATTCCGCCTGAGTATGCGCCTCTGTTGCAGCATCATTAGCAGACGTAGCCGCCTGATTCGCATTGGTGGCGGCCTCATTGGCTGATTGTGCGGCTTGATTGGCATTAGCAGTAGCCTGTTGGGCTTCATTTACAACTCCAATAGCTACGTCTGCGGCATTTTCTGCTTTTTCCGCCGCTGCCGTTGCTCGGGTTGTAGCTGTATTAGCGTTCACAGCTGCCTGATCCGCCTGATTAGCCGACGCAGTTGCGTTGTCCGCCGCTTTTTGAGCTGCTTCCGCTTTAGCATCTGCATTGGCAGCAGAAGTATTCGCATTCTCTGCCGCCTGATTCGCATTGGTGGCGGCCTCATTGGCAGAAGTAGCAGCGTCAGCAATAAACGTCAGTTCTGCCGCCTTACTTGTGTTTTCAGCCGTGGTACCTAGCGTCTTGAGGCCATTTAAATCTTCTGTAACAGGAAGATCACTGATTTTAACCTTTTGAATTTCCATATCGTCTCAAGCTAATTGCATAACCATCTTCTGTTATAACTATCCGACCGTCTTCTGTCGCCAAAAGAACGGGGAATATTAAATCTTCCAACTCCATTGTCAATCGGTCAAATTCTTCCGCAGATATAAATCCGCAATCTGCAACCGGATAGCGTTGCAAATCCCGCAGATTGTTTGTCTGCAATTCGACATCATCCGGGATCGTCAATTGTTGACCGGCCACAAGTGTTGGAGTCCAAGTATCAATATTATTGGCATCCAGAATCTTCTCTATATTCAGAGGGGAGCCGGTCGCATTTACACTGACATCCAAAATCGTTTCGCCTTGTCGAATGGTGTAGGTTGTCATAGTTTGGTGTATAAGGCAAAGAAATCATATTCGATATAATTGGTGGTCCATCCGCCACTACCTATAATGGTAGTGTCTTGTTGATAAACAGTCAAAATCATTGCATTGGTGCTAGTC
>UMAJ01017470.1_pt1 | contig 18161 bp, 15 predicted proteins | sample 1963671 | NCBI WGS metagenome assembly UMAJ01 (sample SAMEA4835912, study PRJEB28245) | human gut metagenome | biome: gut microbiome; material: fecal sample | place: Denmark | collected 2008 | reverse complement strand
CAGCCCATGCCGATGTTCTTGAGCGCGCCGCCGAAGCCCGCATGCTCATGACCCTTGAAATGCGCCAGCGAGATGAAGATATCGGCGTCCATCACGGCGCGGCCGATGCGTGCGGTCTTGCAGTATTCGCCGCCCACGACCGGGACCTCGATATCGTCCGAGCCCTTGAGCCCGTCGGCGATGATGACGTGACAGCCGGTGGAGAACGGGGAATAGCCGTTGAGATACGCGGTATCCATGTGCTCCAGCGCGTTTTTGCGGCTGCCGACGTAGAGCGTGTTGCAGTCGGTGAGGAAGGGCTTGCCGCCGCGCTCCTTGACGAAATCGGCGACGACCTTGGCATAGTTGGCGCGCAGGAACGACAGATTGCCGAGCTCGCCGAAATGCAGCTTGATGGCGACGAATTTGCCGTCAAAATCGATCTTTGAGAACTCCGATTTTTCCAGCAGCTTCCGGAGCTTGTCGAGCTGGCTGACGCCCAGACGGCAGCGGAAATCAGTAAAAAAGACCTTGGATGCAGACATGGAAGATTCTCCCCTTTTGGATGATTTTCTTTCGATGTTTTCTATGATATTACACCGCCCGGAATTTGTCAACGCAGCCCGGAGGCTGTAAACAGGTAGTTCTGCAGGCTGAATCCGGCCGTAAACGGCCGCATGAAATTCCAGTAGCCGAGGCCCAGAAGTCCGTATTCCGGCAGAAGCGCGAACTTCGCCTGCGCGCTGCGCACGTCCTCGAACCAGACCTCGTGCGGCTGCCCGGCTTCGTCCAGGTACGTGAAATACGGCGTCTGCGACTGCGTGTCGAACTGGATCTCGGCGCCGTACTGCGCGGCGAGCAGCGGTGCAGCCTCATTGCCGATCGACTGCGCCCGCGTCGCGCCCGCGGTGAACGGCAGTGTCCAGTCATAGGCGTAGTTCGGAAAGCCCAGCAGGATCTTGGCGGCGTCCATCTGCGTCAGCGCAAACTCCACCACCCGCCGCACCGCCCCCACCGGCGCCACCGCCATCGGCGGCCCATAGGTGTAGCCCCATTCATATGAATGGCTGATGTTTGCACACAAATACTTGTTTTTTTGCTAATTTTTAAGCAATTTGCGCCAAATAGGTGCTTATTATGTCACTCGTAGTCATGAGCACAACACAGTTTCCTGCTCGCGAATCACGTTTGCAATACCGCACAGCTTTTCATATTCATCCGCAAAGCGGAAATAAATATCAACGTGCTGTTTGTCGTGAAAGACGACCTTCTGGATGAGCTGATTCACCGTGTCCCAATCCAGCTTCTGAATGTTGCCGTACTTCTGAAAGAAGGCTACAAATTCATCATCCTGCTGTCTGGCTTCTTTTAGCTGAAGCAGACCTTGGTTCAGGTGCTCGATTTTCGCTTCCTGCGCGGCAATTTCGGCTTCGTACCGCTTTTGGAATTGAAGATATTGCGTCTGGGGGATCAGTCCGCTTTGCAGATCGGCATAGAGATGAAACTGCGCATCCTGCAGCCGCTCCTGCTCCCGCTTGGCTTTATTGAGCGCCAGCATATACTCATTCTTTGCACCGTTTATCGTTTTGAATTGCCGGGCCGCGTCGATCACAGCTTTCACGTCGACGAGCCGGGCAATCAGCGATTGAAGTGTCTGTAAGATCAGCTCCTCCAGATATTCTTCCTTTATAGACGGACACTGGCATTTGTCAGGCGCATAGGTTCGCGTTATGCAGCGATACCGGGCGTAGCCCTGCGACACAACGCGGTTCATGCGATGCCCGCACGCGCCGCACGATACAAGCCCGGAAAGCGGATACACATGCGTTTTTCCCGGCGAGATTCGGGTCCGGCGGGCAAACCGTTCGTGTATGATCGCAAATTGTTCGTCTGAGATGATTGGCGCGTGCGTACCCTCCACGACGGTCCATTCGCTTTCATCGGTCAGCATCATTTTCTTGCTGCGGTAGGACACGCTCTTGTGCTTTCCCTGCACCATGTTTCCAATGTACACTTCATTTTTCAGGATCGTCGCAATGGTCGTCGTTGTCCAGGCATGAAGTTTGCTGCTGTTCCGGTCGTGCGTGATAAAGCTCTTGCAGCCGTCGCGGATCTTAAAATCGCCCGGCGTCATGATCTGCATCGCGTTCAGGCGTTTTGCAATCGAGCTGGCGGACATTCCATCCTCGTACCAGTCAAATATCTTCCGCACGATCTCCGCCTGTTCCTCGTCCACGACGAGCCTGTGCCGATCGGCAGGGTCCTTCTGATAGCCGAACGGCGCATAGTTGCCGATGAATTCCCCGCGTTCCCGCTTCATGGTCAGCGTACACTTGATCTTGATGGAAAGCTGACGGATGTAATCGTCGTTGACGATATTGGAAAAGGACACGATCGCACTGCAATACCCGCGAGGGTCTTTGACACTGTCAAGGTTGTTCAGGACAGAGATCACGCGGACGCCCTTTTGCGGAAAGTAGTCCTCCATCAGCCGCCCCAGCTCCGGATAATTGCGCCCCAGGCGGGAGTTATCCTTAAAGATGATGCAGTTGATTTTTCCGCTTTCAATGTCACGGATCAGCGCCTGATAACGCGGACGTTTGAAATTGCCGCCTGCATACCCATCGTCAGAATAGACGGTGACAGACTCGATCTGTTCGCCCTGCTCCCGCAGATACTCCAGGTGCTTCTGGTTGATGCTGTGCTGGTTCTGGATGCTGTCGCTCTCCGGCTTGTCTCCGTCTTCCTTGCTGAGCCGGTTGTATTCTCCCACGCTCCATTTCGTTGTAAGATGAGTCGGTTTCTCTTTCTTTTTGTTTTGCACAAAGGTCATGGTTTCTCCTTTCTGCCGAACAAATAAGAAACAGTATTTGCAATAATATAAAAGCAAATACTGTCCAATTTCTCAACTTTTCGTTGATTTTTCGATATGTTTTTCCAAAATACGCACCATACATTCCTGCAAGGTGGCTCCGCCCGACGAAAAGTGCAGACGGATCGTGACCCCATCCTCACGTTTGATTTCGCGGACATCGTGATCGGTAGGTTCCACTCGCGTCGCCTCCTTGCTGCAATCTATGAAATCGCGCACGGATTCATACGATAAAGTCTTAAAAATCTATGCTGCGTACTTTGCTTTTCTCATAGATCAAGCAGATGGCAGCGGCAAACTGCTCCATAGGCGCTGTGCCTCCCTCCATGCTGATGGCGGGGCGTTCCATTCTGTGACGTATGGCTAACGCAAGTATCATGATCCTTTGTATGCGGTCGTCGCCCGCAGGTCTGCCATGGCCCGTCTGCAATACTGGCGGTTGCCGCTCCGTTCCGGAACCGGTGTTTGCCTCCTGATTCCGAAACATCCCCGCGCGCCTATTGCTGGCTCACGCATACAAAAACGTATCTGTTTGACCCTGTTCAGTTGTTAAACGGGATTGTCAGCCCGCAAAAGCGTATTGATCTGTAATGCGCTTTTCCAGAATGGCAATCAGGAATCTGTCCCCAATCGGGACAAACTGAGATTGTTACAGATGCCTGTCTCGTAGACTGGACAGGACACCTGAGATGAAAAGATTTGCTGCACGTTACATGCGGGGGGGGTAAAACATACGATATCAAAACACACAGTTGCAGATAGGAGGGTTATGCTTCGCTTTGTTGGTCAGCCCAAAGCTTTGCCGAAATCAAACAGATCAGTTCTTTCGCGGTTGGTGCTTCATCAATCCAGTAGTGGCGCAGCATATCTCGTTTTCCGTTTTGCCAAATATCCTTTGTCGCACGGTTCAGCGCTTTGGAAACAGCAGCAGCTGTCCGTTTTTTGGGTACGTTTGCAGACCTCATTGCAGATAAACTGCATTTGCGGCATATTCGGCTGGTGTTCAACCGCAATGTCAATCGCATGACACAAAATGCAGTAACATTCTTTCCCGCGCGTCTCGACGATGGAGTATATAGCGTTCTGAACATCCTTCATGTTATACAATCCTTTCCCGTTCGAGCTGATATTAGATTACAACATTTTTGAACAATTTGCAGGTTTTCTGCCATTCTTTGACCCACTTAGACAAACTTTGACCTTATGGAACATAAATAAAACTGTGATAGGAAATCGGCCGCTTTTTGCTTCCTTATGGTCTACGATAACGGCTGCTGCAAATATGAAAAGGGAAAGCGAAACCCTCTCTCAAAATAAGAGCGCGGATTTCGCTAAGACCAGTTCAAACAAACATGTTGCGTCTACTTGTTATAATCAAAAAACCAAATGACTCTGTTCTTAAAACTATGTGTCAGCTTAGTTACATGAAAGATGTTTACTTATAAATCGTGCCGTTTATATTCTTTGATAACGTTGAAAACGACAGAAAAGCTTCCAGCATAAGCCGGAAGCTCTTTCTGTGGGAATTTGATGTCAAGCGTATGGTAAATATCCAGAATTCGCGCACTAGTAGATGCTCCGGCAGGGTCAGTCCCCTGACAGGATGTTGATCATGCGTGGAGAGTTCGCACGATCTCTGACTGTTGTGAAAACACTGCATTTTGTCATTAGATATAGCGCTCGACACACGTTTTCAGCTCCGATATCGTACTGATGATCCCGTCTGGGTTTGTCGCTGTTCCAAATCCATATCTGGCCCATATGAATGGAATTCCGGCTTCTTTTGATGCATTTTCGTCGCCTGCTGTATCCCCAACATATACAGCCTTCCTAAGGAACCTCTGAATAAATCCCCGACCGCGGACGACGGATCTTTTCCGCCAATCCTGCGGTTTGAAAAACGAGAAATACATACAGTATTCCCACGTTTTTCAAACCTTGTCTTGACGAAAAATCTCTCGCCGTCCACAGCCGCTGATTTAATCAGAGCTTCCCTAATCCCATGTTTTTTCATCAGGTTTTTTATATTGCTGCCTTTCTCCAAGCCGGTTTGTCCCGACATTACAGTATCCTTAAAATATGGAGTTGAGTTGTGGGCGTGCAAAAAGGCAGAAACATAACCGTCTTTACAATTGCTTACAATGAATAAATCGTATTTTTGATATAAAAAAACGACTGTTTCTTTTACGCCTGCATACAGTGTGGCTCCATATTCATACAGATACTGAACCTCTGTTCTCTCAAAATCTTTCAGAATTTGCTGCCGCTTTTCTTCCTGCAGTGCGGGAAACAAGATCCGTACAATGTCTGTCAGCTATTTTCCCATCAATTCCGATATCGTTTTCTGATCTACATGTAAGTCTGATTCACTGTGCTTCAAAAGTACGCGATTTCAAACCTCTGTGGCTTTCTCCGTTGCATCCAACAGTGTTCCATCCAGATCGAAAATTACTGCATTTTTCATATCTATCTCCTTATGCGTCCGAACGAATTCTATAAAATCCAACCACAGGCGTAACGTGAAAACGACGAAAGAGGCTCCGGCGGAGGGCGGGAGCCCCTTTCTGGGGAAATCAGATACCGAGTGCGCGATAAATATCCAGAATTCGCGCACTGAGCGGATGCTCCGCTGTCAGGCCAGAATACCGAGCCAGCGCTGCATCTGCCCCAGCTGTCTGAATTGCTTTCTGCAGCTCTACACTTTGCGGCTCTTCGTCATTTTCATAGCGCAATGCAGCCGCTGCGCCGAACAGCAGCTCATCTACCGGCAAGCTGTATCCATACGCCGTGAGCAGAGGGCTGATCAGCCGGTCTGTTGCGGCCAGTTTCCGAATGGGTTCACGTCCTACGCGCGTTACCTCGTCCTGCAAATACGGATTGTGGAAACGCGCAAAGATACGGTCGATATAGGCCTGATGCGCTACCGCATCCATGGAGAATTTCCTGACAAGTCCCGCGCCGCTTTGCTGCATGGCCTTATATACAATGGTGCTGATTGCCGGGTCTTGAATACTCTCAAGGATTGTCCGATGCCCGCGAAGGCAGCCAAGATAGGCACAGATGGCGTGACCGCTGTTCAGTGTAAAGAGTTTGCGTTCAATATATGCATCCAGATTATCGACGAGCGCCATACCGTCAATCTGCGGCAATTCGCCCTTCCAGCCAGATTTTTCAACGTCCCACTCGGAAAATTCTTCTACAGCCACATCCAATGGCGCTTCAAAAGACGCCTTCGGCACAATGCGGTCAACGGCACAATCGGCAAATCCGACACAGGCATCTGCGAACGTCCGTGTTTCTTCATCTAGAAGCGCGTAAACCGCAGTCTTCAGCTGGCTGGAAGCCCGGATAGCATTTTCACACGCAACGATATTCAGCGGCTCTGTCTGCTTTGCGCTCATCCGAGCATGGATTCCGGCAGCAATCGGCTTTGCCACGATTGGCAGGATTCGAAGCCCAACAGCCGTTGTGATCAGCTGCGCAGTGCAGATCGGTTCAACGAGAGCGTCGCCAGCAGAGCTGACGCCGTCAACGTCTGTCACACAGAAGGTTCGCGGGTTTTTGTCCTGTACGTGAACACAATATTGCTTTTCTTCATTGAGCGCACCGATCAACTCCATATTGACATCGGCAAAGGTCACATGATAACTGCCATTTGCCAGAATTGCGCCGATAAAACCACGTCCAATATTGCCTGCACCGACCATAATCGCTTGTTTCATATGTATCACCTCATTATTTTCTGAACCGCATGATAAACTTCCTCTGTGAGCGCTGCATGGGATACAGCGTCCATGTGTACGCAATCTATTTCTGAGGCGCTGGCTGTTTGCGCGGCGTCAAGAAAATAGACCTGCCATTTTTGGCAGACTTCCCGATATACTGCCGCAAACTTCCGTGAATCATCCAGTTTCCCATTCATCTCATGTCCGGGAAACTTGCGGTCAAGTTCTTCATGTAATGCAATTGGGGAAATAACCAGAATTCTTGGTTCATCCCGATAGACCGGCGAGCTGCCCGGCATATAGGTATTCGCATGGACGGCAACGTCCAACAGTGCATCCAACCCTTTTGCAGAGCGATACACTGTTCCGTACTTCAGGTCATTTGTCCCAAGACTGATGATCAGCAGATCGACCGGCTTTGCCGCAACCATGCAATGCACAAGGCCGTGCCGCCCATTCAGATAGTCCCGGAACGGATCGTCGAACGAGGTCGTCCGGGCATTCATGCCGCACTCTGCGACGCGGTATTCCTTGCCGAGCAGCGTTTGCAAACGCCCTGTCCAGCGCGTTTTCTCATCAAAGCGTACACCACTGCCCGGCGTATAGCCCCATGTATTTGAATCGCCATAGCAGACAACTGTACGGCTCATAACGTTTCTCCTTCAAAGATTGTCCGGATCTTCTTCGCTATTGCCGTTCCGAGTGCCAGATGCGATGCCGGTTCCATATGGACGCAGTCCTTCACAGACGGCTCTGCATACGCAGCCGCGTCCAGAAACTCCGCGCCGTGTGCTGCGGCAATTCGCGCAAAATATTCTGCAAATTTCAAAGATTCTTCGTACTTGTTGTAAATGCTCGATTCCGGACGCAGGACAGCAATATCCGGATAGAGATGGATGGGGGAGATGACAAGGATTTTGACGCCGTTTGGAAAAATGCTGCAGCCTGCCGCCGGATAGCAGCCGTCTGCGTGCTCGATCAGGCGCAGCAGCTCGTCCAGTCCTTTATAGGAGCCGACTGCTCCTGTGTATTTGAGATCATTGGTTCCGAGACTTACGACAATCAGGTCGATCGGCGCATGGGCACAGAGTGCATACCCAAGCCCTTTCCGGCCATTTCTGCAGTCAACGTAGTAATCGTCAAAGCTGGTTGTTCTGCCATTCAAGCCTTCCTCGATGATGGAATAGCCGTCGCCGAGCAGCTTGGCTGCAACGCCTGTCCAGCGGACATCCGCCGGGTAGCGCCGGCCGTCTGCCGGGATATTTCCCCATGTATTCGAGTCTCCATAGCATAAAATTCGCTTCATTTTCTGCCTCCAAAGCGGTTTTTCTGAAAAAGGCGCAAAAAAAGAAAGCGGGGACGGGAAACGCCCCCGCTTCTTTTAAGAATTAGTTATTCGAGATCTTCGCGTCCCACTCTTCGACGAGACGGTCGTAGTTGTCAGCAGCCCACTGATAGTCGATGCCAGCATCCTTCAGAAGCGGCAGATACTGTTCAGCAGTTTCATTCACATGAACCTCCGGGTTGCAGGGATAGTTGTAGTAACCGAACTGCTCATACAGGGCCAGACCCTTGGAGAGATACCAATCCTGGAATGCCTTGCCGTTTTCAGGGTTCTTGCAGTTATTGATCACAGCGGAGCAGCACTCTTCCACGCCGGTGCCTTCCGTAGGAACACACAGACCAATGTTGGTGTAGCCCTGTTCCTGCAGCTGGATACCGAAGTGCAGATAGCACATACCCGCAGCGCACTCGCCAAGCGAGACAGAGTTGACGGGGCCGGAGCCGCCCTTGGCATAGGACTTGATGTTCTTGTTCAGGTCGACCATGTACTGCATACCAGCTTCTTCGCCGCGCAGCGCGATCAGGGAGGACATCATCATGTAGCCGGTGGTAGAGGTGCCGGGGTTGGTGATAATGACGTTGCCTTCCAGCTCCGGGATCAGCAGATCGTCCCAGGTCTCGGGGTATGCGACGCCGTTTGCATCATACCAGTCCTTGTCATAGCAGATGCCGAGGATGCTCTTCAGGCCGATGACATAGCTCTCATCCGCAGGGATGCAGGCAGGGTCAAACGTTTCTCTGACAAAATCGGGGACATACGGCATCAGAAGGCCGTCCTTGCTGGCATTCATATAGAGATCGACGGAGCCGCCCATCAGAGCGTCAGCCTGCGGATTCTCTTTTTCTGCGCGCAGACGGGTCAGGATTTCGCCGCCGCCAAGCAGGACGTAGTTGAGCGTCACGCCGGGATAATCCGCTTCAAAGCTCTCTTTGCATGCAAGCGCAAAATCCTCCGAGGATGCAATGTAGACGTTCACTTCGCCGGAAAGCTCCTTCGGCTCTTCAACCGGTTCTTCTGTGACCTCTTCTGCAGCCGGTTCTTCGGCAGCAGCGGGTTCTCCGGTCTGCTGGGTATCAGCGGCGGGTTCTTCGGTTTGCGCGGGTTCCTGCTTGGCTGCGCAGCCTGCAAACAGGCTGACGACCATCAGGACTGCCAGAAGCAGTGCAAGTGTCTTTTTCATTTGTGTGTTTCCTTTCTTTTTCATTTTTATTTCTGCGGTCGCCCGCATACTTACTTTTCAATCAGGTGCAGAGAATCAGGCTTATAGTCCAGATGCACCGTATCGCCCTCGGCAAATACGCCGTGCTGCCGGAAATTGTAGTCTTCAATGATAAAGACCGTCCCCTGCACGTCCACAAAATACTCCTGCATGGCGCCCATGAACGTCGACGTCTGCACCGTGCCGCAGAACGGGCCCTCTTTGCCGATCAGCATGGATTCCGGGCGTGTCATGCAACAGATTTTTGAGCCGACAGCAGTGTGCAGCGCACCGTCAGTTTTTACGCGCAGCCTGTTCCCCAAAAGCTCTACCTCAGCAACACCATCAGCGGCGGACAGCAGTACACCGTCAGCAAAGTTCGAGCGGCCGATAAAGTCGGCGACAAATTTGGATGCGGGACGGAAATAAATCTCGTCCGGCGTTCCGATCTGCTCGATAATGCCCTGATTCATGACAATGATCCGATCAGAAAGCGCCATGGCCTCTGTCTGGTCATGCGTCACATAGATGCTGGTCAGACCCAGACGCCGCTGAATCTTTTTGATCTCATTGCGCATGCTGGTGCGGAGCTTTGCGTCGAGGTTGGACAGCGGCTCATCAAAGAGCATGACGCCCGGCTCGGAGACCAGCGCGCGGGCCAACGCGACGCGCTGCTGCTGACCACCGGAGAGCTGATTGGGGAAGCGTTCTTCCATCCCGGTCAGGCCGACAAGCTCCATAATTTTATGCACACGCTCGGATATCTCTTTTTCTGGCAGTTTTTTTAGCCGAAGACCGAAGGAAATGTTGTTATAGACATTATAGTGCGGGAACAGTGCGTAGCTCTGGAAAACCATCGCAGTATCGCGCTTGTCCGGCGTTAGTGCGTTGACGCACTCACCGCCGATGTAGATCTCACCCTCTGTCGGTGTCTCAAAACCAGCGATCATACGCAGTGTTGTCGTTTTGCCGCAGCCGGAGGGACCGAGCAGCGTGACAAATTCACCGGCGTGAATTTCCAGAGAGATCTGGTTGACTGCACGGAACGTTTCTTTACTCGGCGAGATATATTCTCGCGTAATCTGCTTTAATGTGACTTCTTTTGTTTGCTTTTTCATGGTTTCCTCCGCATATTACATCAGTTTAATATCTTTCTTGTTTACGCCGATCAGCCCAAGCAGCTGATACAAAATCAGGATCGCAGCATATACGACCAGAATCAGCATCGTGGACATTGCAGATGCCGGGCCGTATTTGCCTCTGTCGACCTGATCCAGAATGGAAATCGTCAGGAGCTTGTGGCGAGCGGAGATCAGGAAGATCAGCGCACTCATAGAAGTCATGGTACGGACGAACGTATATACAAGACCGCCAAAGAAGGACGATTTGATCAGCGGCAGAGTTACCTTTGTAAATACCTGAAGACTGTTTGCGCCGAGGTCGGATGCAGATTCTTCGATGCTCGGATCGATCTGCCGCAGCGATGTAATACCGGACTGCAGGCCAACCGGCAGATACCGCGAACAGCAGGATGCAATCAGGATCAGGAATGTACCTGTCAGATACAGCGGCTTCTGATTGAACAGCAGAACGTAGGCGTAACCAAGAATCGTTCCCGGAATGATCATTCCAACCATGCCGGAAGCCTCCATGAATTTACTCAGCGGATTTTTCTTTCGAACGATCAAAAAAGCCATCAGCATTGCAATCACACCTGTGACCGGTGTAGTGATCACGGCCAGCTTCAGCGTATCGACCAGCGCCTGCTTCGCAATCTTCCATGCCTGAATATAATTGTCGAACGTAAGGCTGTAATTGACGCCCCAGAGCTTAATAAACGAAACAACAGGAATCATGATATAGATGATGCCTACGATGACCGCAAAAACGCAGCAGATCACAGTCAGGGGGACCGTAATGTGCTTTTCTTCAATCATTGTCCGCTCACGCGTCGCCTTGCCGGTGATCGTAACAAAAGTACGCTTTTCCAAGACGAGCTGGGACAGCAGATAAATCACCATTGTCATGACCAGCAGCAGCATTGCCAGAGCGGTGCATCGCTGCAGCTCATATCCGCCGACGGCCTGATAATAGACCTGCGTTGCAAGCGTGTTATACCCACCGGCGATCGTGATCGGATTGCCGAAGTCAGCAACACATTTAATAAACACCAGCAGGAATGCATTGATGATACCAGGCAGGGACAGCGGGATCGTTACCTTGCAGAAGGTCTTCAGTCTGGACGCGCCCATGTCCCGCGCTGCTTCTTCAATGGACGGGTCGATCGTACTCAGTACGCCGTTGAGCAGCAGGTAGGCCATCGGGAAGAAGGAAAAGACCTGTGCAAACAGGAGGCCCCCGAAGCCGTAGATGTTATTGCTTGCCATACCGAGCAGTGTGTGCGTAATGAGGCCCTTGTTGCCAAACAGCAGGATAATAGACAGTGAGACGGAGAAGGGCGGCGAAATGATCGGCAGAATGGCAATCACATTAAAGAACTTCTTTGCGCGCATTTTAATATAGCAGGCGCAGTATGCAAAAATAAAGCCGATCACGGTTGCGATTGCCGCAGCACTGACGCTTGATACAAGCGTATGTACCATTGCATCCCGGTTCTGCTTAAATTGGAATGCGCGAATGTAGCCGCCAAACGAGTAAGTCCCTTCAGCGTCCGTAAAGCTTTGAATCAGCACCTTTACAAGAGGCAGTACATTAAACAGTATCAGCGAGGCGATGATCAGCAGCGTGATCGACAGCGAAATCGGATCAACTGCTTTTTTGAGTGTTCTCTTTTTCTTTTTCATATGCTTTCTGTAACAGCCTCCTTTTTGCTTTGCCCCCGCCGGGAGCATTTTTATTCTGCATATAAAACAGTTTTTTCGCAATCTGCACTTTTTCTCTGATATGCAGCATCACATGTGCATTTGGTCAAATTATGCAACATAGGATTTCCTGAATTGTATATTTTGACGGATTTCCGGCATCAACATTTTTTCCGCATATGCACTTTTTCGTTTTTTGCACAGAATGACGGTGTCTGCTTGCGCGCGTTTCGGAAAATATGTATAATTCTATCGGAGTTTATGAAAGAGACGAGGCCACAATCAATGCGAAAGAAACTGCAAAATAAAACGATCATACGCATGGCGCTTTCGTTCTGCGCAGTTTTTTTGCTGCCGGTCGTAACGCTTTACTTCCTATATACTGGAAACATCGTCACTGCAATCGGAACGGAAGTTGAAGACATGATCTCCAACGATCTGACTGCCTCTGTCCGCCTCATTGACTCTAACATTCAAACATTAAATGATACAATCAAAATGTTTGAGCGCGGCAATGGCTATCAATCGTATCTGACACGCGGGTTTTCCTATAACATGAGCGGCGTGGCTGCAAATATGCAGCTGGAAAGCGATATTTCCTACATTTATCTGCTCAATGGAACGGCCGATGATTTGTTTGTGCTGCTGCCTGATGCGGACACGGTATTCTCCGCTTCCGGTATGCACCGCAGCACATCCTATTTCAGCAAATACTATGCACTTCCCACGCAGAACGCAGAAGACGTTTTACAGGAACTGAATTGTACGGAAAATACTGTGCGCTGCGATGAGAACATCACAACGCATCGCGGGACGGCGGAAACGCTTTCGTTCATTTACCCGCTTCCCAAAAACGCAGACGGCATCGGCGGAACCGCCGTCTTCTGTGTCCAGACGCAGAAATTTAACGCCTATTTCCAGCCGAGATCCGAAGACTTTCAGACGAAGACCTTTGTCTTTGACGCGAATGGGCAATACCTGTTTTCTGACTGTGGCGCGGACACACTTACAACCGAAGTCCAGACGGATTATCAAAATGGCTCGATCAGCGGAAGATTATATAAGTCTGATGAGACTGGTATCGAATATGTTACGATTCGGCGAACTTCAGAATTCAACGGCTGGCAGTACATGACCCTGCTTCCGAACAACAACGCCCTCTACCGCAACATGTTCGAGATCAACCGGTTTTTCCGGTTATATCTGCTGCTCACCATTGGTATAGGGATTCTTGTCATTGCAGGTTTCCTTTGGATGAACTATAAGCCGATTTTTGCACTGCGCGAAAAGGCCAAGCATATGGTCAACACAGAGAAGGCCGAGCATGAAGCGGCCGACGATCTTGGCACAATCTCCAATGCGCTGACCCTTTTGCAGAATCGAAATCTGTCCCTGAATGATACGCTCAGCCGCAGCATCCATGAAATTCAGTCCGCACGGCTGCAGCGACTGCTGAATAATTACTATGAGAATATCGAAGAATTCAACATTGACTGTGAGCAGATCGGCTTGAGCTTTCACGGCGACAATTTCTATGTCAGCATTATACTGTTTCCATCTATGCCGGAGCAGGAGTCTCTGCTGGAAGAGCAGCTGCTGCAGGAATTTTCACCGGAACTGGAAACGAAGTGCCTGGCGATGCCCAACCAGAACAAACTGGTATTCATTCACTGTCCCCGCGCAAATTTCATTGACACAGAGCCGTTCTACAGCATTCTCGGCCTCCTGCACGACCAGCTCAGTTGTCAGGCAACGATCGGTATCGGTCGTCTACACCCCGGTGCAGCAATCATCAGCAAATCCTATATGCAGGCCACGAACGCGCTGGACTTCCGAGCCGTAAAAGGCATCGGCACCGTGATCACTTATGATGAAGTCCTTGCGCATGGCGCGGACTCGCCGTGGTATCCGAGCCATGAACTCCGTCGTCTTGCTAACACGTTGACCGCTCAAAACACAGTCTCACGAGATAAGATTCTTGCTGAGCTGATTGCCAAAATCAAAGATCCGTCCACTAGTCTGATCAATGCGCGCTGCATTGCCTTTGATCTCATTAAGATTTTGATGTCCAATCCGGATTTGAAGCAGGACGCGGCCTACAGCCTTCCGGAATATTTGATGCAGGTAAGTCAGGAAAAAACGAAAAAGAACGTGGTTGCAGCGGTAGAGGAGGTATGCATGCACATTGCATCTTCCGAACGGATTCCTTCTCCGCCTGTGCAGAATGCCGTTGTCGACGAGATTATTGCCTATATTCAGGCAAACTACTGCCGTGGTGACTTCTCTATTCAGGAGATTGCAGAACACTTTGAAATGCTGCCAACCAATATCGGAAACTATTTTAAGGAGCAAACCGGCAGCGGACTTTTGGAGTATCTGATTTCTCTGAGGATGAAACGCGCAAAGGAATTACTCCACTCCACGGATATGACAGTCAAGGAGATCAGCATGAGCGTTGGATATTATAACGATTCCAGCTTTATCCGCCGGTTCAAGCAACATGAAGGCGTTACGCCCAATGAATTCCGCTTCAAATGCTGATGAAATTTAGACTATACATATTATTGAAATGCGTCTCACCGTGAGACGCATTTCAGTTTGTAAAGCAATCTGGTCTGGCCACAACCGTAAATCCTGCCGAGCCGGTAATAACAACGCCGTTCGCGCCGCCGCTGCAATGAACGATCAGGAGATTTCCGTCTGCATCCTTACCGCCGACAATGCCGACGTGGGAATCGTCCGGGTAGAACACCAGATCGCCCGGCTGCGCGTCGCTCCATGAAATGTTCGTGCAATAGCTGTGCTGTGTGGCAGCTCCGCCGCCGCGCCCCGGATAGTAGCTGCCGTTCGTCGCATTGTAGAACGTCCAATCGACGAAACCGCTGCAATCCAGTCCGAACGGGCGCACCGTGCCGGTGGAGCCGCTGCCCGCCGCTGTGACCTCCGTTGGAACGCCCCAGCGGTCATCCCAGCCGAGCGTCAAAGATTTTCCGCCCCAGAAGTACGACACGCGCCCGACAAGCTGCACCGCTGTTTCCACAACGGCTTTTCGTGCCGGGGCAAGATCATCCGGGAGATTTTCAAGCAGTTCGATTGCATCCTCCTGTGAAATGGTCAGCGAACCCATCGGAATATTCAGGCTGCCGAGGTTTTCAAGCAGAATATCCAGCGCGTCGTTTTGATATTTCGTAAAAGCATAGATCAGGCGCATTTGCTCGGCGGTTTTGGCCGTGATTGTGATGGTCAGTGCAATCCCTGTGTGGCTGTCGTCCACATCATCGTCCGGATTGCTGTCCGGAACGTCAACGGTTTGCGTTGCTGTTGTGATCTCGCACATATCCCAAAAGACTTGACGCAATAATTCTACACGTTCTTCGTCGAGCGTGAACACGTCTACGCCGTCCTCCGCGCCTGCCGTCTTGGATGCAAACACGGCTACAACCTCACGCCAATCTGGGGCTTGTCCGATAATCTGGACGGATGCAAAATCGCCGTTTTGCAGGCGTTCCAGCTCGGCATGATATTCGCCCTGAATTTCCGCAATGGCGGTCGCCAGCGGAATAGTATCGTCGCTTTCCTGCTCGTCGGCAAACAGAATCCCCAGCGGCGATGCAAGAAACGCGCCCGCGACAATGACGATGGAAAACACGATAAAAAGCGCCGTGCCGCCGCCCAAGCTAACAAGGGCGCTTATCAACTCTTTGACGGCCTTTGCCGCAGCTTCGGCCAGCTTTTTCGTGGCTGCGGCGGCTGCTCTTGCTGCGCGGTTGTTGCTCTTTTTAAGCATTTTTCGCTGCGCGTCCTGTGTAGCTGCTTTCCGCGCACGCTTTGTATCAATTTTTGATACAGACGTTTTTGGCTGCACCGTTGGAGGGGTGATTTGCTCTGTATCTCTTGTCCGAATAGAAACGCCGCGCTGGGGTCTTTCCCTCGGTGCGGCGTTTGACTTCGGTTTCTCGTGGATGGCGGGCGGCTGCTCTGCTGGTGGCTGAACAGGCTGCGGCGCGGGTGATGCAGGCTTACCGCTGCCAGCCGTGACCGGCTGACGCTCCGGCGTGATCGCGGGCGCTTCCGAAACAGGCGGCTGCGGTGGAACAGGGGCAGCCGATTCGGATGGATAGATGGATTCGATGGATGGATTTTGAGAGAGCTGCGCTTGCTTTTCTATAAAGGCTTGCCGTGCCTGCTCCTGCGACGCGGGCGGTAAATCGTGCGTCGGTGTGACCACTGGCTGCCCACGAATAGACTGGTTCTTACCGCGCATAGCCGGGGCTGCCGCGCTGCGTGGTGTCCATGTGTCCGGCTGCTTTACATGACGAACAGTGGATGGTTTTGCTGGTGCAGCTTCGGATTGCACCTGACCACGGTTTTCTGGTGTGTTTGGCTTTTCTCGGATAGGGGGCGGTTCATGTTCTGGTAAATCATCTGCAAGCCGGATTTCTGGCTGCTCCGTATAAAGGTTATCCTGCGCAGCCGGTTTTTCTGCGCGGGATTTCTTTGCCTGCTTGGCATGGGCGCGACGGGCCTGCTCCTGTGGCGCTGGTATCGGTTTGCTCTGCGGCTGGGGCCGCTCAGGACGAGTATGCGGGGCATTGGTGCGGTGATGCGCCTTGCGTGGGAACGGAGCAACTTCACGGACAATTGTTTCGACCTGTTCGGTCGCTGTGCGTTCCGCGCTGTCCGAGCGGTCAGGCTGCTTCGCGCTGTCGCCCAACTCTTTTACAAATTTCTGCACCATCTGGCGCTGCACGGTGGATGCAGTTTGATGTTTCGGCTGCTTGTTCTTCTGACGGCCTTTTCGTTCTCGAATATCTGGAATGGAAATCACCCCCCTGAAATACGTCTCATGGTGAGACGCATTTTCTTGCATAGTCCCATAAATAATGATAAAATTCAAGTAAATCGGTACTGTAACGCTAAAGGAGAGAAACATGAGTATTATTGATGATGTAAAAGAATTGCTGCGCGACGGTGACGTTCGAGACGGTACCTGCGATCTTCTTCTTGATGCAATCGAGGCTCTTTCTGGTTCATCAACTGCTATTGCAAAAATCGTACTCTCGGCAGGACGCTCTGCATTCGCGCTCAGAGATAAAATATTCTGGATAAAATTTGAGAAATTTTTGGCTGGAGTGTTTACGAGCGAAGAGCAAAAAGCAAAATTTGCCGCGAAACTTGCATCTGAGGGCAATAAAAATGACAACGCTATGCGTTTACTGTCGTGTATTGAAAAATCGGATGCTGAGAAGAAAATCGATTATCTGATCAATGCCAGCCGCTGCCTTTGTGCTGATTTTATTACCTTTGAGGAATATTTCAGAATATGCCATATAATCACACAGTCGGTTTTGGAAGATTTGAAATTTGTAGCAGAGAATCTATCTGATAGCGAATTTGTGTATTCGCTCCCGATTCAGGGACTGCTGGCTACTGGACTCGTAATGCAAACTACATATTCCTTCGAGCCGGATGGTGTACAAAAGTACAACTTTACGCCACTAGCCAAACTGATTGACTGTTATGCTCTTAGCTACGGAAATGTGAATCGCTATCCAAATCCTAAAGACTTTGAGCTATCATCTGTGCCGCCCTTGGCCAGTAAAACGGCCAGAACGGTCGAGATGCTGCAGGAAAAGGTCTCGAAGCAGCCGGCCCAACAGCTTGTGTCAAGCAAGGAATCGACACCGCCCACTGAGAATGGAGCAATAAACTGGATTTACGACTAGGCAAAACGTCTCACCGTGAGATTTATTTCCGCTTTGGAAATGCGTCTCACGGAGAGACGCATTTATAGTGCTTCCCCCGGCGTCGTTGTCATCAATTTGTATAGTTCGGTATTCCTCGGAATCGTGTTGACGAAAGGCACGATGGAACCACCCATGCGCAGCAGACCGTGCCCGGCTTCGGCGTTTGTGATGTAGCTAAGCTGCGTATCGGAAATGTGAAGCAGCTTCGACAGCTCTGCGCGGTCGGTTGCCGCCTGATTGAACAGCAGCAGAAATTCCGAGTTGGCGAACATCAGACGCGCGGTTTCGGATTTCAAACATTCTTCTACGTTCTGCGATGCCGCCGTCAGCGCCGCGCCATATTTGCGGAATCTTTTCCATGCGCGATAAAGAATCTCTCCGGAATACTTGTACTTGAAGTACAAATACACTTCGTCGAGGAACACCCATGTATATTTGCCGCGCTTGCGGTTCTCCATGACGCGGTTTTGAAT
>UMAJ01011564.1_pt1 | contig 18550 bp, 16 predicted proteins | sample 1963671 | NCBI WGS metagenome assembly UMAJ01 (sample SAMEA4835912, study PRJEB28245) | human gut metagenome | biome: gut microbiome; material: fecal sample | place: Denmark | collected 2008 | reverse complement strand
ACTTCGAAAGAACCAAATCCAACTAATTGAACTTTGTCTCCCTTTACTAAAGCTTCTGTAACAACGTCAACAAATGCGTTTAATGTTGCTTCTGCATCTTTCTTTGTGCATTCTGTTTTAGCAGCTATGGCTGCGATTAAATCAGATTTGTTCATTTAAATTACCTCCTAATAAGATTGTATATGTAGATAATTATTGCATCTACTACTTACATTATTCGCCAAGGTTTGATAAAATCCTTCTTTTTTTTCAAATTTATTTTATAAAAGTGTTAAATCTCTAAGGTTTGCGGTTTTCTATTTTCAAGAATGCTTATTTTTCAAGGTTTACAGACCTTATTTTTCTTAAATTTGCTGTAAAATGGCAACATGTATAATTCATCTTTACTAAAAATTTTTGTAATTGCTAATATTACTACATAAACAATTATTGCAAATATTATTGTTAATATTATAGCAATATTTTGCATAATTATACCTTTTAGTAAATTATATGTATATATTCCGAATTATTCCCATTGATGAACTTGCTAAAATTGGTTTTATAAAATATTTCGACAAATCAAATTTTATTTTAATATTTTTACTCAATGCTATCAAACTAATAAACATGGAAATAGCATGGCACATTACAGTTGCAAATGCTGCACCAGCAACTCCTCCCAAAACGAATGAATCTGGATTTACTTTTACTAATATTAAATTCAAAATTAGCTTAATAGACACTCCTATTGAAAGTGCAATTACGGGTACTTTAAGTTTTCCCAGTCCTTGAAGAGCACCGTTTATAGTTTGTTCTAATGTAATGAATACAATCGAAATACTACTTATTTGAAATATAAATTCTCCACTACTTGCATTTGGAAATAACATTTGCAAAATTGGCTTTGCGAAAACTACCATTCCAACACTACATGGCAGTCCAATTAATATCGTAATAAGTATCGCAAAAGACACCCTTTTTTCTATACTCTTATAGTCTCCTCTCGCTTTTGCAGCCGATACTGCTGGAACCAAAGCCGTTGCAAGTGCAATATTAAACGATAAAGGAAAAGTTACGAGTGTATCTATTTTTCCACTTAGTATTCCATATTGAATTTTAGCTTGTTCTTCTGTTAAAAATGTTTTTAATCCCCTTACAACTGTAAAGGAATCTATATTTTTATTTAGCGAGCCTAAAATGGCACTAAAAGTAAGTGGCATTGCAATTATTATTATCTTCTTTACTATCTCTACTGTTCTTTCTTGCCTATGATATTTTGGCTTATTAAATTTTATGTATCTTTCTTTTTTATTATATAAATATATTAAATATATAAAGCCAATAAAGGTGGCAATACTAGTTGCCAAATTTGCTCCAGCAGCCATTACAGCTGTAATATCTTTATTTCCCATAAAAAAACATATTAACTCAACTATAGCAACGGTGCATATTGTTTTTGTAAATTGTTCTATTGTTTGAGACTGCGCCATTGGTTTCATATTTTCGTGCCCATTAAAATAGCCCCTTAAAACCGAAATTAACGAAACAAAGAAAATCGATGGTGCAAGTATTATTAGTGTTAACTTTGCTTCCGGAATTTGAAGCCATACATTTGCAATAAAATCACTTCCACAAAATAATAATGCTGAACCTGTAAAACCGACTACAGAGAAAAAGGCAAACGCTACTTTAAAAATTTTCTGTGCTCCCCTATTGTCTCCCACTGATAATTTTTCTGAAATAAGTTTTGCAACAGCATTTGGAACACCTATTGAAGAAATCGTTAACAGTAGTGCATAGATCTGGAATCCACTGTTATAAATAGCATTTCCAGCATCTCCAAAACCATTTTTATTTGTCAAATATAATTTATAAAATAAACCTAAAATTTTTATTAAAACTTGTGAAAACATCAAAGTAATAATTCCTTGCATGAAACTTTGCTTTTTTTCCTTAGACATATGTTCTCCTTCCCCTTATTTATAAAATATATTCAATAAACCAATTACTATACTTAATTTGTAAGTTTAATAAATTTTTAGCATAAAAAAGCTTATAAAATTGCTCAAAATACTTGTTTTTTTCTTCATTTTATAGGATAATAGATATGTATAAATTTTAATAAATGAAATAATTTGAAAGTGGTGAATCTTTTGAAAGCAATAGACAAATTTTTAAAATATCTAAAAACAGACAGAAATACTTTTCTAACATATGTACTAACTTTAATAAGTGCTTATTTAGTTGTAGACAGAATAGTAGAAATTCTTATGATGATTTTTACAGGAATGGCAGTTTCATATTGGGGGCCAATTACTTATACCCTAGCACTTGCTTGCCCGGTATTTGCATTTCTATTTTCATGTTCATCTAAGTTCGTTGACTCAGATGAATCTAAATTAGCACTATTTGATGTGTATTTAATCAGCATTTATATAATGATTGTATCTATGTTTACACAATTCACGAACCAATTTGGTTGGATGTTATTCTTATCAGTACCAAACTTTTCATACATCGCATCTAACTTTTATAATTTGATTAAACCAGCATTCTCCGCAGTTGCTCTTTACTTACCATTAACCACATTTTATCCAGTTATAAAATGGTTATTAATGACTGTACACGATACAAAAAATATTTATGAATCAATTTATGATTATAAAGGAATAAATTTAGCAGATAAATCTGCTTCTTGGGGTGCTTACACTTGTGAGATGTCTTTTGGAACAGATAAAGTAAATGGTAAAACAGTTAAAATAGCTGAAGAGAAAAGATTTTACCCTACACTAGTATGTGGTGTTTCTGGTGCTGGAAAAACATCTTTATTGTTTGAGCCAATGATTGCAAAAGATATCGATAAAAAATATTTCTTTAGAGAAATATCAAAGGAAATGGGATTTACAGCATTAAAAACTGGAATTGCTACTTTAAATTGCCCATACTCAAATGATTATATAAACGCTAATTTCAATTTAAATATGATAACACCAAAAGAAAATAAACTTAATGTTTATAATACATATATGAAGAAAATGATTATATCTGGAACTGGAGATAATTATATTTACAGAAATTTAGGTTTAACCTACGTCTCTCCTGATATTGAATCTATAAATCATATTAAAAAAGTTTTAAAAGCACGTAATATGAAGTTTAATTTAATAGATCCTAATGACTCATCTTCTGTTGGCTTAAATCCTTTCGCTCTTGAAGATGCAACTCAAACGGCTGTTGCAATTTCTACTGTTTTAAAGGGATTATATTCTTCAAGCAATAGTAATTTAGATGTAGAGCTTGCATACAGAGTAAACGCTGCAAACCAAGCAATTGAAAATTTAGCAATATTATTGAAAGAAATATATCCTAGACTTCATGATGATGATTTACCAAATCTTGAAGATATGTTAAATTGTTTCACACATTTTGAATTAATCGAAGAATTATGTGAAGAAATGAAAAAAGACGATGAACTCGCAGAAAAATATTCTTCATTGCTAAATTATTTTGAAAGAAACTTCTATGCATCTGCTCCAAATAGAGAAGATACTGAAAAATTTATAACACATGCTACTGCACAATTAGATAGTTTACTAAGATATACTGGAGTTAAAAACATATTATGTAATAGAAGAAATTCTATAAACTTTGATAATACATTAAAAAATGCTGATGTAACTCTTGTATGTACAAGACGTGGTGATTTAGGTCCAAATATTCATACAGCATTTGGCCTATTCTGTATATTGATGATGCAATATTCAGTATTAAGACGTCCTGGAACAGAAAAAGACAGAGTTCCCCATTTCTTATATATTGATGAATTTGCAGACTTTGTTGGAAATTCAACAGATTCATTATTCACTCTATACAGAAAATATAAAGTTTCAACAATAATCTCGATACAAAACTTAGGTCAATTAGATAAAGGAACAAATAAAAAACATAGACAAATAATAACAGCAAACTGTTCTAATAAATTTGTATTTGGAAATAACACACCAGAAGACAACGAATGGTGGTCAAAAGAAATTGGTGAGAAGAAAGAATGGTCATTTGGAAGTTCTTACGATACAGCTAAAGGAGAATATGATCCTAAACTTACAGGTATTAAGTATGAAAACAAGATAAAATATCAACCTGGAAAAATTCAAGCTTTAAAATTCAAACAAGCTATGTATAAAATCAGAAACCTTGGCGGAAAAAGTGATAATGGTACTGTAAACCTAAATTTCCTATCTGCAACATATTATGAGCCAAAGCCATCAAAAGAATATCCATTTGAAAGATATAATTCAGGTTTTGATTCACATTCGGCTGAAGATAAATACGAAGACGAAAAAGAAACAAAAAGAAAAAAAGAAACTTTAAAGAATTATCATTTTAATGATGATATTCCTGATGAGGTTGATCCAATAAAAACAGACACATCTGATTCAAAATATTTATTTGATAGTGAAGATGCAATTGTATTTAACTTTAAGAAACCAGATAATAAATAAATTTTAAGAACGAAGCAAAAATATCTATGCTTCGTTCTTTTTTTCATTAAAATAATATATTTAACTTCAAAGAAGACGAAGCATTTTTTGCTCCGTCTCCATTTTGCATTCTTTTAGGCATTATTATTTATCCTAATAATTTTATATCTACATTTTCCATTTTATACTTATTAGTTACTGGGTCTAATTTAAATTCAGCCAAGCTGTGTTCTAGTGTTCTATCATTTTGACGTAAATCTGTTGTGTAATATAGATTTAGTTTATCTATGCCTAATCCATTTACAACAATTTCTCTAAATGTTTCCGCCATATGCTTTTCATCTTCACATAGTAAAATTAATTGTGGTATTGTTTTAAACCCAGAATCCATTGCTACAAAGTTTTCATAGAAGTCTTTATACAATTTCATTTTATCTGCAAGTTTTTTTTGCCAATCATCTTCTCTACGAATTACTTCAAAAATGAAATCTATTGATTTTCCATTCTTGCTTAGAGTAACCTTCCCACCAGTAGCTTTAAATTGTTTTCCAAGTATTTTCGCATTCATAGGTACTTTTATTTGGAATGAATCAAAAGCTTGTACTTTTTCTTTATAAGAAATTAGAAGTTGATTGCTTGCTAATCTTTTCTTTATCATTGCAACTGGTTTTGTATTATCTGTTGGTTGCCATTTACATTCTACTCCTCTAGAATTTAATAAATATTTTCCCATTTTTTCTAGGCAGTATATTCTGTATATTCCCTTACCATCTTCTGAATTGAAATAATATCTTGTTAATATTTTTGATTTAACTAATTGTTCTAGTTTATTGTTTAGTTTATCCTGTGATTTAAGTTCAAATTTTTCTTTTTCTAATAATTTAAACAACTGTCTAGATGTTATAAACTCATATTCATTAACAATTTCCATTATTCTAAAATGTAAATCATTTATATGACCTACATTTATTTTTTGGATTATTTGGTTCATTGATACATAACCATCTTTTCCATCAAATACTTTAATTTCTCCTGGTCTTATCGCAAAAGGTGAGACTGTTGTTTTTATTTCTGAATCTTCTATCATTCTAATTCCCCCTATAATTTATAAAATACAATTTAGTACTCTACATTATCTATTTTTCCACATTTTGGCCTATTTGTCAAGTTCTAATAGTCTTTTTACCTCGTTATCTGTTAAATATCTCCATTTTCCTATTTCTAGATTTTTTACATCCAAATCTGCAATTTTTCTTCTATGTAAAGCAAGTACTCTTCTACCTATTGCCTCACACATTTTTCTTACTTCCCTATTTTTGCCTTCATGAATGGTTATTTGCAATCTTGAAAAATTTTTCTCTTCATCTGTTTTTAGAATTTTTACTTTAGCTGGACTTGTAACAAATGTTTCCTCACTCTTTTCATCAACTGGTATTTCTACACCGTTTTTTAATTTTTCAACATCATCTTGAGTTACAATTCCTTTTACTGTTACAGTGTATGTTTTTTCCACTTCATGACTTGGATGTGTGATTTTATTTATAAATTCTCCATCATTTGTAAGCATTAATGCTCCAGATGTATACATATCTAATCTGCCCACAGGTAGTACTTTTTCTTTTATTTTTACTAAATCCAACACAGTTGGTCTATCAAACTGGTCTTTCACAGTAGTCACATAACCAATTGGTTTGTTAAGTAATATATATACATGTTTTTCTACCTTTTCAACTTTTTTACCATCAAATTCTATTATGTCTTTATCTGGATTTATTTTAGTTCCGAGTTCTGTTACAACTTTGCCATTTACTTTCACTCTGCCATCTAATATAAATTCTTCACATTTTCTTCTTGCTGCAATTCCGTTATTAGCCAGATATTTTTGTAATCTTTCTTCCACAATTTCACTCCTTTCTAATTTTACTAATTCTAATTTGAATACAAAATACGATTAGATTATAAATTTTTTTATATTTTTGTACTATTTATTGTTTTACATACAATTAAGTTTAAGTTGATTTCATTTTTTATCAATTTCTCTATTTTTTAGCTTTTCTAGTACATCTTCAAAATATTCCGGTATTGGTGCTTCTAAGCTTAGCTCCTTGCCAGTTATTGGGTGTTTAAATTGTAAGTAACGTGCATGAAGCATTTGTCCTTGCACACCAAACTCATTCTTACCATTAGAATACACTTCATCTCCTATCACAGGATGTCCTATATAAGACATATGTACTCTTATTTGATGAGTTCTACCAGTATCTATTTTCAATTCTAATAAAGTATAATTATCATATCTTTTTAGCACTTTAAAGTGTGTTACAGCATTCTTCCCCTTAGGGTCAACAGCCATTTTCTTTCTGTCTTTTGTACTTCTTGCAATAGGTAAATCTATAGTAGCCTCATCTTCGGCAACAACACCTCTAACTAAAGCAACATATTTTTTAGTAACCTTTCTTTCTTGAATCTGCTTACTCATATTCATATGAGCCTCATCATTTTTGGCAACTATAAGAAGTCCAGATGTATCTTTATCTAACCTATGTACAATTCCAGGTCTTATTTCTCCACCTATTCCAGATAGACTGTCTTTGCACATTGCGAGAATTGCATTTACAAGCGTTCCATCTGGGTTTCCATTAGCAGGGTGAACCACCATTCCCTTCGGCTTATTTACAACAATTATATCATTATCCTCATATACAACAGGCACAGGAATATCCTGTGCTTTTAATTCAACATCTTTTGCTTCTGGTATTTCTATGCTTATTACATCTCCTTCTTCAGGTTTATAAGAAGCTTTCTGCTTTTTTCCATTTACTAGAATTTTCCCATCTTCTATAAGCCTTTGAGCAGTTGTTCTAGACAATTTACTTAGTTTATCTGTTACATAAGAGTCTAGTCTTTTTTGATTATTCTCCTTTACAATTAATTCTTCCAATTCTATCTTCCTTTTCAATTAATCTCTTCCAATATTTCGTATTTTCTCTTCTATATTTTTCAAATCTGCTTTAATATTCAAAGTGTTCTTTACCATAAATATTAAGAATGTAATCCAGCCTATAATATATAGAATATATGCAATGTTTACCGAAGGCAATCTTCCTATTTTTATAAAATTTATAACCTCTCCATTCCAAATCTTATCTACGCAATTACTTATTCCTCCGCCTAATATTACGGCAAGTGAATATTTCACTTTTGTGGACATATATTTGCTTTGTTCTTTTAAAAACTTGATTATAACTGTAAACACAACACAGTCAGATAATATAGAAATAATAACGTCAGCAATCTTTATCTCTTCACTTTTTTTGATTAACGTAATTATTCCAACGTCTTGCTTTACAAAATTTATTACCAATATTTTGCTAACTTGGTCAATTAAAATTATTGCAATAATAATTAAAATGGTTATGCTTAATTTAAATTTCTTCTTTTCCGTCATTTTTAGTCTCTTTCATATATTACAAACTTTTTATCCGAATATAATTCTTTATATCTGTCACTTCTTGATAAGAATATATTTAGCTTTGAATTCTTATATAAAATTACATGAGTAATTCCATAAGTATTAAATGTATTTTCATAATATTTAGATATATTTGAAGTATTTATATAATCTGAAAAAATATCTTGTCCTTCATATTTTCCGTCTTTTCCTTTTACTCCATTAAATTCAGGTGCATATAAATCTGCTCTTGAATCTATAAAAACAGGAATTCCTTCAAATAATAGATAACTTCCGTAATTGTATTCATTAAATAATTTAATTGAATTTACATCCAAATTTTCTTTAATATATTTTGCTGCATCAACTGGATATGTTGATGGATTTACAAATTTATCATCTAATTTTGGTTTTATTTCTATTACAGATAGTAGTACAATTAGTAAAACAACTGCAATAGTTCCAAGTGATGATACTGCAATATCTTCGAATTCTTTTAATCCCTTTGAGTCATATTTCATAAACAACTGTGTTATTAATGTTGCTAAAACAGCACTTCCGAGCAATACAAGCATAGATTCTTGCCTTCTAGTCATAAACATTAATAATGTTAAACCTGCAAACATGAATAAATCTTTTAATCTTATTTTTGTATCTGTAAAAATCAATAATGCTAATGTTGCAGTTAGTACAACCAACATTTCTTTATTATTTATTAGTGTTAATGGCAAATGTTCACTTATACTCTTAGTTGTATTTCCTTTCATTGTCTTGTATAAGTATGTATATGGTGTATCTCCTAACGGTGTTAATAACCCTGTTAGAACACATATAGCCATTATTAATATAAGCCATTTTGCATTTTTATTTTTGTTATATCTTATTTTATATGGTTCTTTTCTTTTTGCTTCTCTATTTTTTAATATTTTTGCATTCTTTTCTTCAAATTTTTCTTTTGCTGCTATTACTTTTTTTAATTTTTCATCTAATATTTTTTTATTTTCTTCTATTGCTTCTTTTTCTATTTTCTTATTGTAATTTTTTATTTTTATATCATAATATTTTTTTCTTATTCTGTACACTGGCTGAGCATCAATTACAGTAAATATTAAATATTCTGCAATATATGGCAAAAATATTACAAAGAAAAATGGCCATACAGCACAATGTAAGTTTGCTATTGCTGTAGATATAACTATAATTCCAATAGCATAGCCTACCTTTTTCTTTTCTAAGAAATTTTCTATTAATAAAATTGTAAGTTCAAGCAATATAAATGTTACAAGTTGTGCTCTTGCTGCTATATAATCTTTTATCAAGAACATTCCACCAATTGTAATTGCAAACGAGATTAGTTTGTTTTTAGATATTTTATAGTTTGTACAATACATTAGAATACCTAATATACACGCAAATACTATTGTTGATATAAAAATTCCTAAAAATCCTCCTAAATTATATATCAAATAAATCATTACATCATAAGCCCAATGAGGATATGTATATGGTAACTCATGCCATGAAAATGGGTCTTGCATATCCACAGTTTTAGTATTAATTATGTGTTCACCTATTTTTATCGTATAATACGTATCATTTTGCATTGTTACAGGACAAATTGATGCACAAAAAATTATAATGCAAAAAATTGCAAGTATATGAAATTTTATATTCTTAACTTTTTGTGAATCTTCTTTTTTTGCTTTTTCCTTTACCTCTTTTTTCTCAGATGTTTTCATTAATTAATTTCCTTCCTCGCTTTATTTGAATGCACACACAGCAAAATTGATTTGTAATTTCTATTAATCTATTTTCTGTGTTATTGTTAATTTCACATGCTAATTATACCAGTTTCTAGAGCAAAGAGCAATACAAAATACAATAAAAAAGAAAGTTGATATATTGAATTTTTCTTCAATATTTTCAACTTTCTTTTGTTATTTTTAGTTCTTATTCTATTTTAATTGTTTTGCAACTTCTTCAGCAAAGTTTTCTTCTTTTTTCTCTATTCCTTCACCTTTTTCAAGTCTTGCAAATCTAACAACTTCTGCATTCTTTTCTTTTAATAATTGGCCAACTTTTTTGTCCATATCTTTAACAAATTCTTGGTCTACTAAGCAGATATCTGAATAGAATTTTCCAATTCTTCCTTGTACCATTTTTTCAGCTATAGCTTCTGGCTTTCCTTCATTCATAGCTTGAACTTTTAGTATTTCCATTTCTTTGTCTACTCTTTCTTGTGGAACTTGTTCTCTGTTTAAGAATTCTGGCTTAGAAGCAGCTATTTGCATACAAATGTCTTTTGTTAATTCTGCATCTGCATTTTTCATTTCTACTAATACAGCTATTTTTCCAGCTCCATGAACATATTGTCCTAATGTTCCATCTGTTGTCTCGTATCTAACAAATCTTCTTATTGTTATGTTTTCTCCGATTGTAGCTATTTTATTTATTAAAGCTTCTTTAACAGTTTTTTCTGGATCTGCTATGAATTTTTCTTCTAATAAAGCTTCAACATCAGCTGGGTTATTTAAAGCAACTTGCTTTACAATATCATTAACAAATTGTTTGAATTCTGCATTCTCTGCTACGAAATCTGTCTCAGCATTAACTTCAGCTATAGCACCTACTTTTCCGTCTTCTGAAATGAAGCTACCTACTAATCCTTCTGCAGCAACTCTAGATGCCTTTTTAGCAGCTTTTGTTATTCCTCTTTCACGTAATAGTTCCATTGCTTTTTCAATGTCACCATCTGTTTCTGTTAAAACTTTCTTGCATTCCATCATTCCTGCACCTGTTTTTTCTCTTAATTCCTTTACTTGGCTTGCTGTTATCATTTTATATCCTCCTTATTTTTCGCCCATTAGGGACGCCCCTTTTGTGGCGATTTAATTCTTTTTTAATGTCTACCCCATCAATTTTACCAGAGTCAAACATTAAAGGATAGGGCAGCCGCCCTACCCCTTTGGTATTGTTTATTAATTATTTTTATAAACTATAAATTATTCAGCATCGCTAGCTGCTTCAACTACTTCTTCCATATCTGTTGGAGCTGTAGCTTCTTCTGTCTCCATAGCATCTTCAGAATCTGATGTAACTTCTAGAGTTTCTCCTTGTCTACCTTCGATTACTGCATTAGCCATTGTATCAGCTATTAATTTAACTGCTCTTATAGCATCATCATTTCCTGGGATAACGTAATCAACATCATCTGGGTTGCAGTTTGTGTCGATTAATCCTATTGTAGGAATATTTAATTTTTTAGCTTCTAATATAGCATTTCTTTCTTTTTTAGGATCTACTATGAATAAAACTCCAGGCATTTCTTTCATGTTTTTGATTCCACCTAGATTTTTCTCTAGTTTATCCATTTCTTTCTTTAAAAGAATAACTTCTTTCTTAGGTAATACTTCGAAAGTTCCGTCTTCTTCCATTTTTTCTAATTTATTTAATCTTTCAATTCTTTTTTCGATTGTAGCAAAGTTTGTAAGCATTCCACCTAACCATCTTTGGTTAACGTAGTACATACCACATTTTTCAGCTGCTTCTTTCATGCAGTCTTGAGCTTGTTTCTTTGTTCCTACAAATAGAACTGTTTTTCCTTCTTCAGCTTGCTCTTTTAAGAAAGCATAAGCCTCGTCTAATTTTTTTGATGTTTTTTGTAAATCGATGATGTGAATTCCGTTTCTAGCTTGGAATATATATTCAGCCATTCTAGGATCCCATCTTCTTGTTTGATGTCCGAAATGAACACCAGCTTCTAGTAATTGTTTCATTGCAACTACTGCCATTTTTTGTTCCTCCTTTTAGTTTTTACCCTCCACAAATCTTTAGCATTTAAAAGAACCTTTGCATTTAAATAGATTTTACAAAAGCACTGCTTTTAAACTGGAATTTGTGTGCGTATTTTTAACAGAAACTATTATATCACAACAAATAGCTAGAAATCAAGCTTTTTTTGAAATTTTAAGTTTTCTCACATTTTTAGAAGGTTTTCGACGGTGTTTTATCACATTTTTAGATTTTTTATAACTATTTTTTTCATTTTCTACATTTTTTGATTTTTCTATTTATATTTTGACATTTTTATGATAGAATTCTTTTGAAATTAATATTTTTCATAGGAGGTAACAAATGAATTTAAATAGATGTGAACGTTGCGGAAGCTTTTTTGCTTCAAAAAACTCAGTATGCCCTAATTGTCAATCTAAAGATGAACATGAAATAAACCATTTAAAAACTTTTTTAAGTGAGACCGATTCTTCTGTAACTGTTGAATCTTTAGCAGAATCTACTGGAGTTTCTTTAAAAAATGTAAATAGATTTTTACAAGATAAAAATGTATACACTACTTTAACAAACTTAGGCTTAAACTCAGAAACAAATAAAATGCACAATATTTCCTTATAAAAATACGGAAAAAAGATATCATTTTATAAAAAGAGACTGGAAGTGCACTTTTTGAAGGCTAAATAGCCCGACCTAGCACGACATGTTAAGTTTTATAAAATGATATTTTTTTGTAGTTTATTCAATTATTTCAATTATATCTGCAACTTTTTCCACATTTTGTTCACCTATTTCATATGTTTGTTGCAATTTTTCTACGGCTTCTCTGCCTTTTTGTTCATCGTCGGCATATATGTATGCTATTGTTTCACCCTGTTCCACTTGGCATCCCACTTTTTTTAGTAGTTCTATTCCAACAGCATAGTCTATGTTATCTTCTTTTTTCATTCTGCCTGCACCTAAATGCATTGCTATTTTTCCTACTTCTTCTGCATTTAGTTTTTGTACATATCCAGTCTTTACCGCTTCTACTGGCATTTTATATTTAGCCTTTGTAAATTTTTCTGTATTTTCTATGTAGCTAATATCTCCACCTTGATTTTCTACTAATTGTAAAAATTTTTTATATGCATCTCCATTTGATATTACCTGCTCAATTTTCTCTTTATTTTCTTGAATGTTATCTCCTTTTCCATCCAGTTTTAATATATAAGCACCTAATTCTAATACAACATTTTTTACATCGTCTTGCATATTGCCTTTTAAAGCTTCTATTGCTTCTATAACTTCAAGTATATTTCCCACCATTGTTCCTAAAGGTTGATCCATATTTGTTATTATACATACAGTTTCTTTATTTGCTAGCTTTCCAATGTCAATCATGGTCTTAGACAATTCTCTTGCTTCTCCCACTGTTTTCATGAATGCACCACTTCCACAGGTTACATCTAAAACTATTTTATTTGCTCCTGCTGCAATTTTCTTGCTCATTATGCTAGAGCTTATTAGTGGAATATTAGCAGTACAACTAATTGTATCTCTTAAAGCATACAATTTTTTATCTGCTGGAGCTAAATTTAAAGTTTGACCTATTAAACTTATTCCAATTTTCTTTACATTTTCTATAAACTCATCTATTCCAATCTCTGTTCTATATCCTGGTATTGCCTCTAGTTTATCCTTTGTACCGCCAGTTGCTCCTAGTCCTCTTCCAGACATCTTAGCAACTTTTACACCTAATGCTGAAACTATTGGCATTAGAATTAACGTAATCTTGTCTCCAATTCCACCTGTGCTATGTTTATCTACAACCTCTCCAATATCTGATAAATCTAATACATCTCCAGAATATGCCATGGCTAAAGCTAAATTAGTTGTCTCTTCTTTTGTCATTCCATTTATGTAAATTGCCATAACTAAAGCAGCAGCTTGGTAATCTGGTATGTTACCATCAGTATATCCTTTTACAAAAAATTCAATTTCTTCTTTATTTAATTCTTTCGCATCTCTCTTTTTTTCAATTATATCTAAAATGTTCATTTTTTTCTTCCTCTTTTATACAAAATGTTTAATAAACGATTCTCTATGCAGCGGACATGGTCCATATTCTTTTAATGCTTTTATGTGTTCTGCAGTACCATATCCTTTGTGTTTTGCAAACCCATATTGAGGATATATTTCATCCCACTGTCTCATAATTCTATCCCTTGTAACCTTTGCAATTATTGAAGCTGCAGATATTGAATAGCATTTAGCATCTCCCTTTATAATAGACTGATATGGTATCCCGTCAGTATCTATTTTTGTTAATGCATCTACTATTATCAAATCTGGTCTTGGATTAAGCTCTTTTACTGCCATTGTAAGCCCTTCCTTAGTAGCATTTAGAATATTAATTCTATCAATTTCTTTTTGGTCTATAATTCCAACACCATAACTAATAGCTTCTTTTGTTATAATTTCATATAGTTCTTCTCTCTTCTTTTCCGATACCTTTTTAGAATCATTCACTCCTTCAATCATAGAATTTCTTGGCATTATTGCTGCAGCAATTACAACAGGTCCTGCAAGAGGTCCACGCCCAGCTTCATCTATCCCACATATATATTCTACTCCAGAATTATGAATTTCCTCTTCTATTGCTTTTAGTTGAATTAATCGTTGTTCTTCTTTTTCCTTCATTCTACTTTCCTCTCTTAGTTCATATATCAATTTATAAGATTTTATTCTGCTTCTTCCTTTTCATCATCACTTTCTGTTGTTTCTTCAATAACATTGTCATTTTCAGAAGTTGTATTTTCATCATCTTTCTTATTTATATCAGTTAATTTGTATAATACATCGTCATCAGATTTATTATATCCTTTTGTATCTATTACTTCATATGTATTATAATTAATTAAGAAATAACTGCCCTCGTAGTTTGTAATTTCTAGCCCAGCTTCTGCCAAATTTTCGTCTTGCAAAACATAGTATTTATCGTATTCTTCTTCTGAAATTATATTCTTAGCAAGAAAATCTTTAATTATTTCGTTATCTTGCATCTTGCTAATTTTAGTACCAAGATATTTCTTTTCTTCTCCTTTTACGGTTTGTTTATCAATATAGTCTTTTAATTTCCATTGAACTTGTAACATATCTGTTCTTATAGTTTCTGCTTTTACTTCTCTATATTTTTTGCGTGTAAAATACACACCAGCTATAGTCACAACCACTATTAAAACCACCATCAAAATTAATTTTATTATTCCCATACCATTGTTCTTTTTCATTTCTAATGCTCCTCTTAAATGTCTATATCTAATCTCTAGTTTTTCTCGTGTAAACTTCGTTTATTATATTTTATTTAAGCTTAGCAGTCAAGAGTTTTTGTTGTATATTTATACTTACAACTGTTTGCGTGTTATCTATTAATCCTTAAGTTCATTACTTAAGCACTGAAAAAGTCCCACTTTTCAAAAGTGACAATCCACTTTTATATAAAAACTAGTTGAATTTTAATATTTTTATGCCACATAGTCGTTAATTTAGTGTGAAATTTAATATAAAAGTGGGATTAAATAGCTTAAGAAATAGTTTTTCAGCAGTCTCGTTCATTACTTAAGGATATTTTTTGTCTTTGTTTACGAAAATAATTAATGCACATTACTATAGGCTTCACTTATTGGTTAAGCTATTATAAGTTGCATATTTAAAAATGCGCCCCAGGAAATGTCCTGAGGCGCACTCTTTTGCAAAAAAGTTACTGTTGCTCTATGCTTTAGGTTTATGCGATGGCAGCTTCATAGAGCTTCTGAACTAAATCGCTGTCAAATTCGAGTTCATATTTTTGGTCAATTTTCTTAACCACCGACACAAGTTTTGCAACTGTCTTAACTTGCTTGATAGTAAGCTCTTCTGCTGCGGCCAGCAGAATAAGGGTAGAAAACAACTGTGAAACCTCTGCTTCACAGGGGGATTCGAGTTCCCCATTTTCGCATTCGATAGTTCCATCTGAGAAAACGGAAACCTTGAGCTTTTTGGCTTCTTCAATCTGAGCGCGAGTATCAGCAAGCATTTCCTTGCATGCGCTAATTTCAGAGGAAACTCTTAGCATTTGCTCTGCCTTGCTGTTATAATCCTCCAAAACAGTGGTCAGCTTACTTTGGTTTACTTGCAGTAAACGCTTAAGTTCCTCTAGAGTTCTCTTAATTAATGCAAGAGTTTTTACGTCTTCCCTTCTTGCATTAATTAACGCGTTGTGTTCTTTTTCGAGTGATACGCAGTTATCGCTTAAAAACTTCTCAGCTTCAAGCAATTCGTTTAGTGAAGGTTTGGGCTCATCATTAGTCGGTTTCTCCACAGCCGTATAATCAACCATGTTTTTGCCAACTTTGCCATTTTCAACTTCTGAGCTTTGGTCGGTCAAGGTTTCAAAGTTAGTTAGCTCGATCTGTTCATCTTCTTTCTGATTGTCCAGAGCCATCTTCTTTTTTTCATCTTTGCGTAACCGGTTCTTTTGGTTCTTTTTAATCTCCTTTTTAAAGTACTCAAAATTTCCCGGAGCCACTTTGCTCATTACCTCATACAATTCTTCTGAGCTGTCGACGCCATACCGTTCCATAAGTTCTTCTTCTGTCGCCTGATTTTTCAATGCAACATGAAGGTCTTTTGATGTCATCTTCTTCATTACTCTTCTTCCTCCTTAAGGATTCCATCGATTGTGTTTAGAATTTTATCAATTGCTTGAATTGAATCTTCAAAATCCTCCTGCATTTTATTCACATCAATTTGTCCTTTACGAGCTTCCTGCTCCCATTTGCGTTCTCCCTTTACGGTCCGAACAAGTTTTAGAAGTTCATCTCTTGTAGTGTTGTTTTCATCTGCAATTTCTTGCAAGTGATTATAAACCGTACAAAAAGACACATCGTATTTTTTCGCGATTTCTGGTATCGTATACCCTTTGTTATGCCACATCATGAAATTTTGTTTCATAATGATGACACGTTCTGATGTAGTAGCCGCCATTAGAAAATACCTCCTTATAAAATTATTTAACTAGGATTATATACTGACTACTTCCTATATTATACCAAATAAATTTACATAAATCAAATTTTCCCATTTATGCAAAATAAATTGCACCACGATTATATTTCAGAATGCAATATAATCGTGATGCTTTTATTAAAATCTTATTCTTTTTTCTTGACAGTTGCCTTCTTTGTTGTAGTTTTTTTCGTAGTTTTCTTTTTCACTGTTGCTTTCTTAGTAGCTGTTTTTGTTGTTTTTCTTGCTCTCTTAGTAGTTGTACTGCCTTCTTCTTTTACTTCTTCTGGAGTCCAAACCTCTCCTTTTTTAGGCTTATTCCAAGATATATAATTACAGCTCTTTGGATTATTTTCACATATGTAGTAGTTTCTTTTTCTCTTTGTTTTTCTAACTTGAACTTTTCCACCACATACTGGGCATGGTTCATCTATAGTTACAACGAATGGTTTTACATTTTTGCACTCTGGGTAACCAGGGCATGCTAAAAACTTGCCGAATCTTCCCATTTTCACTACCATCATTCTTCCACATTTATCACACTGTACATCTGAAACTTCATCTTCTAGTTTTACATGTTCTAGCTCTTTATCTACCTTTTCAAGCTCATTTTCAAATGGTGGATAGAAATCACGCAATATTTGTTTCCATTCTTCTTTTCCAGATGCAACTTCATCAAATTCGGTTTCTACCTTAGCAGTAAATTCAACATCTACTATATCTCCAAAGTTTTCTGTTAATAATTTGTTTACAACTTCTCCTAGTTCTGTTGGAACTAATTGTTTCTTCTCTTTTTCTATATATCTTCTTTCCAATATTGTTGTAATTGTTGGAGAATATGTACTTGGTCTACCTATTCCTTTAGCTTCTAGCTCTTTTACCAAACTTGCCTCTGTATATCTTGCTGGTGGCTCTGTAAAACTTTGTTTTGCATTCAATTTTTTCTTTTTAACTTCTTGATTTACCTCTAATGCTGGAATTGATGTTGAATCTGCTTCCTCTTGTCCATTGTCATTTCCTTCTACATATAGAGTCATAAATCCTTTAAATTTTAGGTTTTGACCACTTGCCTTGAATACATAATCATTTACTTTAATATCAACATTTATTGTATCATACACAGCAGCTGACATTTGACTTGCCAAAAATCTGTTGTATATTAGTCTATATAATTTGTATTGGTCTGTTGTAAGTGAATCTTTTATGCTTTCTGGCGTTATATAAATATATGTTGGGCGTATACCTTCATGAGCATCTTGTGCCTCACTACTCTTTTTGTAATACCTATTTTCGTAATACTCACTTCCATAAGTTTTGCTTATTTGCTCTTTTGCGGCAGCTCTTGCCTCTTCTGAAATTCTTGTAGAGTCTGTTCTCATGTAAGTAATTAGTCCTACACTACCTTTTTCAGGAATTTTCACACCTTCATATAATCCTTGTGCAACAGACATTGTCTTTTTCAATGTAAATCCTAATTTTCTTGAAGCCTCTTGTTGCATAGTACTTGTAGTAAATGGTGGTGCAGGAGTTCTTTTCTTCTCTCCTCTTTTTACATCTGTTACAATGTATTTTCCTTCTTTTATGCTTTCTAGAATTTCATCTACTTCTTCTTTTTTGTGTAATTCTATTTTCTTGCTTCCCTTGCCATATAATCTAGCCTCAAATTCCTTGTTAGACTTTTCATCTAATAAGATAGCATAAATGTTCCAATATTCCTCTGGTACAAAGTTTCTTATTTCATTTTCTCTATCTACAATTAGCTTTACTGCAACAGATTGAACTCTTCCAGCAGATAGCCCTGGTTTTACCTTTTTCCATA
>UMAJ01001003.1_pt1 | contig 18840 bp, 16 predicted proteins | sample 1963671 | NCBI WGS metagenome assembly UMAJ01 (sample SAMEA4835912, study PRJEB28245) | human gut metagenome | biome: gut microbiome; material: fecal sample | place: Denmark | collected 2008 | reverse complement strand
ATCGCTTCCTTGATTTCTTGTAAATCATGGAAATAATCTTTCTCAATTACTTCGTTATTTTTTTCTTTAATCATTTTAATACCTCAATTATTTTTAATTATTTTCCTTTAGTTTTTTACTTAAGTATTCTGGTAATTCTTCAATAAATTTATATTTAGAAATACCAAGCTTAAGTAAAGAATTTTCAAGAGTTGTTTCGGCTACAAATTTATCTGCATCCTTACAAAGAAGCAATCCAATTGTATTAGAGTCTACATCCATTTTTTCAAGCTTATTTATAGCATTAACATAAAAGACAAGTTGTCCTAAATCAGCAGGAGTAAATTCACCTATTTTAACTTCAATAACTACATATGCATGAATCTTTGTATGATACATTAATAAATCAATATAGAACTCTTTATTAGTAGGAGTTACTAATTTATATTCCTTACCTGCAAGTGTAAATCCTGCTCCTAATTCTTGTAGGAATTTAATGATATTATCAATCATTTGATCCTTTAAATCCTTTTCGTTTTTAATATTATTTTTATCTAAGAAATCAAAGACATAAGTATCCTTAAATAACTCATTAGTTAAGTCATCGGATTTAGTTATATTAGAAGTAGTAGGTTCAATTAAACTACGTTCATAAGATGCCATAGCTATTTGATTTAATACCATAGATCTAGACCAACCATTTTTATGTGTTTCATTGATATATCATAGTATAAATTCTTTTGAATCTGCCTTTGATATAATATCATATAATGTTCTCCAAGGAATTTGTGCCCCAACTTGGGGCACAAATTTCATATTTTTTAAATGTTTTCGAAAAGAAAACCATTCTTTGCAAGTTTCTTTCTGAATAACCTTTCCCATATTCCTTTAAATCATTAGCTAGATTCTTTATATATTTACTACCCCAAGTTTTTCTTTTATTAATAATAGTACCAATTTCATAATAAGTCATAATCATGGCGCTATTTACTACAACCATAGCTTTGTTCTGGTTTGTTCTAATCGCTTCCTTGATTTCTTGTAAATCATGGAAATAATCTTTTTCAATTACTTCATTTTCTTGTTCTTTAATCATATATAATCCTCCAAATTTTCGAAAAAAATAAGACCTTTTCGCAATTAAGCGAAAAGGCCTTCAATTAAAATGTTAAGTTTAAGTAATGATTTTTGTTTTATTCTCATATCAGTACCAACTTTCTATATGTCTAGTATATCATATATGTAGAATACATAATATAATTATTTATTTTCTAATAATATTTTCTTTAATCGCTTCCTCATATACAGCTTTTGATACAGCTTCAACAACACGGTTATCAAAAGCATCCGGAAGAATATAAGTATTTTTTAATTCATCGTCTGTAATTAGATTAGCAAGAGCTTGTGCAGCAGCCATTTTCATTCCTTCAGTTATTTTTAAAGCTTTTGCGTCAAGGGCACCTCTAAAAATTCCTGGGAATGCTAATAGATTATTAACTTGGTTCGGAAAATCGCTTCTTCCTGTACCTGCAACAATTGCACCACCAGAAATAGCTTCTTCATAGGTTATTTCAGGCTCAGGATTTGCCATAGCAAAAACAAAAGGATCTTTCATTGTTTTAACCATTTCTTTAGTTACAAGATGAGGGGCTGATACACCAATAAATACATTAGCATCTTTAAGAAGGGAAGCTAGGGTATTATCGTGATTTGGTTTTGTATCAATAATTCCATCGTCAATTAATTCTTTAATTAAAAAATCATAAGAATCATAGTTTTTAGCATCAACAACACCATCTTTATTTGATGCATAAATACGCTTAACACCAAGGCGTTTAAGCATTCTGGCAATATTAGAACCAGCTGCACCTGTACCCGACATTACAACAGTTAGATCAGACATTTTTTTATGAGTTAATCTACAACAATTAAGAACAGCTGCTCCAACTACAATAGAAGTACCATGTTGATCATCGTGCATTACGGGAATATTCATTTCTTTAATTAAGCGTCTTTCAATTTCAACACATCTAGGCGCAGAAATGTCTTCAAGATTAATACCGCCAAGTGATGGCTCTAATGCTTTACAAATAGCTACAATTTCATCTACATTTTTAGTATTTAAGCATAAGGAAATAGCATCAATATTGGCAAATTTTTTAAATAAGTTTGCTTTTCCTTCCATAACAGGAATGCCAGCAAGAGGACCAATATCTCCAAGTCCTAAAACCGCAGTACCATCTGTAATAACAGCTACAATATTACCTTTAGATGTATATTTATATGCCAATTCAGGAGTTTCTTTAATCGCTAAACAAGCATTTGCAACTCCCGGTGTATACGCAAGTGATAAATCATTACGATTATTTATTTCATGCTTTAGAGTTGTTTCAAATTTACCTCCTTCATGAAATTTTAATGCATCATCTTTTAAACTCATAATTTTAATTCCTTTCAAATATATTATTTCCACTAGTATCAATTGCAACAAGTAAAGGAAAATCCTTAACTTCTAAGCGTTTAATTGATTCGCAGCCCAAATCTTCAAATAAAACCTCTTTAGCGCTGATAACTGCCTTAGAAAGTAGTGCTCCAGCTCCACCCGTTGCTACAAAGTAAATAAGTCCGTCCTCTTTAATTTTATCCTTAACATAAGAAGAACGAGGTCCTTTTCCAATCATTCCTTCAATTTTAAGAGGTTTCATATAATCAATAAACTTGTCCATTCTTGATGACGTTGTTGGTCCAATTGAACCAATGACATTTCCAGGCTTAGTAGGTGTTGGTCCGGCATAATAGATTAAAGCATTTTGAAAATCAATTGGTATATTTTCATGATTATCAATCATTTCTTTTAGTCTTAAATGAGCTTGATCTCTTGCAGTATATATTACTCCTGTGTAATATATTTTATCTCCTGCTTTAAGTTTTTTAAAATCCATTATAACACCACCTTTACATGTCTATTAGCATGACACTGAATGTTTACTGCAACTGGTAAAGAAGCTATATGGCAAGGTGCTGTTTTTATAAAAACAGCAAAAGCGGTTGTATTACCACCAAGACCCATAGGTCCAATAATTAAGCTATTAATTTTATTTAATATTGTTTCTTCAAGTCGTTTTATTTCTTCATTTTGACTATTATCCTCTTGCATTAAAGCCTCTTTAGCAAGAAGGGCGCACTTTTCAAAATCACCACCGATACCAATTCCAACAAAAAGAGGAGGACAAGGTCTTCCACCTGCTTCTTTAATGGTTTCAATGACAAAATCAGTAATTCCTTCATATCCATCAGTGGGATTAAGCATTTTAAGCTTACTCATATTTTCACTACCAGCACCTTTAAGTGCGATAGTAAGCTCTAGCATATCACCTTTAGTGAATACAGTATGAACAATAGCCGGTGTGTTATCTTTGGTATTTATTCTTGATAAAGGATCTGCAACACTTTTTCTTAAATAAAAGTCATTATACGCCTTAGAAACACCAGAATTGATTGCATCATATAAATCACAATTAAAATGAATATCATAGCCTATTTTAGCAAAAACAACTACAATACCAGTATCTTGACACATTGGTATCATTTCTTTACTTGCAAGAGTATCATTTTTTATAATATCATCTAAAATACCACAGGCTATTTTATTATTTTCTGACTTTCTTGCTAATTTAATCTTGTTTAAAGTAAATTGATTTAAGCTACAAGCGGCTTCATTAATAGCGTTATATATAGCCTGTTCAATTTGCTCGAATTGTATTTCTTTCATATTAACCCCCTTAATACAAGGCTATTGTATCACAAATATAGTTTTTAATTAAGAGTCTTTATACTACTAAATTAATTTAATGCTATTATTTATTTTGAAAAACAGTTTTCTTGAAAATAGATGAATAGTTATTGCCAAAAAATTAAATTCTATTGAAATATCTTTTTAATAATGCTAGATTATTATATAGATTAAGATATGGAGAATTATTATGAAAAGAACATATGCTGTTAAAGAAATTGCTACATTTTTATATTCAACAGGAGATTTAACAAATGAGTTCTTTCAAAATCATTCACAAATTGATGGCAAAAAGGCTCATCTTCATTTACAAAGGCTTTATAATGATGATTCACAAAAAGAATATTATATTAAGTATACTTTTAATTATAAAAATGATGAAATAACGGTTCATGGTTTTATTGATGGTGTTTTAAAGGAAAATGGTAATACCATTCTTGAGGAAATAAAATCAACAAGAGAGGAATTGAAAAAGATTGATTTAGATTATCATCAAGAGCATTTATCTCAATTAAAGCTATATGCTTATTTATATGGTTTAATTAATAATATGAGTATTGTACCAGTAAGGCTTACTTATATTAGTGTTGATGATTATAAAACAAAAAAATTTAGTTTTATTCTTACAATTGATGAACTTAAGGACTTTTTTTATAAATCGATTGATGATTATACTAGATGGCATCAAACCTTAAGTGAGGCCTCAACTGTAAAGCTTGATACACTAAAGGATATAACCTTCCCTTTTGCAAATAAAAGACAAGGTCAGTCAGAGCTTATGAAGGCTACATATTTAACAATGAAGGCAAATAGTATTCTTTATGCAATTGCTCCAACTGGGATTGGAAAAACAATGGCTACGATATTTTCAACCTTAAAAAGCATGACTAAACCGAATGAAAAGCTTTTTTATTTAACCGCAAAAACGATTGGTCGTGAGGTCGCAATTGATTCATTTAGAATGCTTCAAAATGAAGGCTTAAAGCTTCATGCAATCGTAATATCATCTAAGGCTAAAAGCTGTGCAAGTAAGATGCAGCATTGTGATCCGGAAAAGTGTTCTTTTGCAAAAGGCTATTTTTCAAGGCTAAGACAAGCAATAGAAGATATCTACACAAATGAAATATTATATAATCAGGAAACAATTATGAAATATGCTTTAAAGTATAATATTTGTCCTTTTGAGTATTCACTTGACCTATCTTATTTTTGTGATGCCATTATTTGTGATTATAATTATGTTTTTGATCCTAAGGCCCACCTTATTCGTTATTTTGAGGATACAGAATATCAACCTAAGATTTTATGTGATGAGTCACACAATTTAGTTGAAAGATCTAAGGATATGTATAGTGCGGAATTTGATTCATTACTTCCTCTTAGGATTGAAGAAAAAATATCAAGTTATGATAAAACTATTACTAAAAATATTAGACATTTTTATGATGAACTCAAAAAATATGATGATTTAGTAAATAAGGATTTATTTTATTATTCGCATTTACTTGATGATTTAATACTATCAAGCTTAAAGCAAATTGTTCAAAAAGCAGAATTAGTTTTAGCTGATAATAAGGAAATAAAGGATAGAGATGAGATTTTAACTGATTACTTTTTATTAAAGGATTTTGTTGATACAGCAGAGTTTTTTGGCCAGTCGCATATGTTTGTTGTGAAGAAGATTGAGGATAATCATTTTCAAATTGAAATAAAATGTGCTGACGCTTCTGATTTTATTTATGATACGGTTAAGAATAAAACTAAGGGTATTGTTTTTTTTAGTGCAACCTTATTTCCACTTAAATACTATATGGATTTATTAACTAAAGGAAATGGTAAGTATATAAATTTACCATCACCTTTTCCACAAGCTAATTTAGATTTAATTATAAAGGATGATGTCTCTACAAGATATAAGGATAGAGAAGCTACCATTTTAGATATAGCGCATGTTATTGATGGGCTAGTTAATTCTAAAAAAGGAAATTATATTGCGTTTTTTCCAAGCTATAAATATATTGAAATGGTTTTAAGTCATTTAGATATTGAAGATAGTGAGGTTATTATTCAAAAGCCTAATATGGATGATAGTGAAAGAGATAGAATTTTTAATAAGTTTAAAAATACCAAAAAAGCTCATTTAGGTTTATTTGTGCTTGGCGGATCATTTTCTGAGGGGGTTGATTTTCAGGGTGATTTATTAAATGGCGTTGTAATTGTAGGAGTAGGACTTCCTATGGTTAATATTGAAAATAATATTATTAAGGAATATTTTGAAGAAAAGTATGGCGCAGGCTTTGATTATGCTTATACCTATCCGGGCTTTAATAAGGTTGTTCAGGCTGCGGGAAGAGTAATTAGATCTGAGTATGATAGAGGTGTTGTTATTTTAGTTGATGAAAGATATAAATATCAAATATACAAGAGTCTAATGCCCGATTTTTGGTCTCACAAAATTACTCTCAATAGTATTGGTATGATTAAAAATAATATCAAGTCATTTTTTGATGATGATAGCGATATAATTATGTAGAAAAATGGAAAAAAAGATGTATAATTAAAGTAGCTTAAGAAAGGGGAAAATAGAAATGATATTAAGTGTAGCAGGTATTATTATTGGAGTTGTAGCTATTGTTGCAGTAATTGCAATATTATTTGCAATGAGCTACGTTAAAGCAGGTCCTGATACGGCAATTATGGTTTCAGGTGCTGGAAAGAAAAAAATATTAATTGGTAGGGCTGGAATCCGTATTCCTTTCCTTCAAAGAACGGATAAGCTTTCACTTAAAGCCTTCCAGGTAGATATTAAAACAGAGGAAGCCATTCCAACTAAAGAATTTATTAACATTAATGTTGATGGTGTAGCTAATCTAAAGGTTTCATCTGATCCAGAGCTTTTAGCTAAAGCCTTTGAGTCTATTTTGAATATGGATGAGCGTGAGCTTCAAAATCAACTTCAACAGGTATTACAAGGTAATATGCGTGAAATTGTTGGTACCGTTGAAATTAAGGAGCTTGTGCGTGATCGTCAGGGTGTTGCAAATAAGGTTAAGGAAAATGTTGTACCAGATATGGCAAAGCTTGGTATTGAGGTTGTAAACTTTAATATTCAATCATTTTCTGATGATAACAAGGTTATTGAAAATTTAGGTATTGATAATATTTCACAAATTTCTAAGGACGCAGCGATTGCTCGTGCTAATGCTGAACGTGATATTGCAATTGCATCAAGTGCTGCTAGTGAAATTGCTAATAAAGCTAAAGTTGAGTCTCAAACAAAGATTGTACAACAAAATACAGAATTTGAACTTCAAGCTGCAGCTTTAAAGCAAAAATCAGATACAGCTAAAGCCCAAGCTGATGCCGCTTATGATATTGAACGTCAAAAGCGTCAAGAGGAAATTAACGTTGCTGAGGTTAATGCCAACATTGCTAAGCGTGAGCGTGAGGTTGAGCTTGGAAATAAGGAAGTAGAGCTTAAGGAAAAGCAATTAAATGCTGAGGTTAATAAGGTAGCAGAGGCTAAAAAATATGCAGCTCAACAAAATGCTGAAGCTGATTTATTTACGCGTCAAAAGGCGGCTGAAGCTAAAAAATATGAGCTTATGCAGGAAGCAGAAATGCAAAAGATTAAAGCAGAGGCTGATAAGGTAGCTCGCCAAAAGGCAGCCGAAGCCTTACAAATTCAGGCTGAAGCAGAGGCTAATGCTAAAATAGCTCGTGCTAATGCCGAAAAGGAAGCAGCGCTTGCTGAAGCACAGGGTATTGAGGCTAAGGGTAAGGCCGAGGCCGATGCAATTAGAGCAAAGGCCGAAGCGATGAAGCAATATGGTGAGGCTGCAACATTACAGCTAATTCTTGATTCTAATGTCTTACCTAATATTGTTGAAGCGTATGCTAAACCAATGTCTGAGGCTATGAGCAAGATTGATTCTATCACAATGTATGGTGAGGGAAATACAGCTAAGCTTACAGAAGAAATTTCAAAAAATGGTACCCAAATATTTGATGGTCTTCAAAAAGCTACTGGCCTTGATATTAAAAGCCTTCTTGCAGGCTATTTTGGTGGAAAGCTAATTTCTAAAGCAAAGCCTGATCATAAGGAAGATAAGGAAGATAAGGAAGATAAATAATCTTTATATAATAAAAATCATTCAGCAATTAAAGCTGAATGATTTTTTATTATATATTTTCTTTTATTTTGTTTGCGATTTCTTTTAAATCGTATTTATTTTCATTATTTACAAGATGGAAGGAAATCTTATCATCCTTATATCTTGGAATAATGTGAACATGGGCGTGCATTACGCTTTGACCGGCAGCCTCTTTACAATTATTTAGAATATTGATTCCATCAGGGGCAAAGGCCTTATCTACGGCTTTAGCTACAAGCTGAACAGCCTTCATTAACTCTAAATATGTAGCTTCATCTAAATCAAGAAGCGTATCAGCGTGCTTTTTAGGTACAACGAGGGTATGGCCCTTACCAGCCTGAGATAAATCTAGAAACGCTCTTACATATTCATTTTCATAAACAGTTTGAGAAGGAATTTCACCTTTTCCAATCATACAAAATATACAACTCATATTAGACCTCCATAATATATCTATATTATAGTCTATTTTTAAAGAAAATAAATGCTTTTTTATTTATTAAGACCAAGACCAAGCTCTAAATCATCAAGCATAACACCTAAAGCCGTAATACCACCACTTGCAGTATACCAAACATTAGAATGCTCAAGATAAATAATCTTATTATTCTTATATGCATTTGTTTGCTTAACAACCTCGTTTTCTACAACATCCTTAGCAATATTAGTATCACCAGTTACACTATTTCTGTCCAATACAAAGATATATTCAGGATCCTGCTTAACAAGATATTCAAAGGAAACGGAATCACCGTGTGTTGCATCACTTGACACATTACCAAGATTATTAAAGCCACATTCAACACCAATTAATGAAAGATTACCATTATTGTTAAGTACATTAATGCTTGAACCACTTACAAGGGTATTTAAGCAACTAACATCCTTAGAGAATTCCTTAATCGCATCAATTCTTGTGCTATAAGAAGCCATTAGGCTTGCGACCTTATCCTCTTTGTCAAAAATCTTAGAAATTTCTTTAGCATTATGCTTTGTACTTGCAACTACACCCGTTGTAGAGCTAGTTGCAAGATATACCGTAGTAGCTACCTTAGATAGCTCATTGTAGCTAGCAGATAATCTTCCACCAATGAAGATAATATCAGGCTCAGCAGCGTAAAGAGCTTCCATATCAGCCTTTTTAACGGTACCAATATTGGCAATATTCTTATTGTTGTTTGGTGAATAATGCTCAAGATAGGTAATAGTAGTAGTTGCGCAAGCAACAACCTTATCACCCTCGCCTAACGCATCAATAATATCAAGGCAGGCCATATCTAAAATCGCAATTCTTTCGGGATTCTTTTTTACCTCAAGCTCAATTGCTTGCTTTTCCTGGTTAAGAGAGCTAATAATAACTGTCTCCTTTTTTGAAGAGTCAGCTGATTCTTCCTTACAGCTTATCAGGCTTCCTGCAAGTGTTGCAGCTAGACCTATAGATAAATATTTTACTAATTTCATAATTTTTTTCTCCTTAATAATAAATTGATAAAGGCTTTCCTTCCTTTATAATAATTTCAAAGTCTACATTATAGACCTTCTTTAAATTTTCCTTGGTAATTACATCATTTGCCGAGCCATAGAAGGCAATTTTTCCATCCTTGAAGGCACAAATATAATCAGAATAGAATGAGGCGTAATTAATATCATGAAGAACTAAAATAACGGTTTTTCCTAGCTCATCACAAAGCCTTCTTACTGTTCGCATTAGCTTTGTAGCGTGATAGATATCTAAATTATTGGTTGGCTCATCTAGTAATACATATTCTGTATCCTGGGCAATAACCATCGCAATAAAGGCTCTTTGACGCTGTCCGCCGGATAATTCATCAATATATTGATTCTTAATATCATTAAGCTCCATATAATCAATGGCGTCTTGGATTTTTTCCTTATCTAGCTCATTTAATTTGCCTTTAGAGTAAGGAAATCTTCCGAATGCTACAAGCTCATATACGGTAAGCTTCATTTGAATATTATTAGCCTGCGTTAAAATGGCAAGCTTTTTAGCAAGCTCCTTGCTATTCCATTTGGCAATATCCAAATCGTAAAAATCGATTTCTCCATCATCCTTTAAAATAAGGCGGGAAATCATACCCATAACGGTTGATTTACCAGCTCCATTAGGACCAATGAAGGAGGTAACCTTATTTTTTTTAATTTCTAAATTTACACTATTTACAACTTTTTTAGCGTTGTAATTTTTACTAAGATTGCTAATTTTCATTTAAGCTCTCCTTTCTGATTTAATAATTAAGAAAAGGAAATAGATTCCTCCACCAATGGTGATAAAGACACTGATGGGAATTGAATAGGATACAACTCTTTCAACAATAACCTGACCAATAATTAATACAATAATTGAAATACCTGCTGTACCTGATATTAAATAGCTATGCTTATATGTCTTAAAGCTAAGTCTAGCAAGATTGGCTGTAATTAGTCCTAAGAATGATATAGGACCTACCATGGCAGTTGCAATCGCAATATAAATAGTAACGCCTATTAAAAGCCTTCTTATAACCCTGTCATAATTAACACCTAAATTAATTGCCTGCTCTTTTCCAAGCGTAATGACATTAAGCATTTTAATATCCTTATAAAGAATAATTGTTACAAGGGCGAGTAATATAACACCAGTAATGATTATTTCTGTGTTAATGGAATCAAAGCTGGCAGTTAAAGATGTTAAAAGGGTATCATACTCATTTGAATCCATAATACGAACAATTGCACTTTGAATACTTCCAAATAAGGAAGAAAGCACTGTACCAATCAGTAAAATATAAAGAACATTATATTTAGTCTTTTTAAACATTGCTCCATAGATGAAATAAGCAAGTATTACCATAATAATTAGGTTAATTGCAAAGCTTAAATTAGCATTTAAAAAGAAGATGCTACCTGTACCAAAGACAAAGACAATCAAGGTTCTTACAACCGTATATAAGGAATTCATTCCTAAAATACAGGGTGTAACAATGCTATTGTTAATAACCGATTGGAAAACAATTGATGCTCCACCAATAGCGAATCCAGCAATTATCATCGCAATCATGGTAGTAGCTCTACGCTTAAGCTGATAATTTAAAAGCGCGGGCTTTTTAAAATTAAGCTTAAAAAGAAAGTAGAAGGCGATGAAGGCTACAAGAATAAGTCCAAGAATGATAAGCTTGATTCGATTAGATATCGTCTTTTTCATCATTTTTTACCTCCTTTAGATTTAAGGCTTTATTACCATATTTCATTTTATAGACAATTAAAGCGATAAATAAAATACTACCAATAATACCTACAATTAAATCAATTGTAAGCTCATATGGCATAATAATTAATCTTCCTAGGATATCACAGGCAAGCACAAAGACTGAACCAAGTAAGGCTGTATCTACTAGGGTTCCCTTAAGCTTATCACCCTTAAGCATTACAATGATATTAGGAATAATAAGACCAATATAGGAAATTGATCCGACTACTACAACAATTGAGGCGGTAATTAGTGAGCATATACAAAGGCCTAAAATGAGGATAACATTGTAGTTTACCCCAAGATTTTTAGAAAAATCCTTACCCATTCCAACAATGTTAAAATGATTAGCAAAAATGAAGGATAAAACAATTAGGGGAACAACGAAATAAACAATTTCGTATTTGCCCGCGACAACGCCGGCAAATGATCCCGTTAAATAGGAAGAAATAGTTTGAGTCGCTTCAAACTTGTAAGCGATAAAATTGGTAATTCCTAAAATAATATTGCTAAGCATAATACCAATAAGAGGTACCATTACCGGATCCTTGAGCCTAATTCTTGTAATAAAGAAGACAAAGGCTAGTGTAGAGAGTAATGATATAACAAAGGCGAAGAGAGAACGAACAAGCATTGAAGAGCTTGGAATAATGATTAGGGCGAGTAATATTCCTAGCTGCGCACCACTAATCGTCGCTCCGGTTGATGGCGAAACAAATTTGTTTGAGCATAGCTTTTGCATGATAAGACCGGAAATTGACATTCCCACACCGGTACATAAAATCGCAAGTAGCCTTGGCAGACGTGATACTAAAATAAGACGAAGCTTTGTAGGGTCTTTAAATATATCACTAAATTTAATATCAACTGCTCCAATTGATATCGATACAAGGCTTAATACTAGAAGAACTAGTGCTAGTATTATAGTTAAACGATATTTTTTCATATCGGCTCCTTTCTATGGTTAGAAATGACTAACCTAGCTTTAAGAAAGTTTGTTAAAACTAACTTTAAAGCTTATGGGTAAAATATATCAAATTGACATTTTAAAGTCAATTAAAATATTTGAAAAAAATTTAACAATTTTTGGAATTTTAATTTTTATTATTTATAAAAAATAATAAATAAAAAAATATTTATTTTATAAATGCGTATAATATAAAAAAAGCATTTTTCTATGTCAATGACTTTTGAAAAGTTCCTAAAATAGATTAAACATTAGCCCCGTTTTGATTGTATTCAAGGCGGTGTTTTTGCTTTGCTAAGAAGGCATCGAAAAAAGATTTTTTCCAGGGATGAGTTATTGGAGGAATATATATTTTTTGTATCTTATTTTCTACAGCCTTATCAAATTCATTAGAAATTTCTTTGTGCTCAGGTAATTTTTTTAACAGATATATCTTTTCTTCAACAGTAGCGAATAATCTATTATCAAAAGTTTTAATAACTAATGCTTCAGTTCCTTTCCTAAAATAAATAATCTGAGTTTGAGTGGCGTTTGTAGCTTGATAATACTTATTTTGATATTTAATTGAAGAACCAGCGTCAAATTTTCTTTTAGATAATACAGCTAATGTTAAGTTTATTGTTTCAGCTGTTGGTTGACTTTCGAACACAGATGATATATTCTTTCTTTGTAGGACAAACGACATTTTTTAGTTGACATTTACACTAAAAAAATTCTTTTAGAATGTGGGGACACATTAACCACACCCTTTGTTATACTTAGGAACTAATCAAAAGTTAATCATATTTCACGCAAAGGTGTGGCAAACAGTCTTGATTTTTTGCTATAAGTATGCATACTATACAATCATTAGCAAGCAAGCCGTAAGTCTGCCCTTTGGGGCGGTGCGATTTTGCTTTTATAAAGAATAAATATACAACTTTAAAGCGGTTTAGGTTTTAGCCAATGAAAAACCTATCTTTTAAATTTTACTAATGAAAAAGTCAAAATGAGGTGGAACATAATGAAAAAATATTTTGGAAAAGCAAGAATTGCTTTAATAATTGCTATGATGTTCATTCTTGCTTTTTTTGGTGGCGAAGCAATGAAAACTCATACAATCGATGGTAGTGCGAGCAATCTTTATGTTGGCTCTGCACTTGACAAGGTAGAAGATGACTATACAGTAGCCGAGCCGGAAAAGGCTCCAAATCAAGAGTTGGACATAAGCATCGAACAAAGCCTAAATCTTACACTTGGCGAGTGGTATTCGAGCGACGGCAAGTATGCTAATCCTACTATTCCTGTCTATACTATCCAAAAGACAAGAAGTGACACCGAGAATATGGTAATTCTCATTTGTGGCGAGGGATATACTAAAAATCAGCAACAAAAATTTGTCAATGACGTCAAAAAGGTGTGGGAGGGAGCAATGCAGCACGAGCCATATCGTAGTTATGCAGATCGCTTTAATGTCTATGCACTTTGCACGGTCTCAGAGTCTAGCTTCAACAGTGGTGGTAGTACATTTTTCGACGTGGTTATAGATAAAAATAGTGGTCCGATGATTGCAATAAGCAAGAGTATTTGTAAAAACCATATTTTCGAACGTTGTATTGGACCTGCATTTCTTGAGCAAATTCACGATGTGCATATTCCTAAAAAAGTCGATCCAAATTCATCTTATTGGGTAGGTAATAATAGCCCTCTTAGCGAATATGAACCATTTTATTACGTGCATGAATATATCAATCAGTTTGCTATACTAGTCAATACAAATCAAGATTTTGGTGGCTCGCATAGAAATTATGAAAGAGGTATTCATTATCTTGTAACTCCAGCTGATAGCGATCGTGCGCAAAAGACTTTCACGCACGAACTTGGCCACGGATTGCTAGAGCTTGGCGATGAATATATGTCAAGTACTACGCAACAAACAGATCTTACATCATTAAATGTGGCGCACACTCACGACCCGAACAACGTAAAGTGGAAACAGCTGTTAGGTTTCAGAAAAACTTACACCTGTAATGCGTTAGGCTATGGTAATGCTTACAACTCAAGCTACGAATGCCTTATGCGTGATACCGCCTATCAATTCTGTGAAGTTTGTAAGTTGCAAGGCAGTAAGAGAATGTCGCAGCTCATAGACGGCAAGAGCCTCTATGTTGCCGTCCCCGAAGTCAAGAAATATACCGGGCAGTATTCTAAGCCATCAGATTTTATAGATACGACATATAACGGATATTATTATTTTGAAAATTATCGCAAAGGTGTTTTGCTAAGTGGCACTGATAAAAATAAATTCAACACGAGTATGGCGGGCGAAACAATTCAGCTTAGGACCATTGTTCAAAATCTTTCGGACACTAAACAGCGCTATGTTACTATGAAATTGTGGATAAAGCATGCTGACGGAAGTGTTGCAACTACGACCGGCGGGCAAAGATTAGAAGCAACGCAAACTTTTACTATTCCTGTATGGAGCGAAAAGAGTAAGTTCTGGCCGAAGGGTGCTTTGAGCTATGAAGGTAGCCATATGAATTCGGGATTAGAAAACTGTGAACTCATTTACCAAATCCCATCGGATGCAGTGTTAAATAATGGCGATACGGTTGCTTTTGAAGTGATTGATGAGAATGGAAATATCCTTGCCAACGACAACACTGAAACTCAAGCTTATGCAAACATAAATATTGAGTATAAGTTCGAGGACGGGACTCCAATGCCTAATGTAAATCAAGCCATGATACCGGTTGCGGTAGGTAGCCAACTTAATTGGACAGCCCCATCGACAATGTTTGGACACAAATTCGTTAGGGCAGAAGGACACGACCAAATGGTGAATGGGAGCGGTCAAACCGTGACGTATTATTATAAAAAGCAATCCAATGTACATATCCACGACTGGGGCGAAGCAATATATACTTGGACAAGCGACAATATCTGCAAGGCGGAAAGAGTTTGCAAGCACGACAGTGCACATATCGAAAGCGAAACGATAACTGCAACCGGAACGGTAATCAAAGCGTCAACTTGCACCGAAAAGGGTAAAGTAAAATATACCGCCCGATTTACCAACACAGCATTTGGAGTGCAATATCGTGAAGTAGATATTGATTTGGTGGAGCATAAGTTTGGCGAGTGGATAGACGAAATCCCTGCGACAACGGAAAATTTCGGAACGAAAGGACACAAAGATTGTACAGTATGCAAAAAGCATTTTGACAAAGACGGGAATGAAATCACCGACCTTAGAATTGCTAAAATCAGCACGTATACCGTCACCGTGAAAGACGGCGCAGACGAAACGAATACTCACTATAAGAGCGGTGATACCGTCACCATAAAGGCTACCATACCGACGGGTAAGCATTTTGTGAAGTGGTCGGCGGTTACAGGCATATCTCTATCCGCTTCTCAACTTACACAAGAAGAAATAACGTTCACAATGCCTGATAACGACGTTACGCTTATAGCAGAGTTTGAGGATATTCTTTACAGAGTAACCGTAATAGGGGGAACGACAACCTTAAACGAGGCAAAATACCGAGAAAATGTAACAGTTACGGCTAATACCCCTGAGGTCGGTAAAGAGTTCGATAAGTGGATTGTTAGTGGAATCACATTGTCTAACACAAACTTGACAAGATCAACGCTTACTTTCACAATGCCTGAAAATGACGTAACTTTTACGGCAACATATAAAGATATTGTTTACAGAGTAATGGTAGAAGAAGGCAAAGCAACTCCCGAAATGGCAATCTATCAAACGGAAGTTACCGTTATGGCAAACGAGCCTGCAATCGATATGTATTTTGACAAGTGGGAAGTTACGGGGCTTGACACCACTGGTATGGACCTAACTAAAACTCAAATCAAGTTCCAAATGCCTGCTGGTAACGTAACCTTTAAGGCAACCTATCTACCGCATATTAAGTACGGAATTTTGGTTGTGGACGGAACGAAAGACAAATCACCTGTAATGGCAGGCGAAATCGTAACCATAACGGCAAACCCTGCTAAGCCGGGAAAAGTGTTTGACAAGTGGACTTGCGAAACGGTGGGTGTAACTATTGAGTTTGCAAGCGCAACAAGCAAACAAACAACCTTTGTAATGCCTGCACAAGATATAAAAATTAAGGCGCATTTTAAAGATATTGAGGTTGCACCGTCTGTTGAAATAAAAGTCGAAGGCGGAACAGGTGCAGGAACATATAAGCCGGGCGACAGTGTAACAATCACCGCAAACGAGCCTGCGGAAGGTAAAGTGTTCAAGTGCTGGAAGGACGAGAAAGGCGAAATAGTCAGCACGGATAAGAGTTATGCCTTTACCGTAAACGGCGAAACAACTCTTACCGCAGTGTATGAAGACAAGGCTTCGGGAGGTGCGATTGCAGGTATTGTAATCGGCACAATCCTTGGCGTTGGAATTATCGGTTTTGTAATTTTCCGGTTTGCAGTCAAGAAAAAAGACGTTTTCTGACCTTGGAGTAGCAATCAAAGCGTTGTTCACCAAAAAAATAATCCGTAACAATTAAGCAACACTAAATAACAGCAAAGAGAGAGTTTGATTTCGGTTAGACTCTCTTTTATACGACCAATTTCTATAATTAGAATGATCTCTACGCTCATATCTTTCATATTGTAATACAGCAGTCAATTCTGCTTGTAGGAGCTTATTAATGGCCAATTCAAGATTGGATCTAATTAATTCTTTACAAGATACCTCTAAATTAAAATTATTCTTTAATAGCAATTCGTTTAGTTGTGTAGGAAAATAGTTCATAGGAAATTCCATTGTTAATTTTTGTCTAGCAACTAAATTCTACAACAAAGGTTCCTTTTTTTAAATTCTAAAATAAGAAGCATTCAAATATTAAATTTACACAAGATATTTTACACTATCTTTGGGATTTAAATTTTTATTATTTATAAAAATAATAAATAAAAAAATATTTATTTTATAAATGCGTATAATATAAAAAAAGCATTTTAAAGCTTTTTTCTATTGTAAATTTAAAATAATAAGATTATAATAAAAACATAAATCGATGAAAAGAAGATTTAATGTAAATACGTTTATAGAGAACTAGTGGTTGGTGAAAACTAGGAAACAAGCATTAAATTAACACTTTGAGAGGTAGAAGAATTAAGTAGACCTACCCGTTTTCCGCGTTAAGGAGTTAAGGGCAGTATTTTTTTAATACTGAACTAAGGTGGTACCGCGATTTGATCGTCCTTAGATGAGGGCGATTTTTTTTATTTTTAAGGAGGAAAAATTATGCGTACAAAAATTAAACAGCTTTTTGCCAAAAGCGCTGAATATGCAGATAAGGAAGTAGAAATTTATGGCTGGGTACGTACTAATCGTGCGCAGGCTCAATTTGGCTTTTTAAATGTAAATGATGGATCATTTTTTGAATCTTTACAGGTTGTTTATGATTCAGCACTAGAAAACTTTTCTGATATTTCTAAATATCGTGTAGGTGTATCAGTTCATATTAAGGGTATTGTTAAGCTAACACCAGATATGAAGCAGGCTTTAGAGCTTCACGCATCAAGTGTTGAGATGCTTGGTGATTGTCCTGAGGATTATCCAATTCAGCCAAAGCGTCATACTCGTGAGTTCCTACGTGAGGTTGCTCACCTACGTGCTCGTACTAACTTATTTAGTGCTGTATTTAGAATCCGTAGTGTAGCTGCACAAGCTATTCATGAATATTTCCAATCAAATGGATATCTATATGTTCATACTCCCCTTATTACATGTGCTGATTGTGAAGGATCAGATCAAATGTTTAAGATAACAACTCTAGATATGAATAATTTACCACTTGATGATGATGGTAAGGTTGATTTTTCACGTGATCTATTTGGTAAGCAAGCCTTTATTACTGGCTCTGGACAGCTTCAAGGTGAAACATTTGCGATGGCATTTGGAGATATTTATACCTTTGGTCCAACATTCAGAACGGAAAACTCAAATACAAAAACACATGCTAATGAGTTCTGGATGATTGAGCCTGAAATGGCCTTCTGTGATCTTGAGGGCTTAATGGATGTTGAAGAGGAAATGCTTAAATATGTTATTAAGTATGTTCTTGATAAATGCCCACTTGAAATTGATTTTTGTGATAAATTCGTTGAAAAGGGATTACGTGAAAAAATTAATCATGTTTTGAATTCTCATTTTACACGTATTTCTCATCATGATGTAATTGATATTTTAAAGAAGGCTCCTGTTAAATGGGAATTTGAGCCTGATTATGGTGAGGATATTGCTAAAGAGCATGAAAAGTATATTGCAGAATACTTTAATGGACCTGTCTTCATTAAGGATTGGCCAAAGGATATTAAGGCATATTATATGAAATTAAATCCAGATGGTAAAACAGTAGCGGCTGTTGACCTTGTTGTACCTCAAGCAGGAGAATTGATGGGTGGTTCTCAAAGAGAGGAGCATCTTGATGTTTTACTAGCTCGTATGAAGGAAATGAATGTTGATGCTAGTGCTATTGATTGGTATTTAGATACACGTAGATACGGTGGCTGTGTTCACTCAGGCTTTGGTATGGGCTTTGAAAGACTTATTATGTACCTTACAGGTGTTGAAAACATCCGTGATGTTATCCCATTTCCACGTACACCTAAGAATTGTGAATATTAAAATTAAGTTTAAAAGGGGCTGTAAAAAAATAAATTTCATTGATTGAAGTTT
>UMAJ01060297.1_pt1 | contig 19010 bp, 12 predicted proteins | sample 1963671 | NCBI WGS metagenome assembly UMAJ01 (sample SAMEA4835912, study PRJEB28245) | human gut metagenome | biome: gut microbiome; material: fecal sample | place: Denmark | collected 2008 | reverse complement strand
CGCCAGCCAGTATAATGTAAACCAGTTTACGCAGTACAGCTTAATTTACTGGTACGGCGATATTGATACTGAAGGGCAGAATGCTTATTATGACGGCGGCTACCATAAACTGACCGGTGACTTGCTGAACGTTTGGTATGACGGCGACTGGAATTACCGCATTAAAGCCAGCGGGCAAATGGCCAGCCGCGCATTGGACGGCAGCGAACAGTTTTACCTTGGCGGCATTACCGGCGTGCGTGCGTATGGCGCAAGCGATGGCTACGGCGACCTTGGCTACCTGGCAACGGCTGAAATCCGCCGCGCAACCGGCATTGAAGGTTTGGAAGCAGCAGTGTTTATCGACAGCGGTGCCGTTAAAAATAAATACGATGGTACCATGGACCACCTGGCAGGCTGGGGCGTTGGCTTACGCTACGCCAAACCCGGCGACTGGTATGCCCAGCTTGATTACGCACGCAAGATTGACGCGCGCCCCGACCGCATTGAGCGTGACGACCATGACGGCAGGCTGTGGTTCCAGCTTTATAAAATGTTCTGATTAATATTAATAAATATGTAATAAACTCATTAAAAATTCCTTTAAAAACTTACGGAGGGAAATATAATGAACAGTAAAAAGAATCTTAAACGAAACCTTTTAATATGCCTGCTGGCCAGTTCTGCCGTAATGTATACCCTGCCGCTGCATGCAGCAACAAGCGTAATTGGCAATAACCAGTTGCCTACAGGAGGGCAAAGTTTAACTGGTAATCATGAAATAACGCCAGATATACCTGTTGGTGGTACTATGCCAAATAATCCTGTTATGACGATTAAACAGGATGGTGCAAATGGTATTATTAAGTGGGGCACTTTTGATGTTGGCGGCAGTGCAACAGTTAATTTTGAAGGAAATGTAAATGGTTATAATACTCTTAACTATGTAAATGGCGCCAATGTGTCGCAAATTTACGGGACCATTAATGCTAATAATAACGGTAATATTTTTATTGTTAATCCGGCAGGCGTGCAAATCGGCAACAGTGCACAGATTAATGTTGGCAGTTTATATGTATCAAACCAAAATTTAGATACCGTTGATTGGAGTAGTATTTCTGCAAATACAGATGTAAATACTTTTTTGAATCAATATGATACACATACTAATGCTGAACTTATGAGTCTTGGCAATATCAATATTACAAATGTTAAAAATGGAAATGTTACTTTTGAGGGTAACGGACGTATAGTTATTGATACTGAACGCATAAAGAAAAATGATGTAGTAACTGATAACTTTATTGTTAAAACTGATGATAAAAATGATGTATTGCTTGGTTATGATGCTTATAACACTGAAAACAATCCAGGTACTTACGATGGAATGCAAAAAACTTTTGCTAACAATGTTTTTGTAAATAATTCTGCTACTGCAACTGCTGTTGATGGTTATATGTGGGTAGAAGATGTTAAGCAGCTGCAAGCTATTAATACCAATCTTAGCGGCAACTATGCTTTAAGAAACAGTATTGATGCGACGAGTACTGAACAAAAAGATTTTATCTCTATCGGTAGTGATAATAGCAAAGCTTTTACCGGCAATTTTGACGGAATTGATTACAATATTTTTGGTTTAACAATTAAAACTGGTGGAGAAAATACTGGTTTATTTGGTTATACAAATAATGCAACTATCAGCAACGTAACACTTGTAGGCGGCAGCATTACAGGCAGTAATAATGTCGGTGCAATAGTAGGCAGCGCAAACAATACAACTCTTACTAACGTTGTTAACAGTGCTGCTGTCAGCGGTAACAGCAATGTTGGCGGCATAGTGGGCAGTGCGGATAGTTCTGTAATTAAAGATGCTATAAATACCGGTACTATTAATGGTTCAGGTGATAATGTTGGCGGACTTATTGGTAACTTGCAGAAGAGTAAGTTTATTGAAGCAACAGATACTACTGAAGAAGTAGAAAAAGGTCTTATCGGCAACAGCTACAATCTCGGCGATGTATCCGGCAAAGGCCATAATGTTGGTGGTTTGGTTGGTCACGCTTATGATGCTACTATTGGCGACGGTACTAACCTCGTTTACAATCGCCTTGACGTAACCGGCGCATATAAAGTAGGCGGCATAGTCGGCAATATGGAAGCTAATAGTACTGTTAAAAATGCCGAAAACAGCGGTACTGTATTGGCGAGTGGACATTATGGTGGAGAATATACCTTCCACACAGATTATACAAAGGATAATTATAGTGCTGGAGGTAGTAAAACTGTTTCTGTTAATGTAGCTAATGTTGGCGGCATTGCCGGTACTTCTTCTAGCAGTACAATAACAGATGTTTTAAATACCGGCGATGTGAGCAGCAGCAAAGTAAAAGAACAAGAATATTATGCTGCCGGTAATGTAGGCGGTATAGTTGGCAGTGCTGTTGATACAAATATTACAAATGCAACTAACCGTGAAAACGAAGTGCGCGGCGCACATAATGTAGGCGGCGTAGCAGGTTATTTTGGCAACAGCAGCGATAGTGATACTTCTAAAGATTATACTGTTACTAACGGCATTAACGACGGCGGCGATATTATGGCTACCGGCGCACGTGATAAAGATGATTTTGTTAGAGAAACAATCAGGTATGATTATAATGAGGCAGCTGATAGTAACAATGATGGCAAATACATAGTTGGCAATATTGGCGGCGTAATTGGCTATATGGATGGTAATAATGTTTATGTAACTAATAGTGCTAACCGCGGCACTGTGCATACACTTGATATTACTGACCAAAATGATATAGAAGATGCAAGCACAGCTGCAAATGTTGGCGGTGTTGTTGGTAAAATTGACCGTGGCAATACAATAACTATTAATTCAGGCAATGTAAATGAAGCCGCTGTTTCTAACAGTTATAATACCGGTGACGTACGCGGCTATACAGCAATTGGCGGTATTGTTGGCATGATGTATAATGGTGAAATTGCCGGTTCTTATAACCTTGGTGACATAATGAGTACACGTATCTCAGCAGGTGGCACAATACCGCTTAATATGGGTGGTATCGTAGGTGATACAACAGAAAACTCGTCTGCAAGAGCATACTTGTATGATGTTTATAACAAAGGGCAGATTGGCGATGAAACATATACTTATAAAGGACGCCATGTTGGCGGTATTGCAGGCCGTTTAAGCGGAACTATCGAAAAAGCCTATAATGCAGGCGAAATTTATAACGCTGCTGCTGTTACCGGCGGTATTGTTGGTTATATGTCTGCAGGTAAAATTAATAATGTTTTTAATACCGGTAATATAACAGTTGTACATAACGATGGCGCAGATGTAGGTGTTCAGCTTGGTGGGCTTGTAGGTGCAGCTAACATTGGCAGGGGCAATACAACTATCAGTAATGCTTATAACCTTGGTGTTATTAGGGCTTTTAAAGGGAAAGCGGATAAAAAGACTAATGGCGTTGGGGGTGTTGTTGGCACCGTTGTAAGCTATAAAGGTATAAGTGGCGAAAGCGAAGGCAAGTTAGATATCAAAAACGTTTATACAACGGGCGATTTATATTCTGAAAACGGTGGAGTTGGCGCAGTATATGGATCGGCGCTTGAGAATGTAACTACAGTAGGTCAGGACAAGGAAATCATTATAGATAACGTAGTATATATAAGCCGCAGTAATGATGCTTATGATGAAGCATCAACCCAAGGCGCAGATAGAATAAACTACAGTAATATGAATGACGATGAATTTTGGAGAACCTTTATTGCTAACGCTAATGACCAAGTGTCTGGCAGCGTTGATTTAGATTCTACATCAGGGTTATGGCGCGTATATGACGGCACAACACCTATTTTAAACGCATATTTACCTAATTCAGAAAAATATTTTGGTAAAGTAGATGATTATCATAAAGGCCATGAAAGTGGTATAGATTCTATTCAATACGGTACGGCCTATAATCCGCTTTTAACTATTATTGAGGCTTCTAAAGATTTATCGTTTAATTGGCAGGATCTTGGCATAAATAATGATGCAGGGCTGGCTGTTTACGGAGCCGGTGTAACGTTGGATAATTTTAAAGCTACCGGCGGTACAGGTTATTATGGAGGTACAATTTATGCTGATGGCGTGCTTAACCTTAATGGCGGTACTAATGATATTGGGCTTGGCAGTGCAGCCGATATTTACGGTTCTGCCGTTAATATTACAACGGACGGCAAAGTTACTATTTATGGCGATGTAACAGCAACAGGCAATACTGCTAATGGGGCAACCAGCGATACATCAGATGAGATTAAGGTTGATAACGCAGGCAACATTAATATTAATGCTGGTGATGTTGATGTGTATGGACAACTGACATCGGCAACTAAAGGTGAAGCTACCAATATTGCAGGCATAGGCAAAGAATATGGCACTATTAATGATATTGGCAAAATAGCAAATGAATATGATGATATTGCCAACATGGGCGATCACTACGCACATACTACCGGTAAAGCTGCTGAAAACGGTGATATCACTATTAATGCAGGTACAAAACTTGTTGTTGATGATGACGGCGAGCCGATTTTGGATGCAGAAGGTAATAAGCAATATGTTAATATCGGCGACGGCAATGTTAACCTGTATTTTGGCAACAAAGAACAGGGGCTTATTACAACCGGCGGCGATTTAACTGTAACCGGCACGGGCGATGTTTATGTTGACAGCGACCTTGAAGTAGGTAAAAATATGACGCTTACAAGCACCGGCAAAGACGGAGAAGTATTGCTTACTTTAACTAATATTGGTAAGGTGCAGGCGAACAAATTTGTAGATGTAATCGAAAGTGCTATAAATGGTAAAGATATAAATAATTTAACTGTTAATGATATTAAAGAAGCAGTAGATAAAGTATATCCGGAATTACATTTTACAGAAAATCAAGCAAAACTTATAATTGCTTATTTATTAAAACAAGGCAGTAATAAAACTGATTCCATTAATAAATTAAAAGATGATATTTCAGTAGCATATATGCATGATTTTATGCATAGCTTTGAAAAACCGCAACCAAATACTGGTGATGTTGGTTATAAAATTGCTCTTAATGCTGCTTCTGGTGATGCAAAACTTACAGTTGATATGTGGGAAGAAGATGTGGATAATACAGGTAAATCTGGTTTTGATTACACAAAGTATGATACTACTTTCCCGGGAACATCTGATAAACATACATTTAAAGAAGAACTTAACAAATTGAATTTTACTGTTAATGGCACAAATGGCAATGCTGCAGATACTGTTTATGTAGAAGTAAGTACCGGTGAACAGTTAAAAGCAATTCAAAATGCAGGTAATGAAGCGCTTGGATATAATTATGCGCTTATGGGCGACATCAATGCCAGTGATGTGGAAGATTATGTTGCTATTGGTACTGAAAGTGAATTTACCGGCACTTTTGACGGGCGTGGCAACCGCATTATTGGTTTAACTGTTGATAAGGTTAATGGACAAAATACTGCTAATGCAGGTATTTTCAGTAGTGTCGGCGAAGGCGGCGTTGTTAAAGACGTTAATATTTACAGCGGCACATTTACCGGTACAACAACTGCCGGTGCTGTTGCAGGCGTAAACAACGGACGCATTGAAGGCATTGTAACCTTTGGCAACACTGTAACCGTTACGGGAGATAATAGCAATGTAAGCAATGCAGGCGGCATTGTTGGTGTTAATAATAGCGGCACATTTGAAAATAATGCAAATGATGGCGAATTAACTGGCGGCATTTACGATGTTGAAAGTACCGGCAGTGTTATTGCAGGCAGTTCTACTGCTGTTGCAGGTGGTTTGGTTGGCACAAATGATGGCGGCCTTGCCAACAGCTTCAGCGACAGCGCGGTAACAGTTAAAGTTGATAATCAAAATCCTGTTACTACTGCTGGCGGTCTTGGCGGTGTAGTTGGCGTTAATACCGAAAAGGGCAACGTGCAATATGTGGATAGCCTTGGTGTTACTAACGGCGGTGCGACCGGCAGCAGTAATATTGGCGGCATCATCGGTACAAACAACGGCAATATGTACAGTGGTTATAACGAAAGTATCGTCAGCGGCAAGGATAATGTCGGCGGTATCATCGGCACAAATGCAGCAGATAAAAATGTTGAAAACGTTGTTAATGCAACCGGCGTTGAAGGCGTTGATAATGTTGGCGGCTTGGTTGGTGTAAACAGCGGCAGCGTAACCAACGGACGCAACAACGGTACTATTACCGGCAATACTAATGTTGGCGGATTAGTAGGCAATAACGCAGATACAAATTCTACTTTAACCAACCTTGTTAACGACAGCTCTGCGGCTATAACGGGTATTAAAAATGTAGGCGGCATTGCAGGCAGCAACGCCGGTATGATTACCACAGGCAAAGCTGATGCTGATGATGAAAAAGTTAATCTTATTAACCGCGGCAGCATTACCGGGTACGAAAACGTTGGCGGCGTTGCAGGTACAAACAGTGGTACTATCGAAAATGCTAACAACGATATTGAGCTTAACGTAAATACTGATGCCGGTAATGATGCTAAGTATTTTGGCGGTATTGCAGGTGTAAATACCGGTACTATCACTAATGCAACCAATCAAGCAAACGTTAATGCAGATGGCGCAGCTTATGTCGGCGGTATTGTAGGTTTAAATGATGGTACTTTGCAGGACATGGCAGGCAACAGAGGTAATGTAACCGGCAAGAATTTTGTCGGCGGTGTTGCAGGTTTAAACAATAAGGATATTGATGGAGTAACTGCTTCTAATGATGGCGTTGTAAAAGCTACTGAAGGTGGTGCCGGCGGCATCTTTGCCGAAAATACCGGTAACATTACTAACTCTACCCTTATCAATAATAAAACTGTTGCCGGTACCGGAACAAACGGTGCAACCGGCGGCATTATTGGTGTCAACAGCGGTAACATCAGCCGGACCAGTCTTAAAAACGAAGTTGACGGGCAGGTAATAGGCATGAATAACGTCGGCGGCTTAATTGGCGTAAATACAGGTACTATTACCGGCGGGCGCAACGAAAGCGCTGAATACGATGAAAATGGTAATTTAACTGCCGAAGCTGACAGTTATTACAAATACAAGATTTACAACAACGGTGTTATTAATGTCGGTACGTGGAATGATGGTAATAGTAACGGCAAAGTTGATGATGGCGAAATTACAGGTTTGCAACAAGGTGAAACAAGCCAAAACATCGGCGGCCTTATTGGTGATAACCAGGGCAGCTTAACCGCAGGCTACAATACCGGTACAATCAATGCGGCCGATAGTAAAAACGTCGGCGGCATTGCAGGCAGCAACAGCGGTACAATCGACCAGGTATTTAACACTGTAATGGTTAAACCTGAAGATAAAAATAATGGGCAGGCAGAAGCTATTACCGGCGGCACAAATGTTGGCGGCTTGGTAGGTAATAACCAAGCAACTGGCAAAATAACAAATGCCTACAATACAAGTAATGTTGTTGCTACAAATCAAGATGGTATTGTTGGCAATCTTGTTGGCACAAACAGCGGTACTGTACAATATGTTTACGGTGTTGCATCTAATTTAATTGGTAACGGAAATGCAGCTAAATACGATTATGTAATTGATGGTTCTGATACGTGGCTGCAAGAAGGTACTTATGACGGCTTTACCTTTGGCGCAAACGGCTGGAAGATTTATAACGGTTCAACCTTGCCGATGTTAAGCGTATTCTTAACCAAAGTAACAGTTGTAGACCAGCACCTTGTAGACCAATATTTCAGCGCTAAACATTATGGCGAGTTCCATCAGATTACTGCGGATGATATTAAAGCGCTTATTGCTATTGGCGCAATTTCTGCACCGGATGGTTTTGGCGCATTTAATAACAACAACAGCTTAATCCAGGGCGTGGCTGATGACGCCATGGCAAATTCCGGCAACTGGCTGTATTCCGGTCAGATTGCAGACAGTTTTGTAAACGGTATTTTTAATCCCAATAACCTTGGTTATGATATAAGCCTTGTATATTCGCCGTTTGAACTGGATAATGACCCGTCTTCGCATTGGAACTACCTCTTTAACGATGCTCCGTTCGACCGCAATAAAGACTTCCGTGAACGCAAAGCAGAAGTAAACTTTGTAGACGGCGGCATGGAGATTTAACGTGAGCAATTTCTGCGGCTGAAATTTTGGCAAAGTAAGTTGTGTAAAGGAAGAAAGAACAAGTAAATTTACAACTGAATAATACAAAACAGCCCACGGAATTTCCGCGGGCTGTTTTGCGTTTTAAGAAAAATTGTAACTTTAATGATTTTCTGTGCAATATTGATTTTATTTTTGCAGTTTTTTTAAATTATCTATACTTTTAAGAGAATCTTTCCATAATGATTGTAATTGAAAAATTGCAATTTGGTTTAGTTTAAATAAACGTTCTGATTGAGAAAGCCCTTCCCTTATAAAAACTGCGTTCATGCTTTCAAGGTTCGATAATACTATTAATTGTTCAATAGTTGCAGTGTCACGAATATTGCCTTTTGCTTCAGGGTGCATTTTACGCCATAATTTAGCAGTAATTCCAAAAAGTGCTACATTAATAACATCAGCTTCACTAGCGTAAGTATAAGAAATTTGAGAGTTTGTAAGGGTTGGCAGTATTAAGTTTTCTTTGATTGCATCTGTATGTATTTTGTAATTGGATTTTGCTATTTCTCGTTTAACGTTCCATTCAATTGCTTTGGCATGGCTTTCATCAGATTTTAAACGCTGGTAATCTTTAATAATATACAGTTTAAATTCAGGGGAAATCCAGGAAGCAAATTCGAAGGCGATATCTGTATGTGCATAAGTGCCGCCATAGCGCCCGGATTTAGAAGTAATGCCAATGGCATTTGTATGGTCAATCCATTTTTGTGGCGTTAAAACAAAACCGTTATCTCCGGCTTCGCTTTTAAACGCCTCGAATTCGACACGGTTAAAATTTGGATTGTTAAGTTCTTCCCATAATCCTAAAAATGAAACCGTACTTCTGTTACGCATCCAGTTTTGAATTATAAAACGAGGGTTTTCTTCATCTCGTTTTTTCGCAATATCAGTTAATGAAATATAATCGGATTCGTTGGTGCTGCTGACACGTATTTCAATGCCATTAGCGTTGATGATACTTTTTATAATCGGCATAATAATAATGTTGTCCTTTCTTTAATTATACAGGCAAAGATAATTGATTAATTAATAATGCTTTTATTTGTTATTAGTTAATTAAGCCAAATAAGCAGTTTGCAAAAAATTACAAACTGCTTATGCTTTTAAGGGTTTAATTTTTGTTTTGTTGCATTTAGCTATTGGTATGCAGCCATCTTCACCATGCCCTGGCGCCCATTTGCGGGTGCCTGCCCGGAGATAGGTGCAGGCGTTTGGCAAGTTCCACTGCTTCTTCAAGCGGCAGGTCGCCGGCGCGCTCACCGTTTTTTTCAAATACGCAGTGCGGGTCTTCGCTGCCAACTTCGCCTCCGGGCAGGTAAATGTATTCTCTGTTGTCGTTGTCGGCAAGTATAATGCCTGCAAGTAACTGTTCCGCTAAAATTTTGCTCATTGCTGCTCCTTAAAACATGCGGCGCTTCCACAGCCAGTAGCCGGTAACCCCGGCAACCAGAAGCGAGGTGCCGCCTATTACGAGAAATCCGTACGGGCTGTCGGAAAGCGGCACGGGCACGTTCATGCCCCATAAGCCGCCGATGGTGGTTGGTATGGCCAGTATAATCGTTACGGATGCCAAAAACTTCATTACAAGGTTCAGGTTGTTGCTGATGATGGAGGCGAATACTTCCATCATGCTGTTTAAAATGTGGCTGTACATTTCAACCATTTCGATAGCCTGCTTGTATTCGATGATAACGTCCTCCAGTAAATCCTCGTCTTCTTCATACAGCTTGATGAGGTGTGCGCTCTGGGTGGTGGAGCGCAGGCGCAGCAGTTTTTCGGTTACAATGTAGTTGCTGCGCAGGGAGGTTGTAAAGTATGTTAAGGATTTTTGCAGGTCCAGCATGTTAAAAAGTTCGCTGTTTTCCATGGATTTGCGCAGGTGCTGTTCCAGTTCGTCAGTGCGTTTGATAATAATGCGGATGTATTTCAGATATAATGTTGCCGATTTATAGAGTATCTGAAAGAGAAAGCGCGTCTTTTTAAAGGTACTGAACATTTTATAGTTGTAGGAAGAAAAATCGGCGATAACGGCGTTAGGTTCCAGGCAGACGGTAACAATGTAATCTGCCGATACGATAATGCCGAGCGGCAGGGTGTCGTAATCCTTGTTGCTGCGCAGCACAGGGATGTCGATAAGGGTGAGTATCTGGTCGTCTTCGGTTTCGATACGGGATTTTTCTTCATCGTCAAGCGCGGCGCTTAAAAAGTCCATCTGAATGCCGGTGGCGTCCGCCACTTCGTGCAGTTCTTCGGGTGAGGGACTGACGATGTCTATCCAGCAGCCTTTTTCCAGGCTGTCCAGTTCCAGTTCGTCCATGCCGTTATTGGTGCTTTTCATAATTCTGTACATTGGCGGTCCCTCCTTCCGTTTGCAATGTGAATTAAAGCCGCAGCGCGGAGCTGTAAATTTAATTCACTCTGCAATCTTTTAAATATTCGGCACAAAAGCGCAAAATCCTTGTTAAAGGCGCATTTTAGTTAAATTTTTTACAAAATTTTAAACTGTAGGGGCAGAGTTTTTACTTTTCTTTAATAAAAATTGTTGATATAATATAACTAATTTTAAAAGTAGGAGGGTAGTATTGTAGCTTAGAGCGGATTTTTTGTGAAGAAAGGTAGTGCAGCAGGATGAATGTTCAGTTGATTATTGTTGTTGTGTATATTGCGCTTTTGTTCGCAATAAGTTTTTACGTTAAAAGCAGGGCGGATAAAGGCTCTGCGGAGTATCTTTTTGCAGGGCGCAAACTTGGCCCGGTGCTGATTGCCGTTAATATTACGGGGCTTGCCGTTGGTGCGGCTTCTACCGTTGGCGTTGCCGAAAACGCTTACAAGGTTGGCATGGCGGCAGGCTGGTACAACGCGGCGTGGAGTGCGGGCGCCATTATTATGGGCCTTGTGGCGGCGGGCAAGCTGCGTGCCATGAAGGTTTCCACTATTCCGGAATTTTTTGAAAAATATTACGATACCAAAGGCCGCGTTATCAGCGCGGTTGGGCTTGTAATTATCATGTCCGTTATTACGGCGCTTCAGTATCTCGCCGGCGGCGCAATTCTGGCTTCGCTTCTGCCCGAATATTTCTCGTTCCGCGGCGGCATGATTGTAAGCGCGGTGGTATTTATCGGCATTACGCTTATCGGCGGTTTGTGGTCGAGCGGTTTGTCCAATATTGTCAGCGTTGTTTTGATATACGCGGGCATTTTATATTCCTGCGTGGCAGCGGTGGACCACAGCGGCGGGCTTGATGCCATTGCGGCGCAGCTTCCGGCCGGGCTTGACTGGTTTGACCCGTTTGCAGGCATTCCGCTGGCCGTTATTATCGGCTGGTTTATTGTTATGATTACGCAGGCCATTACGGCGCAGGGCCCTGTGCAGATTGCCTGCGGCGCGCGTGACGCCAAAACCGCGCGCAACGGCTTTATTCTTGGCGGGCTTTTAATTTTCCCGGTAGGCTTTTTGTGCGCGCTTTTAGGCATTATCGGCAAGGTGCAGTTCCCGGAAATTTCGGCAACGCTTGCTTTGCCTAAAGTTGTTATGGCGCTTGACCCAATTGCCTCCGGCACAACGCTTGCGGCGCTGTGGGCAGCGGACGTATCTACCGCCTGCACAATTCTTCTGGGTGCAGGTACGCTGTTCAGCCAGGATATTTACAAACGTTTTATTAATCCGTCCGTAACGGACGACCGTTTTGTTAAAATTAACCGCCTGACTATTCTGGCGGTTGGCATTATAACCTTATGGTTTGCTTTTAACGCTGCCGGTATTTTAAAAACTATGGTGGCAGGGCTTTCGATGACGACGGCGCTGACCTGCGTATTTTTGTTTACGGTATTTGCTCCCGGTTTGTGCCGCCGCAGCAGCGCGTTCTGGACTACCCTGGCCGGGCTTTTGGGCCTTGTTGTATGGGAATTTGTGCCGGCACTGCATGTTTTGCAGCATGTAATTTATTTTGAATGGCTGCTGTGCATTATCGTGTTCCTTATTGTAGCCGTGTTTGACAAAACACCTATAAAAAAACCGGAAATGGTGGAGGAAGACTGACCATGGCAGAACAGAAACTGACGAGCATTGAAATAGGGCGTGCGGCACTGCGCATTGCCGTTACCGAAAACCGCACAGAGGAGCAGCGCATTAAAGAACAGCTGGCGGCAAAGGGCATCCGCAGCACGGCGGTAGATTTTGGCGGCGAGTTTATGCCGAGCGTTGTTAAAATTGTGGAGCGTGCCGTTGTTGCGGCGCAGCGTCAGGGCATTGTTACGGAAACCCACATCGGCGCGGGCGCTGTTGCAGGCGCTGCCCACGCTGCTTTGGAGCAGCTTGTGACGAAGGCGGCAGGCTTTAACGTGGGCGGCAAAATTGGCATTGCCCGCAGCGGCGAGCATTTGTGCGTTGCCATTTATATGGCGGTGGGAGTGCTGAACCTTGACGAATTGTGCGTGGCTTTGGGGCACCGCTCACTGGCAAGTGAAGAATAAAGGAGCAGTATGAATATTATAGATATTATCGGGCCTGTAATGATAGGCCCTTCAAGTTCGCATACGGCGGGCGCGGTAAGGCTGGGGCTTCTGGCTGCCGGTATTTTGGGCGCGCCGCCCGTTAAAGCACAGATTGATTTGCACGGCAGCTTTGCGCATACCTACCGCGGGCACGGCACGGATGTGGCGCTTTTGGCCGGGCTTATGGGCTGGCTGCCTGATGACGCGCGTATTCCGCAGGCGCGTAAATATGCCGCGGAAGCAGGGCTGGAATATAATTTTGCCAAAGTAAACCTTGGCGATTTAACCCACCCCAATACAGCGCGCTTTACGCTGACGGCAAAAGACGGCAAAAGCTGCGAGGTTATCGGCTCCTCCATCGGCGGCGGGCAGGTTAAGGTATCTGCCATTGACGGCGCGGAGGTTGAGCTGGACGGCAAGCTGCCTGCGCTGTTGGTATCGCATACCGACAAGCCCGGCGTGATTGCGCTTGTAAGCAGCACGCTGGCAAGTGCGTCCGTAAATATTGCAACCATGCGCGTATTCCGCAAAAATAAAGGCGGGCTGGCAACCATGGTGCTTGAGTGTGACCAGAAAGTGCAGCCTGCAATAGTGCAGCTGCTGGCGGCGCTGCCGCCTATTGACACGGTGCGCTTTGTAGACAGCGTGCTTTGAGGTGAAAGATGGCAAACGATAAAATTTCATTAAACGCATTAATAGAAGAAGCAGAAGCGGCAAAACTGAGCCTGAACGCTTATTTGCTGCCGCAGAGCGCTGCTGAACTGGAAATTACGGAAGAAGAACTGCTTGCCAGAATGGCGCAGATGCTGAAAGTAATGGAAGAAGCCGTAGCCTACGGGCTGACTGGCGTGCGCTCGCACAGCGGCTTAACCGGCGGCAGTGCGCTTAAACTGCAAAACGCGGCAGCGCAGCCCGGTTTTAATAAACTTTTGGGCGCTCTTGCAACGGACGCCGTAACTTATGCCCTTGCCGTAAGCGAATGCAATGCTGCCATGGGCAGAATTGTGGCGGCTCCCACGGCAGGTGCGGCAGGCGTGCTTCCCGGCGTGCTGCTGGCTTTAAAAAAGCACTGCAATTTAACGGAAGAACAGCTGGCACGCGCGCTTGTTGTGGCAGGGCAAATCGGGCTTGTAATTGCAGCCCGTGCCTCGCTTGCGGGTGCGGTTGGCGGCTGCCAGGCAGAATGCGGCAGTGCGGCGGCCATGGCGGCAGGAGCGGCTGTTGATGCTTTGGGCGGCACTCCTGCGCAGGCAGGTACTGCCGTAAGCATTGTTTTTAAAAACATGCTGGGGCTGGTGTGCGACCCTGTGGCAGGGCTTGTGGAAGTGCCCTGCATAAAACGCAACGGCGGTGCGGCAGTGCAGGCGCTTTTGGCGGCAGAAATGGCGCTGGCAGGCATCGGCAGCTTTATTCCGGCGGACGAAGCCATTGACGCCATGAAATGGGTGGGCGATTCCATGCCCTGCGCACTGCGCGAAACTGCTGACGGCGGCCTAGCACAAACGCCTACGGCGCTGGCGTGGGCCAAAGCGTGGTTTGAACGCGAATAGCCGTAAAAAGCGGTTTTGTAAAATTAATGACATTTTATATTAAAAATTTTTACGAAAAATATTGACAGAACCTGTCTGCTATGATAGAATTACATTCGTCGCCAAGCGTATCTTGGTAAAATGGTGGCTGTGGTGAAGCGGTTAACACGGCGGATTGTGGCTCCGTTACGCGAGGGTTCGAATCCCTCCAGTCACCCCATATTTTTGGGGCGTAGCCAAGTCGGTAAGGCACGGGACTTTGACTCCCGCATGCGTTGGTTCGAGTCCAGCCGCCCCAGCCAAATAACGTGATCCACTAGCTCAGTCGGTAGAGCACCTGACTTTTAATCAGGGTGTCCCGCGTTCGAGTCGCGGGTGGATCACCATTTTTATTTTATAACAGAATTTTGCACTGTAACATACGTTGCAGTGCTTTTTATGTTATAATGAAAAAGTTTATGTTTTTAGGGATGATAATTTGGCAAAGCGAGCAGTATATAATGGTTATGAAGAAGCATATATGTCAGGATTAGAAATAAAAGAGTTTTTATCAGATGCTTATGGTACGTTTGGAAGGCATCATGAACGAGTATCTAGTACAAGAATTAAAATAGATACATTTAAAAAGATAAAAATGGATAAAATATATAGAATTTTTTACAACGATTGCTTCTTTAAAATTATGGACGGAGAAACAGATGCTAGTTTATATTTTTTAGGTTATACTAAAGTTAAACCTAAATGGGCCAAAGACTGAATAAAATTATATGTAAAAGTAAAAGAGAGCCGGATTGCTCCGGCTCTCTCAAGTATGTATCCGCAAATACATACCCCAATTCGTACAATTATTATACTACTTTTAGTAAATTTACGCAACAATTAAACATAGTTTTTTAAAATATTCAATCTTGCTGCTAAATCAGGGTGAATAACAATAGCAGCAACCGCGGAGTTAACAGAAGTTTTGTAATTATCGGTGAGCTTTTCAAAACTGCGGATAAATGTTTTTATTTCTGTTTTGCTTAATTTAAGCATTTTAAGATAATAACATATTAGAATTATGTAATCGCCGATGGTTTTAAAATTTACATATGGTAGTTTTATTTCGTTTTTTAGGCATTGTTTCATTGCCGGTATTGGATATATATTCCTAAACCTTGTGTCGAACACTACAGAATTATGGGCAATGGCATTGCGTAAATCCTTTAACGTATAAATATATTGATATATTAATTGTCTGTTTGTATCGCTGGATAAATTCAAACCTATTTTTTTTGAAATATCATCGCGTACATCATAAGTAAGGCACGAAAGCAAGTAACCAAAATCACCCATTGTCATTATTTCGAATAATGCCCAGACAGGTACGCCGGAATATCCGGCGTTATTATAAAAATGAGTTATTTTAGGATTATTTTTTCTGTATGCATTTGCTAGATTAGCCTGAATTGAGTTTTGCAGATTTAATTTATTTTGTTGGAGCTTTTTCTTTTGTTCAGGTGTAAAATTTAACGGTGCTTTATGATAACTGCTGATAACTTTATCATACATATCCTGAATAAGTTCTGAGTCTGCATTAACTAAAATACTTTCTAAAGCAATATTTTTAACAGCTGTTTCAATGAACATTATTTTACTGTATAATAATGATTTTAAATCAGAATCGTATTGTATAGTTGCATAAATTTCGCTGTATGTTTTAAATGGTAATTTAGTGACAGTGTTTTTAAAGAAACGGTATCCTTTGTAGCCGTGAAAATAACCTGTATTAATCAGCAATCGTTTTTGTGAACTGCCGGAAATTTCTATTCCATTATTGCGTAAATGGCGCATTAATCCATCGGTTGTTTTATAAGTCATTCAATTCACCTTTTGTAAGTATTTAAAAATAATTATAATAGTTTTTCTGTAAGATAACAAGGCTTGAATAAAATTTAAATAATGATAGTTATAAAATCAGTACAAATAGAACGAAATAAATATAAAACATTCTAAATAAGTGAAAGTTATATTATAAGGGAATGGTGGTTATAATTACACTCAATTTACTTTATATCATGTTGACGCAAAGGTAGCTGTGAGATATAATTATTAAGTCAGTTTAATATATGCGGATGTGGCGGAACTGGCAGACGCACTAGACTTAGGATCTAGCGCCTTCGGCGTGCAGGTTCGACTCCTGTCATCCGCACCAGCATTCAACGTCCTGCTATTGGCAGGATGTTTTTTTATGCCCGTTTTACATTTTTACGCGATAGTTTTATAATAAAAATATCCGTTATTTTTATTGAGGGAGCAGATGGTTTATGTTAGGAACGATTGTAAATACCTGCACTATTTTAACAGGAAGCTTTGTGGGCAGCTTTTTAAGCCGCGGCATCAGCGAAAAATATAAAACAGCGCTGTTTGACGCTTTGGGGCTGGCAACGGTCGGGCTTGGCGCCAACGCCGTTGTGCATAACCTGCCCAACAGCGAATGCCCGGTGCTTTTTATTGCAAGCCTTGCCATTGGCACTATTATCGGCACGAGGCTTGATATTTGCGGGCGTTTTAACGCGCTGCTTGCGCACTGCAAGGGCGGCGGCAAGCTGGCGGAAGGGCTTTCTACGGCGATACTTCTGTTCTGTATCGGCACGCTTTCTATTTTAGGGCCTATCGAAAGCCGCCTTAACGGCAACAATACTTACCTTTTTACCAATGCAACGCTTGATTTGGTATCTTCTATGATTTTTGCCTCTACTTACGGCTTCGGCATTGCCATTGCGGCGGCGGTGCTGTTTTGCTGGCAGGGCAGCATTTATCTGTTTGCCGGTGTTATTGCGCCGTATTTAACGCCGGGCATGATGACGGAAATTTCGCTTTTGGGCGGCATTTTCCTGCTGAGCAGCGGTGTTGGCATTTTGCAGCTGCGCGATTGCAAAACCTTAAATATGCTGCCTTCGCTTTTAGTGCCGCCGCTGTGGTTTACTATTTTAAGTTTTTTACAGTAATTTTAACAGAAAAATATATTATAATGTTACACTGTGTTGACGAATTAGCCGGAAATGTTTATAATTAGTATCATAATATTTGATATTTAATGAAAGGTGTTGTTTGAAGTGAGTACTACATACAGTGTTTATTTGCCTAATTACAGCGTTGGGCCGGACTGCTACGAAGCAATTCCGTCCGTAACGGCAAGATATGGCAAAAAGGTTGTTATTATCGGCGGTAAAACCGCGCTGAGCAAAGCCCAGGATGCAATTCTTGCAGCTGTAAAAGGTCACCTTGATGTTACGGCTGTGCTTTGGTACGGCGGCAACTCTACCTATGAAAATGTTGATATGCTGATGAATACCAAAGAAGTTCAGGAAGCCGATATGGTATTTGCTGTTGGCGGCGGCCGTGCTGTTGACTGCTGCAAAACCATGGCGGACAAAATGGGCAAACCCGTTTTCACTTTCCCGACCATTGCTTCCAACTGCGCTGCCTGCACCGCTATCTGCGTTATGTATAAACAGGATGGCAGCCTTGCCGGTTACTATTATCCGAAACACTGCGCAGAACATACTTTTATCAATACCAAAATTATTGCTGAAGCACCGGAAAAACTTTTGTGGGCCGGCATTGGCGACGCACTCAGCAAAGAATGCGAGGTTTTGATTGCCACCGAAGGCAAAAAGCTTTTAAACACTCCGCTCTTGGGCCGCGCTCTGGCAGGTGCCTGCACTTCGCCGCTGTTTGAATACGGCAAACAGGCTTTGGCAGACTGCAAAAACAATGTTGTTTCCGAAGCAATTCAGGAAGTTGCGCTGGATATCATCATGAGCACCGGCATTGTTTCCAACCTTACCACCACCGAAAACGATTACTACTATAATTCTTCGCTGGGCCACTGCTTCTACAACGCTTACACCGGCCTTGCCTGCGCAGAACGCCATATGCACGGCGAAGTTGTTTCCTTCGGTGTAATTGTGCTGTTAACCTGCGACAAGCAGTTTGAACTGCGCGATAAGATTGCAAAATTCAATAAGGAACTGGGTTTGCCTGTAACCTTAAAAGAACTGGAAGTTGACGAAGCCGGCCTTGAAAAAATCCTTGACCGCGCACCGGCAATTCTCGAATGGAAAAAGACTCCTTACGAAATGACCCGCGAAAAATTCAAACAGGCCATTTTGGATGCAGACGCTTACGGCAAAACCCTGTAATAACATACAAAACAAAAAATCCGCCTTTAGGGGCGGATTTTTTTATGCCTTGGCAGACTTTGCTGCCTTGTATTTTGTTTTAAAGTGCCAGCCAGTTTACTTTATGCCCCTGCTGCGTAAGCATGAGCGCCAAATCTGCGCCGCTAAGCCAGATAGTGGCGGTGTTTGTTAAAAGCGGCACGCCGATAAGGCTTTCTTTAAAGGCTGAGTCAATAATAACCGGCACGCGTCCTTCTGCATCGTTTAATGCACCGAGCGGCGTAACGGAACCGGGCGGCAGGTTCAGCATAGCGTCCAGTTCTTCCGCGGAGGCGAAGGTTAAGCGGCGGCTGCCAAGCTGTGCGCGCAGAGCCTTTAAATCCAGCTTTTTGTCCTTCGGCAAAGTTACCAGCCAAAAGTTTTGGTGTTTGTCATCGCATAAAAACAGGGTGCGGGCAATTGCTTCCGGGTGCGGCAGCTTTAAGGCTTCGCCTTCTTCCACGGTGTAAATGGGCTGGTGTTCAGTAACTTCAAAGGCAATGCCTGCCGCGTTCAGCAGGCTGATAATTTCACTTCGTGCAGCAGCCATCAGATATGCCAGTTTTCAAAGTAGTTA
>UMAJ01012771.1_pt1 | contig 19731 bp, 20 predicted proteins | sample 1963671 | NCBI WGS metagenome assembly UMAJ01 (sample SAMEA4835912, study PRJEB28245) | human gut metagenome | biome: gut microbiome; material: fecal sample | place: Denmark | collected 2008 | reverse complement strand
ATTTGGGATGACGGGCGCCGCTTTGATATTGACCGTGTTTTAGATATTAGAAAAGCCGCCGCAACCAAGTGCGGTGGCATAGGCATCCGTTACATCTGCCGGATTAAAGGACGGGAGTATAAGATTTTTGACGAAGAAGGCAAGTGGTTTATAGAGAAATAGTTCAATTCTTCCATCTTGTCTGTTAATCACTTGTTTCTATAACGCTATCATCAAAATTTAAATCTCCAATTTCTCCAATAAACTTAATAAATTCCCTCTCCGTAAAAATTTTCTGATTTGATTTTTTAGTATCAGCAATTTTATTGGCAATCTCAATTATTTCTTCTTTAGGTTTAATCACTAAACCAATACAAGCATTTCCTTTACTATCCCTCTTTAAGACTTCTGCTGCCTCATATCCATTATTCAGATCCCTTTTTATAACATCATTTTTTCTATTTGTATTATCAAATCTATATGGAAAGTTGTATTCTTTACCAATGTTTTTATTAAATTTATCCTCGGCTAATTGATATTTTTTATCAACTATGCCATAGAATAAATTATAAGTTTTTGCTAATGTACACATTGCCGTAGCATTAGTTGCATCAGGTTTATCTTCATCTGTAACTGCCTTTTCTTCACAGCATTGTTTTGTAAAAAACTCTACCGGATCTGAAATTTTAAGATCAGGTTCTTGCTTTTTGTAGTCTGTTTCCAATAACAATTTCAAACCATATTCTGCTAAGTTTATAAGAATAAATGCTTTTTCCCAATCTGATAATTGGCTCGATTTATCAAAATATACAATATCTTTGGGAATATCTTGCGATAAATTTACTTCGTTATAATCAATAGATTGCAAACTTTTCGCTTCTTCTTTTCGGCTTACTACAAATACATAATGAGTATCACTTTCCAATTTCTGCTTACCAAGGTACTCATTATCATCATCCACCAATTCCCCTGATAACAATTTTTTTAAGTACGACCCATCTTTTACATTCTCACAATCCATAGTAATGTTTACAAATCTGGAATAAAGCTTATCTTCCAAAAAATGTCCTGTATTTTTAGGGTTAGATAACTCATTTAACGTATAATCTGTTATACCCCATGTTTTTAACTCTTTTATTTGATCTCTATTATCTTTACCTCTTGTTGAGTTGCCAATAAGAAATATAGACTGCAAAAATTGTGTCATAAAAGTTTTATTGTTGGTAGTAACAACAGAACATTGTTTTATATTTAAATCAAATTTTTTACATACCGTTGGTCCGAGTATTATTCCTGCAACGACTTTAGACAAATTATCTAAACACTGTTTATTTCCATTCGTCACCATAAATAATATCTTTAGCAACTTCCCAAATCTGGCAATATTGTTATTTTCAAATCCATTACTTCCATGAAAGTCCCAAGCAAAATTTATCTGCTTAACTATAATATTTTTATTACGTTCTATACCGCATCTTTCTACATCATTAGATATATCATATTTTTTTACTAATTCCTTAAAATTATCGGCAGTTAAGTTATCACCATAATATAACTTTAATAATAAATTTAATAATTCAAACTTGACTCTATATATATTATCAGTATAAAGACAAGGCGGTAAATTATCTTCATTATCAGCAAAAATCTTTAAAACGTCATTAATTATTAACGGTTCATCTATTACTAAATTACATGGTATATTAAACATAGGCATTGCTTTAAATAGCCAACGTAATTTTCTGTTATCACCTGCAATATAACTACTACTATTGAAATCATATAAAAAATAATTACCATTAAATTTATACAAATATCTACCAATGCCAGAGGACTTGATCAGCCCCTCTCTACAGTTAGTTTGGCAAAAATTATATCCAATAGAATTTACTTGCGCTATATAGTTGCTCCGACAAGATTCAAAATAATTATTAAAGACTCTACTTACGATATTTAGAATAGTTTTATGTAATTTACTAATGTACGCAGAATCACCATTTCTTATATTGTATAACAACTGCTTAACATCATTCCTATCACTATCATTAATAATATTAGGCAGATTTGTAGAAAAATACTGCTTTATAAATTGATCTAAAACTGTGCACCTTTGGCTATTTATCTTTTGCGGACAATAACTAAAATCCACGCTCAAACTATTACATACAAACGTTATCACAGCATCATTAAAAGCTAAATAAAAATTATAGTTACAATAGAACTGTTTTAAATCTTTTTTTTCATTATTTTTTCTTCGTTTTTGTATATTCATAATTGGTATATTAAAATTATCTTTAACCGACTTAAATTTAACTTCATTCATTAAATCAATGACATTGGAAATATTTTCATCTGTTAACTTAGACATGACCGTTACCTCCGTATATCATATTACTTTAATTATACTATAAGTAACATTAACCGTCCAAGATAGCAATATACAGGGCACTTATTTTATCAATTATAAGTGCCCTGGTATTTTATTTACGCAGATCTTCAAAATGCTGAGCTAATAAATTACTGGCGATTTTACGCTCATCCTGCACATCTCTTAAATAAATTGATGTAGTTGCAATATTCGCGTGTCCCATCATGGTTTGAACTAAATTTAAAGGCATACCGCTTATCAAAGCATTTGTTGCAGCCATGGCTCTTAAAGAATGGACAGCTATTCGTGGCATATTATGCTTTTTACACATTCTTTTCAGCCATAAGTAAAAACTATCACCGTTCACTGGCAAGACTTCTCTTTTTTCGTTCCAGTTTCTGGATACAAATACAAAATTCTGCGGATTTGTTAATTTATTTTCCTTTAGCCATTTATCTACAGCTGCTTTGTACTCAATAAACAGTTCTCTTACATATTCATCAAAATATAAGGTTCGCTCAGATTTTTCGGTTTTAGGTTTGCCCAATACCGGTTTCATACCATTGACAAATTTCAATGATTTATTAATGTATAACGAGCGGTTCTCTAAATCAACACGATCCCAAGTCAATCCTAAAAATTCTCCTTTGCGTGCCCCTGTTGTAACAGCTATATAGAACATCAGCTTATTCTTCAAATTAGCTAAATTTGCAGGCATTTCTTCCAGTAAACCTAAAAATCTTTTCAAATTTTCCCTATCCCAAATAGGATAATGCTCTGAATGTGCTTCAACCAGCATATCACTGGATACTTCTTTGCATGGATTTTTTGATAAATACTTCCATTCGCACGCTTTGTTAAAAATAAGGCTTAATAATTTAAAATGCTTTCTAACGGTTACACCGGAAAGTTCTTTCTTATTTCTTTGGTCAAGCCGCATATTTTTACCACTTAAATAGTCCATAAATCTGATTATGTCATCTTCTGTTATACGGTTCATCTTCATTTTGCCAAAAGCAGGTAATAATCTATCGTCTAACATTTGTTGATAATTCACCATAGTTATGATACTAAGCTTTTTACTATACCGCTTTTCCCAATACCTTACAAACTCCTCAAATGTAATTTCTTTATTTGTAACAAGTTTGCCGGTTACTTCTAAATAATACTCAGCCAAAATAGTTTCTGCTTCTTTTTTTGTTTTAGCAAAAACGGTTTTCACAAACCTACGTTGTTTACCGTTTTCATCATAACCAGCAGAAACACGCAATTCCCATTTATTATTTTTCCTTTTAATTAATGACCCTGCCATTTTAATACGCCTCCATATAATAAAAAGAACTGCCGAAGAAATTTCTTCAGCAGTTCTTTTTCATTAGAATAATTTCATTACAACAGCTTACTCCAAACCGGAGTGCTCATATTTTTTTGAGCCCATTCGTTCAACGCATCCATTGTAAAGAAATAAATTTTCCCAATTTTTTTGCCTGGAAGCTTTCCATCTTTTGCCAGTTGCAATACTTTTGCATAGCTAATTTTGCCATCAAAAAATCTTTCTGATACTTCTTTGGCTTTTAAAAATTCTTGCTTTTTATTGTTAGTTGATTCTTTCATTGAAATCAACTCCTTTCGTAGATTTACGTTTATGTTTGTTTCGGTTTATTTTTTTATCTTGCGATACTTGTGTGCCAAAGTTTTCATGACTAAAATTTTCGCATATAATAAGGAAGCTTTTTTTCATCAGAATCAAAATAGCACTTAAAACCCTTGAATCCTGTCATTTGACGAGTTTTTGCAATATGTAGAAATCAATTCAGTAAACCCATCCAAACGTATTTAGAATCTTTTCTAAATATGTAGTAAGATGTTCTTTTCGTTATTATTTTTTACATTTCTCTATTTTTGAGTATATTTAGCCTTATTATATATGGTTTTTCTTGCAAATTTAGAAAGGAAATAATGTTAATAATGCTGTAAATATTTACAGCATTATTCTATATTTACATATATCTTATACGTACAACTTTTATAACGGTACACCAATGGTTACACCACACTCTACACCACACCTGGACCCCCTTGATTTTATGGGCATTCGCAAGCTCGCTATAAATGTTATGGTGTAATTAAAAAGATGGTACACCAAATTTTGGTGCACCATCTTTTTGTAAAGTATATTCTTTATCAATAATTTTGTTTCGTATTTTTATTATTTAAAATTATTTTTAATACACAACTTTAAATAAGGTGTTTTGCTTTTAACTTTAATTACAAATCCACATCATAGTTTTTCGATAAAAGCAAAATATTTTGAATCTAATTTGAATAAATCTAAAATAAGGTGTAGATAAGGTGTAAAAACAAAAAAAGCGCCTTCTCATTTTTTGAGAAGGCGCATATTTACTGGTGATCCCGGGCAGATTCGAACTGCCGACCTACCGCTTAGGAGGCGGTTGCTCTATCCTGCTGAGCTACGGAACCGAATATTAACTTATTAAGTGTATCACAGTTTTAATCAGCGGGCAATTATAAATTATCCATTGCTCCGGGAGGCATGCTCCACTCTACCCTTACATCGGTATTGAACCATAATCTGCCAAGGCAGTTTTTAAAGTTTTCCAAACTGTCAAGCGGCATTAAAGTTTTGGTAACAAACTGACGGATAGTTTCGCCTTCAGGCAAATCAAGCGTTAAGGGTTTGCTTAAAAATTCTTCTACCTTTGCTTTAGCTTCCGGAACATCCAGCACAACATTAGCGGTTTTGGTTTCCGGGTCATATTCTACATAACCATAATGAGCATGGTGGTTTAACGTAACAGTAAATTTTTCCATAATATACCTCCGTTCTGTATATTATAGCAATTTATCGCTTATTCTACAATAGGGCACTTCAATTAAAGGCTTTTTACAGCCGAATTTTGCAGTAAGCTGCCTTTAACAGATATTTTTACGGCATTTCACAAAAATTTTAATGTTAGCAATCTCTAACAATTAATAATAATTATTGACAACTTGCCGGTGCTGTGTTAAAATCATTACAGTAAGCGGTTAGAACGAACCGCCATGATAATTTTAAAATTTGTACTTTATGGAGGAATGAATAATGAAAAAATGGGTTTGCCAAGTTTGTGGCTATGTTTATGAAGGTGAAGCTGCTCCGGAATACTGCCCGCAGTGCAAAGCTCCGGCTTCCAAATTTGTAGAAATGAAAGGCGAAATGACCTGGGCTGCTGAACATTTTGTTGGCGTAGCTAAAGACGTTCCCGAAGATATTAAAGAAGACCTGCGCGCTAACTTCAACGGCGAATGCAGCGAAGTAGGCATGTACCTTGCTATGAGCCGCGTTGCTTTCCGTGAAGGCTATCCGGAAATCGGCCTGTACTGGGAAAAAGCTGCTTTTGAAGAAGCAGAACATGCTGCTAAATTTGCTGAACTGCTCGGCGAAGTTGTTACCGACAGCACCAAAAAGAACCTTGAAATGCGCGTAGAAGCTGAAAACGGCGCAACCGCAGGCAAAACCGACCTTGCAAAACGCGCTAAAGAACTCGGCCTTGACGCTATCCATGACACCGTTCATGAAATGGCTCGTGACGAAGCCCGCCATGGCAGAGCATTTGCAGGCCTGCTCGCTCGTTACTTCAACAAATAATTAAATAGTTGTTTAAGCAATAAGCAAAAGAAACTCCTGTTATCCACGGATAGCAGGAGTTTTTATTTTTCCGTTTTAATACGGATAATAGTTGATGACCATAAATTTTACTTTAATCTTGCCGTCGTTAATATAAGTATGATTAACGGAAGAACTGAATACCAAAGAATCACCGTCATGGAGTTCATAAATGGCAGTATCTGTTTTAAGAGTGAGTGAACCTTCGATAACATAAATATATTCCTGCGCCCTTGGCGAATGTGCGATTGAAGCATTGGCGCTTTCCGCGTCCAGTTCGCAGTAAAACAGTTCAAAATTGCGGTCCGGCGCAGTGGAAAAATAGCAGTGAACGCGGTATACGCCCGTTTCGTCACTTTGCTCCGCCGTATCACTTCTGCGCACAACGGTGCCGTCCGGCTCTTTAACTTCCATCAGGCGTGTGTAAGGCACGTTCAGCCCGTTGGCAATTTTCCAGATAGTGTTAATGGTAGGGTTGCTGCCCCCTTTTTCAATATCCGATAAAATCGCTTTGCTGATGCCGGAAAGTTTTGCCAGCTGCCCCAGCGTCAGGCTGCGCTCCGTACGCAGTTTATTTAAGTTAAACGCGATAATTTTCCCTAAGTCCATAAATTCACCCTTAACGTTTAATCTTTATCCTTATCGGCTTTAGCAGCGTCGTTGGCATTGGCTACCGGCGCCCATTCACGCAAAAGCTGGGCACAGCCGTTGGCGTAGCTGCCTGCATCGCCAAAGCCTGCGGCATAGGCATCCTGGTTATATACGGTTAAAAGCTGAACGTCTTCATAGTACAGCGTTGCGCTGCTGCCGTTGTCGTACACAATAAAACGGTACGGGTCAACAGGGCCGCGCTGACGCGCTACATACAGCGAACCTGCCAGCATATAGGCGCGGTATTCAGGCTTGTCATTACCCACGGTCTGGGTAATGTTAAAAGTCCAGTCACCTTCGTGTACGGTTGCCGTGCCGTCTTCATGCACCGTAATATCGGGATGAGGGTCTAACTTTTTAATCTGCTTCATTACGCGTTTCAGGCGTTCTTCCGGTTCCGGATGGCTGCTGAACAGGCCATAGCCCGGATTGCCTTTTTCTTTGGCCAAATCTTCCAGTTTATTAATGGTAAGCACCATGCTGTACGGATTGTAGCCTGCCTTAACGCACAGGTTAAACCCTTCCTTATCGGCGCCGCGTTCATCGGTGCGGCTGTAACCTGCTGCCAGTGCCTGCGAGGCCAGCCCTGTAAGCCCCATATCGCCCTTGGTGGCAACAGCCAGCAAAAGAGTTGTTAAAAGCTGTTTTTCAATCTGGTGTACAGTATGTTTTTCAACAATATGGCTTACTTCGTGCCCTAAAACACCTGCCAGTTCAGAATCACTCGGCATGTAATCAATAAGCCCTTTAAACACATATACAAACCCGCCGGGACAGGCCAGTGCATTAACTTCGTCGCAGTTAAGCACTTTAAAGGTATATTCCAAATCCTGACGGTCGCTTACAGCCACAAGGCTTTGCCCAATGCGGTTCACACGTTCCTGCAGTTCGTAATCCTGCACAACGCCGTACTGCGCTTCCAGCGCCATGGCGGTTTCGCGCCCCATCTCAATTTCCTGCTGCTTGCTTATAATGCCGGCTTCTGCCGGAAAAGCAGTGCCAAGCAGTAAATAAAAGGCAAACAGCAAACCGGCAAATAACTTAAAAATGTTTTTTAATGCCATTTATATCTCCCCTTTTTCGTGCATGGCAGCAATTTCTTCTTTGGTATAGCCCGCGCTTTCCAGCACCTCCTGCGTATGCTCGCCCAAATAAGGCGCGCGTTTGCGGATAGTGCCAGGTGTGTCAGACAGCTTCGCCGCAGATTTTACATAAGTATAATCTCCGAAATCTTCTTTTTTTGTTACAAGCATCTGCGACTGTTCTGTCGTCAAGATGCTGTCCAAAGCCTCCTGCAAGGTGCGGATTGGCGTTACGCAAAACTCGTCTTTGCCGATAAGTTCCAGCCACTCAGCCTGAGTTTTACCTGCAAAAGCAGCTGCCAGTTTCTCTTTTATTTCTGCCGAATGGGCAAAATCAAACTGGCGGCTTTCAAGCTCCGGCAGGTCAATCAACCTGCACATTTTCTGCCAGAACTTCGGCTCAATAGTGCCGATGCTTAAATAACGGCCGTCCTTTGTTTTGTATACGCTGTAATAATGCGATGCCGTACGCCCGAAAGAAGGCATGCCGGTTTCGCGGCAGCCGATGACGCTGCTGATTGCCGTAATTTCTGCATTGATTGCCGAGCTGTACAAATCAACGTCTACAAGCTGCCCTTTACCGGTGCGTTCGCGGGCATACAGTGCCATTAAAATGCCGCTGATGGCGTTTAAACTGCCGCCAAGTGCCGCCACCTGCACCGAAGGCACGCTTATATCCGTTCCATCTTCCGGCGCCGCCACACCGGCAAGCCCTATAACATTAAGGTCATGCGAAGGCATATGTTTATATTTTCCTTCCGGCCCGAAACCGGTAATGGAACAATAAATAAGCCGCGGGTTAATTTTGCTTACGCTTTCGTAATCAAGCCCCAGCATTTTTAAATACCCGGGGCGGAAACCTTCCAGAAATACGTCTGCCTCTTTTAAAAGGCGCAGCAAAACTTCACGCCCGGCAGGCGTTTTTAAATTTACGGTAATGCCGCGCTTGTTACGGTTCAGCATTAAATGCCAGTAACTCATGCCGGGTTCTTTAGCCGGCGTAAAGCCGCGCGTAACGTCGCCCTTTACATCTTCAACCTTAATTACGTCCGCGCCGAAATCGCCCAGAACCATGCCGCAATACTGCCCCGGCAGCCATTTGCTGAAATCAATTATTTTTATTCCTTCCAAAGCCTGCATAATTACTACCCCTTTGTACAACAAACAATTAATATGCTATATACTTCTACGCCATACTGTGTTTTCCTTTTTATCTTGCGGCAGATATTACAAACATGTATAATATTATTGTATGAATTATTATAAAAAATATTTTTGTCATTTTCATGTTCCGGAGTGATTTTTATGAATATCCATAAATTAACGCTGGCGGCACTGCTTGTTGCCATAGGCACTTTAAGCGCGCATCTGGTTTATATACCGGCAGGCGCTTCCAAATGCTTTCCGGTTCAGCATGCTATAAATGTACTCTGCGCAGTTATTTTAGGGCCTAAAGAAGCTGTTTCCGTTGCTTTTGTTATTTCCTGCCTGCGCAATATGGCAGGCACAGGTTCGCTTTTGGCATTTCCCGGCAGCATGATTGGCGCCTTTTTAGCCGGGCTTGCCTACCGCCGCTGGCATAATACCGGCGCGGCAATGCTTGGCGAAATTTTCGGCACCGGCATTTTAGGCGGGCTGGCAGCATGGGTTATTGCCTGGGCAATATTAAACAGCAAGGCGGCAGCCTGGTTCTTTGTGCCGCCGTTTTTAATCAGCACCATGGGCGGCAGCATAATTGCGGGGCTGCTCATTAAAAGCGGTATTCTTACTCATCTTATGCCGGCTTCATTTTCCGGCAGGGCAGGTAAATAATGGATTTTAATCTTGATAATTTTCTTTCGCAAATTTTATATGTTTTAAGCGGCTTTTTATTCGGCATTTTTGCCTCGCGCTACAGCGTGCTGTCCTGGCGCACCATCCGCGCACGCGGTATTTTTGCGTCGCTTTTGCAGGTATGTATTCTGCTTATCGCGTTTATTGCTTTTCCGCTGCTTTTTTCTACCCGTACGGTAATGGGCAGCTTTGTATATTACGCTGTTTTGCTTTTCTTTTTCAGCAAGGGTTACAACAAGAGGTGAAATTATGAACGAAAATACTGAAGGTAAACTGCATAATTTAAAACTGGATGTGACCATTGCAGAAAAATTTGTACAGCCCATGGCCGATACTTTTAAAGTTCTGGGCGACCCTACGCGTATCCGTATTCTGGCTTTGCTTGCCGAAAACGAATCCTGCGTAACGAATATTGCCGGAACACTGGAAATGACGCAGTCCGCAATCTCGCACCAGCTGCGCCTTCTGCGCCACGCAGGGCTTGTTAAGTTTACCAAAACCGGCAAGGAAGTTATTTACAGCCTTGACGACAACCACGTTTTAACCCTGTTTGCCCAGGCGCTGGACCATATCAAGCACAGGGTATAATACCATAAACACTAAGAGCGTATGCTTTAAGCACACGCTCTTTTTTATTTTACCTGTATTTTTTCACCGTCCGGCGCTGTCAGCCAGATATCATTAATATGCACGCGCCCCTTAACGATTTCAAAAGCATCGCTTGTAACTTCGCCAAGCGGCGTTTTTATTTTTACATCCATAAATTTCAGCACGCCATGCCTGTCATTAAATTTGCCGGAAATCTGTTCAAACGGTATCAGGCTGTATGTACCCGCACCGCTTGTAAAACTGCCGTAAGTAAGCACGTTTTTGGGGTTGCCGTCGCTGCGCATTTTTAAATCAAGCTCCACACGGCAGTTAATTTTGCTGGTTTTGGCAGCAATGGACGCCATTAAATCATGCCCAAGCGCGTCAATGCTGTAACCGCGCGTATCTACATCATAAGCTCCGGTTGCTTCCACCGTGCCGCCGTAAATGCCGCCTGTTACATTGCTGAAATCAATCTTGCCGTCTTTATAAAAGAAATCGCCGTTAACTTTGTAAAAACGCAGTGCCGGTATATTAAGCTGCAAAAATTCAATTCTGCCATCGATAGAAGGGCCGGAAAGCGGCCCTGTTGCATGCCCGTAAACACTGGCAGTATCTTTAACCTTGCCAAGCCCCAACGATTCCGGCACTACATTTTTCATGGAAATATACAAATCGCACTGCGGCTGCCCGCCGTTAAGCAACAGTTTGCCGCTTATGCCCAGTTCGTCGCCAATCATCATGCCGCCAAAACCGGCTGCGGTAATTTTAAGCGCCGCCTCCTGCGGATTAACCGTACGCACAGCAGCGTTAACGCCGCTTAAAACAAAATAACGGTGCCTGTAACTGGCAGTAATAGTGCAGTCATTAATTTTTATACTGCTTTGCGGCAGATTTTCGGGCAAATTTATATGCAGCCCTTTATGACGCCTTTTAGTTTCCTGCCCTGCGTCCTTCTTTTTTCCCGGCAAAAAAGCCGGGCGCATATCTTTATTGAAGCGGATGGCTATTACCGGGTGGTTCAGTTCCGCTTCTTCCAGGCTGTTTAAATTTATACTTCCGGTAACAACATCCCACGGTTTAACTTTAAAACGCCCGTCCGGCACAAATACTACCGGTTCGCCTTCAGCGTCCAGCCATTTCAGCCCGCGGAATCCAACATTGCCCCACATATCGGCCGTAATGCTTTCAACGGCAACGCTGCCTTCAAGCGTTTTCTGGCGCGCCATTTCGGCGTTAAAAATTTCTGTTGCGTGTTCGCCCGCAAGGCGGCACAGCCAGAAATATACGCCGGTTACAACAAGCGCAGCCACAATAATGCCAATATACAGTTTAGGATGGTAAAATTTTTTAAGCATACTTACCTCAATCAGTTTCCCTGATTACAGTATAAGGTATTTGCGCTGGTTAGTAAAATTTTTAAACAAAAAAACGGGCCCGCATTTTAGCATTACTGCCTAAACAGAGCCCGTTTAAATTATTTATTTTTAATTATTTATTCCATTTGCAGTGGTCGGTTGCGCCGCTGAACTGGTTCAGGCGGAAGGAATTTTTAAGAGCCACCGTAATAAATTCCTTAGCTTCCGCCAAAGCGTCCTTAACGCTCAGGCCTTTGGCAAGCCCTGCGGTAATGGCTGCCGAAAAAGTACAGCCTGCGCCGTGGTTAAAGCAGCCGGGAATTTTCTTTTCGGTATTAACAACATAGTTTTTGCCATCATACAGTACGTCTACCGCTTCATCGCTGTTATTGCGCGAGCCGCTTTTAATAACAACATAGCCTGCGCCCATTTCCTGAATGCGCGCCGCAGCTTCTTTAATTTCGTCAAGCGTTTCCACCTTATCCATACCGGCAATATACGCCGCTTCCAGAGTATTCGGCGTAATAACATCGGCACGGCTTACCAGAACTTCTTTAATGGCTTTGGCTGCTTCCGGCACCATAATTGCGTCAATGCCCTTGCACACCATTACCGGGTCAATAACAACGTTCTTCAAACTGTATTTATCAATGGTATCAGCAACCAGCTGCACCAGTTCCGCGCTGCCGAGCATGCCTGTTTTCATGGCGTCAATGCCGATGCCTTCCACAATGGTTTTTATCTGTTTTTCAATAACATCCATGCCGATTGGGTACATCTCGTGGTCCCAGTTAAGCGGGTTCTGCGCCACAATAACCGTCAGCGCCGTCATGCCGTACACGCCCATGGCGGTAAATGTTTTTAAATCTGCTTCCATGCCTGCGCCGCCGCTTGTATCGCTGCCGGCAATGGTCATAGCCTTATGTAATGCCATTGTAAAGCCCCCTGTAATACAAAAAATTATGTTTTTAACACAGATATTATGATATACTAAAACTGTTATTAAAAAAATATCCAGAATTTCCAATTTTAAAGGGGACAGTTTATGCTTATAACCTTGCCGCAGGCAGAAAAAAAAGATTTTCCGCTTTATCTGCGCCTGATAAACGAAATAAAAAGCAAAATACACAACGGTGAAATTGCAGCCGGAGAAAAAATGCCGTCGCTGCGTAAACTGGCACACGATTTGGAAGTAAGCCGCACCACGGCAGAAGCGGCATACAGCCAGCTTGTTGCCGAAGGCTACCTTATTGCCAGCCCCAAACGCGGTTACTTTGCGGGCAGCATAGTTTCCCGCAAGCCGCAGAAAATTCTGCCGCCGCAAAAACCTTCTGCCGCAGCAGTGCGATACGACTTTGGCAATAATTATATCGACAGCAGCCTTTTTCCCGCTTCGCTTTGGAAGCGCTGCCTTGGCCATGCCCTGCAAAATTCGGCGTTGCTCGCCGGTTACGGCAACCCGCAGGGCGAGCCCTACCTGCGCAGCACGCTTGCGCGTTACAGCCATGAGGCGCGCAGCGTTATCTGCACGCCGGAACAGATAGTTATTGGCGCCGGTATGCAGAGCCTGCTGCAAATACTTATTGACGTGCTTGACGCTTTGCCGCACACAGTTGCTTTTGAAGAACCCGGCTTTACCAAAGCGGAACATATTTTTGCAATGAGCGGCTGGCAGGTGCGGCATTTTAACACCGAAAACCTGCATAACAAACTGCCGCAGCTGCTTTATGTAAGCCCCTCCAACCCGTACAAGGGGCGCTCGCTTTCGCCGCAGGGCAGGCTTGATTTACTGCGCTGGGCACAGCAAAACAGCGCCTACATTTTAGAAGACGATTACAACGGCGAATTCCGTTATTTCTCGCACCCCATTTCGTCATTACAGGGCATGAGCGGCGGGCAGAACGTAATTTACTGCGGCTCCTTCTCGCGCATTCTGCTACCAAGCCTGCGCATAAGCTATTTGGTGCTGCCGCAAAACCTGCTGCCCGTTTATAACCGCATCAAACATTTGTATAACCAAACTTCCTCCAGCATTGAGCAGTTTGCCCTGGCGGAATTTATTGCTTCCGGCGGGCTGCGCCGCCACATAAAAAAAATGCGCCGCCGTTATGCCGTAAAAAATACTTTGCTGCGCACTGCCCTTGCAAATATTTTTGGCAGCAAGGCAAGCATTATGGCTTACGAATCCGGCCTGCATATACGCCTGGCGGTACACGCCGCTGCCACGGCAGAAGAACTGGCACAAAAAGCCATGTCAAAAGGCATTCACATTCTGCCAGTTAAAGCAGCCGAAAGCAGCAGCCCGGAAATTTTGCTTTCGTTTGCAGGCATTGCTGAAGAAGATATTGAACCGGCGCTCCTGGAATTAAAAAATGTATGGGGGTTATAAAAAATGCTCTCTTGTAAGCACACAGCTTACAAAGAGAGCATTTTACTTTATTTAATAAATATTTCCCAGCACAAAACCGCAAGCAGGCCCGGCACGCCGAAAATACCGGCAATAAGCGCTTTGGCAACGGTTATTTTCAGCCCGAAGCCCACGGCTGCACCGATAAGGTTTACCAGCCACAGCGCAGCAGCACCGATAACGCCGTTCCACACCAGCTTAAACGGCAGCGATAAAAATTTTACCGCTATCAGTAAAATTAAAACGCCGGCAATAAAAGGCAGCGAGCCTTCTATCGTTGCAGAATCGAGCCCCTGCACAGCGTCAATGGCTGCCGTGCCAATTTCCCTGACTGCGTTTTCCGCATCCTGTATTTCCATTTTTTATCTTGCCTTTCTTACAGACGCAGCCTGTTCTCCAGCGCGCGCGCCAAAGTCAGTTCGTCGGCGTACTCCAAATCGCCGCCGACAGGCAAACCATGCGCAATACGGCTGGTTACCACGCCCAGAGGTTTAAGCAGCTGCGCCAGATAGGCCGCCGTTGCTTCACCCTCCACATTGGAATTGGTCGCCAGAATTACTTCTTTTACTTCGCCCTGCTGCAAACGGCGCAGAAGCTCCTTAATCCGCAGGTTATCCGGCCCAATGCCGTCCAGCGGCGACAATGCGCCGTGCAGGACATGGTACAGGCCTTTGTACCCGCGGCTGCGTTCCATGGCCATTACATCCTGCGGCTGTTCCACCACACAGATGGTGCTTCTGTCGCGCCCGGGGTCGCTGCATATGCCGCATTCCGGCTTGTCGCTTAAATTATAGCAGGTACGGCACAGGCATACCTGGCGTTTGGCGTCAACCAAAGCAGCAGCCAGCCGCTGCACATCCTCTGCCGGCATATTAATAATATGATAGGCAAGGCGCAGCGCCGTTTTGGAACCAATGCCCGGCAAACGCCGCAGCTGTTCATGCAGGTTTGCCAGCGGGCGTATCAGGCGCGCCATATCAGAACATGCCCGGCAGTTTCATCCCGCCAGTAATTTTGCCCATTTCTTTTTCGGTCATTTCGTCTACTTTGCGCATTGCTTCGTTAATGGCAGTAGTTACCAAATCTTCCAGCATTTCCACGTCTTCGGGGTCAACTGCACTGGGGGCAATGGTAACCTTTTCAACGGTTTTGCGGCCGGTTACAACAACGGTAACGGCACCGCCGCCGGCAGTTGCTTCTACAGTGCGGTTTTTCAGTTCTTCCTGCATTTTCAGCATATCCTGCTGCATTTTCTGTACTTTTTTCATCATACCCTGCATATTTGCCATTCCGGGATTAAACATAAATAAATTCCTCCTTAATTTTGCTGATTACAGTTTCTGCAATGTTCCGCCAAAAGCCGCCATGGCTTTTTTTACCACCGGCTCAAGTTCTTCTTCCTGCTCTTTTGCAGGCGCCGGTGCAGGCGGTTTCTGCACAAGTCCGGCTTCTTCAACGCAGTTTAAGCGCACCTCGCAGCGTGCAAGGCGCAGCAAAACGGCTTCAAAAGCCTTTTTATAATCATCGGCATTCATGCGCTTGCAGTTAAACTTGTTTTTAAAAGCAACCGTTAAAATACCGTTGACATAGCTTACTGCACGCCCACCGGCAGCACAGGCCACCATGGAGCGTTTCTTTTCTGTTTTTAAAATTTCAAGCACCTGCTGCCACAAATCTCCGGCAGCGGCATCTGCTTCTATAATTGGAGCAGGCTCTGCTTTCTGCACCGGAGCTGCTTTTTTTACAGGCACGGCTTTAACAGGTTCAGCCGCGGGCTGATAATTTTCTGCTTCCGCAGCAGCTTTCTGAGGCTGCGGCTCCGGCGCTTCGGTGTGAATGCCATGCCCCTCGTCAAGCACATAGCCGAATTTAGGACCGGTTTCCGGCGCAGCGGCCGCTTGCTTAGGATAATCCTGATGCACAGGCGCAGCAGGAACTGTTTGCTGTATTGCCGGTATTCTTCCGGCAAGCATGGCTTCCAGTTTTTCCACGCGCGCGGTTAAAGCTGCCAGTGTGCTGCCTTCTACACGGCACAAATCAAACAGGCACATTTCCGCGGCAATTCTGCCGCGCACGCTCTGCCGCAGTTCCAGCATGCACTGGTGCAGGCGTTCCTGCGCCGCCATCAGCCTATCCGTGCTGAACAGGCCTTCCATAGCAGCTATTGCTTCTTTAGTATCAGTCAGGTAAATCTCGCGGTATTCGGGCGAAGCCTTATAAAGCAGCACTGCCCGCAGGTATTCCGCAAGTTCAGTAATAATCTGCTTAACATCCTTGCCGCCTGTAAGCAGGGCTTCCAAAAGCTCCAGCGCTTTCGGCACATTGCCTTCGCCAACAGCTTTTACAAGTTCCCGCAGGGCTTCGCGCCCTACAATGCCCAGCACGCTGCGCACGGTTTCAGCGCTTACATGTTCTGCCATTACGCCGCACTGGTCCAAAAGGCTCAATGCGTCGCGCATGCCGCCGTCTGCCTGCACGGCAATCAGCTGCAAGGCGTCGTCATCGGCTGCAATGCCGCTGCCGTCGGCAACTTCACGCAGGCGTTTAACAATGTCGCTGTCGGTTACGCGCTTAAAATCAAATCGCTGGCAGCGCGAATGTATTGTAGCCGGTATTTTATGCGGCTCGGTTGTTGCCAGAATAAAAATTACATGCGGCGGCGGTTCTTCCAGCGTTTTTAAAAGCGCGTTGAAGGCCTCCGTCGTAAGCATATGCACTTCGTCGATAATATATACTTTATAACGTCCGTTTACGGGCGCAAAAGCAACTTTTTCGCGCAAATCGCGGATTTCGTCAATGCCGCGGTTGGAAGCTGCGTCGATTTCAAACACATCCATGGATGTGCCGTCATTTATGCGCACGCAGTTCTGGCATTCATTGCAGGGGTTAGGCGTCGGCCCGTGTTCGCAGTTAACAGCCTTGGCCAGAATTTTTGCCGTACTGGTTTTGCCTGTTCCGCGCGGCCCGGCAAACAGATAGGCATGGGCTATGCGCCCAGTTTCCAGCGCATTGGTAAGCGCAGTACGCACCGCCTCCTGCCCAACGAGTGAATCGAACCCCTGCGGGCGCCACTTTCTGTATAACGCAACGTATGCCAACTGCCGCACCTCCTTATAATATGCCTACCACATAATTATATAAAATTTCTGCCCATAAGTACAACAAAATTAACAAAAAAAGCAGCCCATCAGAGCTGCTTAAGCTACTTCCTTGTAGGGCCGCAAATGCAGGCACCCCTGCGGCACATGCAAGTAACTGCTTAGTGCTGCTCCCTCCCGGTCCTGACACGGTTCACAGGCTTTCATTGCGCAGGACCCGCCATCTGCGGTCCTACAAAGAAGTAATAAAAAAACCGCTTACGCGGCAGTTTTTAAGTGGCGGAGAGAGAGGGATTCGAACCCTCGGTACGGTTTCCCGCACACACGCTTTCCAGGCGTGCACCTTCAACCACTCGGTCATCTCTCCGTGTTGAAAATGTGATAAATATTTGGTTTTTGCCGCAAAAGAAAACTTGCGGCTATGGCATCAGCCGCAAGTAACAGTATACCTATATTTTGCTTACTTGTCAAGGTTTTTACATAATTTTTCTGTAAATTATTTAATTATCCGCTGCATTTTCCGGCGGCAAAAGCAAAAGCGACCTTTCGGAATTTAAAGTTACGTTCTGCGCCGTGCTGCCCATTACCAGACCTTTAACCAGCCCCGCGCCTGTTTTGGCCATTACAATCAGCGAAACATCTTCTTTTTCGCCAATGCGCAGAATTTCTTTCGATGCCGCACCTTTGCGCACATGGAACTTGGCTTTAATGCCGAAAATTTTCATTTCGTCCACCAGCTCCTGCAGGCGGTTTGAAGCCGTTTTCATTTTATCTTCCAAATCATCCTGGCTGCGGCTGCGTTCCACCACATGCACAAACACAACTTCACTTATATGCTCGCGCAGCATGCGGATAACGTCCAGCGCTGACAAAGACTTCAGTGAAAAATCGGTTGGCACCAGAATGCGGTGCAGCAGATTTTTCTGCAGCAGTTCGTCGCCTGCATCTTCCACCGGTTTTGAAACAAACAGCGGCCTGTCGGTAGCACGCGCCAAATCAAAGGTGGTGCTTCCCAAAAGCGCGCTTTTAAAAAAGCCTTTTCCGTGCGACGCCACCATAATAAGCCCTGCGTCCTCATCATCGGCAATTTCCGTTAACTGCTCAAAAACTTCGCCGCTGCGGTAAATTTCACGCGCGTTTTCATATCCGGCGCGGCGCAGTTCGGCCACCACGGCCCGCACACGGCTCTGCACTTTTTTAAAGCTGCTGCTGCCGGGCTCCGCATCCTCTTTGTCTTTAAAAATATGCGCTACCGCAACCTCGGTATCGTCATCAGGGCACAAGCTGTAAAAACACGGAAGCAGGCCGTCCGCTTCCTCCGATAAATCTGTTGCAAGCAAAACCTTATCAAACATTTTTGTTTCTTTCCTCCAAAACTTAAAATCAGCGAAAAGTTACTTAATATTATTTTAATTCTCCGCCGCCGCCAAAAATCCTGCCGCAAATTTGCAGCCGCCGCTGCCGGAACATGATATAATAAAAGTATTTAAAGGAGTTTTTATTTATGGATACAGCTTTACTGATAGAAAAATTAAACAATACACACAGCCTTAATAAAGACGAAGCCTTGCAGCTTATCAAACAGGGCGCGCAGCATAAAAACCTGCTTTTTGCGCTGGCGCAGGAAACAGCACAAAAAAGCTTCGGCAGGCAGATTTTTGTGCGCGGGCTGATAGAGTTTACCAACTACTGCAAAAACGACTGCTATTACTGCGGCATAAGGCGCAGCAACAAAAATGCTGCGCGCTACCGCCTTACGCAGGAAGAAATTCTGGAATGCTGCCGAGCAGGGTACGGGCTTGGCTTCCGCACCTTTGTTTTACAGGGCGGCGAGGATTATTTTTACAGTGACGAGGATATCGCCGCCATTGTGCGCGCCATTAAAACGCAGCATCCGGACTGCGCCGTTACGCTTTCCATTGGCGAGCGCAGCCGTGAAACCTACGCCTTATGGAAAAAAGCAGGCGCCGATCGTTATCTTCTGCGCCACGAAACTGCAGATTGTGCGCATTACGCCAAACTGCACCCGGCAGAACTGAGTGCCAAAAACCGACAGAACTGCCTGTATACTTTAAAAGAACTCGGCTATCAGGCAGGTGCGGGTTTTATGGTTGGCTCTCCATACCAGGCGGCGGAAAATTTAGCGGACGATTTAATGTTTCTGCAAAAACTGCGCCCGCAGATGATTGGCATAGGGCCGTTCATCCCACATCACGATACGCCGTTTAAGGACGAACCCGCAGGCAGCGTGGAACTTACTTTAGTGCTGCTTGCCGTTCTGCGGCTTTTATTTCCGCACGTGCTTCTTCCGGCAACGACGGCGCTTGGCACTCTGGCCCCGGGCGGCAGGCTTTTGGGAATTAAGGCCGGTGCAAACGTTATTATGCCCAATCTTTCGCCGCAGAACGTACGCGGCAAATACCTTTTGTACGACAATAAACTGCACACCGGTGCAGAAGCAGCCGAAGCGCTGAACGAACTGCAGCATGAAGTAGCTTCCATAGGCTACAAGATTGTTTCTGCCCGCGGCGATTATACGGAGGAGCCATGGACGCAAGGCTGAGGGTTCTTACAACTTACAAACTGCTTAACAATACGCGCTATTTCCGCCTGCGCTTATGTGCCGGCGGCGTTGTTACCGGCGTACTGGCAGGCGTTATCATAAGCTGCTTCCGCCTTGCCTTAACCGGTGCCGCTTCA
>UMAJ01085940.1_pt1 | contig 20221 bp, 20 predicted proteins | sample 1963671 | NCBI WGS metagenome assembly UMAJ01 (sample SAMEA4835912, study PRJEB28245) | human gut metagenome | biome: gut microbiome; material: fecal sample | place: Denmark | collected 2008 | reverse complement strand
CTGCCGCTATCGGCATGAACGTGGAAGAACTGCTTAAAGGTGCGGGAGAGATGGAAGAAGCCTGCCGCACAGATGATATGTACGCCAATCCGGCTTTAATGAACGCCGCATTAAAATATATTGCTTCTGAAAGGTACGGCTGCCACATAGAAGTGTTTATGGGCTACGGCGAGCGTTTAGGGTCGCTGGGGCAGTGGTATGTACAGCTTTTGGCCGAATCGCTCGGCAAAAAGCACAACAGAAACGGCGAAATAGTTTATTACGGACGCACTCCGGTGCCTGCCGTAGGCACAACCGATATGCACGCGCAGACACAGCTGCATCAGGATGGGATACGCAATAAAGTTGTACAGTTTTTGCAGATAAAAAATATGCCTGGCGATATTGTGCTTGGCATGCCCTTTGAAGAACCTGCATTTAAAAAGTACAATGGGCTGAATATGTCCGATGCTTTGGCAATGGCGCTTGATTCCAATGCGGAAGCCTTGAACGGCGACAGACGTTTTAATGCGCGTTATGTTCTGCCGAAAATGAATGCCTATCATTTAGGCGAGCTGTTCTACTTTTTAATGCTCAGCGTGGCTTATGAAGGCGAACTTGCCAATGTAGACGCTTTTGACCAGCCCGGCGTTGAAGCCTATAAAAAAATTATGAAGGCTAAATTTGCTGAACGCAGCAATTAAAGAGCGGAGGCTTGTTATGAAAAAATTTTTGGCGGTACTTTTATTAATGCTTGGAATGACCAATTTTTGCTGGGCGCAGGAAAATGCACAAACAGGAGAGAACGCAAAAATGCATGAATTTATGTTAAAAGCAGTTGCTGAAGCAGAAAAGAACATTATCAGCAAAGACGGCGGACCGTTTGGCGCTGTTATTGTTAAAGACGGAGTTATAGTAGGCACCGGCCATAACGAAGTATTAAAAAATAATGACCCTACCTGCCATGCGGAAATGCAGGCTATCCGCGATGCCTGCCATAATTTAAAAACCTTCGATTTAACCGGCTGCGAACTTTATACTTCCTGTTATCCATGCCCGATGTGCCTTTCGGCTACAATCTGGGCCAACATAAAAAAGGTTTATTACGGCAATACTGCGGAGGATGCTGCTGATATCGGCTTCCGCGATGATTTTATTTATAAGTTTATTGAAGGCGGCTGCAAAGATGTGCAGGTGCTGGATTTGGAGCAGCAGCAGCGCGACGAAACCATTGTAACTTTTAAAAAGTTTGCAGAGCAGACAGAAAAAACTATTTATTAAGTTGACTGTATTTTATGCTCATAGTATACTTGATAGAGGACAGCGGCGTTCAGCTCTGAGCGCCGTTTTTAATTACTGATAAGTCCGTTTATAACAGGAGGAATTGAAAATGAAAATGGAATTCTCCAAAATGCACGGCTGCGGCAATGATTATGTTTATGTAAACTGCATGGAAAAAGAAGTGCCAAATCCCGGTGCTGTTTCCGAATATGTAAGCCACAGGCGTTTCGGTATCGGCTCTGACGGCCTTATTTTAATTATGCCTTCCGATAAGGTTGATTTCAGAATGCGTATGTTTAACGCCGATGCTTCCGAAGGCAAAATGTGCGGCAACGGCATCCGCTGCGTGGCAAAATATGTTTATGATAAAGGATTAACCGATAAAACCACTTTCACGATAGAAACCTTATCCGGCATTAAAACTATTGACGTAACCTTAAAAGACGGCAAAGTTGCAGAAGCTTCCGTCGATATGGGCAAACCTGTTTTAAAATGCACGGACATTCCGATGATCAGTGACCATTTTGTATTTGTTGACCAGGGGCTTGTAATTGCGGAAGACGTTGTTTATAACGGTACTGCCGTATCTATGGGCAACCCGCATTTTGTAACTTTTGTTGATGATGTGGACAGCCTTGACCTTGAAAAATTAGGGCCTTTGTTTGAACATCACAAACTTTTCCCTGAAGGCGTTAATACCGAATTTGTACAGGTAATTGATAAAAACACCGTAAAATTCCGCGTATGGGAACGCGGCAGCGGCGAAACCTGGGCCTGTGGCACCGGCGCCTGCGCTGTTGCGGTAGCCTGCGTAACTCTTAATAACGCCGGCAAACGTGATGAAGAATTAAAAGTTATTGCCAAGGGCGGCGAACTTAAAGTAACCTACCGCAAAGATGACAGCGTTATTTTAAAAGGGCCTGCAACTCTTGTATTTGACGGAGTAATTGATATTCCGGACGAAATTGTTTCCAAATAAAATTTTATATATTTATTATTCATGGGGGAATACGAATGGCTTTTGTTAACCAAAATTACTGTAATTTAAAAGAAAGTTACCTGTTTTCACAAATTGCCCATAAAGTGGCAGAATTTACGGCAGCACACCCGGAAAAGAAAATTATAAAAATGGGTATCGGCGACGTAACCTTGCCGCTGGCTCCTGCCGTTATTGAAGCAATGCAGAAGGCAGTTGCCGAAATGGGCGTTAAGGAAACCTTCCGCGGCTATGGCCCGGAACAGGGTTATGATTTTCTGCACGAAGCTATTGCCGGATATTATGCAGGCTTTGGCGTATCCGTTGCCAGTGACGAAATTTTTGTCAGCGACGGCGCTAAAAGCGACTGCGGCAATATGACCGATATTTTCAGCAACGACAATGTAATTTTAATTCCGGACCCGGTTTACCCGGTATACCTTGATACCAACGTAATGTGCGGGCGCAAAATCATTTACATGCAGGGCAAACCCGAAAATGATTTTCTGCCGATGCCGGATGACAGCGTAAAAGCTGATATTATTTATCTGTGCTCGCCGAATAACCCGACCGGTGCTGTTTACACCAAAGAACAGCTTGAAAAATGGGTTGCCTATGCGCTGAAAAACGATGCGGTTATTCTTTATGATGCCGCATACGAATCCTTTATCAGCGACCCTGAAATTCCGCGCAGCATTTTTGCTGTTGAAGGCGCTAAAAAATGTGCTATTGAACTGTGCTCTCTTTCCAAAACTGCCGGCTTTACCGGTACCCGCTGCGGTTATACCATTGTGCCGCATGATTTGGTACGCAAAACCAAAGACGGCAGGGAAATGTCACTGAACAAAATGTGGCTGCGCCGCCAGACTACCAAGTTTAACGGCGTTCCGTATATTATTCAGCGCGGCGCAGAAGCTGTATTCAGCGAAGAAGGACAGAAACAGTGCCGTGAAATGCTGGCTTTTTATAAAGAAAATGCCCGCATTATGTCGGAAGCACTTGCCAAAAAAGGTATTAAGTTCTACGGCGGTACGCATTCCCCGTATATCTGGATGCAGTGCCCCAACGGCATGGGTTCATGGGAGTTTTTCGATTATCTGCTGGAAAAACTGGCTGTTGTCGGCACTCCAGGCGCAGGCTTCGGTTCCATGGGTGAAGGTTATTTCCGCCTGACGGCTTTTGGCAGCAGGGAAAATACCATTGAAGCTATGGAAAGAATTGAAAAAGGTTTATAAAAAATGTGTGAAAAGCAGGTGAAAAATGAATTCACCTGCTTTTTTTACGGTATTTTGTGCTATAATAGTGAAAGACAAATTTAAGGGAGGTTCTTCAATGAAAAAAATTTTATTGATTGTGATGATGCTTGTAATGTGCGTATCTTCTGCCTGCTTCGCCAGCGACGGCAGCGTGCTTGATGAGGAAGCTAAAATGGTAGATCAGTTTTTGAACGCGTCTTCTTACAAAAATGTTTCTTCAATTTTAAGCGATGACATGAAAGCTAACTTTGATGAAACCAAATTCAATGAATATAAAGCAAGCATTACTAAAGATTTAGGTGCTTTTAAAGAAAAACAGCTCGTTAACGTTATTAAAAGACCGGGCGTTGACCGTTTGGTTTACGGTGCAGGCTTTGACGGCGGCAAAGTAATGATGGTAATTGCCGATTTTGCCGTAAATAACGAAAAACCGCTGCTTTTAAATATTGCTATTGTTCCGCCTCAGCCGCCGCAAGATCAGGCTCAGGCAGACCAGAACAAATAAAATAATAAACTGAAAAATAAAACCGGGTACTGCCAAAGGGCAGGCCCGGTTTTGTGCGTTAACGGCAATTATTTTAAATTTTAAATCAGCCGAACTGGTTGCGGTAAGGGTCGCTTTTGCCCCAGCAGAGGAAAACCAGGGAAACGAGTGAAACAAGCGGAATAACAAGCCCCACGAGAACTAAAATTGTTTTCGGCCAGCTGAGCCCGATATCATGGCAGCGCCTTACCGCCAGCGACATCTGCGGAATAACAAAGACGGTCGATGCTGCTGCAAGAAGCGGCATGTTTATGGCGCGCCCGATTGTTATCAGTGCATAAGTCAGCACAAAAACAATTAAGTATCTTCTTATAAACGGCTTCTTTTCCAAACGGCCGTTGAAAGTTAAAAAATCGTTAATAAGTTTAAAACTGTCCATTTTTTCATCTCCGTTTAAATTAATTGCCTGTGGTTACTTTTTAATTTTAGCTTAATTAACTTAAGCTGTCAAAGTTTTTAAATAAACAAGACAATATATTATAAAGTATGATAAAATAAAGTATTAAGACTTTTGGAACGGGTGATTACGTGCATTTAAAATCTTTTTCGGCATACGGCTTTAAATCGTTCGCCGACAGAATAGAACTTGATTTTGGCAGCGGCATAACGGCAATTGTAGGCCCTAACGGCAGCGGCAAAAGCAATATTTCCGATGCCGTGCGCTGGGTGCTGGGCGAACAGAGCGCCAAATATCTGCGCGGCAGTAAAATGGAAGACGTTATTTTCAGCGGCAGCAGCAAAAGGCGCGCGCTTGGCGTGGCAGAAGTTACACTGAACTTTGACAACAGCGACCACCGCCTGGGGCTGGATTTTGACGAAGTAAGCATTACCCGCCGCGTGTTCCGCGACGGCGACAGCGAATACGCCATTAATAAAAAGAATTGCCGCCTGAAGGATATAATTGACCTGTTTGCCGATACAGGGCTTGGGCGCGGTTCACTTTCCATTATCGGGCAGAATAAAATAGACGAAATTTTAAACAGCCGCCCGGAGGAAAGACGCAATTTATTTGAAGAAGCGGCAGGCATTGTTAAATACCGCCTGCGCAAAAAAGATGCGGCGCGGCGTTTGGATGATACGGCAGCCAACCTGACGCGTATTAACGACATAAAAACGGAAGTGGAATCGCAGCTTGAACCTTTAAAAGAAGCGGCAGCCAAAACGGAACAGTATAATGTTTTGGCAGGAGAACTGCGCACCTGCCGTTTAACGCAGTTTGTGCGCAAAATAGATGTGCTTGAACAGGCGCGCGCCCAACAGGAAGAAAAAGACGGTGCTCTGGAACGGGAAGTTGCCCAAAATGCGGCAGCGGCAGGCAGGCAGCAGGCGTTATGCGCACAGCTGCAGCAGGAAGCAGATGCTTTAAGCGAAAATTACAATAAATTACAGGACGATATAAAAGCCAAAGAAACGGCACTGGAAAAAGTGCGCGGACAGGGCGCGGTTTTGGAAGAACGCATTTTGCAAAGCCGGAAGGCCGGTGCGCGTTTAAGCCAGCAGAACGAAAAACTGGAACAGCAGGTTGCAAGCCTTGAAAAACAGCTTGTTTCCTTAACTGATGAATATGATGTTTTGGAGAAAAAACAAACGGCGGCCGGGTTGTTGGTGCAGAAACTTACGCTTGGGCAGAGAGAAAAAGAAGCACTGGTGCAGAAAACGCAGCAGGAAGCGGACAGCCTGAAGGATGCAGCGTTTGACACCATGCGCCGCATGGTTGACCTGCGCAACAAAATACGTACGCTGGAAACTGAACAGGAACAGCGCATGCGCAGGCGTGAGGCTTTAAAAAAGAATATAGAAGAGACGGAAAACGAGCTTGCCAAGCAGGATGGCGCCTACCGCAAATTGCTGGAAAACCAGGCTGACCTGGAAAACAATGTGCAGCTTTCTCAGCGCAGCAGTGCGGAGCTGGCGCGTAAGCTGGCAGACGAAAATACAGCCTTAAACGCTGTACGCCAGAAATATAATGACTGCCAGCGCAGAATTACAGCGCTTGAAAGCCGCCAGAATGTATTAAACAATATGCAGAAGGCGTATGAGGGCTTCGGCTACGGCGTTAAAGCGGTTCTGCGCGCGGAAGAAAGCTGGCGCGGGAGAGTAATTGGCGTTGCCGCAGAACTGATAAGCGTTGACGCGCAGTACGTTACTGCGATTGAAACAGCATTGGGAGCGGCTTCGCAGAATATAGTAATGCGCGACGCAGAAGCGGCAAAGGCGGCAATCGGCTATTTAAAACAGCATAAATACGGCAGGGCAACTTTTCTGCCGCTTGACACCATAAAAACTTATCCGCGCAAAGCGGAGGACAACCAGCTGAAAAAAATGCCGGGCGTGCTTGGCTTTGCCGATGAACTTATAAGCTGCGGGCAAGATGTTGAGCAGGTATTTAAGTTTTTGCTGGGGCGTGTGCTGGTAGCGCAGGATATGGATGCGGCGCTTGAGGCAGCACGCAGAAGCGGCTTCCGTATGCGCGTGGTTACATTGCAGGGCGACGTTGTAAATGCCGGCGGTTCGCTTACGGGCGGCAGCAGGCAGCAGAAAGAAACAGGATTTTTATCGCGCGTTAAGGAAATAGAAACGCTTGTCCGGCAGGAAGAAGAACTCCGCCATGAACTGCTCGGCTATCAGGAGCAGGCGGAAGCGGCTGAAGATGTTATTAAGGATTACAATACCAAGCTGAACGCTTTAAAAGCGGAACTGCAAAAATATGCCGTAAGGCGTGCCGAAATAACCTCCGGCTTAAGCCGTGCCGAAGCTGAAAAGCAGCGCATGAGCAGAAATCTGGAAGTGCTTTTGGATGACCGCGCATCAGCTGCGGAAGAATATTTGGTGGCGCGCGGCAAATTGCAGGAACTGCGCCCGCAGCTTGCAGAAATAGAAAAAGAAGATACGGAGAGCAAAAGCCATCTTGATGCCTTGCAGAAAAAAATGCAGGCAGAAAGCAGTGAGCTTGAAAGCATCCGCAGGCAGCTGCAGGATGCGCGCGTGGAAAGCGAAGCGACTACTGCCAAAACAACCATGATGGCAGAGCGCATGCATCAGCTTGACGGTGAAATGGAACGCTTGCAGCGCGAAGTTCTTGCCAATGAAAACGAACAGCAGAATTTGGAAAACTCCATTGCCGAAAGCGAAAATAAAAAGGCGGAACTGGCGCAGCAGACGGAAGCGCTGATGGCAGAATTAAACGTTATCAGCGGCGGAAGGGAAGAATTTACTGCCAAACGCATAGAAATTGCCGCAAGGCAGGAAAAAGCGGCTTTGGAACTTGCGCAGGCGCAGAAAGCGCTGGAAGAAGCCGAAAAGAAACGCAACCAGGCTGCACTGGAAAGCGTAAAACAAAATGCCGAATACGAACACGTATTGCAGCAGCTTGAAAGCGATTATGGCCTGACGCTTGAAGAAGCACATAAGGAAGCACTGCTTGAAGCAGGCGACAGCTCGCTACGCAGGCAGGAATTGAGCCTGCAAAGGCGAATTGAAGAACTTGGACCCGTTAACGCGGCTGCTATTGAACAGTATGCCGCCGTTAAAGAGCGCTTTGAGTTTTTGCAGAAACAGTATGACGACCTTGCAGGCGCCAAAGCAAATCTTGAAAGCGTTATCAGTGAAATTAATTCCGGCATGAGCAAAAGGTTTAAAGAGGCTTTTGCCAAAATAAACGTTTATTTTTCGGAATGTTATGTAAAACTGTTTGGCGGCGGTACGGCTTATTTAAAACTTACCGACTCGGGTGACGTGCTTTCGAGCGGCATAGATATTGAAGTGCAGCCGCCGGGCAAGAAGTTACAGAGCTTGTATCTGTTAAGCGGCGGCGAAAGGGCGCTGACGGTAATTGCGCTGCTTTTTGCACTGTTAAGCTACAGCCCGGCACCGTTTTGTATTTTGGACGAAATTGACGCGGCGCTTGACGAAGCCAATGTAGACCGTTTTGCACGCTTTTTAACGGCTTATGCCGAAAACACTCAGTTTATTGTCATTACACACCGCAAAGGCACTATGGAAGCCGCCAATGTACTGCATGGCGTAACTATGGAAGAATCCGGTGTTTCAAAATTATTATCTGTAAAACTAACGGAAAAGGAGTAAAATGATGGGCTTTTTTGAGAGATTAAAAGACGGGCTGCAAAAAACCAGAAAAAATTTTACGGAACGCATTGAAGTTCTGGTTGGCATGTCCGCAGAAATTGATGATGATTTTCTTGACGAACTGGAAATGATTCTTTTAAGTGCCGATGTCGGCGCAAAAACCACCGAAAAACTTATTGAAGCTGTGCGCCAGGCAGCACGCAAAAAAGAAATTAAGGGAACAGAAGATGTTGTTCCGTTTTTAAAGAAATATCTTACGCAGATGCTTACGGAAGAAGGCCAGCGCACGCGTATCAGCGGCACTCCTACCGTTATTCTTGTTGTAGGCGTTAACGGCGTCGGCAAAACCACCACCATCGGCAAACTGGCAAATTATTTCCACCTGCTTAACTATAAGGTTATGATTGCCGCTGCCGATACTTTCCGCGCAGCTGCTTCCGAACAGCTGGAAATCTGGGGCAAACGCGCAGGCTGCGATGTTATCAAGCACGCAGAAGGCGCAGACCCGGCTGCAGTTGTTTTTGATGCCATGAAAGCAGCCATTGCCCGTAAGGCGGATATTCTGTTTATCGACACGGCAGGGCGTTTGCATAACAAGGCCAACCTGATGAACGAACTGGAAAAAATTCACCGCGTTATCAAGCGCGAAATTCCGGAAGCGCCGCACGAAACCTTCTTGGTACTGGATGCCACAACCGGGCAGAACGCCATTACGCAGGCCAAAGTATTTACAGAAACCGCCAATGTTACCGGCGTTGTGCTGACAAAGCTTGACGGCACTGCCAAAGGCGGCGTGGTTATCGCCATCCGCGAAGAACTTGGGCTGCCTGTTAAATGGATTGGCGTTGGTGAAGGCATTATGGATTTCCGCCCGTTTGAACCTGAAAAATTTGTTGACGCATTATTTAATACTGACAAGTAAAAACACTTGACAGCCTGTACCTGTTTATGTATAATACATACGTTGACTTAATTAAGAAGGTACGGGTATCGTTATGCTGGATGACAGTTTTAAGCAGAGAATACGCCTCGGCAGGCTGTATGATGTTTACGGGCCGCTTTTGACGGCCAAACAGCAAAGCTGCATGGAACTATATTTTTGTGATGACCTGTCACTGGCTGAAATTGCCGCAGAGCTTGATGTATCGCGGCAGGCCGTACATGATTTGATACACCGCGTAGAGCAGATTCTGGAACGCTACGAAACCAAAATGAAGCTTCTGGAACGCGAAGAAAAACAGCAGCAGCTGCGCATAGAGGCATGCAGGCTGCTTGACGGATATATGGAAACGAATAATACAGAGTTACTTAAAAGGCTGAAAAATCTGCTTAAAGATTCGTAAGCCGGAGGCAGGTAAAAATGGCTTTTGAAAATTTATCTGAACGCTTGCAAAAGGCTATCAGAATGTTCCGCAACGGCGGCAAGATAACTGAAGACGATTTAAAGGCTCCGCTGCGTGAGGTGCGCATGGCGCTTCTGGAAGCGGACGTTAACTTTAAGGTTGTAAAAGATTTTGTGGCAACCATCCGCGAACGTGCTGTTGGTGAAATTGTTAATGAAGGCTTAACACCCGGCCAGCAGATTATAAAAATTGTTAATGAAGAACTTACCAAACTGCTTGGCGGCACGCAGAGCAAACTTGCAGTTTCTCCGAAACCGCCTACGGTTATTATGCTGGTAGGCTTGCAGGGCGCAGGTAAAACCACTACGGCCGGCAAACTTGCCAATATGCTGCGCAAAAAAGGCAAGCATCCCATGCTGGTTGCGGCCGACGTTTACCGCCCGGCAGCTATAAAACAGCTGGAAGTTTTGGGCGCGCAGCTTAATATTCCGGTATTTACGCTTGGTGACAAGGTATCGCCTGTGGAAATTGCCAAAGAAGCAATGGCAAAAGCACACAGCATGAATTACGATACCGTCATTATAGATACCGCAGGCCGCCTGCATATCAATGAAGAACTGATGGGCGAACTGCGCAACATTAAAGCGGCTGTTTTGCCGCACGAAATCCTCCTGGTTGTTGACGCAATGACCGGTCAGGACGCCGTAACCGTTGCCGAAAGTTTCAATAATGATTTGGGCATTGACGGTTTAATTGTTACCAAACTTGATGGTGACGCCAGAGGCGGCGCGGTGCTTTCCGTAAAAGCCGTTACCGGACGCCCCGTTAAGTTTGTAGGTATGGGCGAAAAACTTGACGCCCTGGAGCCTTTCTATCCGGACCGCATGGCTTCGCGTATCCTTGGCATGGGCGATATTTTAACCTTTATTGAAAAGGTACAGTCCACCACCGATATGGCCAAAGCGCTGGAGATGGAAAAGAAACTGCGCAAAAACGAGTTTACGCTCGAGCAGTTCCTTGAACAGATGCAGCAGATTAAAAAGCTCGGCCCGTTGGAAAATATTCTCGGCATGATTCCCGGCATGGGCGGCATAGCACAAAAGCTGAAAGAAACCGATGTGAACGAAAAGGAATTCGCCCACATCGAAGCCATCATTCAGTCTATGACCATTAAGGAAAGACGCAATCCCGAAATCATCAACGGAAGCAGGCGCAAACGTATTGCCGCAGGCAGCGGCACCCGCGTACAGGATGTAAACCGTCTGCTGAAAAAGTTTGAAGAAAGCAAAAAGATGATGAAACAGATGCGCGGTATGGCAAAGTTTGCTTCAAAAGGCGGCTTCAAGCTTCCTTTTATGCACTAATAAATTATAAAATCCAATTGGAGGAGGTGAAAATAAAATGGCAGTTAAAATCCGTTTAAAACGCATGGGCGCTAAAAAAGCTCCTTTCTACCGTGTTGTAGTTGCAGATTCCCGTTCTCCGCGTGACGGCCGTATCATTGAAAGCATCGGTTACTACGATTCCACCACTGAACCGGCTACCGTTAAAATTGATGAGGAAAAAGCTCTCTCCTGGATGGCTAAAGGCGCACAGCCGACTGATACTGTTAAAAACCTTTTCAGCAAAGGCGGTATCATGAAAAAATATGCTGAATCTAAAGCAAAATGAAATGAGGCGTGATTGACATGAAAGAATTGGTAGAAGTTATGGCCAAGTCTTTGGTCAGCAATCCGTCTGCAGTAGTAGTGGAGGAGGAAACCACTGGTACAACCACGGTTCTCCGCCTCCATGTTGCTCCTGAAGATATGGGCAAGGTTATTGGCAAACAGGGCCGCATTGCCAAGGCAATCCGCACTGTTATGAAAGCAGTAGCTACCCGCGAGAATGTAAAAGTGATTGTAGAGATCGTCTAAAGGATGGGCTGATAATGGATAAGATGTTTGTCAGGGTACCTGTTGCTGTTAAAGCAAAAGTAACCGAAGATTTAAAAATGAAAATTATTGGCGATGTCCAAGATACTATAAAAAAGATGGATCTGGAACTTGAGCATTTTGAATTCCAGGCTAAAAAGGCCCTTGCACAGGCTGCCGGTGATTTAAGCGTGCTGCCGGCGCTGCGCAGCCAGATTGATGCTGAAAGAAGCAAACGCCAGGCAGCCAAGGCAGAAGCCGAAGCAAGACTGAAACGTGCTGAAGCATTGGAAATCGGCGCTGAAATAGGCCATGGTACTTTGGAACGTACCGTTGAAATAGGAATAGGTACTGACCTTGACGCTCTTGCAAGAGCGGAAATCCTTACCGAAGACGGCAAAATCATTGCCTTCCGCGACTAATGGATAAACAGGTTTGTATTGGAACAATCGTCGCTCCGCACGGTGTGCGGGGCGATATTCGTATATTGCCTCAAACGGAGCATCCGGAACAGTTTCTTGAATTGGATTATCTGCTTTTGGAGGATGGGCGCACGCTGCATTTGACAAATGCCCGTTTTCATAAAAGAATGGCGCTTATAAAGTGCCGTGAGGTTAATAATATGAACGAAGCCGAAATGCTGCGCGGCCAGAAGGTTTATATTAACACGGAGGATTTGCCGGAACTTGAAGAAGGCGAATTTTATGTGGCTGACCTGTTGGGCTGCAATGTAGCTGACGAAAGCGGAAATGCTGTAGGCGTGCTGAAGGACGTTATCAGCACCGGCAGCAATGACGTTTATGTCGTTACAGGCACGGACGGCAAAGAACTTTTGATACCGGCGCTTAAAAAGCACGTTAAGGAAATTAACCTTGACGAACGCCGTATTACAGTAGAACTTCCCGAATGGGTTGATGAAAAATGAAATTTTTATTTGTAACCCTTTTCCCGGAACTGATAGAGCAGGTATGCAGTTACAGCATTGTGGGGCGCGGCATGTCTGCCGGGCTTTTAAGCGTCAGCTGCATAAACCCGCGCGATTTTACTCATGATAAGCACCGTACGGTTGACGATTCGCCCTTTGGCGGCGGAGCCGGTATGGTGCTCAAGCCGGAACCTTTTGTAGCCGCTATCCGCAAAGCGAAGGAGGAACTGCCGGACGCGCGCGTAATTGCACTGTGCCCAGGCGGCAGAACGCTGAAGCAGAGCATTGTTGAAGATTACGCCCATGCCGGGCAGGATCTGATTTTTGTGTGCGGCCATTACGAAGGCTTTGACGAGCGTATTTTTAACTGGGTGGATGAGAAGCTTTCCGTCGGCGATTATGTAGTAACGGGCGGCGAGCTGCCGGCCTTAATGGTGCTTGATGCCGTGGCAAGGTTTATACCCGGCGTGCTTGGCAAAATGGCCAGTGCCGAAGAAGATTCATTCTCAACCGGGCTTTTGGAATACCCGCAGTATACGCGCCCCGTTGAATTTGAAGGGCTGACTGTGCCTGAGGTTCTGCGCGGCGGTAACCATGCGCTGATTGCCAAATGGCGGCGCAAACAGTCGCTTAAAGCAACGTATCTGCACAGACCCGATTTGCTGCCGGAAAAATTTGACAAGGCAGACGCTAAATTAATGGCGGAAATTAAAGCGGAACTGGCTGGTGAAGATAATGGCTGATTTATATTTAGGGCTTGTTCATTACCCGATTTATAACAAGCACATGAAGGTTATCGCCACTGCCGTTACAAATTTTGATATTCATGACATTGCCCGTACAGCACGTACTTATGATGTAAAAAAATATTTTTTAATCCATCCGCTGAAGGTGCAGGAAGAAATAATCAAAAAAATAACCGGTTACTGGCAGCACGGCTTTGGGCGTGTGTATAATCCAGACCGCAGCGAAGCGCTTGACAGAGTGCAGTACCTGCCGGATATTGCGTCCGCCGTTGCGGAAATTAAAAAGCTTACCGGCAAAGAGCCTGTAACCATTACCACAGATGCCCGCATTTACCCCAATACCATTACCTATAAAGCCGCACGGCAGATGATTCATGAAGGGGAGCGTCCGGTGCTGGTACTTTTTGGAACGGGCTTTGGCATGGAAAAAGAAACCATGGCGGCATTTGATTACATTTTGGAGCCGGTTTACGGCCCGAGCAACTATAACCACCTGTGTGTGCGCAGCGCTGTTGCAATTATTTTGGACAGGCTGGCGGGAGAAGCATGGTGGGAAAAATAAATTGTAAAAATGTTTGCAACTTAAAGCAGGCTATGATATAATAGCATTTGTGTAAAACGGACGGTCCGCTGTGAAGTGTTCGCACATGAACGTCTATGATTGAGGAGGATATTATGAACATTATTGAAGTTTTGGAACAAGAACAGCTTCGTTCCGACATCCCTGATTTTCGTGCAGGCGACACTGTAAAAGTTTATGTAAAGGTAGTTGAAGGCAGCCGTGAACGCGTTCAGATGTTTGAAGGCGTTGTAATTGCCCGCAGCGGCGGCGGTGTACGCGAAACCTTTACTGTACGCCGTGTATCCTATGGCGTTGGCGTAGAAAGAACTTTCCCTCTGCACAGCCCCAGAATCGAAAAAATCGAAGTAGCACGCCGCGGTATTGTACGCCGTGCAAAACTTTACTATCTGCGTAACCTCACCGGTAAAGCAGCTCGTATCCGCGAACGCAGATAACAGAACCGAACAGCAGATTAAAAGCACCTCATACAAAAGTATGGGGTGCTTTTTTTAGCTGAGTCGCCAATTAGTGCCGAGCTTTAGCGAAGGCAATAATTGTGCCAGCGAAGCTACGCAAATTTCGCGACTGAATAAGGAGCGAAATTAGTGAACCTATGTCGAGCGCCAATTTAAAAAATTTACTTTTATGGCGGCTGCGCTTTTAACAAATAAATTTGTACCGATATAGAAAAAAACATATAAATGTAGTAAAATAAATATTACGCTGAAAAAATGAGGGGGACGAGTATGAAAATAACAGAACTTTTAAAAGATGATAAACCGTGTATTTCATGCGAGCTTTTTCCGCCCAAGGCCGGTTCGGAACTGCAAAACGCTTTAAAAATAGTTGATAAAATTGCGGAAATAAAACCGCATTTTATGAGCGTTACTTACGGTGCAGGCGGTACTTCTGCCGGGCAGACGGTAGCCATCGCCAAAGCCGTGGAAGAACATAATATTCCAGCGTTGGCGCATTTAACCTGCATTGATGCAACCGGTGACGGCATTGAAGGCATGCTGGGCAAATTCCGTGATAACGGCATCCAGAACGTGCTGGCACTGCGCGGAGATGCCGTTACCGACAAACCGCGCGAATTTATGCACGCCAGTGATTTAATGCGTAAAATTTCCGCGTCCGGTGATTTCTGTATTGGCGGCGCATGTTATCCGGAAGGGCACCCCGAAGCCGGTTCGCTTGATAAAGATATAGAAAATACCAAAAAGAAAATTGATGCAGGCTGCGAATTTTTGGTAGCGCAGATGTGCTTTGACAATAATGTTATGTACAATTATATGTACAGGCTTTTGCGCAATGGCATTGATGTGCCGGTGGTTGCCGGTATTATGCCTGTAACAAACGCCAAACAGATTAACCGCATCTGCGAACTGAGCGGTACCAAACTGCCGCCGCATTACCGTGCTATCGTTGAGCGTTTTGCCGATGACCCGCAGGCATTAATGCAGGCAGGTATTGCTTATGCCCTGGGGCAGATTATTGACCTCATAGCCAACGGATTCAAGAACATTCACGTTTATACCATGAACAAGCCGGAAGTTATCGGCGGCATTATGAAAAACCTGTCGGAGATAATTAAATGAGATATGACAGGGACGAAGCGGTACGCTACATGGGCGCGCGCAAAGATGACAGGGAAGCGTCCGTTCTTGCCGATACTGCCTATTTAAAACTGCGCAACGAGGTGCAGGCGCGGAGCGTGTACCGTGTATTGGACTGTAATGTTGATGAAGGCGGCGTACTGCTTGGCGGAGAGTATTTTAAAAGCGCCAAACTTGCCGCGCATATTAAAGGCTGTACCAGAGCCGTACTTTTGGCAGCGACTCTTGGTGCCAAAGCAGATATAATGCTGCGCCGTATGGCTGTGGCCGTCCAATGGCGGAGAGGCTTTCTACAAAAAAGCAGCCCAATATGCCAACGAAGTCTATAAATCCAAAAAACATGATTTGAATCCCGATGTATATGCCATGTGGAAATGTATGGCTACGGATAAGTATGACACCCAGTATAACGAATCCATCTGGGAAGTGGAATTTATAGGAACCCGTCTGGACAATAACTATACAGAAAGCCGTATTGGCAATACCATCGGTAACGCGCAAAGAAACGGTGAAGCGTCAGGTAAAGGTTATACCTATGCTTTCTACGCAGGCACACTGGTACTTTGGGACTTATTCGAGAAAAATAGCACAGATAAACGTCGTGACCTTTCCATGGCACCTTATTACCTGAATGCAAAAGATGCGCAAGTGAAATGGAAAAAACATGAAATTACCATGCGCCGTTGCGGAAAGTTCCGCCGCGAATGGGAAACAGCCGAAGCCAAAAATAAAAACTGGACTCCCGAAAACTATCCGATTCTACGCTATGCTGACGTCTTGCTGATGCTGGCAGAGGCTGAGAACGAAGTAAACAAACAACCCACAGATTTGGCTTATACAGCCCTCAATCTGGTGCGCAAACGTGCAGGCATCCCCGAAGTGAAAAACCTCTCTTATGATCAGTTCCAACAGGAGGTGCGCGATGAACGTGCACGCGAACTCTGTTTTGAGTCTATCCGCAAGTTCGATTTGGTGCGCTGGGGCATATACACTGACAGAATGCAGAACGTATTAGGAGCAGCAGCGGCCGACAAACGCTGGAACTCACAGTCTCAAAGTGATGTCAAAGCAGATAAGACCGGTGGTAAATACAACTTTGCCGGTACTGTTGCGGCCAAAACAGAAGAAAAACATCAGTTCTATCCTATCCCCAATAAGGAACTGTCTGTAAACACCAAACTGGAACAAAACAAATGGTGGAAATAAAGCCGCAAGACTTCTAACCTTACCGTCTCTTATCAATAGTAAAATAGACCTTAATCAATTTTATTTCAAAGAGGAGAGTAACCCGCAAGGTTCCTCTCCTCTTTTTCTGCCCGAATGAATGATTTATCTACCTGTTTTGTACAATCTGCACACATAATAAGAGCAATATTCCGTAGTTTTGCAATATATAAATTAATCACCTTAAATTATTTTGATAGCTATGACGCAGAAAAACGTTCTACTATTTCTAATCTTACTCTACTTCAGTTCGCCTGCTGTTGCACAACTTACAGGCTTTGAAAAAGAAGTTCCCCAAAACTTCAAGAGTTCCAATGGACAAGAGTTAGCTTTATCTTCATTATACTATAAGGAGGGTAATAAAAGCCTGGAATGGAACTTCTCCCCAAACAGTATATTAAACATTCCGTCCGAATCTGTCTTTACCTTGAATGACGACAATGGAATTACTTTATGGATTTACAATGAAGAGCCTCAGCAAGACACCTTGCGTTTTGAGTTTTATTCTCCTACGGGACACGTTTCCTACCATTTTGGCTTCCGGCTGTATTCTGCCGGATGGCGTGCCTGCTGGATAAGCTTTAAATACATGCAGGGAGATAAAAAAGAAAAAGAAATAGCCGGATATCGCATCGTTGCTCCCAACCGCACAGGACGTATCTTTTTAGACCGTCTGACCTTCCCGGTACAGAAAATTAATGACCGCACTACTCCGGATTTACAAATGCCGACCAACAACTCGCTTACTTATCGCGATCTATGGCATTGGTGTCGTGTCTGGCAGTGGGAACAATACCGATACGACCTACCTTTGAGCAAAGCACTGACCACAACCGAAAAACAAGAGCTGGCTACCATAGAAGCGCGACTTACCGAGGCGCTTGACATTAAAAAAGCGCCTCGAAAAGATGTGTCAAAAGCCTATAATACATTCAAAACAGCTGCTATCCGCCCATCCGGAAATGGTTTCACCGGCGCTCCTATTGTCGCCCCCGATGAGCTAAACCGCCAAAAAGGAGAAATCTCCTTAAATGATCTGGAAGATATGCTATCAGGATTTGCATACGACGCCTGCTACAATCACTCCGCCCAATCCATGAAGAATTACTTCCTTGTCTGGGATTATGCCATCAATCAAGGTTTTGCCTTTGGCAGCGGCATGGGGACCAACCATCACTATGGTTATCAGATCAGGAAAATATATACCACAGCATGGCTGATGCGTGATGCCATTTGGAAAGCTCCCAATAGGGACAACATTCTTTCTGCACTCATTTTCTGGTCTGCACTGCAAGAAACAAGAATACCTTATCAATATGGTCGGGACGAGCTTTTAGACAGCTGGCATACTTTGCTAATGCCCAAAACCATATCTGCTCTTATGTTTGTGGACGAAAGAGAAAGGGCACGCGCCCTAACAGGACTTTCAAGATGGTTGAGCGGCTCTTTGCAATACAGCCCGGGCACAATAGGAGGAATCAAAGTGGACGGAACAACTTTCCATCATGGAGGATTCTACCCGGCCTATACTACCGGAGTGCTTGCCATGGTGGGACAGTTCATCGCACTCACCAGCCACACCCAATACGTTCCTACTCAGGAAGCACGCCAAGTCTTAAAATCCGCTTTTATATCTATGCGCAACTACTCCAACAGTCGCGAATGGGGCATCGGCATCAGTGGAAGACACCCTTTCGGAGGTGGCATGAAAGATGATGACGTAAAAGCATTTGCCTACCTTGCCCTTTCCGGCGATTTATCGGGAGAAGGCAATACATTCGACCACCATTTAGCAGCCGACTATCTGAGACTTTGCGACAAGGATACTCCGGAAGCAGAATATTTTAAAAAGAAAGGTATTACCCCTGCAAAAGCTCCACAAGGCTTTTTTGTATACAATTACGGTTCGACAGGAATCTTCCGTCGTAACGACTGGATGGTGACCTTAAAAGGATATACTACCGACGTATGGGGAGCCGAGATCTATAAAAAAGACAACCGGTACGGACGTTACCAAAGTTATGGTTCCGTCCAAATCATGGGATATCCCTCGCGCATAGCCAGCGGCTATGATGAAAACGGGTGGGATTGGAATCGTCTGCCTGGAACAACCACCATACATTTACCATTCGAACTATTGGACAGCCCGCTACCCGGAACCACAATGGCCCACTCCAAAGAAAACTTCTCCGGCAGCAGTGCATTGGAAGGGAAAAACGGTATGTTCGCCATGAAGTTAATGGAACGCAACCTGAAAAACTTTACTCCGGATTTCGTAGCCCGCAAATCAGTCTTTTGCTTTGATAACCGTATGATATGCCTAGGCACAGGTATCAGTAACAGCAATGCATCTTTTCCAACCGAAACAACTCTTTTTCAAAGTACATTCCAAAAAGGGAAAACCGACATTCATGTGGACGGAAAGCTGAGAAACGAGGCCTTTCACCAGACATTAGATGACAAAAAACGCCATTATATTCAGGACGGATATAATAATTATTATTTTATCAACGGCAACGACGTGCAGATACAAATTGCTCACCAAGTATCGCGACACGAAAAAAACCGCACTGAAACACAGGGAACCTTTGCCTCTGCCTATATCAATCATGGAGTATCACCGCAAAATGCCCAATACGAATACATGATACTGGTACAGCCCACACCTGAAGAGTTGAAAGCAGTCCGTCGGAAAGCACCCTACCGGATCCTCCATAAAGATGATACTGCCCACGTGGTCGCCGACAATCAAACCGGTATTACCGCCTATGCAGCTTTTGAGACTTACTCTCCTGCAAAAGATGAGATATTCCTCTCCATCCCGGCAGAAACAATGGTAATGCAAAAGCAGGCAGGCTCCAAACTTTTACTCAGTGTATGCGATCCGAACTTGAATATATCCGAGAAAACCTACACGACCAAAGAGCCCAGCCGTCCGATTGAAAAGAAATTAATTCTTAAAGGGAAATGGAGAAGTACAGCTCCCAATAACAAAATAACCGTACATTCCAATCAGACAGAAACCGTTCTCATTGTAACTTGCCAACATGGGCAACCCGTAGAATTCACATTATCACGTAAATAAATCTTTAATGGATGAAATTACATACCCGGAATCAGGTGCACCTCAGGACGTATCTGAACTACATGATGTAATTTCATCCATTCACTCAGATAAGCACGATGCTGTGCAAGTATCTCCTGATACTTCTTCTCTATGGCCAAATTCCGCATCTCGCCACGATCCTTTTCCATGTCATAAAGCTGTTCACGATAAAGCCCCTTATCATATAATACATACTTATAATGCGGGGTACGCAAAGCCCAGCCACGTGTAACACCTTTGTCAAATGTCGTTTCAGTAACGACATAAGGCTGGTGCATCTGTTCCGGATCCGCATTTTCCACCAAAGCCTTAAAAGAAACGCCATGCAAGCCTCCGGGAAGGGGAATACCTGCCCAGTCACATACGGAAGCGAAAAAATCAACACCTGCGTTAATGAGCTGAGGCATTTCCTTACCGGCATTCTTCTTTCCGGGAAGGGTTACTATCAGAGGAACATTCACAACTTCTTCGTATAGGGCCGATTTCTGATTCCAATGGTGCGCTCCTACTCCGTCACCATGGTCGCTCGTAAAGATAATAACTGTATTCCTCCACAAATTCCGCCTGTCAACGGCATCGACAATCTTACCGATTTCGGCATCCACCTTCTCTACTAACCGAAAATAAAGACTACGGTAACGGCGCCAGTCATCAGGTGAATAAT
>UMAJ01044765.1_pt1 | contig 20362 bp, 10 predicted proteins | sample 1963671 | NCBI WGS metagenome assembly UMAJ01 (sample SAMEA4835912, study PRJEB28245) | human gut metagenome | biome: gut microbiome; material: fecal sample | place: Denmark | collected 2008 | reverse complement strand
CTGCCGGTGCCTGCCGTGGTGCTGATGGCAACGATTGGCAGCGGTTTATTTTTAATGGGCTGTCCTTTGCCGGTGCCGCTTGCAATGTAATCCCATAAATCGCCGGGGTTGGCTGTCATAACGGCAATGGCTTTGGCGCTGTCGATAACGCTGCCGCCGCCCAGTGCAACAATAAAATCTGCGCCCTGCGCTTTAACAAAGGCCGCGCCTTCCATAACGGTTTCTTTCAGCGGGTTGGGCTGAATTTTATCAAAAACGCTTGTGGCTACGCCTGCCTGCGCCAGTTGTTCTTCGGTGCGGCTTAAATAACCGTTGGCACGGGTTGATTTGCCGTTGGAAATAATAATAACGGCTTTTTTGCCGGGCAGCTGCTGCTTGCCAAGCTCATTTAAAGTACCTGCGCCAAATAAAATTTTTGTCGGAACATACATGTTAAAATCCATTTTTATGCCTCCCAAAATAAAATGTTTGCTTATTTGTGGTTATATGCTATAATCAACTTGTAAGTTTAAGTAAATTGTATAAGTTAAAGCGCACTTTAAGTCAATGGCAAAATTGTGAACTTTTTAAGGGAGTGATAAAAATGTTTTATACTGTCGGTGAAATGGCTAAAATTTTAAATACCACGCCTTCCACTCTGCGCTATTATGATAAAGAAGGCCTGCTTCCGTTTGTGGAGCGCAGCGAAAGCGGCATCCGTATGTTTAAGGACAGCGACTATGAATGGCTGCTTGTTATTGATTGTTTAAAAAATACCGGCATGGGCATTAAAGATATCAAACGGTTTATCGAAATGGTTATTGCAGGTGACAGCACCATTAAAGAACGTTTGCAGATGATTATCCGCCAACGCGAGAGCGTTAAGGAACAGATGGAAAAATTACAGCAGACAATGGATGTGCTGGATTATAAAGTATGGTATTACAGCACTGCCGATAAAGCAGGCACAACCTCGGTGCCGCGCAATATGCCGGAAGAAGAAGTACCGGAAAATCTGCGCGCTGCCCGCCGCCGCTTAAAAATAATCCATGCCAAGGCTGATGACTTAAATTAAAAGGCAAACAAAAAAGCAGAAACGCATTTGCGTTTCTGCTTTTTTGTTTTTATGTACAGGCAAATACCGGTGCGGTTATTATCCCTTTATGGTATAATATTTAATGAAGTTTTATATCCATTTTGAGATAAAACACAAAAAATAAGCTTAAGAAGGGCAAGATGTCATGATTCGCAAAGAATACAGCGCCGGTGCAGTAAAACTCTCCTTCTGGTTCTTAGAATTTAAAAAAGCAGTGCAACTTTTTTATGAAGGAAAGACAAAAGAAGATATTAAACAACTAAGCATTAACGATAATATTTTCGCAACATCAACCAAAGAACGTGCTAAGCAAATCAGTTCAACTGTCACTGCGCGCATCCAAAGCCTTAATGAAAGTTTTTATCCGCTTTTTTTAAACAGCGATGCAACAACGCAAAAACTGTTTAACCTTGCTGCTGTCATGGTAAGCGATACCTTATTTTTTGATTTTATGTATGAAGTTATCCGCGATAAATTTATTCTTGGCGATGATAAATTAACAGACAGTGATATACGTATCTTTTTTAAACACAAGCAGGAACAAAGCAGCAAAGTTGCTGGTTGGACGGACGCAACTTTTGACCGCCTTGGCAGATGTTATAAATCAATGCTTTTCGAAGCTGGGCTTGCCACTAAAAAGAAAGGCGGCATGCCGCAAACACTTTGCAAACCTGTACTTGATAGTACTCTGCAAAAATGGTTAGAAACACATGATATGGAACTTATAGCCAAAGCTATGATGGGAGCAAGATAATGCCTGATTTAACAGAAAGCTTTAACAAAATTGAAGAAATAATAAAAAAGCCTTCATTTAGAAGCAATAGCGGCAGAGCTAACGAAGTTAATTATTGGGTATTTGATTATCCTCCTGAAAAAGAGTTAGAAGTACGCGCTTTTATAGAACGTCAGCAAGCCAAACATTATAAAAGCATTTATGGTTTTAACTTGGTTGTTTTTGACCTTTACAATATAATTATCGAATTTTTAAAAAGCAAAAACTATCTTAATAAATGTTTTGAATTTGAAGCACAAGCTGGTTTTAATCACCTTACTACCGCCATTGCCAATGCAATGAAATTCAATAATGATGACAGTTACATTATTAACTACATAATAAATAATACTCCGGAAAAATCAGTAGTTTTCTTAACAGGCATAGGCAAATGCTATCCTGTTTTACGTTCACACAAAATTTTAAACAATCTGCATCAAAAATTTTTAACCGCTCCGGTGATATTATTTTTCCCGGGTACTTATAATGAACAGGAACTTATTTTATTTAACGAAATAAAAGACGATAACTATTACCGCGCTTTTAAACTTATAAGGTAGCAAAAGAGAGGGATATTTATGTTAATCAGAGATATGTTCCGCAAAAAAATTGACCGCGAACTGCAAGGTGTCATTGTCGTCGGTCAAAACGAAACAGCCGATATTGCGCAGGAATTAGATGAATACGTTGTAACTAACGAACTGCAAAGGCATTTTGCAGATTTTTTTGCAGCTTATAAAAAAAGTATTAAAGGCAAAACTTCCGGAATGGGTGTTTGGATTTCCGGCTTCTTTGGCAGTGGTAAATCTCACTTTTTAAAAATACTTTCCTACCTGCTTGCCAATAAAACCATAAACGGCAAAACTGCTTTGCAGTATTTTAAAGACGATAACAAAATAGCCGATGCAACTGTGCTTGCCGATATGCAGCTTGCCGCCAATACCTCTGCCGATGTAATTCTGTTTAACATAGATTCCAAAAGCGAAGCTACCAGTAAACAAAATAAAGAAGCAATAGTTTCCGTATTTTTAAAAGTTTTTAACGAATTACAGGGTTATTATGGCTCTATACCGCACCTGGCAGATTTGGAGCGCAACATTGACGAAAACGGCAAATTTGATGAATTTAAAACCGCATTTGCCCAAATTCATGGCGATACCTGGGAAAATTCCCGTCAGGCTTTTTATTTTATACAAGATAACGTTGTAAAAGCTTTGGTTAAAATTAATTTTTTAACCGAAGAAGCTGCCCGCAACTGGTGCGAAACAACAACAAGCCCATATCAAATAAGTATTGAAGATTTTGCCAAACGTGTAAAAGCTTACATAGATAAAAAAGACAGCGACCATCACGTTGTATTTTTAATAGATGAAGTTGGCCAATACATTGGCGATAATACCAGCCTGATGCTGAACCTGCAAACCGTTGTCGAAGATTTGGGTAAAGAATGTAACGGCAAATGTTGGGTAATTGTTACCAGCCAGCAGGATATTGATTCCGTTACGCAAGTAAAAGGCAACGACTTTTCTAAAATTCAGGGGCGTTTTAAAACACGCCTGTCGCTATCATCTGCTAATGTCGATGCCGTTATCAAAAAAAGAATTCTTGAAAAAACAGAAACCGCTGCACAAACCTTGCAGCTGCTTTACGAAGCCAAAAGCACAATAATAAAAAACCTTATTGTTTTTAACGACGGTATCGAAAAAAAGCTTTATGCTTCTGCCAATGATTTTGCCGCCGTTTATCCCTTTGTTCCCTATCAGTTTAACCTTTTGGCAAGCTCTTTAACCTCAATTCGCAGGCATGGCGCTTCCGGCAAGCATCTTTCCGAAGGAGAACGTTCTATGCTGGCACTGTTTAAAGAATCTGCCATGCAGCTGATGGATAAAGAAACCGGCGCGCTTGTACCTTTCCATAAATTTTACGATGCACTGGCAAACTTTTTAGATAGTTCACACAGCGTTGTTATTACCCGTGCGTACGATAATGCTTATATAAACCCCGCTAAACAAAAAGACGTATTTGCCATTAACGTTTTAAAAACATTGTTTATGATTAAATACGTTAAAGAAATTAAACCTAACCTGGAAAATATTACCAGCTTAATGGTAGAAAACATAGACGATGACCGCCTGGAACTTAAAACAAAGGTAGAAAACGCTTTAAAACTTTTAACAAGCCAAACCCTTGTACAAAAACTTGGCGATACCTATACTTTCCTTTCTGATGAAGAACAGGAAATCAGCCGGGAAATTAAAAACCAAAATATTGAAACTTCAGAAGTTATTGGCAAAGCTTACGAGCTGATTTTTGATGATATTTTAAGCATTAGAAAATATACCTATCCGGCTTTTAAAAACAGGTATTCATTTTCTGTAAATCAGGCTGTTGACAGCATATATAAAGTAGCGCAAGCAAGCGATATTGGCGTACAGGTTTTAACGCCGTGGTGCGATGAAAATACCGATGAATATGTATTAAAAAACAAAAGCCAGGCAGAAAATAAAGTTATTGTTTTGTTACCTGATGATGATACCTTTTTGGCAGAATTGCGCGACGGCTTAAAAATAGAACGCTTTTTGCGTTTTAACGCCGCTGCAGACCAGGACCGCTTTAAAGATGTTATTGCAGCCAAACAAAACGAAAAGAATGAACGTAATAATAATGCAAGATTGTATTTAACAGAAAGCTTAAAAAATGCTGTAATTTTTGTTAACGGCGACTTTATTAAAAATCAGGTAAAAGCCCCTAGTGATAAAATTAACGATGCGCTTGAACAGCTTGTAAAAAAAGTTTATTTTAAGCTTAATTATATTGATACGCCTATGGACGATAACGATTTGCGCAAAACCATGCAGGGCACTAATAATCAAAAATTAGCGCTTAATGGCGAAACGGAACCCAATGCGCAGGCGTTAAATGATATGTTTGGCTTTATAGATGATAATACCGGCCGTCATATTAAAACAACTATGAAAACCTTAAAAGACCGTTTTATGAAAGCTCCATACGGTTTTATAGAAGACGATATTTTTTGGCTGGTAGCGCGTTTGTTTAAACGCGGTGATATTAACTTGTTTATTAATGATGCACTTGTTAACGCGCAGGAATGTAGTAACCAACAAATTATTGATTTTATCACAAAAAAAATAAACCTCGAAAAACTTTCGCTTAAAGTACGTCCGCATGTAGCACTAAAAAATATTAAAAACGTGCGCGACATAATGAAAGAATTAAAATATTCCCTGCCTGCCGATAACGACGAAGATACCTTAATGAAGGATTTTAAAGCAGGCAGTGATAACACCATTAGCTATATTAACGGATTGCTGCTGCAATATCAAAATTACGCCTACCCCGGACAAAAAATACTGGAAGCAGGTAAAAACCTTTTACAGCATGTTGCAATGTATAAAGAACCGGTAGAATTTTTTGACGAAGTTTCCGCACGCTATGATGATTTTATGGACTTTGCCGAAGATTACGAGCGCGTTAAAAACTTTTTTACAGGCACGCAGTGCCAAATTTTTACAACCGCACTTGAACTGTTAGCAATTTATGATGACAGCAAAGCCTATATTGCTGATAGCAAGCTGGAAAACGTTGTAACCGAAATCCGCAAAATAACCTGTAAAGCAGAGCCTTATGCGGATATAATGTACCTGCCGGAATTTATTGACAGCTTTAGAAACTTATACGATGAACTTTTAACACAGGAAACTAAACCCGTGCAAAGCAGTATTGAAGATGATAAAGCCAGAGTGCTGGAAGTGCTTGCCGTAAAACCATATAAAGATAAATATTACAATCATTACGCCAGTCAGTTTACAGAACTGCGTAACGGTGCCGCAAGCTGTAATAATATTTCCAACCTACGCAGTTTTGCCGATAAAGCCAACGCTTTAAAAATACGTCTGCTTAACGAAATGGATGAACTTGATATTAAATTGCAGCACCAAAAACAGCAGGAGTTAGAAAAACAAAATAAAGATGTTGGAAACGGCGCAACTACGCCGCAAAACTTTGTCGCCGCAGAAGCGCCAGCCACATACAAAGTGCCTAAAACCAAAAACGTAAGCATTAAACGTATGGCGCATACCTCATCGTGGCGCCTGCAAACTGCTGAAGAAGTAGATAAATACCTGGCACAGTTGCGTCAGGCACTTTTAAAAGAACTTGAAAATAACGATATTGTAAACGTAGAATTTTAACCTTTAAAGGAGCATTACCATAATGAACAAAACGGCTGTTAAAAATTTTGCCGTATGGGCACGCAACAAACTTATCGAAGATGTAAAAAATAAAGCTGTTGCCCTTGGCATAACAAAAGGTGGCATTGCTAAAGCCTTGCCGCAATCCAGCAGGGATATAGAATTTTATGATATTGGCTTAGCCGAACCCTGCAAAATTACAGGCAATGCCATTAGCCAGCGCCGCAGCCTGGTGGATGCCATTAATGCCAAAGCCGCTGGCAGTGATTATCAAACAGCCTATAATTTTATTATGGAAGAAGTTGCCTATACTTGGTTTAACCGTTTAATTGCCATCCGTTTTATGGAAGTTAACGATTACCTGCCGGGGCGTACACGCGTGCTTTCGGCAGAAGGCAATAAAGATAAAGTTGAACCGGATATTGCCGCCGCGCCGTTTGATGCCGGTTTGCAGTTTACCGATGCAGAAGCACAGCAAATTGCACAGCTGAAAAACGAAAATAAATTAGATGACCTTTTCCGCCTTTTGTTTATTAAACAATGTAATGCCCTTAATAAAATTTTGCCGTTTCTTTTTGAAAAAACCAGCGATTACACCGAACTTTTGCTTAACTTATCCGTAACCGATAGCGACGGCGTGGTGCGCCGCCTGATAAACGATATACCCGAAGAAGATTTTTTGATGAAAACAGAAAATAATATTGAAGATAGCCAGATTGAAATAATTGGTTGGCTGTATCAGTATTATATTTCTGAAAAGCATGATGAAATAGTAAATATTTATAAAGGCGTTATCGGTAAAGAAGATATACCGGCAGCAACGCAGCTTTTTACAACTGACTGGGTTGTAAAATATATGGTAGATAATTCACTTGGTCGTTATTGGATTGAACGCCACCCTGAAAGCACCTTGCAACAAAAACTTAAATATTTTGTTTTGCCAAAATCCGGTCATATTACTTACATTAACGACCCGGTTAAACCGCAGGACTTAACCTTTTTTGACCCGTGTATGGGCAGTGGGCATATACTTGTTTATGCTTTTGACGTACTAATGGAAATTTATAAAGAATGTGGTTATACCGAGCGCGATGCTGTAACGGAGATTTTAACGCATAACCTTTTTGGGCTTGATGTTGATAAACGTTGCTCACAGCTCGCATATTTTGCAGTTATGATGAAAGCGCGCAGTTATGATAGGCGTTTCTTTAGCCGCAATATTGCGCCACAGCTTTATTATCCACAAAAAGATGCTAAACTTTTAGAATTTGGCTCTTTAGTGCAAATTGATGATTTAGAAGAAAAACCCCAAGAGCCGGAAAATATAGTTTTATTTGCCGAAAATTATGAAGAACTTTTAAACGATTGGAATTTTAAACGTTTATTATCTCAAAAATATACCGTTGTTTGTACAAACCCGCCATATTTAAACAAATATAACAGCCGTTTAAAAACTTTTGTTAATAAATATTATAAAGATTATGCCGGAGATTTATTCAGCGTATTTATTTATAGAAACTTTAGTTTTTGTAAAAATAATGGCTATACAGGTTTTATGACGCCATTTGTTTGGATGTTTATTAAGACCTACGAAAAACTCCGTCAATATATTATCAGCAATAAATCAATAGTAACGCTTATACAAATGGAGTATTCTGCTTTTGAAGAAGCAACTGTGCCTATTTGTACTTTTGTGTTGCAAAATTGCCAAAACCAAACGGCGTCACTTTGCTTCCGCCTTTCTGATTTTAAAGGCGGTATGCAGGTGCAAAGCCAAAAGGTTTTAGAAGCTATTGCGAACCCTGATTGCGGATATTTTTATGAAGCCCAGCAAACCAACTTTTCCAAAATTCCCGGCTCGCCGATTGCATATTGGGCGAGTAAAAATATTATCTTACCGTTTATAACTGGAAAAACAATTAATGAAATTGCAAAAGTACCAAAAGGACTTTCTACTGGATGCGTAGAAAGGTTTTTAAGGTATTGGTATGAAATTTTATTTTATAAATTTGATTTATTGTCTTCTTCTTGTGAAATTTCTAAAGCAAGAGGATTAAAATGGTTTCCATATGCTAAAGGTGGAAATTATAGAAAATGGAATGGCAATATGGAATTTGTTGTAAATTGGGAAAATAATGGTTTTGAAGTTAAAAATTTTGTGAATGATATCGGAAAACAACGTTCAAGACCTCAAAATACACAGTTTTATTTTAAAAAATGTTTTACATATTCTTCTGTAACAAGTTATAAATTTTCCTTAAGATATTTAAATCATTCTATTTTTGGCGGTGGTGGAGATTCTATTCATACATCACAACAACAATTTTTATATTTATTTGGATTTTTAAATAGTATTATTGCAGAAAAATATTTAAGCATAATATCAGCAACAATAAATTTTGAAGTAGATCATATAAAACGTTTACCAGTTATATTATCAGATTACAAAAGCTGTAATATTAATCAAATAGTTGAAGAAAATATTTCATTATCAGCTTCTGACTGGGATTCTTTTGAAACCTCTTGGGATTTTAAGGAGCATCCGCTGGTTAAATGGGCACGTGATTTATGGGATGCTACTGCCATTGCTGCAACTATGGATTATTACTATGGTTATCACCCAAAAGTAAGCTGCCCGCTGGAGTTATGCTTTATGCTGTGGCAGGGCGAATGTAATAAGCGTTTTACGCAGCTTAAAGCTAACGAAGAAGAATTGAACCGCATCTTTATTGATATTTACGGCTTACAGAATGAACTTACGCCCGATGTTGCCGATAAGGATGTAACCGTTGCCCGCATTTATAACAGCAAAGAAGATATACCGGAAAGCATGAAGGGAAATAATTATGTGCTTACCAAGCAGGATGTTGTAAAATCGTTAATATCTTACGCTGTGGGCTGTATGTTTGGGCGTTATTCGCTTGATGCGGAAGGCATTGCCTACGCCGGCGGTGAATGGGACGAAAATAAATACCAAACCTTTACGCCAGATAAGGATAACTGCATTTTAATTACCGATGAAGCCTATGCCAAAGATGACATTGCCGAACTTTTTGGCGCATGGCTGAAAAAGGTTTTTGGCACGGAACAATACGAAGAAAACCTTAAATTTGTTGCTGACGCCCTTGGCAACAAAGGCAGCAGCAGCCGTGAAGTTATCCGCAATTACTTTTTAACCGATTTTATTAAAGACCACATTAAAACCTACAAAAAGCGCCCTATTTACTGGCTGTTCGATAGCGGCAAGCAAAACGGGTTTAAGGCGCTTATTTACCTGCACCGTTATAACGCCGATACTATCGGTAATTTGCGTGTGGATTACCTGCATAAAATGCAGCGCATTTACGAAAGTGAAATGGAACGTTTGCAGTACACTATCGAAAATGCCACCAACGCCCGTGAAGTTTCTATGGATACAAAACGTAAAGAAAAACTAATAAAACAGATTAAAGAATGTCAGGAATACGATGAAAAAATCAGCCATTTGGCTTTGGCGCGCATTGAACTTGACCTTGACGACGGCGTAAAGGTTAATTACGAAAAGGTGCAGACGGCTGCCGATGGTAAAAAATACCAGGTGCTGGCAAAAATATAACTGCCGTTTTACGCGAGGTATATTATGACAATAGAGGAAATTTTAACCGGAGAAAAAGAGAATATAGAATATAAGATTGATATTTCGCCCAAAAGCGAAACTTATATGCGGACTGTAGTGGCTTTTGCCAACGGCAGCGGCGGCAAGCTTGTTTTTGGTGTTAAAGATGGCACCTGGGATGTTATTGGTTTTAACAAAGATGAAGTTTTTGCCAAAATGGATGCCATTACCAATGCCATTTTTGACAGCTGTGAACCAAGAATAATACCCAATTTAAGTGTGCAGGATTTTGATGGTAAATATATTATTATTGTTGATATACCTGCCGGTATGCAGTGCCCGTATTACCTTAAAAGCCAAGGGCTAACAAATGGTACTTACCTGCGTGTTGGCGGCACTACCCGCAGGGCGGAGAGCTTTCAGGTTAAAGAATTAATTGTTGCTTCATCTAACAACAGTTATGACCAGGAAAAAATTAACCGCATTTTAACCGAAGAAGAAATTGAAGCTTTTTGCGATAGTTTGTACGGGCAGGCACGCAAATTTGCTTCCGCTGAATCGCTGCCGATGTTAAAACGCATTGGCAAAAATCAGCTGCTTTCGTATAAACTGATTTATGAAGAAAACGGCAAAATTTATGCAACACATGGCTACCAGCTGTTGGAAGGAAAGCTGGATGATTACCCGTATGCAACGGTTCAATGTGCTGTCTTTAAGGGAACGGAACGCAATATTTTTATTGACCGCAAAGAATTTAAAGGCCCAATTTATAAAGAAGTGGAAGACGCTTATAACTTTGTGCTGCAAAACATTAAGCTTGGCGCGTATATTGAAGGCGTTGCCCGACGTGATGTTTATGAACTGCCTGTGCGCGCTATCCGCGAAATTATTACTAATGCTGTTTGCCACCGTTCTTATTTAAGCCCTTTTAAAATACAGGTTGCCGTTTTTGATGACCGTTTAGAAGTTACTACCCCAGGCAGTTTAGATAGAAGCATTACTGTTGAACAACTGAAAACGGGTATTTCTAAAGTAAGAAACCGTGGCATTGCCGAAGTTTTTGCGTATCTTACTTTAATTGAAGCATGGGGCACTGGTATACCAAGAATTTTTAGCGAGGCCAAGGCTTTAGGTTTACCAGAACCGGAATTATTGGATAGAGGCAGCGATTTTAGGATAAATTTATTTAGAAGTACGGTTCCAGTTATTGATAATAGCGAGGCTAATGGTACCGAACTTGGTACTGATGGTACCAATCTTGATGCTAATGGCACCAAAGTTGGCACCGATGGCACCAATCTTGATGCTAATGGCACCAAAGTTGGCACCGATGGCACCAATCTTGATACTAATAGCATCCAAGTTGGTGTCGAAATACAAATCGATAACACTGACTACTTCTCAGAAATTGAAAAATTAATTTTAGCAATCCGGGAAAATCCATCAGTTACACAAAAAGAGCTACACCAAAAAACAGGAGTATCATTGCGTACTATTAAGCGTTTAACAGTTGAATTGCAAAAATCTGGCAAACTTATCCGTATAGGCAGCAACCGCAGCGGCACATGGAAGGTAATTGATTAAAATGGCAGAGTTAAATTTAAAGCAGATTGCAGATAAACTAAATAGCGAATTTGCAGGTGAAGGCAGAAAATTAATTTTTTGGTATGACGTTAATGGCGATTTTACAGAAGATGTTGACACGTTGGAATTAAAAAATGCTAAAGTCTATCATTTGTGCCAGGATAATCAATTTTATACCAAATATTTTTTAGAATGCGAAGATACTGTCAATAATTATCTTATCTATGCCCCTTTTGCTAAGCCTGATGTGAAAGATAACCATCTTGAAGATATACTGTTATATTCTAAACGCTTTTATGCAGACCGGGCATCGTTAATTGCACTCGATTTAAAAATTGACGAAAAATATAAATATGTACTTGAAAAATACATTAAGTTTTTTGCCAATAAAGAACGCAGCCTGCGTTTTTATAATTTAGAAATTGATATTTATGACGAGGATAGTATCGAAACTGGTTTAATTTGTGCCATTTGCCGCTCTCGAATAGCTTCTTTTGAAGAAGCTTTACGTATTATATTTAACGAAGGCACACTTGAAGATAATAAATATTTTGCCGAAATAGAAAAATATAATCTTACGGCAGCTTTTTGGCGTTTATGCGATAAATATTTTGGCTTTACAAACGCTGAACCATCTTTAGAAAAATTGCTGATAAGTATGTTTATGACTTATACAGACAGATATATTAAAGGTGATACTTCCGCTTCTTTGAGGCAGTATTTATCTGGTAAAGCAGGCAGTATTATTGCGTTTTTAGATAATACTATGAACAATAATATATACAGGGCAACGTACGACAGGCATTCTGCCTTTATTGCCAAAAAATGTAATGTTGCAGCCTGCTTTGCTGAATATCCACCGGAAGCATTGCTTGATTGTGATACTTTTTTGTGTATTGATGGCATTATTATCAACTGGCTTACAGAGCGCCTGCTTGAAGAAGATACTGCTGCTGTACTGGATGGTTTAACTATACCGCAAGTTTGTGATAAACGTTTAAAAATGCACTTTGCTGAACAAACAAAAAACATTTACAAACTTTTAAAAAGTGCGTACCAACTTGTTTTAACAGCAAATTACCGTTGTGCTGACAAATTTACTACCGTTTTTGAAGCTTATCAGACAACCGACTGGCAAATAGATTATAATTACCGTAATTTTTATGTTAACTATTCCTGTATAATAAACAAAACAGAGGGTAATTTACTAAACGCCGGTTTTGATAAATTAGAACAGCTGCGTGTACTTATCGAAAATATTTACACTAACGAATATCTTAATAAACAATTACCAGCCTGGAACAACACTTTGCAGGAAGAAAAAGATTTTAAAGGTATAAAATTACAACGTAATTTTTATAGAGATTACCTTGAAAATAACAAAGAACGTACTGTTGTTATTATATCTGACGCATTAAGATATGAAGTAGCTAGAGAACTTTTTAATGAAATGCAGGATAATCCTAAATGTACTGCAAAAATCAATGCTGTTTTAGGCGTTTTACCTTCGTATACACGTTTGGGAATGGCTGCATTATTGCCGCACAAAACCCTATCTGTAACTGATGATTGCGAGATTTTAGCAGATGGCGTTACATGCAATACTTTAGCTTTGCGTCAAAATATTTTGCAAAGTTATTGCCCGGCAAGTGTTTGCCTGCAATATGATGATATTAAAAACTTAAAAAAGGACGAATTAAGAGAAATATTTACTGGCAAACAAATTATTTATATCTATCATAACCAGATTGATGCACGTGGCGATAAGCAGATAACTGAAGACGAAGTTTTTGACGCCTGCAATGAAGCAATAAAAGAAATTAAGGATTTTATCAACCGTATTTCTATCAATGCTAATACATATAATTTTATTGTTACTGCTGACCATGGTTTTATTTATAAACGCAATAAATTATCTGAAAGCGATAAAATAACTGTTGTAAACAATTCGTCAGCATCTCTTAACAGGCGTTTTATTATTGCTAATGAACCAGTTAATCAGGTTGGTGTTCATAGCTTAAGCCTTGGTTATATTTTAAATAACGGTGATAATAAATTTGTTTCGTATCCTGTAAGCAGTAATGTGTTTAAAGTTGCAGGCGGCGGGCAAAATTATGTTCATGGCGGTTCATCACCGCAGGAAATGCTTGTGCCTGTAATAGAAATCAAAATGGACCGTTACCATGTTGATACTCATCCTGCTTCAATAGCACTTGTAAGCAGCTTAAATAAAATAACAAATCTGATTACAGCTATTGATTTTTTCCAGACTGAAGCTGTAAGTGATACTGTTAAAGCGGCAAATTATAAATTATATTTTATTACTGATAATGGTGATAAAATTTCTAATGAAAATATTTTTATTGCAGACAGCCGCGAACAAGACCCTGCTAAACGTATCATGAGAATGAATTTTAGGTTTAAAAACCAAAAATATGATAAGGCTAAACATTATTACCTTGTAGTTCATGATGATGAAAATGATTTTGAGGTTTGGCGTAAATCTGTAATTATGGATTTAGCTTTTACTGATGATTTTGGTTTTTAATATTAGAAGTGGAGGCGCTATAAATGCAGGATTTTTTAGATGCTAACGATAACAGAACAGTTATACGCCAAAAGCTAAGACAATACTTTGATGGTAAAATAGTCCGCAAAGATTTAACTAAAAAAATTAAAGAAGGCGCAAATGTACCGGTATATGTTTTAGAATTTTTGCTTGGGCAGTATTGCAGTTCTGATGACCAGTCAATTATTGATGCTGGCGTAGAAAATGTTAAACGTATTTTGGCTGAAAATTTTGTACGTCCAGACGAAGCACAAAAAATTCTTTCAGTATTGCGCCAACGCGGCAGCCATACGGTTATAGATAAAGTTACTGTTACGCTTAACATAAAAAAAGACATTTACGAAGCAGAATTTTCTAATCTTGGCTTAAAAAATGTTATTATTGATGAAGAATATCCTACAAAATTTGACCGTCTGCTTTGTGGTGGTATTTGGTGTATTGTACAGCTTGATTACGAATATATCGAAGAAGAAAGAAACGATATTCCTATCAGCATACGCAAATTAACGCCAATACAAATGCCTCATATTGATATTGACGAACTTAAATCCGGCAGAGATGCTTTTACAAAAGAAGAATGGATAGCAGTTATGCTGCGTTCCATTGGCATGGAGCCAGATACTTTAACAGAACGTGAAAAATGGCTGTTGTTAGCGCGTATGATTCCATTGGTTGAAAATAATTTTAACCTTTGTGAACTGGGTCCACGCAGTACAGGTAAATCGCATTTATATAAAGAAATTTCGCCAAACAGTATTTTAGTATCCGGCGGGCAAACCACTGTTGCTAATTTATTTTATAATATGGCTCGTAAAACAGTAGGTTTAGTAGGTTTATGGGATTGTGTTGCATTTGATGAAGTTGCTGGCATCAAATTTAAGGACAAAGACGGCATTCAGATTATGAAAGATTATATGGCGTCAGGTTCTTTTGCACGCGGCAAAGAAGAAAAAAACGCATCGGCATCTATGGTTTTTGTAGGCAATATTAATCAAAGTGTTGATGTGCTTTTAAAAACTTCAAGCTTATTTGACCCTTTTCCACCAGAAATGGGGACTGATACAGCATTTTTAGACCGTATTCATTGTTATATTCCAGGCTGGGAAATACCTAAATTCCGCCCGGAACATTTTACCGATGACTATGGGTTTATTACTGATTATTTGGCTGAATTTTTACGTGAATTACGTAAAGAACAATACGGAGATGCTTTAGATAAGTATTTCCGTTTAGGTAAAAATCTGAATCAGCGTGATACTATTGCTGTACGGAAAATGGTTGGAGGGCTTGTAAAACTTATATATCCCAACGGTAAATATACTAAAGATGAATTAAAAGAAATTTTACAAATATCGCTTGAAATGCGCCGGCGTGTAAAAGAACAACTAAAAAAACTTGGCGGTATGGAATTTTACGATGTTAATTTTTCTTATATCGACAATGAAGATTTTGAAGAATTTTATGTATCCGTACCTGAACAAGGCGGCGGCAAATTAATTCCAGAAGGAATTTGTAATCCAGGACAGGTTTATACAGTTTCTCAGGGTAAAAGTGGTATGCTTGGAGTTTTCCGGCTGGAATCACAGATGCTGCCTGGTAGTGGTAAATTTGAACGTACAGGACTTGGCAGTGACCGTGAATGCAAAGAAGCATCTAATACAGCTTTTAATTATTTAAAAGCTAATTCTAACCATATAAGCGGCTCTATAAGCACAACAACCAAAGACTATATTATTAATTATCAGGATTTACAGGGAATAGGCATGACTAATAAATTGTCGTTGCCTACTCTGATTGCAGTATGTTCTATTGCCCTTAACAAACCTGTAATAAGTACATTAGCTGTCCTTGGGGAAATCAGTATTAGCGGCAGTATTTTAAAAGTTAACGAACTTGCCAGCTCATTACAAGTTTGCCTTGATAGCGGGGCAAAAAAAGTTTTATTGCCAATTACTTCTGCCAGTGATTTGGGCACTGTGCCGCCAGAATTAATAGGTTGCTTTAATTTAATTTTTTATAATAGTGCAGAAGACGCTGTTTATAAGGCATTGGGTGTTGAATAAAAATTAAAAGCAGAAACGCATTTGCGTTTCTGCTTTTAATTTTTATGTTCAATCTTCTGTTACTTTAAAATGCAGCGGTTTGCCGAAAGTTTTAAAGAACCATTTTAAATGCGCGCGTATCTGGTGCAGTTCAATAACGGGGTTGCCGTGTTCCTTCAGTTCCAGAAAAGCGCCTTCGTTATTTATTCCGGCGCGTGTAATGCTTAAAATACCGGTCTGCGTGTAATCAAGGCTTTCGGCCAGAGCCAAAAGCAGCGCCAGCCTGCTTACCGTCTGCCAGTTGTTTTCAGTCAGCATGGTCATATACAGCGGGTCGCGCGAAAAATAGCTTTTGGAAATGCCGTTGTGCCAGCCTGCAATAGCCGAAGTTAAAAGCTGCTCTTTATGTGTAAGGCCGAAAAGCTTTGCATTTTGAATCATATAGGCGCTGTGGCGCGCGTGGCTGTAAAAGTTAATGGTAATGCCTATGTCGTGCAGCAGCGCTGCCGTTTTAAGCAGGCGGCGGCAGTTTTTGCCAAGCCCGTGCAGCGGTTTCCAGGCATCAAACATGGCCAGCGCCAGATTGGTGATATGATGGCTGTGCGTGAGGTCGGGCGTGTAAAGGTTTAAAATATTATCCGTACTGCGGGCTAAGATATCTTCGGCAATAAGCGGTATACCTCGTTCTTTGGAATAGTAATCGTAAAACAGCCCTTCGCGCAGGCCGCAGCCGCTGGTTATAAGCTGCTTGCTGCCGGTAACTTCAAAAAGCGCGTTAATAATGGCAGCGCCGGCAATGATGATATCGGCGCGGTCGCTGCTGAGGCCGGAGATTTTGCGGCGTTCTTCAAGCGTGCTGTTTTTAAGGCGGTTAAAAATGCCGCGGAAGGCCTGTACCGTTAATTTATAGTTATGGATTTTGGTTGTTGGGTATTTGGCGGCGCGCTGGTGTATTTTGCCTATGGTACGCGCTGTGCCGCCTACGCCGATAAGCGGAAGCTTGGGCTGTTTCAGCCAGGGGTATTCCGCAAGGCGCGTGCGCAGAAAGAAGCTTAATTCACCGTAAACGGAAGAACTTACGGTGTTGCGTGTATTAAAAAGTGCGGTGGTGTTTACTGCGCCGATAGGAACGGAAACGGATTCCAGTATTTTGCGGTCCTGAAACAGAATCAGCTCCGTGCTGCCGCCGCCCAGGTCGAAAATGATGCCGCTGTGGTAGGGAAGGGTGTTGATAACGCCGAGGTAACTGATATAGGCTTCGGTGTTGCCCGTTATAATGTGCAGGTTAATGCCAGTTTCACGCTGCACGAGGCGCGTAAGCTCCGCACCGTTGCCCGCGTTGCGGATGGCGGCCGTTGCCACGGCAATAATCCTGTCTGCTTGGTACAGTTTGCACATATAGGCAAAACTTTTCAGGGTTTCAATGGTGTCGGTAAACGCCTGCTGCGTAAGGTTGCCGTTTTTGTCAATTTTCTGACTCAGGCGCAGGGCTTCTTTCTGGTTGTATACCATGTTGTAGGCGCCGTTTTTATAAATATGAGTTATAACAAGGCGCGCTGAGTTAGAACCGATATCTATAATAGCTATCCTCTGCAAAATACATACCTCCCGTCATTTTACATTCAGTAAAACCGCATAATAAATATATATTTACCGGAAAAAGTAAAAAATCCTGCAAAAAAACGCATAATTTGTAAAAAGGATGGTAAGACGCTGTAAAAAAATTGTTAAAGGCAAGGATTTAAGGGTGCTGTGTCGAATTAATATATAATGCTTTAATGAGGTGGTCATGTGAGAAAAAAACAATATAAAATTTTTGCAGCAATACATCTCGGCTCTGAGATGATAAGCATGCAGATTGTGCAGTACCGCAACTTAAACAACATGAAAGTTCTGGAGGAATGCAACCGCCGCGTGCGCCTGGGCGAAGAAACCTTCAAAAACAAAATCATTCCGTTCAGCATGGTAAATGAAATTTGCGAGCTTTTGGTTGGCTTTAAACGCCTGATGACGGAATATGAAGTTGAAGAATACAGCATGCAGGCAACAACCGCAGTGCGCGAGGCTTTAAACCGCGTGTTCCTTTTAGACCAGATTTATATCAGGACGGGCTTGAAAGTAACTGTTATTGACCTTCCGGAAGAAATTTATACCAAGTATGCTTCCATACGCCGTACCATGAAGCTTGACGGCCTGACCGGCGTTGACGAGAGCATGCTGATGATGGATATTTCCTCCGGCGGGCTTGGCATTACTTTTGTAAAAGATAATATTATACGCTATCAGCAGAACCTTAATATCGGCGTTATCCGCGTTAAGGAAAGTTTTAACCGCAATCAGCGCAGTTCAATGAAATTCAACCAGGCTCTTGCCGAATACCTTTCAAGTACGATGGGTGCGGTAAGGGACGCGTTGAAAAACGAGCAGATACATTATCTTGTGCTGACAGGCGCGGAATCGGAACTTCTGCTGCAGATGATGGGCGTTGAATTTAAAGCCGGCGTTATCCGCATTAAAACGGAACAGTTTATGCAGCTGTTTAAAACCGTGCATGAGCTGAACCTGCCGCAGATTATTAAAGTGTTTAAAATCAACGAAGATGTGGCGGAACTGGTTGTGCCGACAATTTTGCTGTACGAGCAGCTTCTGGCACTGGTGCCGGTTCAGGAAATTATCCTTACGGATGACCGCTTTATTGACGGCATCTGTCTTTTGCACATCGGCCCGAAAGCCAGCAAAGATTATGCCGACGAGCTTGAACAGGAACAGCTCAGCCTTCTGTACAGCATCGGTGAGCGTTACCAGTATGACGAAGCACATTCGCGCCAGGTGGCCAAGCTTGCCCTTGCTATGTTCGACAAACTTGGCAAACATCACGGGCTCGACAGCCACAGCCGCATTCTTTTGCAGGCAACCGCGCTGCTGCACGATATCGGCAAATACGTTTCGCTGCGCAGCCATTCGCTGTACAGCTATATGCTGATTATGTCGTGCGACATTTTAGGCTTCAGCGAAATGGACAAAAAAATAGTGGCGCTGGCAAGCTATTACCATGCGCACAGGCTGTTCAGCGGCAAACGCCATGCCGAAGTGGAAGAAATGTCGCCGGAAATTATGCCGCTGGTAGCAAAAATAGCTGCTTTGGTGCGCCTTGCTGATGCCATGGACCGCAGCTATAAGCAAAAAATCAAAAGCTGCCGCGTTAACGTTAAAAATGGCGTAATGAAGGTGGAAGCCGTTACCCTTGAAGATTTGACGATAGAAGAATGGACTTTTGCCTCCAAGGCATCTTTCTTTGAAGAAGTTTACGGATTACAGGCAGTTTTGGAACGGGTGGACAGATAAATGGAAAAGAACGAAAAAATTAATCTTAATAAACCGGAATACTTTTTTAACCGCGAACTCAGCTGGTTAAAATTTAACCTGCGCGTGCTGCGCGAAGCCGGCGTAAAAACTACGCCGCTTTTGGAACGCTTGAAATTTGTTGCCATTACCGCGTCTAACCTTGATGAGTTTTTTATGGTGCGCGTGGCAGGCTTGTGGGACCAGTACGAAAACGGCATTAACAAACGCGACGCGGCAGGGCTTACCGTTAAAGCACAGCTTGAAGAAATAAGCAAAGCGGCGCACGACCAGATGAAGCTGTTAAACAAATATCTGCTTTCGCTGGTTAAGGAACTGCGCGAGGCAGGCATTTACATTTGCCGCGTAAGCGAATTGAGCGAAAAAGGCCGCCGCTGGCTGGAGGCTTATTACCAGGAAGAAATTTTCCCGGTACTTACGCCGATGGCTGTTGACGCCTCGCGTCCGTTTCCGTTTTTGGCAAACAAAACGCTGAACCTTGCGGTAGAACTTACCAACCAGGAAGGCGAAGACAGCATGGGCATCGTGCAGGTGCCTTCCGTACTGCCGCGCCTTTTGGAAGTTCCCGGCGAGGAAAAACGCAGCTTTGTATTTTTGGAAGACGTTATTAACGAGCACTGCTCCGATTTGTACAGCGGCTGCAAAATTCTGGATGTTGTGCCGTTCCGCATTACGCGCGACGCCGATTTGGAATTTGACGAGGACGATATCGACAACCTGCTGAAAGAAGTGGAAAAATCCCTGCGCAAACGTACGCGCGGCGCTTCTGTAAGGTTGGAAATTTACAATAAGGCCAACAGCCGCATCAGAAAATTCCTGTACGATAATCTGGACATTACCGAGCAGGAGGTTTATGAAATTAACGGGCCGCTTGATGCAACCTGCTTCTTTAAATTTGCTTCGCTGCCGGGCATGTGGCCTTGGCTGTACGAGCCATTTGTGCCGCAGCGCCCGCTGGAGCTGCCGGACGACAGCGACATCTTTAAAGTGCTGCGTGAACGCGACGTGCTTTTGCACCACCCCTATGAAAGCTTTGACCCGGTAGTTAAATTTGTAAGCGACGCTGCCGACGACCCGAACGTACTTGCCATTAAGCAGACGCTTTACCGCGTCAGCGGCAACTCGCCGATAGTTGCGGCCCTGGCCCGCGC
>UMAJ01009692.1_pt1 | contig 20676 bp, 19 predicted proteins | sample 1963671 | NCBI WGS metagenome assembly UMAJ01 (sample SAMEA4835912, study PRJEB28245) | human gut metagenome | biome: gut microbiome; material: fecal sample | place: Denmark | collected 2008 | reverse complement strand
CATAATTATATTGCGGGCGCGCATGTATGCGCACGGAGAAGAGTAGACAAGAAGGTTCCTAACAGCACTAGGCAGACTTAGCGCCTCCACCTGTTTCTCGCCAGCCTTGTTTTTAAACTACCAAATAAATAGAAACTACATTTCACGTACAGAAGGCAACTAATCGTCTATATCACAACTGCTTAACATTTAAAATAACATTACATATTTCGAGTTAGTTACATACGTACGTGTAAACCGATGCGTATATATGTGTAGCCCGATGGCACCGTATGTATAGTCCGATACGTACGTATGTATAACCAGATGCGTACGTACACATTTTAAATCACGATGCATGTTGCAGAAAGACCTTGATATTTTTAAAAAACATCAAAGTCTTTTTAGAAAAGCTCGGCATGTTTTTTATGTAAGAGCAGATTACACCTCTCCCCACCAAGTCGGTCATTACTTCTTTCCCGTTCATCCTTACATTTTTATCAAAACATGCGGATAATCAGCCGGTTAATAATGAAAGGACCTCCCCTCATCCTCCTTTCATCCGTGCCTCCCAAGTCCCTTCACAATCTGCCTTCAGCCTTTGTCTGTCGGAAGAAGTTTTACGAATGAAAGGAGGCTGAAAGAGTGACAACAAGACATCCATTCATTAGCGGAGCCTCATCAACAGGGCGTTTTAACGAATAATGAAAGGAGAAAGGAAGGTACGAAACGAAGCAATCCGCATAAGAATTGAAGCAGTGCCAAGAGTGGTTAGCAATAACACACTGTCTGAAGATAAGAGTTTTATTGAAATGGGAGTGTATCAAAACTAAACCGGCCTATCCAATCTCAGCTGTAGGGGCAGGGGTTGCCTACCCGAAGACACAAAGTAAACTGTTTTCGGACGAGCAAACCTCGTCCCTACAAACTAAACGACAGCATTATCCACGTTTTGACACACTCCCAAAGAAAATATCAAAAGGCAATTACCCAGCCATACAACTTACCAGTCTAACTGCGACTAACCTGCAATCCTTTGTCAGACAATGTCATATCAACAAAACGAGCACAACTGTTAGGCGGATTTTGAGTCAATATTGCTCTGATTTTAACAGCAGCTTCGGGGTCTTTGGCTACCATATAAAGATAACCTCCTCCACCTGCTCCAGGCAACTTATAACCTAAACAGTAATCATCAATCTGACGAATGATAGCCTCAACCGACGCAGGATTAGTTCCCGAATCAAGAGCCTGATTCTGCTTCCAGCTTTTACCCACCAAACGCCCCATTTCATCGAAGTTTCCACGTTGGATAGCTTCATATAAATCAAATGCATGACTCTTCATGCTTCCCAACAGTGCAAGATGTTCTGTAGAGTTAAGGAACATACTACGTACAATCTCAGCCAAAATTCCCTTAGCAGTGCGAGTGATACCGGTATAATACAACAGATGACACTTCTGATATTCACTACCCGTAAACAAATAATCAGGCAACCAACGAACCAACGGACTTTGCTCCATACCGGCATGAGTTTGAAGAAGCTTAACACCACGAAGGACACCTCCATATTGGTCTTGCCAACCACCTCCCGTAGTAAGCAATTGTTCCAAAATCAGAGTACGGTTGCATATTTCATTCTTATCCCACTTCAAGCCACAGAAATCGGATACCGCGCCAAGCACCGTAGAAGCTAAAATAGAACTAGTACCCAAACCGGAACCTGCAGGAATAGCCGACAATAACGTGATTTCAATACCTGAGCCAAACGCCTTGAGCTGCTCCTCCAATGTAACATAAACATCTGCCGAGAATTCCGGCTGGAAACCGGCCAGCACCAAAGCCGCTTTAGGAATAGAAAAAGGAGAACCAACTTGCATAAAGTCACTCAGTTCTTCATAGGTAGTAACAGTTTCTATTGCTCCCAAGTCTATAGAACGTAAAATAATCTTATATTCTTTACAAGGCTTTACATAAACCTGCAAAGGAGGCTGTCCATTCAGTTCAATAGCAATATTCACTACATTTCCGCCTTCATTCAAACAATAAGGAGGAGTATCTGTCCATCCGCCTGCCAAATCAATACGAACCGGACTCCTTCCCCATACTATCTGATCGGAATAAACCGATAAATGAGGCTGCTGTTTTTTTGCCAATGCAGCTGCCGTCAAACCTTCACGCATCAACCCAAAGGCCCTTCTTTCATACTCCGTATAGGTTTTACCACTGAACTGCTGCACCCTGGCCCGAAACATATTGTCGCTTATCCGGGTCATCAATGGCGCAGAAAGCGGCAATGCATCCGGCAATTCCAAATGATGAATGGCAAATTCATGAGCAGCATCATCCAAATTCAACTGATAAAAAACACTACGTTCATAATTACGAGCCAACACAGGCCAGTTCATAACCCGAAAGGAATCACGCTGGGCAGCCAAACGACGAAGATTGGCATAAGCGGAAATCTCATCGGCCGACAACCGGCGAGAACGTTTCCATATTTCCTTACCTTCCTGAAGTTCGGGTTCGGAAATCATCCAACGCATTACCAGCCCCAGCTCTTCTATTGTAGAGCAAACAGGAAACAAACGGGCAGCCTGCAAATCGTGAGCACCGTCTATCTCTTCAACTGCTACTTTGCGACAAGAAAGCCATTCACGCACCGAAATTCCCTGATAAATAGTCCTTTCCTCTGTCAATGCTCCTTTAAAGGTATCATTAAATCCATAGGGGCGAGCTACGTACTCAGCCTCTCCCAAAGGTACCACATCAATACATACCCCCGACGGCACATTGAGTTTCCAGTCATTAGTCGGAACCCCTGTTATAATTGTCTGTTGACGAATGTTCCACTCCTTGCCCACACAGCTGTTTTCTATCCAGATTTCAGAATTGTCAGCAGTAAGACGATATGCGACATCAGCATTCTGCACAAACATAGCCGGATGAGGTTTCACCTTACGATGCATGATTTCACGCTGGTCGTTCACCAAATTCTGAACAGCCAACGTGGAAGAGATTAATTCCCTGCTTGTTCCATAATGATAAAACTCACCTCCGGGCAACGGCAGGATAGCCACACTCAACCCATTCAATTCTTCATCTGCAATACGCGGATGTTCACCCAAGGTCAGTCCGAACTCGGAATACATATCGTAATATGAGAGTTCACCTCCTTTTTTAGAACGTTTTATCAACAAATCAACAGCCCGATCACTCAGCAACCAAATACCGATATCCATCAGGAACAAGTGAGTTTGCATCAGTTTTCCCAACTCCTCGACCGAAGGTTTCTGAAGCATAAAGTCCAATTTATCGGGATTGCTACGCGAAGAAACAAACACCCCGTGATTCTTTGCCAAATTGGGGTCCACCCAAAGCCCATAGCACACAACATCAACATCAGGAATATCCTGAAGAGGTTGACCCGCACGTATATACACATCTCCGCTGGCTATCAATGTGCGCAGAGAAGCCGGAGCCTTCTCCATTATTTGTTCATATAAAGGAAGCTGAAGTGAGAGCAGATTTTGTTCCAAGCGCTGCCCCCTCGCCCATCTAAAGACAGGAATAGGCGTTAATATTTTACCTGACGGAGCATATCCGGGCAAACGCCGACTCTGTCCGCCGGCATGCAACAATATTCTTTTTTCTTCCCTCAGCCATTCCAAAAAGTCTTTATCGGGCGCAATATGTTGTTTGCATGCCTCAAGCAGCCAAGCCGTTCCTCCTCCCGACCCCAATTTACTACCAATAGGATCGGAAGTACAAAACCATTCATCACGATCAGCCTTTTCTATATCATAAAAAAATTCCACCAAATTAGGAGGAAGCGATAAAAGTTTTTTCATAATGCATCTTTGTATTTATAATACGCAAAGATGCTGATTTTCCCCTAACGAGCCAAGCAGAATAAGAAAAATTTAGTCGTTAAAAGCAAATACACGCTCATCCAAAGGCATCACTTCTTTCGATCCGGGCCGGGTCACAGGAACTCCGAAAGGCATCTGTGCTATTAACTTCCAATGCAAAGGCAAATTCCATGCTGCACGCACTTCATCATCTACCAACGGATTATAATGTTGCAGAGAAGCTCCCATTCCGGCATCCTCTAACATAGTCCAAATGACAAATTGATGCATAGCATCGGCCTGCTCCGCCCAAACAGGGAAATTATCTTTATAAGTGGGAAACTGTTCCTGCAAAGCATGAACAACAGACATATCCTCAAAATATAGAATCGTTCCATATCCACAAGAGAAACTACCATCTATTTTCTGTTCCGTTTTAGCAAAAGCTTCCGCAGAAATCCGCTTACGCAAAGTATTTTTTACGATATTCCACAACTTTTGATGAGCTTCACCTGTTAATAAAACAACACGTGTGGTTTGTGAATTGAATGCTGAAGGGACATATTCGACAGCAAAACGAATCAAATCCAACAATTCTTTTTCAGACAACGTGGATTTATTGTCTATCTGATAAAAAGTACGGCGGCTCTTTATGGCATCCTTGAATTTCTTTGTCATATTTAGCATATTTATTATGAGTTATTTTACCTATATAAACAAGCATACAGCAAAAGAAGTTCACTTTCTTTGCTTTTTTCAATACAATCAACTATTTTTGTTAGCTAATTATTAACATTATAAACAACACATTCAATGAAAGATTTTCTTAAATTTACATTGGCTAGTTTGATAGGCGTCATTTTAGCAGGTATAGTGCTCACCATACTGGGCCTTATCACAGTAGTAGGCATGGTAGCCTCATCAGACTCTGAAACCATAGTAAAAGACAACTCGGTCTTCGTTCTTGACTTGAAAGGCAACTTATCAGAACGTGTACAGGAAAACCCATTTCAACAGATAATGGGAGACGGCAATGGTTCTTATGGACTAAATGACATTTTATCCTCCATCAAAAAAGCCAAAGAAAACGACAAGATTAAAGGCATCTATATCCAACCATCTTATCTGGCCACTTCTTTTGCATCATTGGAAGAAATACGCAACGCACTTCAAGACTTCAAGGAAAGCGGTAAATTTATCGTAGCATACGCAGACCAATATACACAAGGTATGTATTATCTGGCAAGTGTTGCAGATAAGGTAATCATCAATCCTCAAGGAAACATTTCATGGCACGGGCTGGCATCCCAACCTGTCTTCTTTAAAGATTTACTGGATAAACTGGGCATTGATGTACAGGTTTTCAAGGTAGGCACTTATAAATCGGCTGTAGAACCATTTATCGCTACCGAAATGAGCCCCGCCAACCGTGAGCAAGTCACCGTATTCTTAAACTCTATATGGAATCAATTATTAGATGATGTTTCAGTGTCACGCAACATTTCTAAAGACTCACTTAATGCTTATGCAGACCAATGCATGGATCTCTGTCAGGCAGAAGAATATATCAAATGCGGACTGACCGACTCAGTGTTATATAAAGACGAAATGATCGCTTATTTGAAACAACTGACCGGACGGAAAGAAGACCAAAGCTTAAACAGCCTTTTCCTTGAAGATATGATAAATGTAAAAAAGAATGTCCCCAAGGATAAAAGTGGAAACGTTGTTGCCGTATATTATGCATCAGGAGAGATTTTAGATGCTGCTTCCTCCAATTCTACCGAAGAAGTCATTGACGGTCAGAAGATGACACGGGACTTACGCAGGTTGCGCGATGACAACAATGTAAAAGCAGTTGTTCTGCGCGTAAACTCTCCGGGTGGAAGTGCTTATGCTTCCGAACAGATATGGCGCGAAGTAGTACGCCTGAAAGAAAAGAAACCGGTTATCGTCTCTATGGGGGATTATGCAGCATCAGGCGGTTATTACATCTCTTGCGCCGCAGATTCTATCTTTGCAGATCCGACAACTCTAACCGGCTCCATCGGCATCTTCGGAATGATTCCTTCGGGAGAGAAGTTATTCAAAGACAAACTAGGGCTGGATTTCGATGTAGTAAAAACTAATAAAATGGCCGATATGGGAGCCGGTTTCGGTCCACTCGCAACGCGTCCGTTCAACAACGCCGAACAGGAAGCACTTCAAAATTATATCAACAACGGGTATAAGTTATTCGTAAACCGTTGTGCCGAAGGAAGAAATATGTCAGCAGCAGATATTGAAAAAATAGCTGAAGGACGAGTGTGGACGGGCGAAATGGCCGTCGGCTTGGGGTTAGTAGATAAATTGGGAGGCATAGATGACGCATTAGCAGCAGCCGCAAAACGAGCAAACGTAGAGAACTACACTATTATCAGTTATCCTGAAAAAGAAAGTCTCTTCATGAATCTACTGAACAGCCAGCGCAAGCACTATGTCAACAGTCAGATGAAAGAATATATGGGCAGTTTCTACAGCTATTTCGAAATATTACAAAACCTGAAAGAAATCAATCCTGTACAGGCACGTATGCCATTCGAATTGAATATTAAATAACTTTTAATGGAGAATAACTTTATCAAAATACATAAGTGGCTATACCCGGTTTCGTGGCTTTACGGAGCCGGCGTATGGATACGTAACAGACTATTTGATTGGGGAATATACAAAGAAAAGAGCTTTGATATTCCGGTAATCTCGGTAGGCAACATTACCGTAGGAGGTACCGGAAAGACGCCTCATACCGAATATCTGATAAAGTTATTGAAACCCAATTATAAAGTGGCAGTCCTAAGCCGGGGGTATAAACGAAAATCAAAAGGCTTCGTATTGGCCCAACCGAATACTCCCGTAAATATCATAGGTGATGAGCCATTTCAAATGAAACAGAAATTTCCCGATATCTATATGGCAGTAGACCGTGACCGTTGTCACGGTATCGAGGAGCTATGCAACGGATATACCGCCCCCGGAACCGAAGTCGTAATATTGGATGATGCTTTTCAGCATCGCTATGTGAAACCGGGAATGAATATTCTTCTAGTGGACTATCACCGACCTATCTGCGAAGATGCTTTATTACCGGCAGGACGAATGCGCGAACCCGAAAAAGGCAAGAACCGTGCTCATATCGTGATAATAACCAAATGTCCCAAGGATATAACTCCTATGGATGTGCGGGTGTTGCGTAAACAGATGGGATTATATCCTTATCAACAACTTTACTTCACAACCCTGAATTATGGCAAATTATACCCTATCACCCGACAGGGAAAAGAGTATCCAATCGCCAACATTCATAAAGATGCACATATATTGCTCGTTACCGGAATTGCATCCCCGGCTAAGTTAATCCATGACTTAAGCCCTTATAACGAACATATCAATCCATTGACATTTAGTGACCACCATGACTTCACACCCCAAGACATGGAAATCATAAAAAGCCGTTTCAGACAACTGCCGGAAGGCAAACGAATGATTATCACCACAGAAAAGGATGCGGTGAGACTGTCATCCCATCCATTGCTGGACGAAAGCATCAAACCATTTATCTATGTACTCCCGATAGAGGTGAGCTTTTTACATGACCAACAAGAATTATTCAACTTAAATATAACCGAATATGTTAGAAAAAATCCAAGAAACCGCAGCCTTTCTGAAAGAAAAGATGCATACTAATCCCGAGACAGCAATTATTTTGGGCACAGGTCTAGGAAGTTTGGTACACGAAATTACCGATAAATATGAAATAAGTTATAAAGACATTCCTAATTTTCCCGTATCAACAGTAGAAGGTCACAGTGGCAAACTAATCTTTGGCAAATTGGGAGACAAAGACATCATGGCCATGCAGGGACGTTTCCATTTCTATGAAGGATATTCAATGAAAGAAGTTACTTTCCCGGTACGTGTAATGCGCGAATTAGGTATCAAAACACTATTTGTATCCAACGCTGCCGGCGGAACTAATCCTGCTTTTGAAATCGGTGACCTAATGATTATCAGAGATCATATCAACTTCTTCCCCGAACATCCGTTGCACGGAAAGAATATCGAATATGGTCCCCGTTTCCCGGACATGAGCGAAGCCTACTCTAAAGAGCTTATCAACAAAGCATTGGAAATAGCCAAAGAAAAGGGCATCAAAGTGCAGCAAGGAGTATATATCGGTACACAAGGACCGACTTTTGAAACTCCGGCAGAATATAAAATGTTCCATATCCTGGGAGCTGATGCTGTAGGCATGTCTACTGTCCCCGAAGTTATTGTTGCAAACCATTGCGGCATTAAAGTGTTTGGAGTTTCAGTTATCACCGACCTCGGCGTGGAAGGCAAAATAGTGGAGGTTTCCCACGAAGAAGTCCAGAAGGCGGCAGATGAAGCACAGCCACGGATGACAACCATTATGCGCGAACTCATTAACAGAGCTTAAAAAAAGAATATGCAAGAAACAAATAGAACAGAAATTGCAACCTTGGGGGAGTTCGGCCTCATCAAACATCTGACTCAGAATATTGAACTAAAGAATCCCGAAACCAAATACGGTGTGGGAGACGATGCAGCCGTCCTCGAATTTAAGGACAAAGAAGTATTGGTTACTACCGATCTTCTGATGGAAGGAGTACACTTTGACCTGATTTATACACCATTAAAGCATCTTGGATATAAATCAGCCATTGTAAACTTCTCAGACATTTATGCCATGAATGGAACTCCCAAGCAGATAACAGTATCGCTAGCTGTATCCAAACGCTTCTGCATAGAAGATTTAGAGCAGTTCTATGATGGTTTGAAGCTGGCCTGCCAACTACACAATGTAGATATTGTGGGAGGAGATACCACATCATCAGTCACAGGATTGGCAATCAGTATCACCTGCATTGGCGAGGCTGACAAAGACAAAGTGGTTTACCGCAATGGAGCGCATGACACAGATTTGATTTGCGTCAGTGGTGATTTAGGGGCCGCCTATATGGGTCTGCAACTGCTGGAACGCGAAAAAGCGGTGTTCCAAGACCAAAAAGAAGCCAATCCCGATTTCTCCGGCAAGGAGTACATATTAGAGCGCCAACTTAAACCGGAGGCGCGTAAAGATATCATTGAAGAACTTGCCCAAGCAGGAGTAAAACCAACTGCCATGATGGATATTTCGGACGGACTTTCTTCCGAGCTGTTGCATATTTGCTCACAAAGCGATACCGGCTGCCGCGTTTATGAGGAGCGTATTCCCATTGACTATCAGACGGCTGTAATGGCAGAAGAACTCAATATGAATGTCACTACCTGTGCATTAAATGGTGGCGAAGATTATGAACTCCTCTTCACTGTTCCCTTGACTGATCACGAAAAGGTTTCGACCATGAAAGGCGTAAAAGTCATTGGGCACATCACCAAACCGGAGTTAGGTTGCGCCCTCGTCACTCGCGACGGACAAGAATTTGAGTTAAAAGCACAAGGTTGGAATCCATTAAAAGAAAAATAATTCCTACTACAAAATGCTGATAATAAGCATTTTATTTATTATCAGCATTTTTTTCTTTATATAATATTTGCAAGATTAGAAAACTTTATCTATCTTTGCAACCGCAAACAAGAAACAATGGTGCCATAGCTCAGTTGGTAGAGCAAAGGACTGAAAATCCTTGTGTCCCCGGTTCGATTCCTGGTGGCACCACTTTCAAAAGAAGAAAAACGATGTAAATCCCTGAATTTCAAAGAAGTTCAGGGATTTTTCATTTCTAAGAATAGGCAAAATAAGTGGGATTGAAGCAGACTATACGTCCTTATTCATGGGACGGTTTTAGAAAGCTTCAAATGTTCCACAATAGAATAGCTACTTCATTCTTTTACAGCCTTTTGCGCTATTTTGCATAACAGGGTTCCCGGTTCGATTTCCTAACTTTGTATCATTAAAAATTGAACAGTATGGAAAGGAAAAGATTCAGTGTTTTGTTCTTCATTAAGAGAAGCAAACTGTTAAAAAACGGAGAAGCACCCGTTCGTGTGCGTGTCACTTATGACCGCTTATACGTGGAACTTCAACTAAAACGGAGTATCAAAGTCCCACTTTGGTCACAAGATAAAGAGAAGTCAATAGGCAAAGACCGCAATTCCGTAGAACTAAACCACTATATTGACGCTTTGCGTGTAAAGTTCTACCAAATTTACCAAGATTTGGAACTGGAGGGAAAGATTATATCTGCCCGTGCCATAGTAAACCGTTATCAGGGGAAAGACGAGACATCCAAGACATTATATAATGTATTCAAAGAGCATAACGACAACTGCCGGAAGCTAATCGGAACGAACTATGCCGACATCACCGTAAGACGCTACGATAATTGCCTTAAATATCTCATGGAACTGGTTAAACGAGATTACAAGGTAGACGATATTCTACTGCGTGAGGTAAACGGGGAACTGGTGCGTAAATTCGATTTATACCTAAAGACGGAGAAACATTGCGCACAGAACACCGTTATCCGGTATATGAAATGCTTTAAGAAAGTGATAAACCTTGCCATTGCCAACGAGTGGCTGACAAAGAACCCGTTTGCCGGAATCAAGTTTCACGAGGTGGAGGTAAACAAACAGTTCCTAAGCCAAGCCGAGATAAACAGGATTTGGCAGAAAGAGTTTAAGATAGAACGATTGGAACTGGTGAGAGATGTCTTTATTTTCTGTGTGTACACCGGACTGGCGTTCATAGATGTGTATAATTTGCGTTCTGAACATATTTCAGAGGATAGCAACGGCAATCTATGGATAGTGAAAGCCCGTGAAAAAACAAATAACCTTTGTAACATTCCGCTTTTGAATATCCCTAAACAGATACTTGAAAAGTATAGGGATAACCCGTATTGCCTTGACAAAGGGATTTTACTTCCTGTACCTTGCAATCAGAAAATGAACAGTTACTTAAAAGAGATTGCCGACCTTTGCGGAATTAAAAAGAATCTGACCACACACACAGCCCGGCATAGCTTCGCAAGTGTTATCGCATTGGCTAACAATGTATCATTGCCGAATGTGGCAAAAATGTTAGGTCATTCTTCTACAAGAATGACACAACACTATGCAAAAGTATTAGACCAAACAATATTAAGAGATATGCAAGCCGTTGAAAAGCAGCTTTCAGTATAATCACAAGCAAAGCCGGCAATTCTGTTTTATATAAAACGAGATTGCCGGCTTTTAATTGACCTATAAATATAGAAAACGTGAAAACAAGACAACAAGATTTCAAGATGTCAATATATCAAGCTATCATTATTTCAAACCTGTACTTCGGTAATGCCTATCCAGCAGTTCCAATATGTCACTTTCCCGATAGATAATTTTCCCCGGAAGTTGCACATATCCCAGCAGTCCCGTGTCCCTGTAATCCTGCAAAGTGCGCTTGCTGATGCACAGCTTTTTGCAGACCTCCTCACCCGTCAGGTAGTGTTCGCCGTTCAGCACCGGGCGATAGTTCGTTACCATGTTTTCCACATTTTCCAGCACCCTGTCAAGGGATGAAAACAATACCAGCGTGGCATCGGAATCTTTCGTAATCAAATCCATACGTTTTATTTTTTAGAATTGTTCTTCACTTGGTTCTGTATAAAGGCATCCACATCCGAAGCCTTATAGTAAATCTTACCGTTAATCTGTGAATAAGGCAGTTTCCCTGTGTCACGGTAGGTTTGCATCGTCCGGGCTGATACGTTCAGCAAACGGCAGGTTTCGCAATTATCCAGCCAATTAACCCGTTTCTTTCGGGAACAGAGCGCATCCATACGCCGGATAAAGGTTTCAAACTTCTGCTGCCAAAGCTCGAATGTTTTCTTTTCTATGGTTACTATTTCCATATTCTGATTTATTTTTGTTATTACTCCGTTTTTCTTGTCCGATGCAAATATAGAGCTCTGAATAATAGGTTGTTACGACCTGTCCTCAGATGTCCTTATTAGTCCTCATATGTCCCAGCCTAATGAAACGAGTACGAGATAAATAAAAGAATAATGAAAATTCCTGTTTTTCGGTTTCCCTTATATAAGTAAGGTAAAGAACATGAACCGTTTTTTGTTTCCCGGTATTAATTTGATGCAGACCTAAGCAAACGGATTCCAAACGCTTGACGCTTTGTTTTTTACCGTTTTTTCTTATTTTATTTGTGGTGCTAATTCAAAAAACAAAGCACTATGAACAATCCATTCGAAGAGATTTTCAAGCGGCTGGAAAACATTGAAAAGATGATTTCCCCCGTAGCCGGCGCACAACCCAAAGAACAGGACGACAAAGAGCCTGTGTTAGTCAAAATATCCGTTGCCAGCAGCATAACCGGATATTCCGTTAATTACCTCTACCATTTAGCCGCCAGCGGAGCGATACCATGTGTCAAGCGTGGACGTTCCTTGCGTTTCGATATGGACGAGTTGAAAAGGTGGATGCAGCAGCAATATGTCCCGGCTTCTAACAGGCTTTCCAATGAAAAAGAAAAGAGATAACGAAACGGAGCGCATCGAGGGCAAACTATCCAAGAACGAACGCATCGAAAGGCAGCTTAACGTCCTGTATGACTTCCGGTTTAATATCGTGAAAAGCCGTACGGAATACCGGGCGGCAAATACTTGCGATTTGTACCAGCCAGTTACGAAGTTCGCTCTAAATTCTTTCAGGCGCAGGCTGGATGTCACCGCAGGCATTACCACCTCTGCCGACAACATCCGCATGATACTGGAGAGCGATTTTGCCGGAAAAGTGCATCCTATACGGGAATATTTTACTGCCCTGCCCTTACTGAATCCTGCCAAATATGGGTATATCAACAAGCTGTTAAACACGGTACAGGTAGCCAATCCCAATAAATGGGCAGAGTATTTTACTAAATGGCTGGTAGGAGTGGCAGCCAATGCGATGAACGACACAGGTTGTCAGAACCATACCTGTTTAGTCCTGACCGGTGACAAACAAGGACAGTTCAAAACATGGTGGCTGGATAACCTTTGCCCGCCCCTGTTAAAGAATTACCTCTTTACCGGAAAGATAGACCCGCAAGGCAAGGACATCTATACACTGATAGCCGAATACCTGTTTATCAATATCGACGACCAGCTAAAGGAACTCAACAAGCAGAATGAGAACGCACTGAAGAACCTGATTACCACCCCGGCAGTCAAATACCGCAGACCGTATGATATTTATATAGAGGAATATCCGCATTTAGCCAGTTTCATGGCATCGGTGAACGGTAACGAGTTTTTGACTGACCCGACAGGCAGCAGGCGTTTCCTGCCGTTTGAAGTCCTGCACATCGACAAGCCGACAGCGGAAAACATCTGCATGGATAACGTTTATTCGGAAGTCATGTACTTGTACCGGGAGCGTGTGCGGTATTGGTTCAATGATACGGAGATTGAAGAACTGCACCTGACAAATGCAGGGTTTGAGGTACAGACGGTTGAGTTTGAGATGCTGATGCAGTATTTTGAGAAGCCAAGCGAGGAAGAAGAAAACCTGTTCTTTATGACAACGGCGCAAATCCTCACCCGTTTACGGGATGTTTGCCCCATGCAGTTATCAGAAAAACGGTTAGGGGAAGCATTACGCAAAGCCGGATTCAAACGGGTACAAAAACGCATTAATAACAGCAATTATTCGGTATATGGGTACAGGATAAAGCACGTTTTAGCACCCTACACCGATAACGACTATGGTTAACACTGCCATGCAGTAACTCCCAAAAAACATATTACTGCATCCTACTTGTTGATTATCAATAATTTACATAATGCGCAGTAAGCAGTAAGATAAAATCCTGAACTTTCGGAAATTTTTCAAAAAAAGAAAATAAGAAAACAACATAGGTTATATTTCTACCTTTTTATAGAGAAATAACTTACTTATCTTACTGCATAGAATATAATCCATTGAAAGAAAAGGGAATAGACATAGTAAGCTGTTAGATTTTCATCTTACTATCTTCTTACTTCATTACTGCAATTTACAAACATTCAAAAATAAAGATTATGACTTATAAGGAAGCTAACGACATAAGTATCAAGGACTATTTGGAATCACTCGGCATTCTGCCAGTAGTGGACAAGTTTTATTACGGTATGTACCACAGCCCGTTCCGTCAGGACGACACGCCCAGTTTCAAGGTTGATTACGGCGTGAACCTGTGGTGTGACTTCGGGACGGGCGAGGGCGGCTCGCTCATCGACCTTGTGATGAAGCAATACGGTTGCAACGCTTACGGGGCTATCTGCCGACTGGAACAGGGAAACGGCAATTCTTTTTCTTTTCAAGGGAAAGAGCTTTCAGAAAGAAATCCAAAGGATGAAAGGAAGCGAACCGCCAGCCCTGTGGAAATCCGCAAAATACAGCCGTTGCAGAACCCGGCACTCATGGATTATTTGAGAAACCGGAACATTCCCCCTGAAATGGCAGCGCACCATGTGCAGGAAATGTATTACCGTATCGGCGACAAATCTTATTTTGCGCTCGCTTTCAAGAACGATGCCGGAGGGTACGAGCTTCGCAATCCCCGTTTCAAAGGCAGCACGTCCCCCAAAGACATTACCCACATACGGCAGCCGGGAAAATCGAACGATACCTGCTTCGTATTCGAGGGAGTTATGGACTATCTTTCTTTTATAGCTATCCGGCAGAAAACAAACCCTGTCTATCCCTGTCTTGACTGGCAGGACTATGTTATCCTGAACTCGACCGCCAACGTGGATAAAGCCCTTTACCCGTTAGCCGACTACGAGAAAATACACTGCCTTTTGGATAATGACGAAGCAGGGAGAAAAGCGGTCGAAGCCATACAAAAGGAATACAGTTGGCATGTGCGTGATTCATCCTACCTGTATAGTGAATGCAAAGACTTGAACGATTACTTGTGCGGGAAGAAGTTCAGACAGCAAGCGGATAATATGCAACAGGCAGCCAAACAATCACAACCGGAGAAGCAAAGGCAGTCTGTCAAGCATCAACAACCGGAAGAGAAAAACAGACAATCTCCCGGTGAAAAAAGAAAAAAAGGCAGACGGTTGTAACCCGTAGGACAGGCACAATGTACCAACGGCAAGCGCTGTGATTTTAGGAGAGCAAGGTTATGTTTCGGTAGACCGAAACCCTTGCTTTGCTCGTCAGCAAAGAAAATTTCTCCCGTTGGTCGCAATTTTTAAGATACTCAACTAATAAGCAAAAACGTATGACAGAGATAAGGAACAAGGCAGGAGGTCGCCCGGCAAAAAGCCGGATAGACAAACAGAAACGGGTAGTCAGTACGAAGTTGACGGAACTTCAATATTACGCTATCAAGAAGCGAGCCGGAGAATCCGGTTTGCCTGTCAGTGAATACGTCCGGCAAGCGGTCGTTTCGGCAGAGATAACACCCCGACTGAACAGACAGGATGCAGACACTATCCGCAAGCTGGCAGGGGAAGCCAACAATATAAACCAACTGGCACACCGAGCCAACGCAGGAGGGTTTGCACTGGTGGCAGTGGAACTCGTGAAGTTAAAGAATAGGATAATCGAAATTATAAACCAGCTATCGGATGATTGGAAAAATAAAAAAGGGAAGCGGATTTAAAGGCTGTGTTAACTATGTATTGGGAAAGGAACAGGCGACTTTACTTCATGCAGAGGGAGTGCTAACGGAAAGCAAGCAGGATATTATCCGCAGCTTCTGCACGCAAACCGAAATGAATCCCAACTTAAAGAAGCCGGTCGGACATATTGCGCTAAGCTATTCGGCAGTGGATGCACCGAAGCTAACGGATGAGAAAATGATACAGTTAGCGCAGGAATACATGAAAGAAATGAAAATTACCGATACGCAGTATATCATCGTGCAACATCAAGACCGGGAACATCCCCACGTGCATATCGTTTTCAACCGGATAGACAATAATGGTAAGACCATATCCGATAAAAACGATATGTACCGAAACGAGCAGGTTTGTAAGAAGCTGAAAGCAAAACACGGGCTTTACTTTGCTGATGGAAAAGAGCAGGTGAAACAACACCGTTTGAAAGAGCCGGATAAATCAAAATACGAAATTTACACGGCAGTAAAGAACGAAATCGGGAAATCAAGGAACTGGCAGCAATTACAAAATCAATTGGCAGAAAAAGGTATCAGCATTCATTTCAAGCGCAAAGGACAGACGGATGAGATACAGGGTATTTCTTTTTCCAAAGGTGAATATACATTCAAAGGTTCGGAGATTGACCGCAGTTTCAGTTTCTCCAAACTGGATAAATATTTCGGGGATGCAGTGCTGACAACAGCCGGGAGTAACAAGCAGACAATTTTCACACCTGTTCAGGAACCAGCTACAAATAAAAGTAATGATTCACTGATTACAGGTTTGGGCGGTTTGTTCTCCGTTTCATCCTCTCCGGCTGATGAAGCACCCGACAATCCCGATTTGAGAAAGAAGAAGAAAAAGAAACGACAATTTAAGTTATAGACGTATGGAAGATAATTTGATTTTGGAGGGACTTCTCTCTATGGTTACAGAACTGAAAGAGAAGCAGGAACAGCAAGTAGCACCAGCCAGCCGAGAGGAAATGATAAACCGACTGGATGTAATCGAACAGCGTATTTTAGAGATACAGAACAAACCTGCTATTTCTGAAAATACGGTGCAGGAGATTTTGAGCCAAATCGCCAGTATCAAGAAAGGGCAGTCAGACAATCAGAAACAAGACCTTGATGATATAAAGGGAATGATTGTAACTTCGCACAGGTATTTCAAAGAGAAACTAAAGCCATTGTTTCCGACTGATACCCGGCAACAGGAAAAGGTAGAACCCGTTTCGCTATACGATAAAGCCTTAAGTTGGATAACTCCCTACCTGCAACCAAAATTCTTTCTTTTTTCAGCGGGAATAGTTATCGGTATTGCTTCGTTAATCCTGAATGTTCGTTTTATGGAACGTATGCAGCAGTTACAAGACAATGATATAAAGTATCGTTATCTCCTGATGAAAGGGAAAGCGGACGGGAATATCCTTAATCTATTGGAACTAAAGTTTATCCGTGAACGGGACAACGCTTTCATTCAGGACTTGACAGATACGGTTATTGATTTCGAATATCGCAGTAGGAAGCAAGCGGAAGCACTGGAAAGGGCAAGGTTACTGAACGAACAAGCCGAACAGTTAAAGGAAGAAGCGGGCAAATTTGGCAAGCCATAAAACAGGAAGCCGGAGCAGATAGGTAATTACCCCGATGCTCCGGCTTATCTGTTTACTTCTTGTCCGAACCGTGTTCTTTCTCAAACTTTCGGAGTGTTACCGAACTGAACCTTTCCTTTATGAACTCCCGGACATCCGAAGCCCGATAATACACTTTCCCGCTGATTGTAAAGTAAGGCAATACACCCAAAGCACGGTAACGTTGCAAAGTTTTGATGCTAACCTTGAATAATAGGCACAAGTCCTGATTATCCAATAGGTTATCATCTTCGGGCAGCACCTTGTCGGCATTACGCAATGCCCGTACATCTTTGCAAAGTCCGTCCAACTTGTCGAATAACTTTTGCATCCATTCTTTGAAATCGTAGTTTTCTATATACATAGTTGCTTCATTTTTCTGATTATACATTATGGTTTGTCAATCGATTGATGAAGCAAAGTTCAGAAAACCAGCGTAAAGAAATTATAGGGGAGCTAATGGAATCCCCTATAAAAAGAAACTAAGTTATTGATTATCTATATCCTTTTTTATCATGTTCCTTGCGTATAAGCTCTGCCAGTCCATTAAGAAACTCCGTGATTTTACCCGGTTTGCGCTTTATTACATCCTCATGCTTTTGGTGATAGTCGCCTATCTTGATATTAAAGAGCCATTCAAAGGCTTTTCCCAAATCTACTAAATAGGCAGGTTTGCCGTTTTGATAGACGATGTTTTTAGAAATGAACAAACCGCTGACAATTTCCATGATGTTGATAAGGGTCGTTCTGTCAGCCAAATAGAGAGGGGAAAGAGGTGGTTTGTTAAGTTGACGTTTAAACTGTTCAGGGTATTTGATACGCCATTCTACAATGCGTATTTCGTTATCTATTAGTCCTATCGCTTCATCAATTAGATGCAAATAAGGCATTTTTTTCTTGCTCAAACTGTACACGGTACGATTTGAGACGATGCAATCCGAAAGAAAAATAGCGTAATAAAACGCTATTATCCTGTTCGTTGGTACTGTAATCTGCTAAATGTATAGCAAATTCATTAATAGCTTCTATTAGTTTCTCTACAGAAACTTTACAACGTGAGCCTTCCGATAAAAGTCGGAATAAACTTTGATTAATTAATACATTCATTCGTGTGCAATAAAAATTATATCAATATTTTCAATTACTAATTTAAACTTGAAAATCAGGAGATTATAACACTTCTATATTAGAAAAGAACAGTAAGAATAGCTGTACAGTTAGACACAGATATTTTAGTTTTCTTAAGGAAATTTTCAACACTCATCCATAATATTTTCCTGTGCAACTCTTTATTTCTATTTCAATAATAGAAGTTTTTATTACCGATTTCGGAGAAAGCTCTTTTCCAGAAAGAGAAGGAGTATATTTATCTATTATTTTATTCAAAATAGTTATTTTTAAGCTATCATTATAAACAAATCTAGCATATCCCATAATAACTACACTTTGATATGCAGTATTGACTGCACATGGCTTTTCGTTCATTATTAAATTATGCATACAATCTATCTCAAAGCAAATGTTTCCATTTCTTTGGATATTATCTACTTTTTGTCCTTTTGATAGCCCATGAATATAAATCTTATTATCATAAAGAACATAATGTACAGGTACAATATAGGGATTCCCATTAGAACTAATGGTTCCAATCCGACCAACCTTCTCAACATGGAGTATTTTTTCTATTTGCTGGCTCGTAAGTTGATAATTTTTCATTCTTGTTTGCATAATACAATAATTTTATTTGATTATTGTGCAAAAGTATAGATTTATTGGACTACATTTGCAGTCCAGTTTTACAATAAAAAGATAGTCCAGATGTTGAAGCCTTGGTTAATACAGTTAACAGTAGATAAAAATGCCCCTAAAGCTATATATCTTCAAATTGTAGATGAAATAATCTCTTATATCAAAAGCGGAGTCCTAAAATCAGGGGAAATGTTACCAGGAACTCGTCAATTAGCAACAATACTGAATATTAACAGGAATACTGTTGTACAAGCTTTTGATATTTTATTGTCTGAAGGTTGGCTTACTGCTGTAGAAAGACATGGAACTTCTGTATCTGCAAAACTTCCTATATCCAAAATTGAAAAAAAGTGTAGTGAACCTTTTCCAAAAAAGGAAGAGATTTTCAGAAACGACTTAATCTTTTTTGACGATGGTTTACCTGATACATCTTGTGCACCAGTAAATGAGCTGTCAAGGTCGTACCGGAGGATATTTAGTCAAAAAGCAAAATGGCAAATAATGAACCTATCTAATGAACTTGGAGATTTCCGTTTTAGGGAAGCCATTTCAAAGATGTTGAATTATAATAGAAGAATGAACACTTCTGCCTATCAACTGTGTATAACACGAGGAAGTCAGATGGCTTTATTCCTAACCGCCCACTGTCTACTTAAAAAGGGGGATATGGTTTTAGTAGAAAATCCCGGATTTAAGCCAGCATGGGAAGTTTTTGAACATGCTGGTGCAATAATTAAACCTGTAAGCGTAGATGCAGAAGGTATAAATATAGAGGAAATAGAATGTATTGTAAAACAAAATATTGTAAAAGCAATATATGTAACCCCTCACCATCAATATCCAACGACTGTAACTCTTAGTTTAAGTAGAAGATTAAAGTTGATAGAATTATCAAATGAATATGATTTTACAATAATTGAAGATGATTATGATAATGAATTTCATTTCGGTCAACGCTCTGTTATGCCTATTTCTGCTCATAATGAAATTTCAAATTATGTATATATTGGTACTTTTAGTAAATTGTTAGCTCCAGCAATACGGGTTGGCTATATATATAGTTCAATCAATATTATAGAACAGGTAGGTAAATTACGAAAAATAATCGACATGCAAGGAGATAACATTATGGAACAAGCTATATTGGAATTAATAAATTCAGGGGATATCCGAAAACACCATAAAAGAATGGTTAGCTATTACCTTGAAAAAAGAAATTACTTTGAGTATTTAATAAATAAATATCTTACAGACAGAGTAACATACAAAAAACCGGAGGGAGGTTTAGCTTTTTGGCTTACTCCTATTAATGATGTTAATTTATACAAGGTTAAAGAGTTAGCAAATAAAAAATTAGTTAGTTTTTATACTCCTGATAGATTTAGTTTTGCAAACTCAATATTAGGTCTTCGGATAGGATATGTTTCATTATCAAAAGAAAACTTAGAAAAAGGAATCAAGGTTTTAGGAAAGTATTTATAAATTTGGAGGTACTAAACAAATAATTATATATTTTGTTTTGAAAATAACATCTTAAAGCTATCTAATAGAGCACTAATTATCAGCCTATTAACAATTTTAGTTTTATTCTTTGACGAATATTCTGAAAAATAATCGCTGAAAAATAATGGTATTTTCAAATAAATAACTACCTTTGCTGCCAGAAATCGAACCTCACATACCAAATTGTGTTGAACGGTGCAAAGTTGTGAAAACCTTATTCAAGGGATTAACATCGTAATAAAGACATAACTTATTGAGAAATAGTGCCATACAAACCCGTTTTCGGTCACTGGTGGCACCACTTTGAAGAAAAGCAAAAGACAGTAAAAT
>UMAJ01036905.1_pt1 | contig 21337 bp, 19 predicted proteins | sample 1963671 | NCBI WGS metagenome assembly UMAJ01 (sample SAMEA4835912, study PRJEB28245) | human gut metagenome | biome: gut microbiome; material: fecal sample | place: Denmark | collected 2008 | reverse complement strand
CGGCAGCCGACAATGTGGTGGTGAAAGAGGGTGGCGTGATTCCCGACTTGGGCGCCGACGCGCTGCCCCACTGGGAGTTGGCCAAGAAATACGGCATCATCGACTTTGAACTGGGCGTAAAGGTAACGGGCGCGGGCTTTCCGTTCTACATCGGCAAGGGTGCGCGTCTGCAGCGTGCGCTGATTCAGTATTTCCTGAACTCGGCCTCCGAGGCGGGTTACACGGAGGTGGAACCGCCCTTCGTGGTGAATGAGGCGTCAGGCTACGGCACAGGTCAGCTGCCCGACAAGGAGGGGCAGATGTATCATGTAAACCTCGACAATCTCTATCTGATACCCACGGCAGAGGTGCCGGTGACGAACATCTACCGCGATGTCATCCTTGCGGAAGACTCTCTGCCGCGTAAAAACTGCGCTTACTCGCCCTGCTGGCGCCGCGAGGCCGGCTCCTACGGCAAGGATGTGCGCGGCCTGAACCGTCTGCATCAGTTTGACAAGGTGGAGATTGTGCGCATTGAGAAGCCGGAGAACTCGTACGCGGCTCTGGAGGAGATGAAGAACCATGTGCAGAAGTTGCTCGAGGGGCTGGGTCTGCCGTGGCATATCCTGCGTCTGTGTGGCGGCGACATGAGCTTCACGTCGGCCATCACCTACGACTTCGAGGTGTTCTCGGCGGCACAGAAGCGCTGGCTGGAGGTCAGCTCGGTGTCGAACTTCGAGACGTATCAGGCCAACAGGCTGAAATGTCGTTACCGCGGCGCCGACAAGAAGACGCATCTCTGCCACACGCTCAACGGCTCTGCCCTGGCGCTGCCGCGCATCGTGGCCGCTCTGTTGGAAAACAACCAGACGCCGGAAGGCATTCGCATTCCTGAGTGTCTGCAGCCTTACACGGGCTTCGACATGATAAAATAACCAATCACACGGGGGCGGCAAGCGGGCAAAACTGTCTCGCAGCCGCCTCCGCAATCCATATTATACCAAAACATCACGGCGATGGCGCAGAGTTACGTAAGCAAGGAAGAGAAGAAGATACCTATATCCGACCCGAGCGGCAAATGGTCGGACATGACACTGCTTCCTGAATGGGAAGAGGAGTTCTACAATGTCTATACGGCCCGCAAGCATGGCAAATGGGTCATGCTCAAGGCTCTGAAGGAGCGTTACCGCAACGACGCCAAATGCCGCGAGATGCTCGACCGGGAGTTCGACACGCGCTATAACCTGGCTCACCCCAACATCGTCATGGTCAACGACCTGGAGGAGGTGCCGGGAATTGGCCGCGCCATAATCACCGACGACGTTTACGGCTACTCGCTGCGCCGCATGATCGACGAGAAACGGCTCACGCCGCGTATCCTCAACCGGCTGCAGACGCAGCTCATTGACGCCATGGAGTATATCCAGGAAAACCATCTGGTGCATTACCCCATTACGGCCGAAAATATAATCTTTACGGAATACAACGAGAATCTGAAGCTGATAAATGTGGGCTACGACCAGGCGTCGCACCTCACGCATCAGGACACGGAAGAGGATCTGCGCAGCTACGGTCTGGTGCTCGGGGAGGTGCTCGACCATCTGCCGGCCAAGATGCCGCGTCTGCGCCGCATAGCCAACAAGGCTGCCGAAGGGGGCTACAACACTGTTACTGACCTGCAGTTGGCTGTGGAGAAGCGGTCGTCGGCGCAGCTGTATCTCTTCCTGATTGCAACCATTGCGGTGGCCGTGGTGCTGATGATTGCTTTTGCTTATTTTTTTAAATAGATGATGCTGACGTTATGATTGAGGTAAAAGCTATCGGCACCGGGCGCCGCGCTCTCCTGGAGTTTGTGAAGTTTCCCATATGGCTCTACAAGGGAAATGAGTATTATGTGCCGCCGCTGGTGCTCGACGAGGTGGAGACGCTGAACCCGGCCAAGAACCCGGCGTTCGAGTTCTGCGAGGCGGAGTATTTCATGGCCTTCAAGGACGGTAAACCGGCAGGGCGCATCGCGGCAATCATCAACCGGCAGGTCAACGAGCGCACGGGGGTGAAGGCGGCTCGGTTCGGCTTCTTCGACTTCATCGACGATGCTGAGGTCTGCGCGGCGCTTTTGGAGGCTGCCGAGCAATGGGCCCGCAAAAAGGGTATGGTGGAGATTTTAGGCCCGTTGGGCTTCACCGACCTCGACCGCGAGGGGCTGCTGACGTTCGGCTTCGACGAGCTGAGCACTATGGCCACAAACTACAATTATCCGTATTACGAGGGGCATGTGCTCAAGGCAGGCTATGAGCCTGATACGGAGTGGCTGGAGTTTGTGATGGATGTGCCGGACGCCATCCCGGAGAAGATGATGCGGGTGGCCGACATCGTGAAACGGCGCTTCGGACTGAAAATAAAGAAATATAAGGATAAACAGGCCATAAAACGCGACTATGGCCGGGCGCTGTTTGAGCTAATCAATGAGACGTACGACAAGCTCTATGGCTATTCGCCGCTCACAGACCGCCAGATTGAGGCTTATATAAAGGAGTATCTGGGTCTGCTGGACCTGGACCTGGTGAGTCTGATTGTTGACAAGGATGAACAGCTTGTGGGTGTGGGCATCTCCATGCCGTCGCTGAGCCGCGGTCTGCAGCGCAGCAGGGGCAAGCTGCTGCCGTTCGGGTGGATTCCGCTGCTGAAGGGCTTGCGCGGCCACAACGACCGGGTAGACCTGATGCTGGTGGGCATAAAGCCGGAATATCAGGGCAAAGGGGTGAACGCGCTGCTGTTTCAGGACCTGATTCCGGAATATCAGAAGCGGGGCTTCAAATGGGCGGAATCAAACCCGGAGCTGGCCGAGAACGCCTCCGTGCAAGAGCAATGGAAATATTTTACCTCGCGGCAGCACCGACGCCGCAAAGCCTACCGGAAGCAGCTTGGGTAAGTAAGCGCCGAGCGGCCTGATCGGGCAGGCGCTCAACAGCAAAGGTAAACAATATAGACAATGTAGCCGAGGGTTAGCAATGCGCCTTCGGCTCTGTTGATTACACGCTTCCCGAAGAAACAGCCGAAGAGCCAGAAGAGCAGCGATGCTCCGGTGAGTGTGAGCAGGTCCACGGCGCCGATGTCGCCGAAGGGGAGAGGCCGCACAAGCGCCGAGGTCCCCAGCACCAGGAATGCGTTGAAGAGGCAGCTGCCGATGACGTTGCCCACGGCGATGCCGGTCTTGCCTTTGCGTGCCGCCACCACGGAGGCGGCGAGTTCGGGCAGCGAGGTGCCTGCGGCCACTATGGTGAGGCCGATGATGTCTTCGCTGACGCCGAAGGCTGAGGCGAGTCCCGATGCTCCGCGCACAAAGATGTTTCCGCCGGAGATGAGCATTGCCAGGCCGCCGACGACCCACAGCAGGGCTTTCCACAGCTTCATGGCAGGGATGGCCTGTGCGGCTTTCTCTTCCTGCGGGGGCCCGGCGGCACTGACGCTGCTGCGGCAGGCCCGCGAAAAGGTGTAATGCAGAAAGATGGCAAAGAAGAGTATGAGCAACAGGGCGTCCGTGCGGTTCACCTCAGGGGCTCCGGCCACGCCGAGCCATGCGCTGCCGCCTATTGCCAGCAGAGCCGCGCTGCTGAGCAGCACAAGGGGTATGTCGTTGGCCAACAGCGACTTCTCCACGCGAACGGGATGGCACAGGGCCACTACGCCGATGATGCATAGGAGGTTGAAGATGTTGGAGCCTACCACATTGCCGACAGCGAGGCCGGCGCTTCCCCCGATGGCCGAGAGGACGCTGATGGCCAGCTCGGGCGCCGAGGTGCCGAAGGCCACTACGGTGAGTCCTACAACCAGGTCTGACACACCCCAACGTCTTGCAAGCGCCGACGCGCCGTCGGTGAGGGCGTTGGCGCCGACAAGAATAAGCGCCAGCCCCGAGACAAGAAACAGCAGATTGAGTAACATGGCTATATTTTCTTTGCTGCAAAGGTAATGCCAATTGCCGAAAGAGGCAAGAAATGGAGGGGAAGGAAGGGAAAATTAAGGAATCTAAGGAGTTTAAGGAGATTGGGGAGGAGAGGGAGGAGAGGGAGGAGAGGGAAACCGGGAGACGCACGGACGGCGCCCCCCGGTCAAATCAGGATCGCCCGGTCCGGGAGTTATTTAATTATAATCTTTTTTGACTTGCCGCCTTTTTTCTCTATGTACATGCCGCATGCGGTGGGGCGGACTTACCGGGGATACCCCCAGCTGTGCATCACGCCGTTGGCGTCTGAATAATGAGGCTGCATGAGTGTGCGCACGCCCACGGTTTTGAGTTCATTGCCGTCGAGGCGGTAGAAGAGCGATGAAATGCAGGCGTTGTTTCCGTAGCAGTTTCCGCTGAGCGAGCCCCAGATGTCGAACGGGCCGCTGTAGTCGGCGGGCACATAAAGCTCGTAGGAGTCGGCCCGGCATTCGGAGTTGAAGGCGCTGGTGGACAGAGACGCCATCCATTGGCCGCCGATATACACCAGGAACCGGGCCATTGCCTTGTTGTTGACTTTTCCCAGCTTGTTGAGATGGGCCAGGAAAGCCTTGTAGAACGGCGTCTGCGCAAAGGTGCCCTCAGCAATCTCGCGAACCGCTTCACCGGAAGCAAGACCAAGAGACTTGAAACCGAACTCGCCCAGAGTCGAGAGGAAATCAAAGCTTTGAAAGAGCGGGCAGAACAAACCTCTAAAACCCACTGCAATGAAATGTGGAATCTTCGTCAGCAACTCGACAGACAGAAAGAGCAGCATGACAGCATCGTCAGAGGGCATAAGGAGACCGAAAACTTAATCCAACGATTCTTCCCGGGTGTCATTGCTGCCCTGCCAGCTATTAGAGACTGCATCCGGGTAAAGATGTCAGACCCACTCATCACAGCGTTACTTGACGGGAAACCGAGATCATTCAAAACAGGATCTACGCTCTATGACCCCAATGAGGAGAATGATGTGGATGTCGGAAATGTTGAAGTGCAAATCAAGCGAGACCCGACCGATGGCAACAACTACCGTCTTCATCTCGGTGGCAAGAGAGTGTTCCAATGGTTCAAGGAAAAGTGGCAGTCATTGAAACAGACGGTCAAGAGAGGCTTCGGAATCAGATAACGCAACGGGAGCCACAGGCTAATCACTAGTGGCTCCCGCAACATATATTAACTTAATAACAGTAATATTCTGCATTTATCTCGGCAAATCCATATGAGCCAAATCCTCCTTGGCTTTGGGAGTCCTTGCGAGTCACTAATAGAACTTTACCCCCTTGCTTAGCGCATTCCTTTTTGAGTTTCTCGAATACCTTGCGTTCAAGACCTTCCTTTTTTGTATTCGTAGACCATGCAGAATTGGCTTTTTTAAATCCTTCGCCAATTTTTACCATTCCTTTTACAGCATTTTTGTCATATACTACCAAAACTTTTTCCCAGTCTTTTTTGGGGTCGTTAATGACAATCAAAGTAGAGATTTCTTCAACTTTTCCATTGTCAAATTCGATGCGGCTCACAGGAATGTTTCCGATTGTCCGTACCAAGTTCTCGTCATCCGGAATATATTTAATATATTCATCGGTAATTTCAGTTACTTTGCCTTTAATAGGCTCTCCATAATGTAGTTTGATTACATCAGCATTAACGGCCTGCGATGCAAGGACAACAAATAATAATACTAATTTCTTCATGCTTTGCAGTTTGATGTTTAATAATCTTGTTTTAACTCTAAATCATATGGAATATATCCTCCATCACAGGTAATCCTTTCGTGAATACCCTTAGTATGTAATTTTATAGATGAAATGGATATACGATAATATCCATTTTGAATTGTCAATTCTCGTTGGCTATTTCCAGGTATCTTAATACTTTTGGAGTCAAAAGAACCATTACATGAGAAAGTTATTTCATATGATGATCTGTTGATGATGGAAATCGTAGTTGTTCCGCAATAATTAGAGTTTATCTTCCTATCACGACCCTCAGATTTAGAGTATTCATCATCAAGAATGATTTTTCTTGCATTACATTCATGAATTCCAGTGGGATATTTCTCTAGATATATTCTAGATAAGTATACCGAATCTAGCAAAACAACTCTTTGCCAAGCCTCATTATCGCTTTTCCATTTACAGAATTCCTTTTTTACTATGTGTTGAGGTGCATTATCCAAAAAGTCTTTTATGGATACTTTATTGGATAATGTCTGCCATTGATTGCAATTGCCAGTACTTTCTATTGAGTTGTATAGTGTTTCTAAATCCGATTCCGTTACAGCTTTAATTTTTGCTATGTAAGGAATATTGTAATCCCTATATTCGTTTAAGAAACTACATCTGGACTGCAAACTGTTGTTATAGAATTTATTGAATATTATTTCAATACATTGAATCTGATCTTTACTGTCTAAATTCGAGAATGCGCCACTCACATTGAATAAAGAGAATTGATTGGTTTGATTTTTTGAAGCTTCTCGTTCTAGTACTTCATTAAAGTGAATAAGTCTTTTCTGCCCTTGAGCATAATCCCTAATACAATAACCACAAATTGGGGCTGCAATTACTATAATGAAGACTAACAGTGTGTTTTTCCATTCGGATTTTTCTGTAAATGTATCATAGGTACACAGAGCTCTGATAACACCAAGTATAGCACCTCCATATAATAGGAGTCCCAAAAAATTGATTAGCGAGTACACTAAATTCATATTACAATCTAGATAATGGAACATATGAGTCCTGCGACTGTAGCAGTTAGTGCTAAAAGAATGCTACCGAAGCATCCTCCATTATTCGAAGACAAACCAGCACATTCATCTCCTATAGCCTTACGCCCGGTTTCCTCATTTATCCGTTTCTGTTCTTTCCAAAATTCCACGAAAGACATTAGCTCATATGTAGACACATCCTTCCCATATTGCAAGCTAATCCATTGTTTTTGTTTTGTATTGACATCCCAAAAATATATTTCGAGTATATCGGTAACGATGTGTTTTTTTCCTCTGCCAAAACTGGATGCTAATCCTAAAGCAGCTCCCACAACAGGTCCACCGAGCAAAACACCCAATCCTATTCTTGCAGCGCGTGAATCAGAACGATTGTAGCTTATGGTATCGTCGAAACGCCACGCTTCCATTATTATTATCTGAGAATTATGTATGTTATACTCTATGTTTCCAACATGGATTTTAATTCCATGACTATGGCAAAAAATTTCAGATGTGTCTTTAATCTCGTGAATGGACGAAAACGCATCACAATTTGTGGATTGTGGGTCAAATTTAACAAGATGATTACTTCTATCATCTCCAATCAGCCAGGGCCCTATATTCAAATCCTTTGGAAAGGATTCTGGACACTTAGCGCTATCTGCAAACGCATCGATTTCTTCTGGTTTCATATCCTTTACTTCCCGTAGCTCTGCGAGATAATAGTGTGAAAGAAAACGTGAGCCAACTATGCCACGTCGTAGTTTGAAGGTCCTGAGAAAACCTGTGAGCAGATGTAACAATAGCAGCTCACGCTATACGCGTGAGAACCACTATGCTCTTCCTTGCTCAGTTTATGAATTTCTCAGGTTCTCAAACTACAAGATAAGCATAACGCTTCCTTATTTCAATATGTCGTTGGATGGCGTACACCAATCCAAGTGCAAAGATACAAATAATTTTTGAGATTTTAACGGCTATGCGTGGTGACCCGGCGAAATTTTGGTTGAGGTCACCACATTTGACTCGGTCGAGCCTCGTCGAGCTAAAGGTTTTATCGCTTGATTATGGTTAAAGTCTGTTAAAGTTTGGAGCTATGAGGCGGTAATGTGGGGTTGAATGATGCTGAATGATTTTGAATGGATATGATTTTAGCGCTGATTATCAGCAGATTAAATCATAACAAGAATAGATATGCGTCTGTACTAACGCGCGTAACCTGCAATAACATAGTGTGTTAGCGTGGGTGTGGTGACTTTTGTGGTGACCTGGAGGGGTATGGATGAATAAAAGACCGCTAACTCATTGAGAATTAGCGGTCTTTAAGTGGTGCCACCAGGAATCGAACCGGGGACACAAGGATTTTCAGTCCTTTGCTCTACCAACTGAGCTATGGCACCGTTTGCGAGTGCAAAGGTAAGAAGAATTTTTTAAACTGCAAGGACTTAGGGCAAATTTTAAGCTTTTTTAAGATTTGAGGCAAGCGCGGCTAAGGAGTTTAAGGGGCTTAAAGAGCTTAAGGAGCTTAAGGCGGGCGCACGGGTGCCTTAGCTAAAAAGGCTTGCGCGGCGGGCGGGTGCGCGGCTAAAGCCTGCGCCTGACGGGTGCGCGGCTAAAGCCTGCGGCGGGCGGGTGCGCGGCTAAAGCCTGCGCCTGCACCAAAATTATGGCTGCCAAAAGGGGGTAGTGCTCTTACATAAGCCACATAAGTAACATAAATAACATAAGTTACATAAAAAAACCGGGCAGCGGGGCTACAAGGGCCAGGGGGTGGGGAGGAGGGTGAGGGGAGCGGCGTCAGGGGTGGGGTAGAGGAGGGGCGTGGGGGTGTCTGTGGGGTAAGGGATGAGGAGCGTTGGCAAATTGGAGGCGGGGGCGGTGAGGGTGTAGGTGAGCTGGGCGGCGGAGCCTTCGGGGGCGGCGGTGCCGGTGAGGGTGAGGTCAGGGAGGGCGTTGAGCCGCAAGGGGAGGGCATAGCGCGTAAGGCGGTAAAGAGGGGCAGGGGTATCAAAGGAGGGGGCGGAGGAAGAGGCGGAGGGGGCGGGTAGTTGGTCGAGGCGGTAGAGGGTGTGGCGGGAGGGGTCGATGTAGCAGGCTATGGGGGCGAGGATGTGGCGCTGCGAGGGGTGCAGGGTGGCTATCTCGCGGCGGATGAGGGAGTCGCGGAGGTGTCGCTCGCGCGCGGAGAGGTAAGGGAGGCTGTAGAGGAGGGTGGAGTCAATATAGGCGTATTGGCCGTCGGCGAGGGTGAGGCCGCGCCAGCCGTCGGGGTGCCAGGAGGCGGTGGCGAGTACGCGCAGCAGCGAGTCGTCGAGGATTAGGGGGTAGTAATCGGCCATCTGCTCGGGGGTGACGATGGCGGGGAGCGGGTAGGGGCGCTCCAGGGGGTAGTCGATGGTCAGGGGAAAGGGCTTGCGCGGGTCTGCGGGACGCAGAAACAGAAATAGAAGCAGTGCGCAGAGGCTCAAAACCAGGAAAAGAGCCACGAGGATGAGCGCCACACGGCGACGGCGGCGCTCAGGCCTGTTTTCAAACCCATTCTCAAACCCATTCTCAGGCCTGTTTTCGGGCAAATTCTCGGGCTTGGTAGCAGGGCGGCGGCGCTCAGGTCTGTTTTCAAACCCATTTTCAGACTTGTTTTCAGACCTGTTTTCAGGCAAATTGTCGGGCTTGGCAGCGGGGTTGCTTTCGGGCTGAAACGAGGGCTGAATTTCGGGTTGCTTTTCAGAAATGGCAGCGGGCTGAGGTTTATCGGAGGAGGTGTTCATGAGAGGGTGTCGGGGATGTAGAGGGTGTTGAATTCTTCGGTACGGCGGCGCTGCAGGCTCGGCAGCACTTTGCCTTTATGGCGCGTGTGGCGCAGGTAATTCTGCCGTATGTCGCGGTTTCCGGCGGCAATTTTCTTGAGTACGGCGGAGCGGCGCACGTTGCCCGGTCCGATGTTGTAGGCCAACACGCCGAGCAGGATAGAGTCTTTGCCGTAAGCGTTGAACATGCGTATGAGTTTGCGGAGGTCGGCGCGGAGGAGTCGGTCGGCTTCGGCGACGGTGAGGCTGCGGTGGCGCGGGAACTTCTCGCCGGGGAGCACGAGGTGTCCGTGGCCCACAAACGGATAATGGGCCGGGGTGCTCATGCCTTCGTATTTCTTGATGATTTTTATGGCTGTTTCAAAATGGTCTGTTTCGGGCTCGGGCTTGGTAGCAGGGCGGCGGGCTGAGAGAGGAGGAAGCCCAGGGTGGCGGCTATCACAGCCGTGATTGACATAAGTGTTTTCATATTTATTCTAACGCTTATGCCGCTGAAAAGGCCTCCCGGGCGGGGTTAATTTTTGTGAATGAGGGGCGAGATGACTGCCAACTGATAGAGGGCTATGGAGGCTGACACGGAGACGTTGAGGGAGTGTTTGGTGCCTTTCTGGGGTATTTCCAGGATGTGGTCGGCGCGCTGCAGAGCTTCTTCGCTGACGCCGTCGACTTCGTTGCCGGCAATGACGGCGATTTTCTGCCCTGCTTCGGGGGAGTAGAGCTGCAGGGGTATGGAGGTGTGGGCCTGTTCGAGGGCGCAGATTGTCCAGCCGTCGGCGCGGAGGGCGTCGATGGCCTCGAGGGTGGTGGGCCAGTGGTGCCATTCCACGGAGTTTTCGGCGCCGAGGGCTGTTTTGTGGATGTCGGGATGCGGGGGCAGGGGTGTGATGCCGCAGAGATGAAGGGCTGCGATGCCGAAGGCGTCGGCGGTGCGCAACAGGGCGCCGATGTTGTGGGCGCTGCGGATGTTGTCGGCGATGAGGCAGACGGGCAGCTTGGGGAGAAGGCGATAGTCGGCCAGGCTGATGCGTGTGAGTTCGGTGATGTCTTTCTTGAGCATGGTGCAAAGGTAACTAAAAAAATGACACCCCGCGCCTCACGGCGAAGGGTATCGCATAATCTAACTGTAAAGTAATGAAATAGATTATTTGTTGTTGGCATTTTCAAAGCCGTATGAGGCTTGAAGAAATAGTGTTTTGGTGTTTGATTTTATAGACAATAAAAAGTTGCTTTGTTCTTGTTGTTCCCGACCAAAGGGAAAAGTTTATTTAGGTGTTAGGTCAGTATGCGTTCAGACACGGGTTTTGCTTTGCCTCTTTTTGGGGTTAAAAAGGGGCGAAACGGGTATACGTTGAGTGTTTGCCGACAGGGTGTGCGGCTGCAAAGATGTGCTCAATGCTTGGGGTTATTATGTATGGAGGGACGCTGTTACACGCCACGGCAATAGTTTGACAATTTAGACTTACACGGGGGAATGGCAACGAAAAGGCTTACGCTACTAAACTTACTGTGATAAGACTGTGAGGCAAAGATAAGCACCTTTTGGAAAAATTGCAATAGCTAAAGGGAAGAACCTTAAATTTTTAAGGTTTTTTAACATTGGCGCGGCTTTGCGCGAGGGGCGCGAGGGGCGCGAGGGGCGCGAGTAAGGAGCTTAAGGAGTTTAAGGAGCTTAAGGGGGGCGCACGTTGGCAGCGGCGGGCAAGCGGGTAAGAGCGGCTGCCCTGCGAGGGATATTCGCGGCTGAAGCCTGCGCCTGACGGATTCGCGGCTGAAGCCTGCGCCTGACGGATTCGCAGGCTAAAGCCTGCGCCGGCACCAAAATTATGGCAAACTGCAAGCGGGTAAAGGTGAGCAGGCGGCGGCGGCGAGGCGGCGGCTACCTTAGCTATACACAGCTACCTTAGCTAAATTAGCTACCAAGCGAGCGCAGACGGGGTGGCTTACACGTTGAAGAGGAAGTGCATGATGTCGCCGTCTTGGACGACGTAGTCTTTGCCCTCAACGCTGAGGCGGCCGGCGTCGCGAACGGCAGATTCGGAGCCGAGGGTGATGTAATCGTCGTATTTGATGACGTTTGCGCGGATAAAGCCTTTCTCGAAGTCGGTGTGGATGATGCCGGCAGCCTGGGGTGCTTTGGTGCCTTGGCGGAAGGTCCAGGCGCGCACTTCGTCGGGGCCGGCGGTGAAGTATGTGCGGAGGCCGAGGAGGCTGTAGGCGGCGCGTATGAGGCGCGTAACGCCGCTCTGCTCCAGGCCCAGCTCTTCGAGGAACTCGGCGCGCTCTTCGGGGGTCTCCAGCTCGGCGATGTCGGCTTCGGCGCCGGCAGCCACTACGAGGGTGGCGGCGTCTTCAGCGGCGGCGAGGGCTTCCACGCGACGGCTGTATTCGTTGCCGGTGGCGGCGGAGGCTTCGTCAACGTTGCAGACGTAAAGCACGGGTTTGGCGGTGAGGAGCATGAGCTCGCGCAGCATTCGTTCTTCTTCGTCGCCGTCGACCTGCACGGAGCGGGCGTTCTGACCCTGCAACAGGGCCTCGCGCACCTTCTGCAGCACGGGCAGCAGGGCTTTGGCGGCTTTGTCGGCGCCTGACTTGGCGGCTTTTTCGGTTTTTACGAGTCGTGCCTCCACGGTCTCGAGGTCTTTGAGCTGCAGCTCGGTGTTGATGACTTCGATGTCGCGGACGGGGTCTACGCTACCGTCGACGTGAACGATGTTATCGTCGTCGAAGCAGCGGACGACGTGGAGGATGGCGTCGGTCTCGCGGATGTTTGCGAGGAATTTGTTGCCGAGGCCTTCGCCTTTGCTGGCGCCTTTTACGAGGCCGGCGATGTCGGCGATTTCTACGGTTGCGGGCACCACGGAGCGGGGTTTGCAGATGTCCACGAGGGCCTGTATGCGGTCATCGGGCACGGGGATGATGCCTACGTTGGGTTCGATGGTGCAGAAGGGGAAGTTGGCCGACTGTGCCTTGGCGTTGCTAAGGCAGTTGAAGAGTGTTGATTTGCCTACGTTTGGGAGGCCTACGATGCCGCATTTGAGTGCCATAAGTGTGAAATTTGGGGCAAAGGTAATAATTTTTTTTGAGACGGATATATTCGCGGCTAAAGCCTGCGCCTGACGGTATTCGCGGCTAAAGCCTGCGCCTGCACCAAAATTATAGTTAGCTGTAAGCGGCTAAATTAGCTAAATTAGCTAAAACGCAATAGCTCAGGCCTTGTCGAGGGCGGCGAGGATGCGGGCGGGGGAGATGCCATACATGCAGTGGAAGTCGGCGCGGCGGCAGGGTTTGTTGCCGAAGACGGAGCAGGGGCGGCAGACCATGTCGAGGCTCACCACGTCTTTTTTGCGCTGATGCCAGCCTAAGAAGCCGCAGAAGGGATGTGTGGCGCCCCAGATGCTGACTACGCGCGCTCCTACCAGCGAGGCGAGGTGCATATTGGCCGAGTCCATGGAGATGACGGCCTGACAGCGACTCATAAGGGCCATCTCAGCCTTCAGGCCGAGGCGCAGGGCGGCCATGTTGGTGATGTTGTCGGCGCCGAGAGCCCAGCGCCCCAGGGTGTTGGCTTCGTCGCGGCCTGCGCCGAGCAGGAAGAGGCGATAGCCGGGACGCGCGGCGAGCTGTCGCACCACCTGCTCCATAAGCTCGGGGGGATAGATTTTGCCGCGGTGTTTGGCGAAGGGGGCAATGGCAATCCATGTCTCGCCGGGTTTCTTCGGCTCAGTGGCGGCGGCGTAGAGGGCCGGGTCGGGTTCTTGGTCGGCCCAGAAGCCGCGGAAGGTGTCCTGGTAGGCAAGCCCGAGGCGGAAGAAGACCTCGCGGTAGCGGGCGCGCATGGACACCAGGGGCATCATGACCTTGTGGCGCGGCCGTGTGAGGCGGTTGCGGCCACGGCGACCTTTGCGCAGATGTACCACCCTGACGCCGCGCAGCCTCATGAAGAGGCCCAGGAGGCGCGTACGCAGCACGTTGTGGAGGTCGGCGAAGGCTTCTATCCGGTAGCGGCGGCACAGCTCATTGGCGAGGCGCCTCATGCCCCCGACGCCTTTGTAGAGAGCCGTGTCTACAGGCAGTACATGGAGGTTTGGGGGCGCTTCGAGCATGAGCGAGGCGGGCAGCGGCCGGGTGAGGTAGTAGAAGTCGCAGCCGGGGTTGGCGGCGCAGACGCTGTAGACCACGGGGATGGTCATGGCCACGTCGCCCAAGGCCGAGAAGCGGCTGATGAGGATGCTGCGCGGGCGGTCAGTGTTTTTTGCCATACAACGCGGGGTTGGTGGCGGCGTCGTTATAGAGCTTCATCTGGCGGTAGACCTTCATGTACTTCTTTCCGGCGGCGATGTCTGCAAGGAGCTGGTCGATGGCCGTTCCGAGGTCGAGCTGCTGTTCGCGCAACACGTCGAGTTTTGCGCTGCAGCGGGCGCGGTGTTCGTCGCTGACGTCGGTGCGACGGGCCTGCTCATCCATGTGCCAGAGCTTGAGGGCGAGTATGGAGAGGCGGTCGACGGCCCATGCCGGGCTCTCGGTGTTGATGGTGGCGTCAGGCAGCGGACGGACGTCGGCGAAGAGGGTGCGGAATCGGGTGTCTATTTCCTCGACCATGTCGGTGCGGTCTTGATTGCTTTTGTCGATGCGTCGTTTGAGGGCGACGGCGGCGGCGGGGGCTATGTCGGGGTCTCGGATGATGTCTTCCATGTGCCACTGGGCGGCGTCAATCCAGCATTTTGCGTAGAGCACGGCCCGGAGGCTCTCTTTGGGGTAAGGCTCGGGAGCGGGTGCGTCGATGCTGTCGGTGATGTGGTAGTCGGCCACACAGCGGGCGAAGACCTCGTTGGCCATTGCCGAGAAGTGGTCGGTGAGGGTAGATATGTCCATTCTTTTTCAGCTCTTGGTCGGCTCTTAGTCAGCCAGAACCGCTATGTTGATGAGTATGCCGATGCCGTCGAAGACGAGCGAGAGGATGGTGAGGGTGCGTGCGCTGTTGTTGACGCTGCGGGCCAGGTCGTAATCGCCGCATTTGTAGGCGTTGTTGGCGCCGTTGGCCTTTGTGATGCCAATGATGCCGAGCACCAGACCGATGCAGCTGCAGATGCCGAGAACGGTGCCGACGATGGCCCAGGGGAGCCAGTTGGTGAAGGTGCCCACGGGCTGCTGCGGATACTGATACGGCTGCTGGTAAGGCTGCTGATAGGGTTGCTGATAGGGTTGCTGCGGGTACTGCTGCTGCGGATACTGCTGCTGGTAAGGCTGCTGATATTGGGGCTGTTGCGGACGTGCGAAGAGGTCGTTGAGGTCATGGACGGATGAGGCGGGCATCCAGTCGGGCATACCCTGGCACCATACCATGGTCTGGGGAGTGAGGCCGCGGCTGAGAAGCTCTTCTTTGGCAAACGGACCCTGTTGCTGATCGTTGATGATGATGTAGTACATTAGAATCGGAATTAGTTTGAGTGCGAATTTACAAAAAAATTTTCTATTACGGGCAAAGAAAATTATTTAATAAATTTTTAACACTTAAAATATGTGGTGATAACTGAAAAATGTGTAACTTTGCGGCGAAAATCGGTCTATGTCAGGTCGATGGCAAAATGCAAGGTTCAATCAACAAAAAACTCAAAACACATAACAGATTATGAAGAAACTTTTACTCTCTTTAGCCCTCGTGGCCGCCGGAGCCGGGTTTGCCTCCGCTCAGGAGGTGACGTTCGACTTCTCGGACAACACGCTCACTTACGACGGCACCACATCCGACAAAAACGTGCAGCCGCTCAAGTCCGTCACCAACGCAGGCGTAGTGTTCACCTTCAACAAGAACACAGCCTCCACCGACTGCGCATGGTACTACATTCTGGACACGGACCACTCCAACGCCCAGATTCGCATGTACTCCAAATCGAGCGTTAAAATCACCGCTCCCACCGGCAAGAAGCTCAGCAAGGTAATCTTCACCTTGGCAAAGAAGGACAAAACCTGGCCTGCCAAGAATTACAGCAACGTCACCGCCGACAACGGCACCATCACCCCGATCCTGACCGCAGCCCCCGGCACTGACTTCACCACCGTCACCTGGGAGAACACCGCAGGTGCCGAAGAAGTTACCATCACCGTGCCCGCCAACAAGGCCTCCTGGACTACCGGTAACCCGCAGTTCCGTTTCTCCAAGGCGGTCGTGACCATATCCGGCGGCGGCGGCGGCCCCACCGCACCCTCGGCACCGAAGATCAACGGCGCAGCCACCTTCTACGGCGCCAACACTTCCATCACCATGAGCGCCGCCACCGGCTGCGACATCTACTACACGATGACCGCCGGCACCACCGCCCCGGCCGACCCCACCACTTCGAGCCTGAAATATGACGGCGAAATCGTTATCAACGGCACCACTTCGTTCAAGGCTATCGCCGTGAAGAATGGTCTGTCTTCTTCTGTAACAAGCAAGACTTTCACCAAGGGCGAGGCCATCAGCGTAAGCAGCATCGCCGACTTCCTGGAGCAGAACAATGACGAGGTCTGCACGTTCACCAACCCCGTCACCGTGGTAGGCCTCTACTCCAACGCCAAAAAGACCGTCAAATACCTGTACGTGCAGGACGCCACCGGCGGACTCCAGATCTTCGACGGCACCGGCAAACTCGACCGCCCCTACAAGATGGGCCAAACCATAAAGGGCTTCACCGTCAAACTCAGCGCCCACAACGGCACCCCGCAGGGCAACGCGTCTGACTTCGTGGCCACATTCCAAGCCAACGCCGACGGCAACGAACAAAAGATCTTCCCCAAGCATATCAACGCTACCGAAGCAGACATAAAGGCCAACCTCAACCGCTACGTGGTGCTTACCAACACCTTCACCAAGACCGGCAAAAACTACTTCATGGAGAGTGTGCAGATTTACGACAGCTTCGCACTCAACGTGCTCAGCGATGCTCTTGTTGGCCAGCGCAAAGATGCAGCCGGCTTCGCCGTGATGTACAACACCACCCCCGAGCTCAACGTAATTGAAGTGGGCGAGCCGGGCACACTGGAAGTCTCCGGCATCGAGGCCGGCGAAGCCGACATCTACGGCACTTACGGCAGCATCGTGGCACCGGCCGACGCACAGATCTACAACATGAGCGGCATGAAGGTGGCTAACGGCAACCTGCCGGCCGGCATCTACCTGGTACGCAACAACGGCAAAACCACGAAAGTAGTAGTGAAATAACTTAAACCCAATCGCTTATACGAACGGGGCTGCGCCGAGCTTGGGCGCGGCCCTTTTTTTGCGGCTTTGCGCGGCTTTGCGCGGCTTTGCGGGGCTAAGGAGTTTAAGGAGCTTAAGGAGCTTAAGGGGCTTAAGGGGGGCACAGAGGGCAGCGGCGGGCAAGCGGGCAAGCGGGCAAGCGGGCAAGCGAGGTGGCAGCGGCGGGCAAGCGGGCAAGCGACGATTTACGCGGCTAAAGCCTGCGCCTGCACCAAAATTATAGCTACCTAAAAGCGCTTAAGAGGCCCAGCTAAATTAGCTAAAAGAGCTAAATTAGCTAAAAAAGCTACCCGGCTAAATTAGCTAAAAGCGCCATGAGGGCGGAGGCAAAAAAGGGCGCAAAAAAAGGCCGCGGGAAGGCGCGGCCTGTAAGGGAGGGGAGCAAGCGGCGAGCGTTAGCAAGCCGCAGGGGGGCGGCGGGAGCAAGCAAGCCGCGGGGAGGGAGGGTCAGTCCTCTTTCATGTTGTGGAAGACGTTCTGCACGTCTTCGTCGTCTTCAAACTTCTCGAGGAGCTTCTCTACGCTCTCGCGCTGCTCCGGGGTGAGCTCTTTGTAGTCGGTGGGAATGCGCTCAAACTCGGCGCTGACAATTTCGAAGCCGCCATCCTCAAGGTATTTCTGCAGGGCGGCAAACTGGTCGAAGGGGCCGTAGATTACCCATTCTTCCTCGTCGGCTTCAATGTCTTCCACGCCAAAGTCGATGAGCTCCAGCTCGAGCTCTTCCATCTCCACGCCCTCTTTGGGCTTTACGTGGAACACGCTGTTGTGGTTGAACATGAAGCTGAGCGAGCCGCTGGTGCCGAGGCTGCCGCCGTGTTTGTTGAAGTAGCTTCGCACGTTGGCCACGGTGCGCTGGTTGTTGTCGGTGGCGGTCTCCACAACGATGGCGATGCCGTGGGGGCCGTATCCTTCGTAAACTATCTCTTTATAATCAGAGGCGTCTTTTTCGGTAGCCTTTTTGATGGCGCGCTCCACGGTGTCTTTGGGCATGTTGGCGGCTTTGGCGTTCTGCATCAGCACGCGCAGGCGCGGGTTCATGTTGGGGTCGGGGCCACCCTGTTTGGCGGCGATGGTGATTTCTTTGCCCAGGCGGGTAAAGGTTCTCGACATATTGCCCCAGCGTTTCAGCTTACGGGCTTTTCGGTATTCAAATGCTCTTCCCATTGGGGTAGTTTATAGCGGGGTTAGGGGGTTTATGTGATTTATGTTACTTATGTGACTTATGTAACTTATGTGAGCTGCGGGAACGGGCCGCGGAGAGGAGAGAGAAGAGAGCCGCTAAGCCGGGCCGCGGAGGAGAGAGGGGCGGCGGCGTTAGCGCTGTTGGGCGCCGAGGTTGGCGGTGAGGGCGGCGGTGATTTTGGCCACGGCGGTCTCTATCTGCTTGTCGGTAAGGGTCTTGTCGGCGTCCTGGAGGGTGAGGGCTATGGCGTAGCTGCGGAAACCCTCGGGGATGTTCTTGCCTTCGTAGACGTCGAAGAGGGTAACGGCACGCAGCAGGCGTTTCTCGGCGCGGCGCACTGTCTGTTCCACCTGCTCAAAGGTAACGTTCTGCGGCAGCAGCAGGGCTATGTCGCGGCGCACAGGCTGCGTCTTGGGCAGGGGTGCGAAGTTGACGTTGCCGCTGCCAAGGCGCATGAGCTGATTCCAGCGCAGCGTGGCGTAGCACACCGGCGCGGAGATGTCGAAGGGCGCGGTAACCTGGCGGCGCAACACTCCCAAGCGGCCTAATTCCTTGCCGCCGCGGTTGCTGACGGTGAGTGCGGCGGCGAAGATGGAGTCAGACGACTGCGTCCACACCACAGCGCCGGGGGCGATGCCCATTTTATGGAAGATGGCTTCCACAATGGCTTTGAGGTCGAAGACGGAGGTCTCCACGGCCTGCCGCTGCCAGCCGGCGGGGGTTAGCTCGCCCGTCATCCACAGGTCGAGGTGCTGTTCCTCGCTGAAAGGAGCCAGGGGTTTCTCGGCGGTGATGCTCTTGGCGGGGTCGGCGCTGTAGACGTTGCCGAACTCATAGAAGGCGAGGTTTTCGGCGCGTCGGTTGACGTTGCGCTGTAAGCTCTCCAGGCCGCCGTAGAGGAGCGTCTGCCGCATCACGCCGAGGTCGCGGCTGAGCGGGTTGACCAGCGTAACGCATTGGTTCAGAGGCCATTGCGCGTTGCCGTCGTAATAGCTCACGGCGGTGAGGGAGTTGTTGAGAATCTCGTTGAAGCCGCGTGCCGAGAGCCATTCGCTGACGCGGCTGCGCATGCGGTTGCTCTCGTCGATGGCGGAGAGACGGCCCTGCGAGGCGGTAACGCGCTCGGGCGTCTCCACGTTGTTGTAGCCGTAGACGCGCAGAATCTCCTCTACCACGTCGCACGGACGGGTAACGTCAACGCGATAGCGCGGCACACGGAGGCAGAAGACCGTGTCGTCGGCGCGCACCTCGGTTTCCACTTCTATATCCAACGCGCGGAGGATGGCTTCCACCAATGCCGGGGGTAACTCCTTACCAATCAGCGCGTTGCAGTATTTCATGCTCAGCTCCACGGGGAAAGGCTCGAAGCCTTCGGGACGCGTGTCGCGCAGCGGGCCGCAGATGGTTCCGCCGCCGAGCTGCTGAATCATGACGGCTGCCAGACGGGCGGCGTAGGGGAGGATGTTGGGGTCAGTGCCGCGTTCGTAGCGGAACGACGCGTCGGTGCTGAGACCGTGGCGGCGGGCGGTGCGGCGAACGCGGGTGGGGTTGAAGTATGCGCTCTCTATGAAGATGTCGGTGGTGGCTTCCGTAACGCCCGAGTTGAGTCCGCCGAAGACGCCGGCAATGCAGAGGGGCTTTTCGTCGTCACAAATCATCAGGTCGGCCTGCGAGAGCTTGTGCTCCACGCCGTCGAGGGTGGTGAAGGGCGTGCCGTCGGGGCAGGTGCGCACCTGTATCTCGTTGCCGTGCACATGGTTGAGGTCGAAGCAGTGGAGCGGCTGGCCGATGCCTAACAGGATGAAGTTGGTGATGTCTACCACATTGTTTATGGGTCGCTGTCCGGCAGCTGTGAGGAGGCGTTTGAGCCATTCGGGACTCTCGGCCACCTTGACGCCGCGGATGGTGACGCCGGCGTAACGCGGGCAGCCTTCGGTGTCTATTACGCGCACCTCCACGGCGCCTTTGTCGGTGTCTTCGCGGTACTCTTCCACCGAGGGAATGGAGAGGGTGGGGTCGCCGCCGTCGAGGCCCTGCCAGTTGAGGCAAGCCTTGCGTGCGCGGAGGTCGCGCGCTGTGCCCAGGTGCGAGGCGGCATCGACGCGGTTGGGGGTCAGCTCCGTCTCCAGGCGATAGTCGGAGGCGAGGTTGAAGTATTCGGCGGCGGGAGTGCCGGGAGCGGTCTCACGGAGCACCATGATGCCGCTGTGGTCACTGCCGAGGCCGAGTTCGTCGGCGGCACAGATCATGCCGAAGCTGTCGACGCCGCGCATGCGCGATTTTTTGATTTTGAACTCATGGCCCTCTTTGTCGTAGAGCACGCAGCCTATGGTAGCCACGGCCACTGTCTGCCCGGCGGCCACGTTGGGGGCGCCGCACACTATCTGCACCGGAGCGTCGGCTCCGAGGTCTACGGTGGTGATATGGAGATGGTCGCTGTCGGGGTGCGCCTCGCAGGTCAGCACCTTGCCGATGACCACGCCGCGCAGTCCGCCCGGCACGGCCTCTACCTCTTCAACAGTGTCACATTCCAGTCCTAACGAGGTGAGAGTGGCGGCAAGCTGTCGCGGGCTCTCCGTTACCTCGATAAAGCGTTTAAGCCATTCGTATGATATGTTCATTGCAGAATTCTCTTGCTCGGAAAAAACAGTTTTGCAAAGATAATGATTTTTTCCGACACGGCGAGAACTTTTTGGCCGGTTGTTGTTGTTAAGAGGTTATGACGGACCACGAACTGCATTTTTTCAACATCGTGGCACCCGAATGGGACAGTCGCGACACTCTCTCGAAACCTGAGACCATTGACCGCCTTCTCACGCTGGGGGGTGTGAAGGAGTGCGACAGTATTCTGGATTTGGGCACGGGCACGGGGGTACTTCTGCCATATCTGGCTCGACGGGTCGGTGCCTGCGGGTCGATAACGGCTGTAGACCTGAGCGAGGGTATGCTGACGCTGGCGAAGGCGAAGGCGGTAACGCTGGTGCCGCATCCGCAGTTTCTGCAGACGGATTTCGAGGCGCAGCGGCTGCCGGGGATGTATGACCATATAATAATGTATTGTGTGTATCCGCACCTGGAGCACCCGGTGAAGACGCTGCGGCGGTTGCGGCGCGAGAATCTGCAACCCGGGGGCAACATACTCATAGCTTTTCCCACGGAGGCTTCGCGCATCAACGCCATTCACCACCGTGTGCGTGTTGACCACCACTACCTGCCGTCACCGCGCGAGCTGACTACCTACCTGCGGGCGCACCACCTGCCGGCGCGGGTGCTTGCCGCTGACGCGCAGCTCTATCTGGTGGCGGTGGGCGGGTAGCTTGGTAGCTAATTTAGCTGTTTTAGCTAAATTAGCTAATTTAATTTTTTTATTATCTTTGCGAGCTAAGTGAACTACCCATGAGCTAAAGACTCATGGGCTTCGGGT
>UMAJ01083332.1_pt1 | contig 22062 bp, 17 predicted proteins | sample 1963671 | NCBI WGS metagenome assembly UMAJ01 (sample SAMEA4835912, study PRJEB28245) | human gut metagenome | biome: gut microbiome; material: fecal sample | place: Denmark | collected 2008 | reverse complement strand
CTGCCATTGAAGTTGACGCCAAAGATTTGTGCAGCCGTTTTGCAGTGCGCGTATTGAAAAACATTAAAATCGGGCCCAGCCCGGAATGGATGCAGAAGCACCTGCGTGCCTGCGGTATGCGCCCGATAAGCAATGTTGTTGATGTTACCAACTATGTAATGCTGGAACTTGGCCAGCCGATGCATGCTTATGATTATGACAAGGTAGGCGGGCATAAACTTATTGTGCGCCGCGCCGCAGACGGTGAAAAACTGGTAACATTGGACGGGCAGGAACGCATTTTAACCCCGGACATGATTACCATTGCCGACCCTGACCATGCTGTTGGCCTTGGCGGAGTTATGGGCGGTTTGGAAACCGAAGTTACCGGCGAAACCGTTAACGTAATGCTGGAAGCAGCAACCTTTAACGGGCCTTCCATCCGCCGTACTTCCAAAGCGCTGGGGCTGCGCAGTGAAGCTTCCGGCCGTTTTGAACGCGGCGTTGATACGGTGCTGAACCATAATGCTTTAAACCGCGCCGTACACCTGTTGGAACAGATGGGTGCCTGCGAAACGGTTTGCGGCATTGTAGAAGATTATCCGGAAGAAGTTAAACCTGCCGTTATCCACGTAACGCCGCAGGCTATTAACAGCCGTATCGGCGTGGAAATTGCCGCTGAAGAAATGGTTGATATTCTTAAAAAATTACAGTTCGGCGTGGAATACGACGGCGGTGTATTAACCGTTACCGCTCCTTCCTGGCGTTATGATATCAGCTGCGACGCCGATATCAGCGAAGAAATTGCCAGAATGCATTCTTATGACAAGATTGAATCGCATAATCCGGACTTGCCGCTGGTACAGGGCCGTCAGGCTGTAATTGACGATGTATGCGAAGAAATTGAGGATTATCTTGTTGCTGCAGGTTTGAACGAAGTTATGACTTACAGCTTCATTAACCCCAATTCTTTTGATAAAATCCTGCTGGACGAAGCAGACAGCCGCCGCGGCGCCATTGAACTGATGAACCCGCTGAGCGATGAATTTAAGGTAATGCGCACCAGCATGTTGCCGGGTATGCTTAACACGGCCGTTTATAATCAGGCGCGCCAGGCAGAATCAGTTAAGATTTTTGAAATAGGCAAGGTATTTTTGCCTAAGGCTCTGCCGCTTAAAGAACTGCCGGAGGAAAAACCTGTTTTATGTGCCGTACTTGCCGGAAGACGCAGCAGCCTTAACTGGACTGAAACCAAAGACGAAGTTGATTTTTACGATATGAAGGGCGCAGTGGAAGGCCTTTTGGAAAATTTGCAGATTGCAGGCGTAAAATATGTGCCGGTGGCTCAGCCTTACCTGCACCCCGGCAAGAGCTGTGCCGTTGAATACGAAGGCAGGGTAATTGGCTGGTTTGGCGAACTGCACCCAACCGTTGCCGGAAACTACGGCCTTAACGGCAGTGTATGCGTGCTGGAACTGGAAGTTGAACCGCTTGTTGCAAGTGCATCCCATGTGCCGCAGTTTGTACATCTGCCCAAATATCCTGCAACCTCGCGCGATATTGCAGTTGTTGTACCGCTGGATGTTGCAATGGAAGAACTGGAGGCAGTTATCCGCGCTAATGCGGGCAGCCTGCTGAAACAGGTAAAAGTATTTGACGTTTACACCGGTAAACAGGTGGAAGCAGGTTATAAATCCATGGCGTTCAACTTAACTTTCCAGGCAGATGACCGTACTTTAACGGATGAAGAAATTGATGCCGTTATTAAAAATGTTGTGGAAAAAGTTGGCGAAGCCTACAAAGCTAAATTAAGAGATTAATTTTAATATTCATGGCAAAGTGCCGCCGGGTTTATTCCGGCGGTTTTTGCTGTTTAAGGGCAAATTTTTTAAGCTTTTGCCCTTAAAAGTTGCCGCGGCGGCGATAAAAGTTTATAATTAATTTAAAAGAACACGGAAAGAAGGTGCGTTTATGAAACTTTATGTATGGCGCCATAACAAAACTTACCATAGCCACAGCATGATACAGGAACCCTGCGTTAACACGGAATTTTACCTTGATGCCATTGCCATTGTGGCGGCTGAAAGCCTTGAAGAAGCGCTTAAACTGTTGGAGGAGCAGCATAAAGGCTGGCGCACGGAGGATTTGCGTGAACTTGAACCAGTTGTTTACAGTCTTGATGAAGGTAAAGTTATTTTTACCGAACTGAGAGGCTCAATCGCCTAAAAGGAGTGCAAAAATGCCGGCAGAAATTGAAATAAAACTTAATATTGGAGCGGAGGCTTTGCAAAAACTGCTCGCTTCTCCGCTTGTAGCAGATAAAATTATCGGCGGCAGCGAAGCCGTACACCACCTTGAAACATCGTATTATGATACGCCGTCTTTTAAACTGATGCACAGCGGCATTGCTTATCGCGTGCGCAAAAACGGCAGTAAATACGAAGCCACCATTAAAACGGAAAAAGAATCTCACGGCGGATTTTCCAGCCGCAACGAATATAATGTTGATTTGCCTGACGGCAAGCCTGTTTTGCATGGATTTAAAGAAGCAGGCTTTGATACTGATTTGGAAAAACTAATTGCTGGTGAGGCGCTTGTAAAACTGTTTACCGTTGATGTTGAGCGCAGGCTGTGCCTGCTTAAAATAAGCGCGGCTACAACGGTGGAGCTGGCGGTTGACAGCGGCAAAATTATTTCCGGCATAACCGGAAATGAATGTGCCATTAACGAAACGGAACTGGAAATTAAAAGCGGTACGAAAGAAGACCTGCTTGCCTATGCCGGGCAGATTGCAAAACTGGTGCCTGTAACACCGGAAAACCGCAGCAAGTATGAGCGCGGCATGAAGCTGTGCGGCATAAATTTAACAAGGCCCGCAAAATAAAAAAGACGGTATTGCCTTTTACGGCAATACCGTTTTTGCGTATATATAGTGTTAATTTTTAAAATAAGCTTTCCATAAACGGCAGCAGAATAGGAGCCAAAATGGAAGTTGCTATGCCGGTAAGCCCTATGGAAGCGCCGCCGATTGCCAGCTGCAAGGCATTTTTGCCCGCGCAGACGCTGGTGCCGAGCCCGTGGCTGGAAGCGCCTATGGAAAGGCCGATGGCAATGTTGTTTTTAATTTTTAAAGCCTCTAAAATTTTGTGGTTAAAGGTTGCGCCAAGCATTCCTGTAAAAATTACACAGGCAGCTGTAAGCGCCGGAATACCGCCGATAGCGGAAGAAATATCCATGGCAATAGGAGTTGTTACGGATTTGGGAATCATGGAAAGCAGCACCTGGCTGCTTGCGCCGAACATTTTGCCGCAAATGAAGATGCTGACAATGCCTGTAATCGTGGCAACAAGAATGCCGCTTATAATTACCGGCAGGTTTTCTTTTATAATGCGCCTGTTGTTGTACAGCGGCAGGGCCAGTGCCACGGTGGCAGGGCCGAGCAGAAAGTTGATAAAGCCTGCGCCTGTTTCGTAATCCTCGTATGTAATATACGGTTCCTGAAAATAAATAAAGGCAATTATCATCGGGCACGCCAGTACAAAAGGCGGAATAATGTTCAGTTCAAACTTATCTACAATAATTTCGCATATTACATAAACAACAATGGTAAGGGCAATGCCAAACAGCGGTGATTGTATGAAGGCTTCGGGTAAAAAAGTCATTTTCCGGCACCGCCTTTACTTTTCAGCATAAAGTTTAAAAACACAGCCGTTACAATCAGTATCATAAAACTGCTTATAATAACGGTAGCCACAATGGCGGTGCTTTCTGCAAGGATAACGTCCAGATACAGTAAAATGCTTACGCCTGCGGGTAAAAAGAGCATGCCCATTTTTTCTATTAAAATATCGCAGACATCTTCAATGGTATGCACCCTTATAACGCCGCTGAGCAAAAGTACCAGCAGCAGAATCATTGCCAGCAGCGCAGGCGGAAATTTAATGCCGCATAAATTAAGCGCAACCGTGCTGACGCCCTGCAAAAAAAGCAGTACAGCAGTTCCTTTCAAAATTGATGATGGTGTCATAATTTTCTTTCCCCTCTCAAAAAATAAAGTAATGTGTATATTTTGCTTCCGCAGCGTCAATTTGTCAAGTTAAAATAACGAAAAAATTTATCACAAAAACATACAAAAAATATTTGACTTTTTGACTTTTGTTGCTATAATATAAAACAGGAGCAGAAAAATGCCCCTGTTAATAAATATGCTGTTAACGCACAGCAAGGTAAATTATTAAAAGTAAAATAATTGCCAAAAGCGTAACGGCACTCATGCCGATATATTCAAAACGGTACATGGATACTTCTTCGTTAAGAAGATTGTAGCTGCGCTGAATGACAAGCATTTTGTTTTCAATGTTGTCCTTCCAAACCGAAGCACGCAGAAGGTCGAGATAGCGCGTGTAAATGCGCGCGTAGAAAATATCTTCCGTAACTTGCAAAGCATTGTTGATATTGCTTGTTAGCGTGCTTACATCAGCCATCAGTTCCATCAGCCTGCCGCGTATTTTGCGGTAGCTTGTCTGGCGGCTGCCGGTGCTGCCTTTTTCGGCGGCTTCCAGCTCATCGTAGGTGCGGTCAATGGCTTCGTTAAGCGCATTGTCATAGTAGCGCAGTTCCAGAAACTGGGCGTTGGCAAATTCCAGAAGGTCGGGCACGTCAAGGCTGCCGCTGGGGTCATACACAACGGCAGAATCCCACGCAAGGTAGCATACGTCATCGGCGTAGGTAAACCTGTTGGCCAGTGTTTCGGCGCGGGTTTCCGGGCTTACGGGTGTGCGGTCTTTTAAAAGCAGCGGCACAATATCCCAGCTTTCTGGCACTTTGTCCTGAAAATAATAAACTACAAAATCTTCGTCAAACTCGGAAACGCGCTCATTACTGCACGCCGGGCGGATGGTTTCCAAAACGGCGTCAAGGTAAGAACGGATTTCGTCTTCCGGCATGTTTTCGCTGACGATAGACATATCCATGTATTCATCAAAAGTTACATCATCTTCAAAATGAATACGCAGAATAAGGCTGATAACGCCTAAATCAAAAATTCGGGCTTTAACTTCGGTAAGGTAAGTACCGTTGCCCAGTTTCATATCATGGGAACCAAGCTCAACAAGAACCGGCGGGTCCTTAAAAGTAATAGACTTGGTAGATATACGGTCCAGGCGGAGCCTGGAAGCGATTTTGTTGCGGCTGGTCCAAAGGGCCTGCACTAAATCAAGGTCAATTTCGTCGGCAACGTCAAAAAGACGGTATACAATCATGGATGTATTCATAAAATATCCTCCGTGAAAAAAGCATTTACTTGCATATTCGCCGCCGGAAGCGGTTTCCCTGCGTATTTAACATAAAAATTTATGTAAAATATTTTACTGTTTATACAGTCTGAAGGAGGTTAGCGCTATGAATGAACGCTACAGTGAAGAAGTAAAAAGCATATTGGAAGCTGCTCAGCAGCAGGCTGTTATAAATTATAACCAGGAACTGACCTGCGCCCATCTGTTAGTTGCGCTGGCCGGAAGTGAAGGGTTTTTCCCGTTCCTGCTTAAAAATGCCGGCGCTGATGCCGGTACCTTTACTGCGGAGTCCAAACGCCTTGTGCAGAAAATACCTTCCGTAAAAGGGCAGGACAGAGGGCTGATGATGAGTACCGGCGCAGCCCGCGTGCTGGCTATTGCAGCGCAGAACGCAGGGCAGGGCGAAGTTAATATCTGCCATTTGGTTGGTGCTCTTGCCAGTGACGGCGACAGCGACGTTACCGCACTCTTGAAAAAATACGGCATTACCAAAAACAAGGCCGAAGGGCTGTACATGGCTTACACCAATAGCGCCGAAGGCGATGAAAAGAAACAGACGCTTGAAAAATACGGGCAGGATTTAACTGCCAAAGCCAAAGAAGGCAAGCTTGACCCTGTTATCGGCAGGGATGAAGAAATCCGCCGCGTGGTTGAAATTCTTTCGCGCCGCAAAAAGAACAACCCTGTTTTGATTGGCGAGCCGGGCGTTGGCAAAACTGCCATTGTAGAAGGGCTTGCCCGCCGCATTGTGGCAGGTGACGTACCCGAAAGCCTTAAAAACAAAACTCTGTACGCGCTGGATTTGGCAGCCCTTGTTGCCGGCGCCAAATACCGCGGCGAGTTTGAAGAACGTCTGAAAAAAGTGCTGAAACTGGTATCGGAATCCGGCGGGCAGATTATTATGTTTATTGATGAGCTGCACACCGTTGTTGGTGCCGGTGCTGCCGAAGGAGCCATGGACGCAGGAAATATTTTAAAACCGATGCTTGCCCGCGGTGAGCTGCGCTGCATTGGTGCAACCACGCTGAACGAATACCGCAAATATATCGAAAAAGACAGTGCTCTGGAACGCCGCTTCCAGCCCGTTATGGTTAAAGAGCCGGATGTTGAAGATACCATCTCCATTCTGCGCGGCTTAAAAGAACGCTACGAAGTGCACCATGGCGTGCGCATTAAAGATGCCGCTCTTGTTGCGGCGGCTGTATTAAGCAACCGTTATATTAACGACCGCTTTTTGCCGGATAAGGCAATAGACCTTGTGGATGAAGCCGCAGCGCGCCTGCGTACCGAAATAGACAGTCTGCCTGCCGAGCTTGACGAAAGCAAACGCCGCATTTTGCAGCTGGAAATTGAAGCACAGGCTTTAAAAAAAGAAGACGACGAGCAGAGCAAAGACCGCCTTGCCAAAATCGAAGAAGAACTGGCAGAACTAAAAAAATCCAACGATGAGCTTGTTAAACGCTGGGAAGCACAAAAAGCTGCCATCAGCCGTGTGCGCGAAGTTAAAAAGGAAATTGACGCTGTTAAGCACGACATGGAAACTGCAGAACGCAATTACGATTTGAACAAGCTGGCAGAACTTAAATACGGACGCCTGCCGGAACTGCAAAAAGAACTGGCGCGCCTTGCCAAAGGTGATGCCGAAGACAAAGACGGCGTACTTTTAAAAGAAGAAGTTGACGAAGAAGACATTGCCAAAGTTGTAAGCACATGGACTGGCATTCCGGTTGCACGCTTAAACGGCGGCGAACGCGAAAAACTCATTCATCTGGAAGAACGCCTGCATCAGCGTGTTGTCGGGCAGGACGAAGCGGTTAAAGCAGTAAGCGAAGCTGTTATCCGCGCGCGCGCAGGCATTAAAGACCCCAGCCGCCCGATTGGCTCGTTCATCTTCCTTGGGCCTACCGGCGTAGGCAAAACCGAACTTGCCAAAGCACTGGCAGAAATTTTGTTTGACGACGAACGCAACATGATTCGTATTGATATGAGCGAATACATGGAGAAGCACACCGTTTCGCGCTTAATCGGTGCGCCTCCGGGCTATGTTGGCTATGACGAAGGCGGCCAGCTTACAGAAGCAGTGCGCCGCCGTCCGTACAGCGTAATTTTGCTGGACGAAATTGAAAAAGCCCATGCCGATGTATTTAACGTACTTTTGCAGGTACTTGACGATGGCCGCCTGACTGACGGGCAGGGACGCATTGTCGATTTTAAAAACACGCTGATTATTATGACCAGCAACCTCGGTTCTGCTGAAATTATGCAGAAAAAAGGCGAAGTAACGCGCGAAGAAGTACAGAGCATGCTGATGCGTTTCTTCCGCCCGGAATTTTTGAACCGTGTTGACGATATTGTAGTATTTAAGGCTTTGCAGGAAGAACAGATTAAGGATATTGTTAAACTCATCCTTAAAGAACTCAGCGACAGGCTGCAAAAACAGCTTGATATGACGCTTACCGCCAGTGATGAAGCTGTGGCATATCTTGCAAGCGCAGGCTTTGACCCTGCTTTTGGCGCGCGCCCGCTGAAACGCCTTATTGTACATACCGTTGAAAACATCCTCGGCAAGAAAATTGTTGCCGGTGAAATTGGCAGCGGCACAAAAGTAAAAGTTGTGCTGAAAGACGGCAATATCGAGGTTGAGCAGGAGTAAGCAACTATAAAAAATAAATAACAGCAAAAAGTCCTGTTTTAGTGATGTATTCATTAAAACAGGACATTTTTTATAAGGATATGATGATATAATATAAGTATAGGATTTGTAAACGGAAGGAGCGGAAGTATATGGGCAAAAAAGTTTTAATTATCGGCGGTGTGGCGGCAGGAATGAAAACTGCTTCGCGCCTGCGCCGCAGGGATAAAGATGCGGAAATTACTGTTATTGAACGCGGAGAACTTGTAAGTTACGGTGCGTGCGGTTTTCCTTATTATATTGGCGACGAAGTTAAAAATTTTTATGAATTTACGCATACGCCGCAGGGCATTGCGCGCGATGTAGATTACTTTAAAAAGGTTAAGGGCATTGATGTTTTAACAGGGCACGAGGCGCAGAAGATTAACTGCGCGGCAAAAACGGTTACTGTGCTGAACAGGAAAAACAGCGAAGTTACAGAAATGCCTTACGATGTGCTGGTGCTTGGCACTGGCGCTACGCCGGTGCGCCTGCCGGTGCCGGGTGCTGATTTGGAAGGCATTCATAACTTCTGGTTCCCCTGGGAAGTTTTAAAAGTTAAAGAAGAAATTGCCGCCCATAATGTTACGGATGTTGTTATAGTAGGCGCGGGTTTTATCGGCATGGAACTGGCGGAGGAGTTTAACAAAATAGGCGTTAAGGTAAGCGTTGTGGAAATGCAGAACCGTATTCTGCCCCAGATGCTTGATTTGGAAATGGCGGAACTTGCCGCAAAACCTGTTGACGCTGCCGGTATAAATTTATATCTTGAAGAAAAAACAGTTGCTTTTGAAGGCGAGGGGCGTGTTGCCGCCGTTAAAACGGATAAACGCATAATTCCGGCGCAGATGGTAATTGTAGCTGTTGGTGTACGTCCAAATGTTGAACTGGCGCGCGAAGCAGGGCTTGCCATTGGCCCGAGCGGTGCGATTGCCGTTAATGAATATATGCAGACGAGCGACCCCTGCATTTATGCAGGCGGCGACTGTGCGGAAAATACTCACCGTGTAAGCGGGGCTAAAATTTTTGCGCCGATGGGCAGCACTGCCAACAAGCACGGACGCATTATTGCCGATAATATTTGCGGCGATATGGTAAAATACCCCGGCGTTTTGGGCACGGGGCTGTGCCGTATGCCGGGAGTGGAAGCAGGCAGTACGGGCCTTAATGAAAAAACTGCCGCGGCGGCAGGAATTGATTTTGAATCCGTAATCGTTCCAGGCAATGACAGGCTTGCTTATATGCCTGGTGCAGGGCGTTTGGTGCTTAAGCTGTTTGCCGACAGGAAAACTCATAAGGTTATCGGCGTGCAGGCGGTAGGGCAAAGCGTTGATAAGCGCATCGACACGCTTGTTGCCGCTATCAGCATGGGCGCAACGCTTGAAGATTTGAGCGAGTTTGACATTGGTTATGCACCGCCGTTTAACGGCCCGATTGACAACATTGCCACGGCTGCCAACGTGCTGCTGAATAAAATTGAAGGCAGGCTGCGCAGCATTAACCCGAAGGAATTTAAAGAACTGCGCAAAAGCGAAGCTTATACTTTGGTTGATGTGCGTACGCCCGGCGAATTTAAAAACTGCCATATAGCAGGCTGCTGCAATATTGTAAACCTGCCTTTGGATGAAGTGCGCAGCGAATGCTGCAAGGTTTTGCCCGATAAGGAAGCACGGCTTGTATGCAGCTGCCAGATTGACCTGCGCGGCTACGAAGCCGAAACCATGCTGCGCGCCCAGGGCTATAAAAACGTACAGAGCCTTGAAGGAAGCATGAGTGCCTGGCCCTATGAAACCGAAAAAAGCAAATAACAGCAAAAATGTGTAAATTTATTGACACAAAGGGCACAGATTGGTAAAATAAATTAATAATATTCTTTACGTAACGATGCCCGGAGAAATTGTAGTTGGTTGAACAGCACAATGAAACTTTTATACCGGGCTTTATTTTTTATTGAAAGGCAGTGGGATAATGAAAGTTGCAATTATTATGGGCAGCAATTCTGACTGGCCGGTGCTTGAACCGGCAGAAAAAACTTTAAAAAGTTTTGGCGTTGAAGTGGAAGTTGTAGTTGCTTCCGCACACCGCACTCCCGAAATGGTTCATGAGTTTGCGGCAGGCGCACGTGAACGCGGCGTTGAGGTAATTATTGCCGCAGCAGGCGCTGCAGCGCATCTTGGCGGTGTTATTGCAGCATTTACAACACTGCCGGTAATTGGCATACCCATTAATGCCACTCCCTTAAACGGTATGGATTCGTTACTGAGCTTTGTACAGATGCCTTCCGGTATTCCGGTTGCAACCATGGCAATTAACGGTGCCAAAAACGCAGCGCTGTTTGCCGTACAGATTCTGGCAACCAAATATCCGGAACTTGTTGAAAAGCTGGCCGAAGACCGTGAAAAGATGAAAGCAGAAGTAAAGGCCAAAGGTGAAAAACTGGCTGCACTGCGTGCATCCGAACAGTAATTGCGGCGGCAGAAAAGGAGCAGAGAATGTCTGGCATTGATTTTCAGGATGATAAAATGCATGAGGAGTGCGGCGTATTCGGCATTTATTCCCATAATGACAATGTGGCGCTGAATACTTACTGGGGCTTGTATGCTTTGCAGCACCGCGGACAGGAAAGCTGCGGCATTGTAGCTACCGACGGCACTCATATGGAAGGCAAAAAAGGCATGGGCCTTGTGGCCGATGTTTTTAAAGGCGGCGTTGACGGGCTGGAAGGGCATATTGCTATTGGGCATGTGCGTTATTCCACCACCGGTTCCAGCATGGAATACAACATTCAGCCGCTGCGTGTTTATTTTGACGGCGGCAACCTCGCGCTGGCGCACAACGGCAACCTTACCAACGCGGCGGAACTGCGCAAACGCCTGGCTCTGGAAGGCACGGTTTTCCAGACAACGGTTGATACGGAAGTTGTTGTAAGCCTTATTGCCCGCAGCCGTAAAAAAACTATTGAAGAACGTGTTGCCGAAGCAGCAAACACCATTAAAGGCGCTTTCGGCATTTTGGTTATGACCGACAACAAACTTATTGCCGTGCGTGACCAGTACGGCTTCCGCCCGCTGGCGATTGGCAAAATGGACGGCGGCTGGGTTGTGGCTTCCGAATCCTGTGCGTTTGACCTTGTAGGCGCCGAATTTGTACGCGACGTTGAACCGGGCGAAATGCTGGTATTTGAAAATGACCACGATGAGCCGAAAAGCAGCCGCTGGGCAGAAAACATGCCCGCCAAACGTGCGCACTGCGTATTTGAATATGTTTATTTTGCGCGTACCGACAGCGTTATCGACAAACAGTCTGTTTACCAGGCGCGCATCAATATGGGCAGGGAACTTGCCAAAGAAACAAAAGATATCAAGGCTGATATTGTAATTTCCGTTCCGGATTCCGGCACGCCAGCAGCAGTAGGGTACAGCCTGGAATCCGGCGTGCCGTTTATGGAAGGTTTAACCAAAAACCGCTATGTAGGCAGGACGTTTATTCAGCCTACCCAAAAACAGCGCCTTAACGCCGTAAGGCTTAAACTTAACCCGGTGGAAAGCGTTATTAAGGGCAAATCCGTTGTTGTAGTTGACGACAGCATTGTGCGCGGCACAACCAGCGGCAAAATAGTAAAGCTGTTAAAAGATGCCGGTGCGCGTGAGGTGCATATGTGCATCAGTTCCCCGCCGGTAACCGACCCGTGCTATTACGGCATTGATACCAGCGTGCGCAAGGAACTGATTGCTTCTACACATACGGAAGAAGAAATCCGCCAGTATATCGGCGCAGATTCGCTGCATTACATTTCTCTGGAAGGACTGAAGCGTTCTTTAGACTGCATGGACCCCGAAGGAATGTGCTATGCCTGCTTTAATGCCCAATACCCGGATAATGCGGAAGAAACCCTGAGGCAGGGTTCTAAATATATTTTTGAAAACGAAGGCTGATACAGGAGGACGATGATGAGCGAAGAAACCAAGAAACAACTTACTTATGCAGATGCCGGTGTAAATATTGATGCCGGCAATGAAGCCGTTGAACTGATGAAAGCAAGTGTACAGGCTACTTACCGTCCCGAAGTTATCGGCGATATCGGCGGTTTCGGCGGTTTGTTTGCCTTAAACAGCGGCAAATACAAAGAACCGGTTCTGGTTAGCGGCACCGACGGTGTAGGCACCAAACTGAAACTGGCTTTTATGGCTGACAAACATGATACCATCGGCCAGGACGCAGTTGCCATGTGCGTAAACGATATTCTCGTGCAGGGCGCTGAACCGCTTTTCTTCCTCGATTATATCGCCATTGAAACTCTGGAAGCAAAAAAGGTTGCCCAGATTGTTAAGGGTGTTGCCAATGCCTGCAAAGAATCCGGCTGCGCACTGATTGGCGGCGAAACTGCCGAAATGAGCGATTTGTACGGCAAGGACGAATACGATATTGCAGGCTTCTGCGTAGGCGTGGTAGAAAAAAGCAAAATGATTACCGGCGAAAAAGTTAAACCGGGCGACGTGCTTTTGGGCCTGCCTTCTGCCGGTGTACATTCCAACGGCTTTACGCTGGTGCGCAAAATCTGCTTTGACGTAATGGGCTTTACCATGGATACCCCGGTTGAAGAATTCGGCACTACTTTGGGTGAAGAACTTCTGAAACCGACCCGCCTTTATCCGCGCGTATGCCTGCCGTTGATTGAAAAATTCAACCTGCACGGCATGGTACATATTACCGGCGGCGGTTTTTATGACAATATTCCGCGCATTTTGCCGGAAAACTGCGACGCAGACGTTAACGCAGGCGCGTGGGAAGTTCCTGTTGTATTTAAAAAATTACAGGAATGGGGCAATGTTGACTGGCATGAAATGTACCGCACCTTTAACATGGGCGTAGGTATGGTGCTGGTAGTTGCTCCGGAGGAAGCTGACGCTGTACGCGAACACCTGAAAAATGCCGGTGAAACCTTCTACGAACTCGGTACTATTATAGAAGGCAGCGGCAAGGCTGTGCTGAAAGGCGGCGTTTTCGGTGAGTAAGCGCAAAATCGGCGTGCTTGTTAGCGGCAGGGGCAGCAATTTGCAGGCCCTGATGGATGAAATTGCCGCAGGTACGCTTAATGTTGAAATTACAGTTGTTATCAGCGACAAAAAGGATGCCTTTGCTTTGGAACGTGCAGAAAAAGCCGGTATTAAGGCTGTTGCCATCGACCGTAAAGAATGTGCTTCCAAAGAAGAATTTGAAAATAAAATTACCGGCGTGCTGGAAGCAGCCGGTGTGGAACTTGTTGTGCTGGCAGGCTTTATGCGTATTTTAAGCCCGGAATTTGTAGGGCACTGGCACCATAAAATCGTTAATATCCACCCGGCGCTTCTGCCGAGTTTTCCGGGACTTGACGGGCAGGGCCAGGCGCTTAATTACGGCGTTAAAATTGCCGGCTGCACCGTGCATTTTGTAGATGAAGGCACCGACAGCGGCCCGATTATTCTGCAAAAGGCAGTGCCCGTGCTTGATGATGACACGCATGACACGCTGGCAGACAGAATTTTGGAACAGGAACACAAAGCATTGCCCGAAGCCGTAAGGCTGTGGAGTGAGGGCAGGCTGCAAATAGAAGGAAGGCACGTAAAGGTGCTTCCGGTAGTGGGGTGAATGAAAATGAGAATAAAAAGAGCTCTTTTAAGCGTATCCGACAAAACCGGCATTGTTAAACTGGCGCAGTTTCTGCATGATATCGGCGTGGAAATTATTTCTACCGGCGGTACAATGAAGGCTTTGCAGGATGCAGGCATTCCTGTAACTTATGTTAGTGACGTAACCGGTTTTCCGGAAATTATGGACGGCAGGGTAAAAACCCTGAACCCGAAGATTCATGGCGGCATTCTTGCTGTGCGCAGCAACCCGGAACATGTAAAAGCCATGGAAGAACACGGCATTAAGCCGATTGACCTTGTTGTTGTAAACCTCTACCCGTTCAGGGAAACCATTGCCAAACCCGGCGTAACCGAAGCTGAAGCCATTGAAAACATTGATATCGGCGGCCCGGCAATGGTAAGGGCGGCAGCCAAAAACTTCCGCGACGTTATTATTATTACCAACCCGGCACGTTACAGCAGCCTGATTGCAATGCTGCAGCAACATGGCGACGCCGATATGAAAACCCGCAAAACTCTGGCCAAAGAAGCATTTACACATACTTCCGAATATGATGCGGCTATCAGCGCATATTTGACCAAACAGCTTGCCGAAGGCAAATAAGGAGAAGCATCATGCAGATATTACTTATTGGCAGCGGCGGACGTGAACATGCACTAGCATGGAAACTTGCGCAGAGCGGGCAGGTTGAAAAGATTTTTGCAGCGCCCGGCAACCCCGGCATTGCCGCTGTAGAAAAATGCGAATGTGTTGAACTTAACTTAAACGACCTTGACAGTGTTGCAGATTTTGCCGAAGAACACGGCATTGATTTAACTGTTGTAGGCCCTGAGGCAACCTTGGTTGCCGGTATTGCCGATGTTTTTGCTGCAAGAGGGCTTGCTGTGTTCGGTCCGTCCAAAGCGGCGGCAGAACTTGAAGGCAGCAAGGCATTTGCCAAAAATTTAATGGCCAAGTACAATATCCCGACGGCTTTCTTTAAAGTTTGCGAAGATTTGGAAACCGCCAAAGCCTATGTTAAGGAAAAAGGCGCGCCGATTGTTATTAAGGCGGACGGGCTTGCTGCAGGCAAAGGCGTTGTAGTTGCCATGACCGAAGCAGAAGCATACGAAGCCATTGACGAAATGATGGGCGAGCAGCATAAATTCGGCGGCGCGGGCGCACGCGTTGTCATCGAAGAATTTATGCAGGGCGAAGAAGCATCACTGCTGGCATTTACCGACGGCGAGCACATTGTGCCGATGATTGCTTCCCAGGACCACAAACGCGCTTTTGACGGCGATAAAGGCCCCAACACCGGCGGCATGGGTACTTATGCACCGGCTCCGGTTTTAACCGATATCCTGCGCCTGCGCGCTGTTGAAAAGATTTTAAAACCTGTTGTTGCAGCCATGAAGGCAGAAGGCAGAACTTATAAAGGATGCCTGTATGCAGGTTTGATGGTTTGCGGCGATGAGGTTAAAGTTGTAGAATTTAACTGCCGTTTCGGCGACCCGGAAACACAGGTTGTGCTGCCGCTTCTGGACAGCGACATAGCTGAAATTATGCTGGCCTGCGCAACTGGCGGGCTTGATAAAGTAAGCATAGGCTGGCACGATAAAGCCGCCGTATGCGTAGTGCTTGCTTCCGGAGGGTATCCGGAACATTATGCACAGGGCTATCCTATCAGCGGCCTTGACGAAGCAGGTAAAATGCCGGAAACCGTTGTGTTCCATGCCGGAACGAAAATCAGTTACGGCAGCGTTGTAACGGCAGGCGGGCGTGTGCTTGGCGTTACGGCAGTGGGCAAGGATATTGCCGATGCACAGGAACGTGCTTATAAAGCAGCTTCCGTTATCAGTTTTAAAGATATGCAGTACCGCAAAGATATTGCCTGGCGTGCATTGAAAAAATAAAATTTTGTCCCTGCGCTTTATGCGCCGGGACATTTTGTATACACCTAACCGGTTAATAATTTATACATAAAAATAAAATTTTAAGCAAAGGATGGATGAAAATGGCATTTTATTACGATGAACCCGCACATACTTTTAGTGAATATCTCTTAGTTCCCGGTTATTCCTCCAGCGAATGCGTTCCCGCAAATGTAGATTTGAGAACTCCGCTTGTTAAATTCAAAAAAGGCGAAGAACCTGCTATTACCATGAACATTCCGCTGGTTTCCGCTATCATGCAGTCTGTATCTGATGATAAAATGGCAGTTGCCCTCTCCAAAGAAGGCGGTATTTCCTTTATTTACGGTTCCCAGTCCATTGAAGACGAAGCTGCAATGGTTGAAAGAGTTAAAACCCACCGTGCAGGTTTTGTAAGCAGTGATTCCAACATCCGCCCGGACAGCACCCTGGCTGATATTATTGCTCTGAAAGAAAAAACCGGCCACAGCACTGTTGCCGTTACCAGCGACGGTACCGTTAACGGCAAGCTGGAAGGCATTGTTACCAGCCGTGACTACCGCGTAAGCCGCATGGATTTGAATACCAAAGTTAAAGAATTCATGACGCCTATCAGCGAAATGATTACCGCTCCGGCAGAAACCACTTTGCAGGAAGCCAACGACATCATCTGGGAAAACAAACTGAATACCCTGCCGATTATTGATGAAGAAGGCCGTCTTTTGTACATGGTATTCCGTAAAGATTATGCAACCCACAAAGAATATCCGCTGGAACTTCTGGACAGCAAAAAACGCCATATCGTAGGCGCAGGCATTAACACCCGCGACTACGCAGAACGCGTGCCGGCACTGGTTAACGCAGGCGTTGACGTACTTTGCATCGATTCGTCCGAAGGTTACAGCGAATGGCAGAAAATTACTCTGGCATGGATTCGCGAACATTACGGCGACAGCGTAAAAGTTGGCGCAGGCAACGTAGTTGACGCAGCAGGTTTCCGCTTCCTTGCTGAATGCGGCGCAGACTTTGTTAAAGTAGGTATCGGCGGCGGCTCCATCTGCATTACCCGTGAACAAAAAGGTATCGGCCGCGGCCAGGCAACCGCTGTAATTGAAGTTGCCAAAGCACGTGACGAATATTATAAAGAAACCGGCATTTATGTGCCTATCTGCTCCGACGGCGGCATTGTTTACGATTACCACATGACTCTTGCACTGGCAATGGGCGCAGACTTCCTGATGCTGGGCCGTTACTTTGCACGCTTTGATGAAAGCCCGACCAACAAAGTTAACATTAACGGCAACTACATGAAAGAGTACTGGGGCGAAGGCAGCAACCGTGCCCGCAACTGGCAGCGCTACGACCTGGGCGGCGCACAGAAACTTTCCTTCGAAGAAGGCGTTGATTCCTATGTTCCGTATGCAGGCAGCCTGAAAGACAACGTAACCCTTACCCTTAACAAAGTACGTTCCACCATGTGCAACTGCGGCGCGCTTAATATTCCCGAACTGCAGGCCAAAGCAAAAATTACTCTGGTATCTGCAACTTCCATTGTTGAAGGCGGCGCACACGACGTTATTCTTAAAGACAACAGCATGAATAATTACGTAAAATAATATTATAAAAATGTAAAACTGATTTTACCTGATTGACATATTTGTAATCTAAAGGTAAAATTATCTCATAATGTTTTTAGAGGAAGGTGCTGTTTTATATGAATTTAAGAAAATTGGCTCTTTGTGCTGTTGCCGGCGTAATGGCTGCTTCAATGATTTTTGCTGCAGGCTGCGGCGGCGATAAAGCATCAGACAAAAAAGTTTTAAAAGTTGGCATGGAATGTGCTTACGCTCCTTATAACTGGTCTCAGAACAGTGCTGACGGCGGTGCCGTAAAAATTGCGGGCAGCAACGAATATGCCTATGGCTATGACGTAATGATGGCCAAAAAACTTGCCGACTCCATGGGCGCTGAACTGGAAATCCAGAAAATTGAATGGGACGGCCTTGCACCGGCTGTTGTAAGCGGCAAAATTGACGCTGCCATCGCAGGTATGTCCATTACCTCCGAACGCAAACAGTCTGTAGACTTTACCAAACCGTATTATTATGCAAATGTAGTTGCTCTGGTTAGAAAAGACACCCCGCAGGCAAAGGCAACCAGCGTTGAAGAACTGCGTGGCGCAACTGCTACCAGCCAGCTGAACACCATTTGGTATGACCAGATTGACCAGGTTCCGGAAGTTAACAAACTGCCTGCTATCGACAATGTACCGGGCATGATTGTTGCTTTAACCTCCGGTAAATGCAACCTTATCGTAACCGATATCCCGACTGCCAAAGCTGCTGCTTTTGCAAACCCCGAACTGACCGTTCTCCAGTTCCCGGAAGACAAAGGCTTTAAAACTTCCAAAGAAGATGTTGAAATCGGCATTGCCATTAAAAAAGGCAACAAAGAACTGAAAGACGCTATGGACGCAGTTCTTGGCAAAATGACCCCTGCTGATTTCGATAAAATGATGGAGGAAGCTATTCAGAAACAGCCGCTGGCAAAATAATATTTAACTTATGCTTTTTAAGGGGCCGGTTTAATCCGTCCCCTTCTTTCCGTATTTATTTCGATTGTATTAATGACTTAATGTTAGGTGGTTAAATTATGGCTACAATGCCCGATTCTTTCTTTTCGTGGGTAGTTTTTCTGCTGAATGAATACGGCGCCACTCTTTTGCAGGGCGCAGGCGTAACCCTTCTTTTGGCACTGGTCGGTACATTTATCGGCTGTGTAATCGGTCTTGCAGTAGGCATCTGCCAGACAATTCCCGAAGACCCCAACGGCAGTTCTTTTAAACAGGCACTTGTTAAAGGCCTGAAGGCCGTTTTATCTTCTTACGTAGAAATCTTTCGCGGTACACCAATGATAGTACAGGCAATGGTTGTATATTATGGTGCGATGAGCCTGTTTGATATTGATATGTCGGCAATGTTTGCCGGTTTCCTTGTTGTTTCCATTAATACCGGTGCGTACATGGCAGAAACTGTGCGCGGCGGCATTGAATCAATTGATGAAGGCCAGCGCGAAGCTGCCGTTGCCATCGGTATGGACCATTTCCAGACCATGCGCTATGTAGTTTTGCCGCAGGCTCTGCGCAATATTATGCCGCAGATTGGCAACAACCTTATTATCAATATCAAAGATACTTCCGTATTGAACGTTATTTCCGTTACTGAGCTTTATTTTGCTTCTAAATCGGCGGCAGGCGTTTATTACAGATACTTTGAAATTTTCTTCATTACCTGCGTAATTTATTTTATTATGACTTTTACGGCTTCCAGAATTTTACGCTGGCTGGAAAGCAAAATGGACGGCCCGAAAGATTATCAGCTGGTAGAATATGACCCAATGGCTGACCCGTGCGGCCATTTTCAGGTAACTAACAAGAAAGGACGGTAACAGAAATGGCAGACGGAAAAGAATTGCTGTTGTCCGTTCAGGATTTAAAAAAACAGTTCGGCGAACGTGAAATTTTAAAAGGTATCAGTTTTGATGTAAAAAAAGGTGACGTTGTTTGCATTATCGGTCCTTCCGGCAGCGGCAAATCCACGCTTATCAGATGCGTTAACTTTTTAGAGCAGCCTACGGGCGGCGTTATTGCCTACCGCGGGCAAAATGTACTGGAAAGCTTTAAAAACCTTGCTTTGTACCGCACCAAAGTAGGTATGGTATTTCAGCAGTTCAACCTGTTTAATAATATGACCGTGCTTGAAAACTGTATGGTCGGGCAGGTTAAAGTTCTTGGCAAAGATAAGGACACGGCACACAGTACGGCAATGAAGTATTTGGAACATGTCGGTATGGCAAGTTACATCAATGCCAAGCCGCATCAGCTTTCCGGCGGGCAGAAACAGCGTGTTGCCATTGCCCGTGCCTTGGCGCTTGAACCGGAAGTGCTTTTGATGGACGAACCTACTTCGGCGCTTGACCCTGAAATGGTTGGCGAGGTTTTGGCTGTTATGAAAGAACTTGCCAACGAAGGCCTGACGATGGTAATTGTAACGCATGAAATGGCTTTTGCTCGTGATGTATCTTCGAGGGTAATTTTCATTGACCAGGGTGTTATCGCAGAAGAAAGCAGTCCGGAAGAAATTTTCTCTGCGCCTAAAAACCAGCGTACCAAGGACTTTTTAAGCCGCTTTAATTTAGGCAAACAGTAAAAACTTAAAGGATTTTTCTCCTGCTTGTAGAATTTTACAGCAGGAGATTTTTTATATATAACCCGAAAGGATTTTGCCAATGTTAAGAAAATTACTTTCTTTTATATGCTGCATATTATTTTTAACGCTTTTAAATACGGCCGGCGCTGCTGGCAGGGGCACTATTTTATTTGTGCCGCTCGATAACCGCCCGGTATGCCTGGAGTATTCCGTAAACAGTATGCAGGCAGCAGGCTGGAACGTGGAAACGCCGCCGGAGGAATATATTGCTTCCAATCACCGCAGCGGCAATCCGGATAAGCTGTATGAATGGCTGGCTGAACGTGCTCCGCTGGCAAATGCTGTTATTGTGTCTTCCGATGCCATGCTTTACGGCGGGCTTGTGGATTCGCGCACGCACCATATTAACCGCGAAGTTTTAAAAGAACGTGCCGAACGCCTTGTAAGCCTAAAAGACCTTGGCGGCGACCCGCTGGTTTATGTTTTTACAACCATTATGCGTTCGCCGCGTGCCAGTGCGGCACCTGTGGAACCACCGTATTATGCCGAATGGGGAAGCCGCATTTTTCAGCTTGGCGAGCTTGAAGACAGGGAAGATTTAAAAGAAATAACAAGGCGTGAACGCAAAGATTTAAAACGCCTGAGAAAAGAAATTCCGGCTGAGGTACGCGCCGATAATATGAAACGCCGTGCCTTGAATATTGAAATGACGGAACTTTTGCTGCATGGCGTGGAAAGCGGCGACTTTGATTACATGCTGATAGGCCGTGACGATACGGCACAGTTTTCACAGGCGCATAAAGAAGCACGCAAAATGGGCATTCTTGTAAGTGAACTGCCGAAAGAACGCATCCGCTTTTTTGCCGGTGCCGACCAGCTTGGCATGGTGCTTTTAAACAGGGCGGCAAACCGTTTAAGCTATGATATTCCTATGGTTTTTGCAGCGTATGGCGATGGCAAAGGCAAAAATACCATTCCTTCGTATGAAGATGACCCCGTGGATATCAGCGTAAATGAACATATTCATGCCGTTGGCGGCTGGCCTACCAAATACCTGCACCGTGCGGATATGGTACTTTTGGTAAACACGCCTGCAAGCGGAGTAACGCTCGAGGCTTCGGCACCTTCAAATAACGGTACCGTAACCAGACAGCAGGAACGCTTTATGAAAAAACTGGATTATTTTATGCAGCAGAATAAGCCTGTTTCGGTTGCCGACATTGCCTATGGCAACGGCGCGGATAATGCGCTGGTAAAAGAACTTTTTAATGAAGGCAAGGCTTACAGGGTAGCAGCCTACGGTGGCTGGAACACTGCAGGAAATACTATCGGCTTTGCTCTGTCGCAGGGGCTTTTGGCACCGCGTATGACGGAAGCGGGCAAAGATAATCTGCTTAATATACGTTATCTTGATGACTGGGCTTATCAGGCCAATGTACGCATGAAAGTATCGGCAGAATTAATCTGGCCCAACCACTGGCCGAACAGCGGGCTTAACAGCGAGCAGCTTGTAGCGGCAGAAAAGATGATTGCAAAAGAAATGAAGAATACCGCAGCGCCGCTTATGACGGAAAAAACAGTTGACGAATATAAGTTTAATCTGCCGTGGCAGCGCATGTTTGAAGTACGTGTAGCACAAAAATAACTTTATGGATGGTGAGTACGTGGAATTTGCAAATAAGCTTGTTTTAAACAGCGGTTTTGTTTTTGATTATACCAACATGTTGGGTGAAGGCAGAATTAAAACAGAAGATTTGCAGGAAATGGAAACTGCCATGCAAAAAGCCCGTGACGCAGTTAACGAAATGCGCTCGAGCGGCACGGCCTATAACCATCTTTCAAAAGATGGCACGCCTGAACCCGTATATTTTACGCGTTTGCCGGAAATAAAAAACGGTAATCCCAATACGCCGGTATCTTTGCAGAAATTAAAAGATTTTGGCGATTATTTGCGCACGAATGTTGATGCGGTTGTATTTTTAGGTGTTGGCGGCTCGTATTTGGGGAATAAGGTATTGTTTGATATTGGTGCCGGGCCGAGCTGGAACTCTATGGGTGAAAAACGCCGCAACGGATATCCGCGCATCTATTTTTCCGGCAACAATTTGGACGCAGGCCAGTGCGAAGAAATTATGAACGAGCTGCGTTACTGGTCGGTACATGCATGGCCTAAGAAAAAACGCTTTAAGGTAATGCTGGTGCCGATTTCCAAATCCGGTTCAACGCTCGAAACGCTGGCTTCGTTTATTTATTTTTATGAAGCGTGCAATAAAAGCGTTATGTTTGATACCGAAGTTACCGCCGTTACAGACCGCAATCCCGAAGCCGGTTCGCCGCTGTTTGCGCTGGCACAGAAACATGACTGGCGGTGCTTTGATATTAAAAAC
>UMAJ01028547.1_pt1 | contig 24425 bp, 37 predicted proteins | sample 1963671 | NCBI WGS metagenome assembly UMAJ01 (sample SAMEA4835912, study PRJEB28245) | human gut metagenome | biome: gut microbiome; material: fecal sample | place: Denmark | collected 2008 | reverse complement strand
ATTTTGATATCGCCAAAAGCAAAAAGAGAATTTTTCTGTCGACTTCGTTTTTAACGCTTTGTAAATAACGAACTTCCGACTCGTAAATCTCGAACTCTTCCTGCTTCTCTTTTTTCGATGGTGGGTTTATCGCGACCAAAAGCCGAACGATTTCTTCAATTTTTACGCCTTTGATTTCGAACTTGATTTCGTACTTTTCGAGCGTTTCGAGTATTTGCGAAACATCGACGCCCTTTTGAGTGAAATAAACCGTTAGTTGTTTCAGCTCGTCGAGAGAGGTTATCTCTTTTGTCTCTAATAACCGATTTATCGTCGTATCATTCAACATTAGTATAAACCTCCCCTTCGGCTTTCTTCACAACCTCTTTGAGCACGAACTTCTCTCCGAGATATTCTTCTCCGTTTTCCGAACGAACTGGCGCGTAACTTTTCCCTTGTTCAACGCCTTCAAGAACAATTGAATCCATTATATCCCAAACGAAACTCCAATTGAAATTCGTGTATTCCTTCGCAAGCTGACCGACGTAAAAAAGCATTTCCTTGGGCTTTAACCCGAACCCGAAAATTTCTTCCTGGATTTCCTGCTTCGCCGTATCGAGAACGAGATTATAAATACTCTTTATATCGTCTTCGTCTTTGTTTTCAAAAACATCATCGAGCACGTGAACCGTTTTTTTGTTGTTGTATTTCCGATAAGCGTTTCGGAATTTCGCAAGAATTTTTGTGTCCGCCTCAAATCCTTCGTTTTGATAAAGATTAAGAAGACTTGTGTTGGACTTCCCGAACTTTATATCGAAATCGACATTTTCAAACTCTTTGCATAAAATATTCATTGTACAATTTGAAACAATTAGCGGGGAATATTTTTGGTATCTTCTAACAAGCATCTTCTCCGCCTCGGTTTTATCAGGTTTTGCGAGAAGTTTTTTGAACTTAATACCGAACATATCTTTAGAAACGATATTGTAACCATTTTCGAATTGCTTGAATTTTTTATTGAGTTCGGGGTAAAGATAACGGAAGAAATACGGTTTCTTATAAATAACCATCGAGTTATGTTTATATTTTTCCGCTTTTACTTCGTCTGTGTCGTCTTCGTTTACTCTTGTATGTTTTCTCCACTCGACTGGAAGTTTTTGTTGTTTTATTCCGAGTTTTGCTCTATCAATTTCCTGCCCGACGTATTCGCGAAGAAGTTTTATTCTCGTGTATAACTCTTGGCGTTGCGGCTCCTGTTCGGGTTTATTGAAAATCCCGATCATCGCGTAAATAATCGTCGCGGTGTTTGAAAGACTGCCGACCGCCGTACCAAATCCCATAAGGTCTTTTTTTACGAAGTTTTTCTGGGAAATCTCTTCCTTGCGAGCAATACCTTTTTCGTAAGTTATTATATTTTCATTTCTGTGAGCACCTTTCAAGAAATATTCGTTATCTGTTGAAAGGGCTATGTCACCCAGTTAGTACCCTCGGTTTCCCGATATTTTTAAGGGGCTTAGACTATATCATCTATGAATGGCACTTCGATTTAAGGGGTTTTCTCCCACCGTCTCGCAACGGCCCTACTCCTATTGCTTAAAGCCAAGGGATAGTCGTTTGAGTTTATCTTAAAATTCTAAATATTTTTTGTATTTTCTTTCTAAATATACACGAGCGTCTTTGTATATCCAGTCTAAAAATTCTCTTCGTTCATCTCTTTTGCCACGAACATATAGTGTTATATTGTCTTTGTTTTCTGGTCTGCGATAATGATAATTACAATTAAACCCATTAGATATTAATATATCTCCAATGTCTTGTAATATCTTGGTCCCACCACATATATCTATACAACCACAATCAACACTAATGCTGCCATTTCCATCAAAATATCCTCTAATAAAATCTTTATAATATTTTTCTGGTATTTTATCATATGGGAATGGAGCTTTTTCTCGATGCGGCGTCACACCAAGTCTATAAACCTTCTCTATAAATTTAATAGGTTTTATCGCAATTCTGAATACTTGACTTTCTTTACTACGATAACTTTCCCCAAGCTTTGCTGTATAAAAAGTAATATTCCCACTATAGTTCCAATCGGCCTTCATTTTTTCTAATAATTCCCTATCTTCTTCTTGAAGGTCTATTTTTAAAACTTGGTGTTTTATACTACAATATCCGTCTGCCCATAAAAAACCGAGATAATAGGCTTTGTCGGGTGTATCTATAGAGCAAAAATAATCTTCATTAATAGAATTTTTATAACAATTAGCACATTTACCACCGAGTTTAGCTTGGACAGTTGTTTTTATTACGGATTTTCCACAATTCAAACAAGTGCATTCCCATTTACTTTCACCAAGATACTTATTTACTTTTACATTATTAAACACTTGACCGCTTAAATCTTTAAATGCTCCCATGTTCTCACCTCCTTTCTTATTTTTTTACGCTCTATTTTAGAATTTTAAAATCTTACCACAGGATTACCATCGTCTTTACGTTAAGGTTTCCCCTGTTAGCCGAAACACTAACAATCATTTCCTATTGCTCCTATCGTTGTTCCGACACCCAACTCTGTTGGTTCACCATTTTTTGCTTCGACAATTGTTTATCGAAATCAGAATCCGAGTGTTTGAACGTCGCAACATCGTATATGCTGTACACCAAACCACTCTTTATATATTGATACCACTTTTCCGTGGTTTCACTTTTATATAACTTCGACGGGTTATGCTCACTTGTATCGATCATTGGAGAACGACAGCAGTCAACATAACCCTCAATTCGTCGTTCATTCCAAAAATTCGACCAAACGTGTTCGGCTGGAATTTCTCCTTTAATTGGTAATCCCAACGCCGACTGACACTGCGCGATCGGGTCGGAAATCATAAACTGGTAATTTCCTCTCACCCAAATCTTACCAATCTTCGCGCGGTTTATACACTCAACGATGTTTTTGTAAATCTTCCGCTGAACATGTGAATCTTTCAGCATCTCGTTGTTTTTCACAATCGCCTTCATAAACGTCGATTGTGCCGAAGAATACATTCTCTCGTAAGTTACGTCTTCGCTTTTGCCTCCGAACATAAAAAGAAGACTGTATAAATCATCACCTGAACAAATGTTTTTTATCCAATCAATTGTCGGTTGAATTAAACCGTGAATATCTTCCTTAGAAAGGGTAAGCGCTTGAATATATTGATAATTCGCGAGCACATATTCGTCATCGTGTTTCTTATTGTAACGGGCGACACCCCAACGGAGCTTGTATTTGTTGAAATAATGCAAATACTCCTGCCAGCTCGAATATTCCTTATATTCTTTGAACTGTGACTCGCTCAATAAAACATCGATTTCATTCAACGGGTATTCAACGCCCCATCTATCCTTGATTTTGTCTATTCCGTGTTCTGCGGCGTAAGCCTTAAAATCAAACGGAACAAGATTTCCTTTTACAAATGAACTTCTTACGACGAAAGACGAAGGTACATAATCGAGCTGCATATCCTCTGCCCACAGCTTGCTGAATTCTGGGTCTACCAAACCTTGCCCGTCCGCACTATTGAGCGTTAAATCCATCACACGCTTTTCAATGTAATGTTTCGTTCGAGGCTTACCTTCTTCGTCCAATTCTTCTTTTCGACAAATAAAATCAACATTCTGATCGGGGAGGGTTGTTTCAAAATCTTTTATTACGCAAACACGCGGCGTCCTAACCCACAAAACCGATGAGAAGGAAAGTGCAAAATATGCACCGAGCTTCGGAAGAACCGCTTCTTTGAGCCTATCGGCAAGCCCGCACATAAACACTTCGTAAAGATAAGGATAAAGCTTCTCATTTACGTAAATCGCGTTATTACGACGCAAGTTTCCCGCTCCTGCGCAAAGCCTCGTATATCTAACTCCATTTATCTCAAAACCTTTTGTGCCGATTTTTAGATATTCAGATTTCTTCTCACAAACTACGACGATTATGTCTTTTACAAAAAGAATATCCTGAATTTGTTGATTTACAATATGCCCTTCGAGTATTTTACCTTCTCTTTTACAAATACGAAGAGTTGTTCGAAGATTTTGCACTGCATCAAAAATTTCTTTATGGCTTCTTGTATCCCCGTAATAATCCCTAATTTTATAAAACACCATATTATCGCCAACACTTACAAGATTTCCATCTTGAATAGCTCGCTTTCGAGTGTAATTATCGATTTTTAAATTGTTTTCCACAATAAAACTCGATGGTAATTTATAAACTTGATACAGGTTTTGCAAAACTGGCATTCTTTTCTCCTTTTAGCCAATATTCTTAAGAAAGGTTTTTGTTGTTTCCAATAAATTTTCTAAATCGCCGTCGTTAATTAACTCATACTCCATTGGATAATCGTCAAGCGCCGTCTCACTTGGATGATTTTTCTGTTCATCGGTTAAACCATTATCAAAATTTGGACGAATTATACGAATCGTAACACAATCAAAATTATCGCACATTTTGTCGACTTCGTTCGGGAATCGAACATCTGGAATAATTATATAATCATACAATGTTTTTATGCCTTTTAACAATGCAATAATCATATCTACCCATGTGTCTTTGTAATTTTTGCGAACCACATCGGTCCCGAGCCATTGTAATAACTTACGACCACTCTCGTCTTTAATTCCATTCCAGCCAAAATAATTTTTAGCAAAAAGTTTAAGATTGTCAGCGTAATGAATTATTAAAACTTTCTTTTGTTGTTTTTCCAACAATTCTTTCATCATAAAGGCAGTTGAATCTTTACCATTTTGAGCTTTTCCTGAAACTAAAATTACCTGCATTTAATACCCCTTACAAATAAACTCTGGGTTTTTATTAAAAAACTCTAAAATCTGATAAACCTCTTTCCAATTTTGAACAACATACAAATTATCAATATTTGGTTTTGGGTTATTCCATGGAAAATCGTGTTCATTTTTTAAAAGTATCTTTATTGCGGCATTTGTATTCTCGATGCTACGGATATTATCATCGATCTGAATTCCATCTTGCATATTTACACAGCTTTTACATAAGCTTGTATTGTCATCAATTAAGACACCCGTAAATTTATAACCTACGTCTTTAATATACTTTTTCTTTTTCTCTAAATTAAGTTTTGTTCCACAGCTAACGATTTCAACGTCAAAATTATTATCTATAAATTCTTTATATATTAAAAAGTCAAAATTATACTGAACAGAATTCCAAAATTCATCAGATTCGAACAGTTTAATTATATCATTAGAAGAAATATTGTGATCTATTGATCTATAATAAAAATCAGAAAGATCATCTATAGTTTTATTCGACGAATTTTTCTTATTCAACAAGTCTATGATACATTTAGAAGAATCTATTATTGTATCATCACAGTCCAAAAAAATTTTAGTCTTCACATTTATATACTCCTTATAAAAAAATACTCCTTACCATAGATTTCACTTGTATTATAACATATTAATTAAATATTGTCAAGTATTTTTATTAAAAAATATAAAATAATTCATAAATTTATAATATATATTTAATACACTATCATAACCCGCCCACCACCCCTATTTATTATACCCTCAAATAAAAGCCTCATTTCCTTTTAAAGAAACGCTACGTGAGGGTATAATGCTCCTATCGAAAAGGAGAACATTATACCCTCTACATAATTTTGCATTTCCCTTCAGTGAGTTTCCGCATATTAGTGTGCATACGTATAAACAATTGTTTCATATTGTCATATCTCTCGTTACACGCGAATCCATAACGTTTTTATCGAGATAAGTGCTCTCTGCTTCGCCTTCCTAAGCCCACCGTCTTTTTTTATTGAGGTTTTGTTTGGTGACCACGATCCTCTCACGTCAATAATAATAGTATGCGGTATTATACTTGGCGACTTCCTGTTGTTATGCGGTGGAGTGTCCGCTAAATTTATTTAATTTTACTATATTATAACACACATTTTTTTGTTGTCAAGTGTTTTTAGTAAAAAAAATAAAAAAATATTTTACTTTTTTAAAAAAAATCCTTGACAATTTCCCAATAAAATGTTATAATATATTTAGACAATGAAATTTGTCAAAGGAGAGAATAGATGATAGACAAAAAAACTACTGAAGACATTATTGCTGTCCCTATTGATATTTCGAAAATAACTGGCGAGAACGACAGTTTACCCGACCCATTTAAATTGTCATATTATAATGATTTAAATAATCGTGTAATTTATCTTGACGATGAAATAGATCGCGACACTGTAACTCCGATAATTAGAATGATTGTAGCTTGGAATAGAAACGACAAAGATTTATCATATGATAACCGCCGCCCAATAAAAATTGTTATTAACTCTTATGGCGGTGATATAGATGCAACGCTTAGTTTAATTGATATTATTAAAATTTCAAAAACTCCTGTTTATACTTACAATATAGGTGTTGCGATGTCTGGTGGGTTTTACGTGCTGATTGCTGGACATAAAAAATATGCCCTTAAAAACTCTCAGTCTTTAGCGCACCAAGGGTCGGGCGGGTTTGAAGGAACGGCAGAAGAGATAAAATCTCATACGGCACAATATAACAAACTCTTGGCGAGATTGTTTGACCATATTTTAGAGTGCACTAAAATTTCAAAAGATTTATTAAATAAAAAGAAAAGAACAGAGTGGTTTATCAACGGAGAAGAGCAGGTTGAACTTGGTGTCGTTGATAAAATTATAACTGATATAGACGAATTACTGTGAGGGTTTATGACTACTAAAAAAACTACTACTAATACCAAACAAAAACAAACAGAAATTCCTAAAGATATAACTCAATGCACTTTTTGGAAAAGACTTCCTTATCGGTTGGAAGAAGAACAGTGGGATTATATAAAAGCTATTTGGGATCAGAAAAACCTTATGGTGATGGTCGATGCTTGCGCGGGAAGTTCCAAAACGACGCTTGCGGTCGGAATGGCGCTCCTGATGTATGAACTCGGAATTTATAAAAAGATTTATTACATTGTTTCGCCGTGTCAAGAACAGGAATTAGGTTACAGACCAGGGCAAACTGGCGAAAAATTGATGGACTACAGTGGGCCATTATATGACGCTCTTATGGTATGGGGATATGACCCAAACAAAACTGTAATTTCAGATATGAATATGGAAGCGGTGAAAAACGGGGAGGCTTTTGTTTATTTGACTTCCGATGTATTTTTGAGGGGCTGTAACCTCTCCGAGGCTTTCGTCATAATCGATGAAGCGCAGAACAGCAAACAGCTTAAAAAGATAATTTCTCGTTGTCATGACAGCTGTAAAGTCGTTTGCGCAGGGCATTGCGGTCAAACGGATCTTCGGTTCCCGCAAGATTCTCAATTCCCAAAATATCTCACGGCTGCGAGAAGAGTTGATTTTATCAAGATTATCGAATTGACGAAGAATTACCGTGGTAAATTGAGCCAATTCGCAGACGAGGTGAACTGATGGATTTTAAAGTCGAAATATTAAAACACCCGACCGACGAAGATTGGATGTGGTGCAAAACCTGTACATTAAATACTGTCGGTAAAACATCTGCGAAACTTCCAACAGCGGAATGGAAGCATAAAATTCTCGAAGCGGGACATAGCCCGATCAGAGAATTATGGTTCGGAATAAAAATGCAGATACCATATTACGTCTCGGTGCATTTTGTTCGCCATCATATCGGAGTAAATCATTACGTCCAAACGCAGCGTAATGATCGCCAAGACAATTATGACAGAAGAAAAGCAACACAAGACACGACAGTTTCCCATGTAATGAGCATAAACGCGCAAGAGTTGATTTTCATGTCTCATAAAAGATTGTGTTCGCAAGCTTCTATCGAAACTAGAGCGGTTATGAAAGAAATATGTAAACAGGTAGAAGAATTATGCCCAGAGTTTATCGGGCTTCTTGTTCCTGAATGCGTTTATCGAAACGGAAAATGCACGGAATTTTATCCGTGTGGAGCAGCCGAAAATTTGCTCAAAATAAATAACGAAAAATTAAAAAAGGAAATAAATAAGAATGATTAAACTCGGATATGTTGCCCCGAAGAGGGGCGGGAAAACTCAATTCCTCATCAAAATGATTCAAGAGGAATTTTCACAGGGACACAGATGTTATTATCTTGGTGGACAGAAGCACTACGAAGAAGTAACTGAAAAGCTCGCAAAACAAGATTGTAAAGCGAAGCTTGAACTCATCACCAAAGATTTGATGCCAACCGAAGATAATTGCGCGGTATTCACCGACAATCTCACGTGGGAAATGACGAGCATCTTTCCATATGCACTTCGCGCGATGGTAAAGTTGCACGGCAATTGGTATTACACAATTCCCAAAGAAGAAATAGTTATGCTCGATGGGGAACCTGACGAGCAGGAGGGTTAAAATGAAACTTCAAGAAATATTAAACGTTTGTAACACGTTCATCAAAAATCCCGAAGACGAAGCAACTGTTAAAGCTTATAACAATATGCTTAAGGGTCTTGTAATTCGCGCTTATTTACCGATGCAGGAAAAGGTTATTGCCCTTGTTCGTATGATTATGGACAGTGATAAAGATATTGATGTTCCAGAGACATTTTTTACAGCAGGGCTTGAAATTGCATGCTGTTTTGATGGACTCCTTTCATATGTAAACATTGATCCCGAGGTAAATCTTGAAATAAAAAATTATGAGAATTATGACCTGATTTATCAGTCAGGGCTCGCCGATTATATTCTCGAATATTGCGGAAAGGATTATGAACGTCTTGTTCGTATGATGGAACGCACGCTTTCATATCAAAACCTTACGGAGCTGATTCAGAGTATAAGAGAAATTAATGTTGGAGGTTTGAGCGAAGCGGCAGAGAAAATCCGTGAAATTAAAGACGAGATTGATCCTGAAGTAATTAAAAATATTGCTGACATCGCTCGTATGAATGACCCCGCGTTGAATGATCTCAAAGACACGATTGACAACGAAGCGGTTGATAAAGCGTTTGAAAAAAAGACGGAAGAAAAGCCTAACTAACTTAACCCCGAATAACCCCTCATTTTCGAGGGGTTATCACAGTGTAATCCTAATTATGGCGAATTCGCCGTATTTGTGGGCAGTGTAATTTGTGTAATAACCACTTGTGAAATTGTGTCACCGTGTTGTCACAAAAAAGTTATTTAAAACGCTTGACAAACGGGTTGTGATGTGGTATAATAGGAGCGAAGACGGAGGTAAATATGATAGATATAAACAAAGCAGAGAAATATTTCAGAAATAACGGATATGCCGACATAATCGAAGAATCAAAACCTTTTTGTGCCCATTATACGAGTATAAATGTTTGGGGTAACGAGGTTATATGGCTTGACATTTCTAACTCTGAGAAAGTTACTCAAAAAAGATACAAACTAAAAACTTATAAAGTCGATGTCGAAATCGGTAAAAACGAAACCAATATAAACGCGATTAAAGAAAAGCTCGTTGATAGTCTTTATGCAAAAAATCTCGAAATGTTTGGCGGGATTACCGATAGGGAAAAATTGCTAAATCTGACATGCAACCAGCTTTGCGAATGGCGTTGGCTCGAAGATGATGGAGGAAAGATATTTTCCGAAACCCATAGAAATGGAGATATAGTTTATACGGCCCATCTCGTTAAATACGCGGTTGTTTTAGACACAGACGGAAACCCGATTGACCCCGAAATCAAGGAGATTAAATAATGAACAATTCAGTCATAAAAACTTTACTCGATTGCGAGTTGGCGAGGCAAAATTCAGGAATAGAACTTATCGCGAGTGAGAATTATCCCAGCAAAGATATACTTGAAGCTTGTGGAAGTATTGCAATGGACAAATATGCTGAGGGTTATCCCGACAAAAGATATTATGGCGGGTGCGAGTTTATTGACGAAATAGAAAAATACGCAATTAGGCACGCAACACAACTTTTCAATGTCAAATACGCAAATGTGCAACCACACAGCGGAAGTCAGGCAAATGCCGCAGCTTACCACGCTTTAATGCCGAATGGCGGCAAGGTGCTTTCTCTTGTGCTTAACGACGGAGGACATCTAACTCATGGATCTCCTGTTAGTTTTTCAAGTCATCAATATGAATTCGTACATTATCCTTTAGGCGACAATGGTGAATTAGATTATTCTAAAATAAAGGAAATAGCAGAAAAAGAAAACCCAGATGTAATTCTTGCAGGATATAGTGCTTACCCATATGAAATAAACTTTGCAGTTTTAAGAAATATTGCAGATCACGTTAATGCAAAATTGATGGTAGATATGGCACACATTGCAGGACTAGTCGCAGCGAAAGAATATATGAATCCTTGCGATTATGCAGATATTGTAACTTCCACTACACATAAAACATTGAGAGGACCAAGAGGTGGATTGATTTTAACTAATTCAGAAGAAATTTTTAAGAAAGTAAATTCTGCGGTTTTTCCTTATTATCAGGGAGGTCCTCTAGAAAACATTATAGCAGGAAAAGCAATTTGTTTTGAAGAAGCACAGACAAACAATTTTAGAGATTATATAAGAGCGGTGAAAGCAAATACAAAATGGGCTGCAAAAAGATTTAAAGAATTAGGTGCAGAAGTAAGCGGAACAGAAACACATCTATTCTTATTAAACACTTTAAAATCATATAACCTGACAGGCTTAGAAGCGCAGAAAAAATTAGAGGAAATAGGAATAACAACTAATAAAAATATGTTGCCTAACGATACTTTGAAACCATCTGAAACAAGCGGATTAAGAATCGGTTTTGCAGCGGCAACTACAAGAGGATGTGATTTAAGTCAAGCGGTTTTAATAGCCGAACTTATTCACAACTTTTTATCGGGCAAGATTGACGATATGACTGCTAATTACATTCGCAAAGGTATTGTGTCTGGCTGGAAAGATATTTCGGAACTTGGGAGAGAATAAATGACATATTTCGTTTTTGCAGACCCGCACGGAAATTACGAGGCGCTTATAACCGCGATTACCAAAATGGGTTACAACGCGGCGAACCCGCAACACCAACTCATCGGGTGTGGGGATTATTTCGGCAGGGCGGCGCGGAGCAATTCGGATTGCGTAAATATTTGGAAGTATCTCATTTCGCCCCATCACGCGAATAAGCCGATTTGCATTCGGGGAAACCACGAGAGTATTCTTATCGACGCAATCGAGCGCAGGCAGCTAACCGAAACCGATATATACAACGGCGAGCACAACACATTCGCTTCGTTTTTGGGGCGTTACCCAAATCAGGTAAAACGCGATTGTTATCTGCAATTCGACGCAGCAAAGGTGATGATTAACGTTGGATTTTACGACTGGCTCAAATCGCTTCCGTGGTATTTCGAGACGGAGCATTACATTTTCACGCACGGGTTTGTGCCGATGGATTATTTTACTCGCGGTTTGGGACTGGAAGAATTCGGCAGAGGCGACTGGGCAATCGCTTCGTGGGCAAAGACTCCCGACTATATAAGAGCCTTTGATGAGATTAAAGTAAAACCCAACCAAACCATCGTGTTTGGGCACTGGCGAGCGAAAGAGCTGAACGAGAGGTTTGCTGGGAAGTGGGAAGAGGTAGACGGCGATATTTACGTAGATAAGGAACGTAAGCTGATTGGGCTCGATACGACGACAGCGTTGAGTCATAAAGTCGGATGTGTCGTAATAGAAGACTAATCTCCGAAAGGGTTAGAAATATCGGGTTCGCGGCGTAGCCATAATTACGTTAGCCCGTTAGAGCAGGAGAAAATAGTTATGGAAAAAGTAAAATTGACGGCAAAGCAGGCACAAGAAGTTATGAAGACGGACGGAAAAGAGTGGTTGTTAAACGCCATCTTTAAAACTATCAGGCAGGCGGCAGAACATGGCGAGGATAAGATAGTTTGGGATTTTACCCCGAATTTTGAAGTTGCGGATGAAATTAAGGATATCCTTTATGATATGGGGTATACGATTAGTGAAAACAGCGATATCGATGATTTTGTTTACGAAATATCTTGGGGATACGAGAATTTCGAAGATTTCATCACTGACGTTTCTGAAAAATGGGATGATTTTTCGCAGGCTGAAAAAGAGGAACTCGCAACCGCAATTTCTTCGGCAGAAAAACTAACTCACATTTCAAAAACGAAAGGAAGGGCATACTTACTCACTGAGGCGCGAAGAGCAATCATGCAAGCGGCATATATCGGGAGAAATTCCACGATAATTGATTTGCTTAATATATCTATCAATAACATCAATTGGTTATTTGATCAATTAAAAAATGACGGGTTTGAAGTATCCTATCTTAGTGATGAACATGCGGCCAGAATCACCTTCTAAAAAAAATAAAGCTCCGCTTCGGCGGGGCTTTTTGCTTACTTAAAATCGTAGAACTCGTTTTTAATCGGAGAAATGGAGATTCCTGAATTAGAAATCGCAGGGCAAAAACGAGCGAGGCGGTTTTGTATCATTGGGGTGATATGGTAACATTCGTTTTTAGACATTTAACATTCGGATGTTATGTTGATAAAATCAATGTTAAATCGAAATCACGAACAAGATTGCGCGAACCGAGCCGAAACCGACTTTTCGCGTGGATTAGAACAAAAGACGTGTTTGAATTTATGTTTATTATTTTAAACGTAAACCCGTATTAGGTCAATAATAATAAACATTGGGTCTTTATCGGGTCATTTTAAACCCGTCGAATTCGAGCAGTTTAAAAAACCGATTCTGCATAGAAACCGTTGAAAAATATGCGGTTTTAGTGCAAAGTCGGTTTTTTGATTTTTTTAAAATTTTGAAAACGCTAAAAGGTCTAAATCGATTTTAGCCACCCAAATGTAATTTTGCCTTTGCTTTTTCTGGAAGATCACCCGTGTTGGCTTCAAACACTCCATACGGATAAATAAATACCGATCGACGTCCCACTTCCTCCATTTTGTCGTTAAGGGGGACTATTTCTATCTGTCTTTTCGACGAGCATAAAGATACAATTTTTGCAAATACAAACGTCGGTCTTTTTATTTGAATACCACCCGAATACGCGTCGTCAAGCAAAACGCAACCACATGGGAAATAAACATACATACCGATTTTAAAATCTTCTAATTTCATTATTACTCTCCTTCCAGAAGCTCTTCGACCGTCTCGACCACCGTGTGTTCGTCTTTGAGTTTCAGGCACGCGCGGCGAAGCAAAAGGTGAAGCCCGAACTCCTCGTCGTAAGCGTCGTCGGGATGGCAACGCACGGTCGCGAGTTTGATGCCGTGGTAATAAGCCGAAAGCTCGTTTGCCTCGCGGCGCACCTCGAAGTCGAGTTTGTAATCGGACATTTGCGGGCAGGTGATTACTTTGCCATGAAGCGCTTCAGACATTGAGAATTTGTTTGGGTAAGCGGGAGCTATTTCAAAAGTGACTGGGAGCACGAGATTAATTGTGTCACCCGTATCTATTTCCCTTATTTCTATCGTTTTTGATTTTGGGTAGATGGATGTTATTACGTAACATTTCCCTCGTTTAACAGTAATTTGTAATACTTCTGGACGCTTTTCGCTTAACATAAATCGAATTACATTATAAGTGTTGATAATGGTATCGCCAACTTTACATTCTTCGAATTTCATAAATTTCCTCCTTTTCCATAAGCTTTTTTAATTTTTTCGCTTAATTCCGCGACCACCTTGTCGTGCATTTCGTTTGCCCGAAATTCGCTGTCGTCACCGCAATCGTGTATCGCCCACTCGCTGTCGAAGTCAATCGGGTTAGACGTGTCCGCGTCCCAATAAATTCCGTCTTGCTTGGCTTTGAATGCCATTGTTTCGTAATAACGGTTGTGCCCAACGGTTTCCCAATAATCATATCCTTTTGCGGGGAGTTGGCGCCCAACCGTCGAGACAACCCATTTCAGGTCGGCGTATTCGATGAGGGTGTTACGACGGAATGTACAGTATTCAGCGCAGATGTAATGAGCGGGCCAGCCGCGTTCGGTTATTTTGAGTTCCATAAGTATCTCCTTGTTTGGGTATAGTATAGCACAAGAGAGGGGTTTTGTCAAGTGATTTGAAGGGGGATTTTTGATTTTTTTATTTTTTGGAGAAAGAGGTGAGAGGGGGAAAGGGTTTTAGGGTGACGAATGTAAATTGGGGATTTGAGAGGTTTGCAAGTTACCAGCAAGTTAGAGAGGGGGTAGCTCAAAAAAAAGGGGGATAAAAGTGGAATTTGGAGGTTTTATAGGCGGGTTTGGAAAAATATTTTTTACGAAAGGCGGGATAAAGAGAGAAGGGATGGGGTTTTTGGATGGGAGGGCGAAGTTATATTTTTTTTAAAATTTTTTGAAGGGGGGCGGAGGGGAATTCGAAATTTTATGGGGAAATGTATTTTTGGGATTATGGGGGGGGATTTTTGGGTTATGTATGGGAAGGGATGATATACTAAATATATAGTAATAAAAGTGAATTACAATAATGTAAATTAGCTTATTTTATAAGTGAAATACATTATTGCATCCTAAGTAAGATGTAAAACTGCTTCGATGGTTGCTCTTCGTGAGTGAGTAACAGCACCGCTAACGGAATAAAAACGGAGGAACCTAAAATGATTAAAGGTTTCAAATTTTACAAAGGTTTAGACAACTTCCAACTTAAAATAATGCACGATGATCCCAAAAAAGATTATTTCTGCATTTATTCATCGTTTGAAAAAATGATGAAACAAGTTAAATTTTTGAAAGAACATGGCAAAATAGAAATAACCGACTAACACAAGACGTGGAAGCGATAACCACGTTAAAAACACTACGCAGAGTGGCGCCGAAAGGCGTTAATGCGGCAGCTCGGTCACAAGCCCGAGCAAGCATTCGGCAAGTTACGTTGTCGTAAATCGTAACAGTCGGCTGGCTAAAAGCACAAAAAAAGAGGTATAAAATAATGACACTTGAAGCATTACAGCAAGCAATAGCAAACCTTATCGTCGCAAGACGTGAGGCACACGGAAACCAAGCAGAACAAGATCGAATCAATGCGAAACTCGACAAACTTTACAATTTAAAGTATACCCTGCTTGAGCAAGAATCGCAAAAGAAATGAATGTTGAACTTGAAAAATAGTTCAAATCCCCTGAAGAGTCGTTGAAAATTACGACGAAACGCCTTTTGGCGTCGGGATAAATCCCATTATTTACCTTTCGCGAACGTAGATAGGACGTTCAGGGGTTTAGGGCAAAGGAAACTATCATGTTAACAAAGAAAATTACAGCAAACTTCGAAGCTCACGACTTAATGAACGATGAGTGGAGAAAAGTCAAAACACTTACTTTTGAAGTAAGCGCTGAAAACGAAGACGCGCTTTGGGAAGAAGCTCACATGCGTTGTGAGGCAGTTGCCTGTGAAATTGAGCGTGATAACGGCTTCCCCACTATTTATCAATATACAGCAGCGTAACCCGCAAGGCCTGCTCGTAAGAGTAATCGGTGCAAGCCCGATGCGCAGTAATGCGCGGCGCTCATGGGTAAAACCCTCATCGTTCGAAGCAGGTGGCGTAGTGCTTCGATAGTCCCGTTAGTGAAACCCCGAGAGGACGAAAAAGAAGGTCGGGACAGAGGAACAGTTGCAGTTCCTTAATCACAATTTAACCGATAATTGCCGAGTGCCAACGGCTCCGATGTGGAGCATTTGCGACGTTGGACAGTAGGCGATGAAAGGGTTGAGTTGAGGATTGAAAACCTGTTCGCAGGACATCTGTAACACTCGCTCATGAGGTGAAACGAGCTGCCTTGAATAAGGTAAGTAACCGACGAAGGTTGGCGACCGATAAAGCAACGAACAATTGCAAAGCGCGAGTGAAAACATTTGCGACTATGAAGCGTTATTACGTTTTCGATTTTGGTTGTTCGTTGTTCGGCAGTCTGAGGTGGCGCACGTCAGCGTAGTAGTCGGTTATGAAAAGTTCCCGCAGCTTCCATAAAGTTACGGACCATTAAAAATAGCTTTCGCAAACATTGGTAGGATGTTTAGGGCTTTAGTGCAAGGAGAACTACATTATGAATAACAAATTCTACTTTTCTAAAACACGAGCAATCGAACTTCAGGATACGGCGCAAACGGTTCCCGAAGCGGATATGCGTTTTGAAATGAGTTGCTCAATTTGTCCCAAGGCAGGTTATTGCGACGAAAACAAATGTTATGTTGCACAAACACATCATTTGCGTGTAGAACAAATCGCATTCGCATTGACGCTCTCTAAAAAGAAGTTACAACCGAGTTGCGAAATTGTTCATACACGCAAATATACTAAAACAAACAAGTTTAATAAAGGGGCTCTGCAAAGATTGCTTTCTATTGCTAATAACAAAGTAGATTTAGAAAAACAAAAGTTAGCAATCGATCAAGCAAGCGTTTATGTCGAAATGGACGATTATAAAAACGCTTATGAAGTGTTAAAACAAAACGGCGTTTACAAAGAAGCCGAAGCAATTCTTAAATATTATAGGAGGAATAAAGAATAATGAGTAACATCAAAACCTATTTGTCGCAACGAAAAAAAGAAAAGCCCAACAGCGGCGTTTCAGCGGCTAAACTCGAGGCAATGCTGGAATATGAACAACTGCTCAATCGTTTTGGAAAGGAGATTTGCTACGAAGATTTTCTGAAATTAGTGGATATGACGCCTGATTTAATACAGGCAAAAGAAACGAAATTCAGATCTTCGCAGGCGAAGAAAGCTTACTCTCATTTAGAAGATAATGAGCAAACGCAGCAGGCGAAGAAATACATCAAGCGTTTATATAAATGGTTTGATGTAACATTAACAAAAGAAGAAGTCGATTCTTTTAGTAAATTAAATATTAAAAACGGCGATATGAGGCGCCGCTATCTAAAATATATAAAGGAGAGTTAAACATTATGACACTCAAAGAAATGCGTGAACTCGCAAAGCAAGCATACTTAAAAAGCTCGCCAAAAATTGGCGATATCGATTATACAAAAATCGCTAACAAAGGGAGCGAGCACGACCCTAAAAAATTACAAAAGGAGGTTGAGGACAGTGAAAAAGATACCTACTAAATGGTGGATTTCACCGTTGATGATGGCGGTTTCGGTTATATTAATCGCAATTTGCTATTTAGCCAAATCACTATAACAACACGGCGTTTCGCGATATTCGCCTGAATAATCGCAATAAAATTTTAGGAGGTTCGATATGAACAAAGTACAAGCGCACATTCACAGCTTAGACGGCAAATTTGCCGAAGTAACTATTCTCCAATACAACGGAGATAACGACATTATCGTTGAATACAACGGTAAAAAATGCACCGCGATTTACAACATCTTCGCGGGTTATTACGTCGATGACATTTACGGCGTAATTAAGGATTAAGTCCAAAGGAGGTTAAAAATGGACATCAATAACATTCTCAACAAAATTGAAAATTACAAAGCACAAACCGCAGAAAGAGCGGAACAAGAACGCATCGCGGCGGAACATCACCGCCAAAGCTTACTCGATCAAATTCGGGCAATGAAACCTGACATCGACAACCTTATCAAGGTTGCAGAAACGGCGAGAGAAGCGGGAATTCCGCTTCAAGTCTCTTTTGACCGTTTCAATTCGTCATATGAAAGAGGTGACTTTTTCACTGACGCGATGACGCACAAAGTCGGCTTCGTTCCGACTTCATTCACCGATAAATCGATCATCGGCGTTGGTTTCGAAGGAGGCGGGTGTTGCGGTCAATACGACTTCTTCACGGACGGAGTTGCGATTTACGATAGAAACCGCGATAATGGATTTAGCCGCGAAGCAAGTACGGAACACCTCGAAAAATTCATCGAGAAATTCCCTGAATTCGAAAGGGCATTCTACGATTACATCGAAAAAGTAACAGGAGGCAAACAATGATTTGCAACAAAAAAGAGTGGGAAATTCTCGATAACGTTCAAGTGACGTTATTGAAATTCGCCCCGATGATGAACGAGAGGGATAAGGCGCGTGCAAACGCCCTTATCTCTCTCTGCGCCGAAAGCACGAAAACCGAAAAGGCGAGGAACGAGAAATCGGCACAAAGAATTAAAGAGCGCAGAAAGGAGAATCCAGACTACGCTCGTCCCGAAAGGGAATTTAGAAAAAATCAGGCAAAACGCTTGACAAATAAGAAAAAATAAGCTATAATTAGGAGGTAAAATATTATGGCAAAAACTTATCAGGAACGTAAAGAAAAAGCAAGAGAATTCGCGAAAAACTGGCAACTCGATTTCGCGAATCGTAACTATTGTTGGTGGGAACTCGTTAATTGGGGTACATACTTCGAGAAACTCGGAAAACGTTATGGTTTAACGAAAGAGTTTAGAGAAAACGGCATAATTTATTAAGGAGGTAACTAAAATGGCAAAAAATAACAAATCAATGCACCAAGCACGCATTAACAAAAACGACGAGTTTTATACTCGTCTTGAAGACATCGAAGACGAAATTTCGATGCACGAAGATTACGTTCGCCAGTTCGAGGGTAAAACGGTTTTATGTAACTGCGATGATCCCGAATGGTCGAATTTCTTCCTCTTCTTCCGTCTTCACTTCAAACAGTTGAAACTCAAAAAGGTGATTTTCACCCATTACGAAATGAACGGTTCACCGTCTTACAAACTCGAATGGGATGGGAGTTACATCGGGTATGACACACTCAACCTCATCAAAACGCCGCTTAAAGGGAATGGAGATTTCCGTTCCCCCGAATGCGTCGCGCTTCTCGATGAATGCGACGTGGTTGTAACAAACCCGCCCTTCAGCCTTCTTCGAGAGTTTATCGGATTGATTATCGATCATAAGAAAGATATGGTCATAATCGCAAATGAAGTTCAATGTACTTCAAAAGAAATCTTCCCGTTGTTCCAAAGCGGCAAATTGAATTTCGGTTACAATCACGTAAAAGAATTCAGAACACCCGATGGAACGACAAAGAAACTCGGAACAGTCGCTTGGTTCACGACTTTTAAGCTCGACAAATACAACGAAGAACTTCCGTTGTGTTGTCAATACGAAGGTCACGAAGATGAATACCCGAAATACGACAATTACGATGCGATCGAAGTAAATCAGATTCGCAGAATTCCGAGAGATTATTTCGGAGTTATGGGGGTTTATGGGCCGACATTCTTTGCAAAGTTTAATAAAGAACAATTCGAAGTTTTGGGTTGTAGCCAACGCGGATGTCATGATGATTTTCCAGATACAAAAAAGTACAATGATTATTTGGAATATAAAAAAGACGGCACAAAAACAGGTTCAACAGGAAACAAAACTAACGAGAATCCAAATGTAGTTCGAAACGACGGTGTTCACAATTATTTTATGAATAAAGACGGTAGAACGATACAAAGTTTGAACGCAAGAATTTTTATTAGGAGGTTAAAGTAATGAGTAAAAATTGCGAAGAATGTTTAGCTTTGACAATGCTTTTAGAAAATGATCTAATAGGAGATGATGCAAAAATTTCAGATTGCCCTGATATAATTAGTAAAGGCGAGAACGTCGAGGTAACATCGGCTGTCATTGGCGAAATAGAGAATCGTCTAAACTTTGGTCTTTTACCGAAGGAAAATGAATACATCAATATGAATGATTACGATTGCGACAATTGTGAGTTTTTGCAAAAATGCAAAGAAGAGTACAAATATGATTGTTTTATTTATTGTGAAAAATGTAGGGATAAACATTTTTGGTTAAAAGATAATTTTATGATTATTTCAAAAGGAAATGTTTGTTTCGTAAATAAGGAACACCCTCAAATAATCTCATGGTCAAAAGATAATTATGGTTCAAGCGAAGACTTGGAGAAAGCAATAAAAAGAAAAGAAGAAAAATCAAAGAAATATAAAGAACAAAATCTTAGTCTGTTTTTATTTTATGATAAAGAAATAGAGAAGATAAAACCAATTATAAGTAACGTTTTTAAAGACATTTATATTTTCTGTGTTAACAACGGTAATTTATATAAAAACTGGAATCTAATAAAAACATATCGCCACAGTGGATATACAAATTGCCACAATACAGAATGTAATGAATATGGTAAATTCAATAATTAACGGAGGTAAACTAAAATGAAAACCATGAAAATCACAACTTTCACAGAAACTTACGGCCATCCTCTGACTGTAAAAGAACTTACTCGCGGATATGTCGAAAATACTTCCACGGGTGAAAGAACCACAATGAACGGGTTGCTCAATATAACCCCTCCCTACCAGAGAGAGTTCGTTTATGAACAACCGCGCAGAGACGCAGTTATCACGACAATTCTCGAAGGTTGCCCGTTGAACGTTATTTATCTCGCAAAACTCGATGACGGAAGATTGGAAGTCATCGACGGACAGCAGAGAATAACTTCGATTTGCAAATTCGTTAAAGGACAGTTCTCGGTCGAGGTTTCGGAAATCGACGGTAATTCGAGAAAACTCACTTACGACGCGTTGGCAGTTCGAAGAGAAGAATTCGACAATTACGAATTGATGGCGTTCGTTTGCGAAGGAGATAACGTCGCGAAGATGAAATGGTTCCGTCGAATCAACATCGCAGGCGTGAAACTCACCGAACAAGAATTAAGAAATGCGAATTACCACGGCAGTTGGGTAACGGACGCGAAGAAATACTTCTCTCGAACCAACGGATTGGCGATGGACACTGTAATTGGAAAACAGCGTTACAAAGATTACGTCGACGCGAAAACGGGCGACAAATCAGAAGACGTGAAATCGGTCGCAAGACAGTATCTTCTCGAAAAGGTGCTCGGTTGGGCATGCGACGCAGACAACGAAAATCGCCCGCTTCTCACAAAGAAGGCAAAATTCGATATCGACGAATATATGGGAAAACATTATCGTGACGAAGACGCAAAGGCGTTATGGAGATATTATGACGATGTGATTACCTGGGTTTCAAGAACATTCCCCACTTATCGCAAGCTCATGCAAGGCGTTGAGTGGGGTTTGTTATATAACCGTTTCAAAGACGTCGACAAAACAGGATTAGACGAAAAGGTAAACGAAATTCTCGAAACAGAGGAAATCTCGAATGAGAAATATGTTTACGAAGCCGTTCTTTCTGGAAACATGAATTTGCTTCAAGCAAGGGCATTCCCCGAAGCCGAAAGAAAACGCAAATATAAAGAGCAAGACGGAATTTGCCCGATTTGTGGAAAGAAGTTCGCCTTCGAGAATATGGCGGGGGATCACATCGTTCCTTGGAGCAAAGGCGGCAAAACGGTTTATGAAAACCTGCAAATGTTATGCAAAGGCTGCAATGCAGGGAAATCGGATTGCGCACCAATAGAAGAATAAAAAATCGGTTGTGCTATCGACCATAACATAAACGGGCAAAGATATTTTAAGCATTTGGAGGTAAAATATGCTTACTGTTAAAAACTGCACAAAATCACAAAAAGAAACCTACGTCTTACTCGCAACTTGCGTCGATGATTTAGCAGTCGACAGCACGATTTATATCTTCGATACAAAAGAAGATATGATGGAGAAATTCGAAGAACTCAAACATCAAGACATCGCGTTTTTAATCGATGAAGATAGAGAAAACGAAATTCTCAAAAATACGGACGAATATTATTATTCGAGCAACGGCGATGGCACAAGCAGTTATGAATTATGCACTCGCGTACAAACTTCAAAAGAAAACGCATAAGGAGGCAATAAACATGCGTAAAATAGAATTCACAATGGACAATATTGCAAAATGGCTCAAAGAAAGCACCGATTGGTTAATCGATAATCAACAGGGTTGCTGCACACTCAAACTCGACGATCACCTCGCAATTTGCGTGGGCTGGTCGGCGGGGTACGGAGACGAAGAACGCGACGACGTGATTCAGGCAAAAGACGACCGCGATTACGCAATCAATGCGGGAATTAAAGTTTGGACGAGCGACGACTTGCGCACAGACTTCGATTACATCAACTTCCCGTACAAGGAAAATGGAGACGTTTACGATGACGCAATTTCGTTATCAAAAAACGAAGATTTCAACTGGCTCGCAAATGTTCTCATAACCGACTACGAAGCCTTGGAAGGGCTTAAAATCGATAAGGACGGGTTGATAAAGGAGGTACAAAATGCGTAATACAATCAAAGCAAAAGTTGGATACGAAGTTCGGCATCTCAAAAGTAAGCCTGACACGGTTCGGGTTTATGACGGAGATGAGTTCCTTTTCGAGGGAGAAATGCGGACGTATGAAGATTACGTTGATGAACTCGTAAACGCAGGGAATGAAGCAGCACGCAAATGCGAAGTTTTCACGACAGCCAAAGGAAATCAATTCGTATATTGGCGAGATGAAGAAGCCGATTGGGACTTGATAACAAAAATAAACTAACAAAAACAGCCTTGGGACACTTTCCTGCTCAGAAAGCCGAAAAAGGAATTATTATGAAAAACTTAGAATTACAGAAAAAGGCAGAATTACTCGAAGCACTCGTAAACGATTTATGCGAAGAAACTTCCGCAGAAGAAACTTATGAACGTCTCTTAACGCTCGGAACGGATATCGGGATAACCGATGAGGACTTGAAAGATTGGGGGTTTGACCCGTTCGAAGACGAAGAAGACGAAGACTAAAAAAAACAAAACGGTCGGGGTCGCAAAGTCGGCTTAAAAACCAAACCCGACCGTCCCGAAAGGGAAAGGAGTAAATATGAAAACTTTTACATTTCAGTAACAGAAACACTCAACAAAATTATTGAAGTTCAAGCGGAAAGCTCGGAAGAAGCATTGCGCAAAGCCGAAGACGCTTACGATGCAGATGAATTCGAACTCGATCATGACGATTACGTCGATGTCGAATTCGAAGACGATACCGAAAGGTTACTCGAAAGCTACGACAACGGCGGCTTGCCGAAATACTACGAAGTGAAATAAGGAGAATCGAAATGATTAAACTTAACAATTTTCAAAAACGTATCTTAAAGCAAAATCTTGCAGAAATCGCAGCGAAAAACACAGAGGCGTATTTCGGCGATTTGGTGTTCGCATTCGAGTGGATTGACGACCACGAAGAATTCGAAGAAAAGACAGTTATCTTTATTTCTCGAAAAAATGGTATCGAGTTGAATTATCTCGATAATAATCGGATTCAAAGCTATCTTGGATGGGGAAAGGAGGGTGATCAACAGGTTTACACCGTTGATTTGTTCAATCTTGCAACCATTCACGATGGTTGGGATTCGAGAGATCAAGCACCTGCAGCGGACAAAATCGGTCATTATTCTTATCTTCGCGATGAAGACGATGATAGATTTTGTTGTATTCGCAAGTATTAAAAGTTAAAAACGGTCGGGATCGCAAAGTCGACTTAAAAATTAAACCCGACCGTCCCGTTAAATTAAATGGCAAGGAGGTAAAATAGCCATGACATTAAATAACAACCAGTACGAATTTGCACTTAACGTCCCCGATTGCTGGACGGACTTCGACGAACACCGCGACGATTACAGAGAAATTCTCTCTTCGCGGTTCAACGAAAATCTCGCAGACAAAATTCTCAAAATCATCGACTGGAACTGGTCGGATTTCGCAGAAGAAACCGCAATCGTTATCGAGGTCGAAGGCACGAAATGCCTGACTTGGATAACCGACGAATTCACGCCAATCGAATGCGCGGAAAAGGTTTTCCCGTTCGACGAAAAGCAGATTTATCCGATGCAAATGACAGAAATGAAAATCTGCTTTAAAAGATGGTAAAAGGAGGTTAAATTACCATGAAAATTTATAGAGAAGAAAGTTTAAGCAATTTTGAATTCTGGTCGGGAGCAATCTCGAACGCAGAAGAATTCACCCTCGAAGAGCTCGATCGCATCGGCGACGAGCTCGAAGCAGCAGACAACGGCGACGGTTACGACGAAACACAAATCAACGATTTGATGTGGTTCGAACCCGAATACCTCGCAAGTCTCATCGGTCTCGAATGGGATAGCGAAAAAGGCAAAATTATTAGATAAATCGTCAAATCACGATTAGACAAGTCTGAATTAGGCACTCCTCGCGAAAGCGTTGAATGGGCTTAGACGTCCCTGCCGAAGTGGTAAAGCGTCTGGTGGGCAAGCGAGCCTGCGGTCTCGTACAGCAATCCGCAAATCGCAAAATAAATTTTTAGGAGGAATTTCAAAATGAAATTCACAAAACAGAACATCGAAAAACTCAACAAACAGGCAATCGAAGCAAACGACGGTTTGGTTGAAAGCGTAACGAATTATATTCTCGATAAATTCGATGAATACGATGACCCGAAACAGATAGTGGTTGACGTAGTCGAGCACGGATGCGTCAGTGGAATTGTCGGAGAACTTATCTATTATTCCGATACAACTGCTTATTACGCAAAGAACAAAGACGCAATTAACCATCTGCTTTATGAATTGAT
>UMAJ01013671.1_pt1 | contig 24854 bp, 19 predicted proteins | sample 1963671 | NCBI WGS metagenome assembly UMAJ01 (sample SAMEA4835912, study PRJEB28245) | human gut metagenome | biome: gut microbiome; material: fecal sample | place: Denmark | collected 2008 | reverse complement strand
TCTTGATGCAGCTAATCGAGATGGTACTCTAGTTTTTGATGACAGCGAAATAGCTAAGCAACAACCTTCACTTCAAGCTATTAAAGAAATTGCTAATACTACTATGATTAATTACTTAACTGTTCTTAATCAAATTAAGCAATCTATTAAGCAAGAAGCGTATGAATTAGCTAATATGAATGATCAACGTGCAGGAGATATTCAAGCTAGAGCTGGTAAAGCTGTTACTGAGATGGGACTTAATCAAGCTCTGATGGGATCTGTATGGTCACTAAAGATATTTGATTCATTTCGTTCTCGTGATATGGAAGCTAATCTTGATGCTGCAAAGATTGCATGGATTGATGACTTTGAAGGTTCTTATATTGATCCTAATACCAATGAAGTTGTTCAAGTTAGAGTTAATGGAACTGATTTTGTTAATTCTAATTTTGGTATCTTTGTTGGTAATTCTGCTGAACTCAATGAACAAGTTCGTAAACTTGAAGAAATTGCTTTTAGTGCTGCACAGAATGGTAATTTTGATGTAGCTGCTGAAGCTGTTTGTAATCATAATGTTGCTTCTTTACGCAAATATATTAAAGAAGCTGCTGATGCTCAACGTAAGTTTGAACTTGAACGTGAAGAGATTCAAAAGAAGTGGGATGCAGAGATTGAACAAATGCGTTCTGCTAATTCTGAAGCTCAACGCAAATTTGATGCTGAACAAGCTCAATTAGATCGTGATTCTAAAGAAGCTATTGCCGCTGATAGTAATCTTACCCAGATTATTGTTAATGATGCAAAACTTCAAGTAGATAAAGATGGTAATGGTTATATTAGTGAAGATGAGAGTAATGCTAATTCTCTTGAGGCTTATCTTAAAATGACTAAGTTAAACTTAGATATTGATAGAGCTAATCTAGAGCGTGCCAAGTTTGAAGAGCAAAAGCGCATGAATCGAATCAATGCGAATAAGCCACGAAAGCCTTAACGTGAGCCACGATTTTTAGAGAAATGAATTGCAATATCAGCTAAAAATTGATGTTCTATAATGACTGCATTTGAGCCTAAAATCAATGGAAATTAATTGGAATATTTAAAGGTTCTGTAACGTCCGGTGATGACGCTTTTGAAGATTATATTTCTATTGATGTTTTGAATACATTTATTATTACTACATTTGTCATTGTTATAACTTAATTTATAAAAGAGAAAACACTATGCCAAATCCTATTGTTCCCGGTGGTGTTACTGATAGTACTACTACCAAAACTGCTGAAGAAATAGCTGCCGAAGAAGCTGCTAAAGCTGCTAAAGAAGCAGAGGATAAAGCTAAAGCTGAAGAAGAAGCTCGCAAAGCTGCGGAAGAAGAAGCTAAACGTAAAGCTGAAGAAGAAGCTACTGCTAAAGCTAATGAAGATGCAAATAAGGAAACCGGAGATGCTAATAAGATTATTCTAACAACTGATGAAGGTGATGTTGAATATGAATTAGATGCAGAAGGTAATGCGGTTAAAGATGGACAGATTGTTTATACTAAAGCTCAATTAGATGAGTTTGCTGCTGCTGAACAACAAGAAGAAACTATTGATGTTTCTGCTATTTCTGCTATTTCTGGTTTAACTCCTGTAAACGCTGATGGTACTCCTAAGCAATATGAAATGACTGTTGAAGGTCTTGCTCAACGTGATGCAGATATTGCTGAAATTGCTAGACATCAAGCTGAATCAGAAGCTATTACTAATTTTTTCCGTGCTAATCCTGATATTCATCAAGCTGCTTTATATAAGCAAACTTATGGTTCACTAGAAGGTTTTGCTAATCATGTTGATTGGACTACGATGAGTATTGAGGATAAATCTGAAGCTCAACTTGAAGCTATTATTCGTTCTGCTGAAAAACGTAAAGGTACATCAGATGCTCAAATTGATCGTATTATTCGTTTTTCTAAAGCTGATAAAGTTTTAAATGAAACAGCTAAAGAAAGTCTTGATTATCTTGCTGCTAATCAGAAACGTGAAATTGAAGAAGCTACTGCTCGTCAAGAAGCGCAATGGAAAGCTGAACAAGATGAACTAGATAAAGCTTATGGTATTACTTATGATGATCATGGTAAAGCTAAGGTACTTAATGTTCCTGATTCTCTTTACGACAAGATTGTTAATAAAGGTACTATCGGAGGTCTTGCTATTCCGATTGCTGGTGTTAAGAGAACTGTAGACGGTAAAGAACAAATTCTTACTCGTAAAGATCTTGTGAAATACCTTACTGCTCCTGTTGTTGAAATTGGAGATTCTCTTTATACGCAAGCTCAAAAAGATGTTTTTGATATGCTTGCTGATAATGAAACGTTCGCTATGGTAGCACTGCGGAATTTACTTGGTGCTGATATTAGTCAACTTGCTGCTGCATCTATACGACAAGAGAATGTTCGTCGTTTGAACATTACTTCTGGTGGTAAACCTAAAGTTAAGGTATCTACCCAAGGTGGGGCGGCTAAAGTTAATCCTAATAGACGTCCTGTTGTTCCCGGTGGTATTGTTGATTCTAATAAATAATTATCGTAACTATGCTTAGAGAAATTGGAAAAAAACAGTATTCCAAAGAGGTTTATAGTGATGCCGATATGCTATTGAACTTTAATGTTCTTGGTGCTGTCGATTTGAATAAATCTCTTACTTATCTTTGGGGTAGGAACAGTAATCAATTCCCTCTTCTTTCTCTTACAGAAGGTCAAGGGAATATCTCTCGTAAGAAACCTATTAATGCTGGTGATACTCAGTATAAATGGAAGATTATGGGGAAACCAACTGTTACTTCCCCGATTGTGCGTTTAATTACGCCTACTCAAACACCTGGTAAAGGGTTTATGTCTTTTAAAGCTGAGTTCCAAGATAACTGGATTCCTTATCAATACTCTGCTATTACTCCTGATGGAAAACATCTTGTACGTATGCAGACGGATGGTGAGCAAACTGCAAGTGGTGGTTATATTTATGAAATGATCATACTTGGTGGTAATCCAGATGAATTCATTGATCTTAGCAATTTTGAAAGAGGTAAATATTGGGGTATGGGTGCTCCTACGATTGCTGGTGAATTATCAACTGGTTCTCGTAGTACTGCTGAATCTTGGAGTGAAATGACTAACCAATTTGGTTTCCATCGTTTCTCTAAGATTATTACCGGTAATATCGCTAATATCGTTACTGAGTTTGAACTTGATTATGATGATGGTTCTAAAGGTACTCTTTGGATGCCTTATGAAATGCGTCAATTCGAGTTTATGCGCAGACGTTTGTTAGAGGAAGACTTGTGGTTCTCTTCTTATAATCGTGATATTAATGGTGTTATTCATAACCAAGAAAAGCATTCAAATAAACCTATTCCTCGTGGTGCTGGAGTTCGTGATATTCTTATTGCATTCGGAAACTACTTCGAGTACTCATTCATGACTATTGAGCTTATTGATATGATTCTTTCTCGTATCTTTGAAGTTCGTAATGATATTGATTTGAGTAATAAGAATATTGTTCTTTATACCGGTAAAGGTGGTTCTAAGATGTTCCAACAATGTATCAAGAATGAAGCTATTGGTAACGGTTACTTCGATAAACTTGGTGCAGAGGAGATTCAAAGTCGTGGTGGTATTTTGAGTTATGGTGCTTACTTTAATCAATATAAGCATTACTCTGGAGCTACCGTTTCAGTTAAAGTTGTTGACTTGTTTGATAGCGGTTCTCGTTCTGAGATGGATCGTAAGAATGGTCGTATGTATGGAGGTTTCCCTGTTACTTCATATACTATGGTATTTTTGGATCACTCTGTTGATAATACTTCAGGTGAACCTAATATCCAACTTGTTTGTGAAGAAGGTCGTGAATACTTATACGGTGTTTACCAAGGTATTACTCCTCTTCCTAAAGAATGGGGTGCTTACAATAAGATGTTAAGTACACGTGAGGATATTGCTACCTATGAAGTTATGTCTTCTCAAGGTATTAATATGCTTAATGGTACTACTTCTTTCTGGGCTGAAATGATTTTTGAATAAGCGTACATTACGATTATTGTAAAGTATAAACTGATTAAAGTATAAACTATATGATATACTCACGCAAAATAACCTTAGCTTTAAAGCTGAATCCTACTATGTTTCAAGTAGTGAATCAGAAAAGTATTGGTGCTTTTAATACAATCTTCGGTCCAAGTATCAAAGCTGTTCTTACTTTATCTAGTAAAACTGCTGAAATGGCTTCTATACTTCCTACGATCATTGGAGCTTCTGCTGATAGCCGTAACGTAAACTTTCAAGACCTCGTTTTGAAGCATCTTAAAAACTCAACTGTTGAAGTTCCCGCTCAAGGTTATGAGCTTGAAACTGGTTGGGAGTTTTCTCTTAACGATCCTGTTAAACGTGATGCTATTCTTGATTGGGCTAAGAAAAATAGCATTAATACAGATATTGCTCCAAATAAATTAGAGAAAGCTATTTTTGATGCTATGCTGTTTGGTGATGGTATTGCGGTTCATGAAGAGAATCTGTATATGTATATGACTCCGATTAAACCTCAAGACTATATCATTTGGCGTTTAGCTCTTCTAACTTCTACTGTTGCTAATAAACCTGAAGATGTTGAGAAATCAACTAATATTCGTTTTTATTTGCATAGTATTGAAGATGTTAAACGTATGAAAGATGCTAAAACCAAAACTGTTGTTAATACTGCTACTAAGTTGGCTCAGTTATTCACAGGTGATGAGGCTTCTTACAAACGTATTCGCAATATGCTTATTTGTAATGCTCCTGCTGATACTCTTTCGATTATCAAGATGGAACATGGAGATTTGCAGACGGCTGTAGCTGAACTTTCACAAACAAATGCAGATGCGTTTATTTCTCTGTTTGATAATAAGAATGTAGAAGCAATGGCACAGGTCTATAAGCTATTAGCTGCACAAGTTATTACTAAAGATGGTGATAATTACTTTGACACTGTGCGTCCGGAAGTTGTTCTTGGTTCTTCAGTTGAAGGTGTTATGGCTTACTTAGCTGCTCCGGAAAATGTTGAATATAAAGCTCAACTTTTTACTGCTTATAAGGCTTCGGTTCTAAATTAATAAAAAGCTGTCAGTATGTATAGTAGTTGTAAAGAAGCACATATCGCTGTAAATGAAAAGATTCAGCAGATTAATGCTAATAGGCAAGAATCCATTCGTCCGCAGTATATTGATATTGCTCTTAATGAAGCTATTGACGTACTGCTTACGCAAAAGATTAAAGCCTTTGAAGAAAGCGGACGCTATTACGATGATTTACAGGTTTTAAAAGATACATATAGAAGTCCTCTTTACCTTCTTTCAAATGAGGGTAATAGAGGATTTGCTTATTTACCTACGAATTATCTACATGGCGTTTCTTATACAGCAAGTGTTATATTCGATAAGTTTAAACGTTATAGAGATATTGAATCTGTTACTACTAGAATATATGTAGTAAACATTAGTGAGTTATTTAAAACTATTCCAGGCTATATAGAAGATTTCAATATTCAAATTGGAGCTGATAATGTTACTTTTCATTATCCTGCTAAAATCTATCGTAAAGATGGTCTATTTGAGTATATCAACTATATGCTCTCTGTATTACTTAGAAAAGGTTATAATGTAACCTACGAACATTATAGAGGCTTATATTACCCTGAATCGCTCATATTTTACTTTGATACGCCAACGCTAATAGTAGTTAGTGATAAGTATGATATTAAGTTAGACCGATTCAACAACGAGCGTTATACAGGGCGATATGAAGTTATAACTGCTAATGGAACGATAACTAAGGCACAAGAGAGCCTATTTGCAGGCATGGATTTAGTTTCGGATGTACAACGCATGGATATGTTACAAACGTATCATAATCGAGCTAATAGACATCTACATCCAATATGTGTAATAGAGAATGGTCGATTGCTCGTAGATATGGATGATAAATTCATTATCACTGATGTTGCTATTACATATCTTCGTCAACCTACTAGGTTTAATATTGTAACAGATGAAGTTTCTGAACTTCCGTTTAAAACTGAGATTATTGATCTTGCAACACAAAAACTTCTTGGTATCCTTAAAGATCCCGGTTATCAAGTTGCTATAAATGAAAGTAATTCTTTAAAATAATACGTTACTATGAGAATTGTTAGTTACGGAAAAACATTTGTCGATAATGTTACTGTTGATACTAAGTTATCTAATGGTCAACTCGGCATTTGTACTGCTTATGGTACTCAACTCCAAACTACTGGAACTAGACCTGAGCCTTTTGTAATTATGTCTGCAATTCCTACTAAGAGTGGCGGGTATGTGAATCAAAGAGGTGTTGATATTAACCCTTTTAATTTCACTTATAATGTTCGTAAATATACTGAAGCTGATCAAAAGGAAACTGTTGTTCTTAAAGGTATTACGAATCCCGCTCTTAAACCTGCGGATGGAATTGTATATAATGCAGATGCTGAGTTCTGTGGTGCCATTGAAATTGTTTCTTCTGAACCGTATCGTCACGGTTTAACTGTTAATCCTAATCCTCAGATTGTACAGATACCTGTTCGTATTCATGCAACTGATACTCTTGATCGTCTTGTTGAGAAGATTAAGAAAGCAATGAGTCTTACAGCTTATAACAAAGAGTTGTTTGATATTACAGTTGCTAAAGATGCCCAAGGTGTTAATATTACAATTGTCGCTAAACAACCTACGAAACTTACTGTTAATGTGTTTGGTTTGTTAGCTGATCAAAAGGCTAATGGAACTATTACTATTGAACATACTAAGTTATCTGGTTTCTTAGCTGATGTTGCTCTTAGTGATGAAGACTTACGTTATTCTCTGATTAATATGGGTTGGAATCCGAATGAAGAGTGGCAAGAAGCATGGGGTATTGCTGATCCTAAAGTAGGTCTTGATAAGGTTGCATATCTTGTTATATCTACTGCTGAATTTAATCAATTCCCTGAAATAGCTGCTGATAATAATAGTCCACGTAAGTTCCAAATTGTTATTGGTACTGAAGCTGTTATTGATGCAGTTGTTGCTAAATTAGAAGCCATTAAGGTTTTAGCTAAAGGCAGTGGAGATAATGCCATTGCATTAAATACTGCAACTGATTAAGTTGCTATTGTAAACTACGTGGAGCTTAACGGTTCTACGTAGTTATTTTCGTTTAAACTTAATGCTATGGAATGTAATATTAAAATTGTCAAGTTAAAACAAGTTCTTCCTCCGGGTACATTTCCTAAGCGTGAGCATAACGTTCGTTTCTTTTATCATCGTACTGATGGTTGTTACTATATGTATGATGAAAAAGGATGTGAAATTAATCTGACTACAGATGGTAATATTATCGCAATTGATAGAGAATTAATTGTTGGTAGTGAATCTCTCACAGATGACACTTTAGTTTGCATAGGTCTTAAAGCTAATTATGTGCATCCTAGTCGTGGTATTAGAAATAATACTTGTGGTTGTCAAGATACATATATTAGAGCTTGGACTTATATTAAGGATCTTCAAGATTTCTTGCAAACAGGTCATATCGAACGTAATTATTATAGAGTTAGTCTAACTCCTTCTCCGGAAGAAGGTGGTATTGTGGGTTGTACTGGTTCTCATATTATGCCTGATGAAAGTCCTGATGGATTTAGGTTTCAATTTGAAGCTGGTAGTCAAGTTAAACTTTATGCTAAACCTGCTCCGGGTTATCACTTTATGGGTTGGAAAGAGTATCATTCTAATGAGATTATGTCTATTAGTTCTGATTGGACTTTCAATATCAAGAAAGATATGGACTTGATAGGCGTATTTGAAAAAGAAGGTTCTCCTGTTAATAACTTTTATATTAATGTAGATGCTTATCCTGCAACTGCTGGTTATGTTGTTGGCGCAGGTACTTTCCCGAAAGGTACAAGACATTCTATAACAGCTGCTCCTATTGATGGTTATCATTTTGTTCATTGGAAAAACAGTAAAGGTATTTTAGTTTCTACTAATCTTCAATATGATCTTATTGTTGATTCAGATGAAACTTATACTGCATATTTTGAACTTAATGCTCCTCAAACATATAAAGTTACTGTAAATACTACTCCTTCTGGTAAAGGTACAGCTAGTGGAGCTGGAGTTTATCAAGTCGGTCAAATTGCAACGATAGTTCCTTCTCCTGCTCAAGGTTGGAAAGTTGGAACTGTTTCTGCATCTGATGGTAATATTACAGATAATGGTGATGGTACGTGGAGTGTTGTAGTTAATCAAGATGTTACTGTTACAGTTACTTTTGTTGAAGCCATTAGATATTTCACGTTTAGTGTTATAGCTAATGCAAATGGTTTAGTTAGATACAAAGATATACAAGGTCTTTGGTCTAGTTGGGCTGCACAACATGAAGTAACTGCTGCTGAGAAAACAATTGTTACTATTGAAGGTAAAGCTAATAACGGATATGAGTTTGAAAATTGGATTTCTCCTACAGGTGCTACTCTTCCAAATAATGAGAATAACATTATTGTAGAAGAAGGTCTTGATCGTAAAACGTATACTGCTTATTTTAAAGAGGCTTACGTTCCTCCTACTGAGTTTAATTTTAGTCTACGTTGTGGATTAGGTGGTCAAGTTCGTTATAAAACTGCTGATGGTTCTTGGTCTTCATGGAGTACAAATATTGATGGACGAGAATTTGCTGCTGGTACTTTAGTTTATTTTGAAGCTCAACTTGAATCTGGTTATCAATTTGATAAATGGGATGTTAATGGTAATGAAGTTCTTGAAATATCTAGTTCTATTGAAATTAATCAAGTTACTAGAATTGAAGGATACTTCTCTAAAATTCCAATAACAAATCATAATGTTACTATTACAGCAAATGCTAATGGTAAATGTAAATATAAAGTTGGTAATGGATCTTATTCGGAAGCTAAAATATCACATTCTGTTAGTATTGCTGATGGAGATGTATTAGAGGTATTAGCTGTTCCCGATAGTGGTTTTGCTTTCTCTAAATGGACTATAGACGGTTCTGAATCTACTGATAATCCATATTCACAATCAGTTCATGATGATTTGAATTTATCATGCACGTTTGCTGAAATCCCACCGGAAGAAGTTACTATTACAGTACAAACTGATGGCACGAATGAAGCTCGCTATCGTATAGGAGATGGTTCTTGGTCTAATTGGTTTAGTTCTGAACAATCCTTTAATGTTAATGTTGGTTCAATTTACTCTATTGAAGCACAAGTTAAAGGTAATTATACGTTTAAAGAGTGGACTACAGGTAATGAGAAAACATCAAGCAATCCTGCAAACTTCACAGCTAAATCGGGTGTAAATGCGGTACACATTGCTTCATTTGAAGCGATAGTAATGAGAACGCTCACAATTGTTGCTGGAACAGGTGGAAAGTGTAGAGCTAAATTAAACAATAGTTGGAGTGATTATTATAGTGGCTCTCATACATTCACAGATATTGCTGATGGAACGAAAGTCACAATTGAAGCATTAGCCGATAATGGTTATCATTTCTTGAAATGGACTGATGCTGGTGCTCCCACTTCTGTTACAAGAGAAATTACAGTTAATAGCAATAAAACTATAACTGCTCAATTTGAAGTTGATGCTTTTGACGAGTTCCAAGTTACATATGAAGCTATTCCTAATGGAAGTGCTACAATGGATGGAGCTGGAACTTATGCTGATGGTGAGACTTGTAAAATTAAAGTTAATGTAAGTACCGGTTATACTCTTGGAGATGTTCTTGTTGATGGAATTAAAGTTCCATTAAATAGTCAAAATGAGTATAGTTTTGTTGTTGAAAAGAATATTAAAGTTACTATAAACTGTGATCTTATTCCTGAACCCGATAAGTTCACATTAACTGTTAGAACTGATACTAATGATACTACGCAAGGTGGTGTAGGAATCGGAAGTGCTAAGAATTTAGCTACTGATTCTGGAGAATTTGTTGATGGTACTACTGAAACAATTCATGCTACAGCGGCAGAAGGTTATAGTTTTGGTGGTTGGTGGAAAGATGGAGTTAAGGTTTCAGATGATGTAAACTTTAGTGTTACTGTTGATGCAACTAAGACTTATATTGCTAAATTTACTCAAGATCCTTATTTAAATTTAGATAAGACTTCTCTTGAGTTTGAAGCTACTGGTGGAACTCAGACAGTTAATGTTACTTCTAACGTCGAATGGACGGTATCATAATTAGGAGGGGGGTACTAAGATGGCTATTGCTTCTTGGCTTACCCCTGCTTCTAAGAGTGGCACGGGTAATAAAACTGTTGGTTTAACCGCAAGTAAGAATCCTGGTGCTAGCAGAACAACAATTGTTACTGTTACTGTCAGTGGTATTACTAAAACTGTAAATTGTACTCAAACAGAGCAAGATAAATTTACTTTAAAAGTTTCTTCTACTACTCTTAATAGCTCTGGAACTGCAATAACGAATATTGGAGAATGTTCTATTGGTTCTACATCAAGTGCTGGAGTTAGTACTGGAACTTATTATCGTGATACTTCGCAAACAATTACTGCGAAAGCTGCTCCTACTGGGTATAGTTTTGTCGGTTGGTATGAAGGTTCTAATTTGATTTCTTCTAGTTTACAAGTTTCTGTTACTATGTCTGCTAATAGAACACTTGTTGCTAAATATCAAATTAAGAGCTATGTTGTAAATGCAGTATCGGATGATACAACTAAGGGAATTGTAAGTCCTGCTGGTCAAACTATAGAACATGGTAAGAATGCTACTGTAACTGCTTCAAGGAAAACTGGATATAAATTTGATGGTTGGTATAATGGAACTACTAAGGTTACAAGTGCTAATCCTTATACATTTGCTCCTACAGCTAATATTACTTTAACTGCTAAGTGGTCTGTTTATAATATAACTATTCCGGTTAATGTTTCTCCTACTGGAGCTGGTACAACATCTCCTAGTCCATTTACTGGACAAGAAGGTTCTACTGTAAACATTACAGCTACTCCAGCAACAGGATATAAATTTGCTTATTGGACCGATGGTGTAGATGATACTCATTATACCAATAATCCTCAATCTGTAGTAATGCTATCAGTTAAAACTTTAACTGCATACTTTACTCTTAAATCTTATACTGTTACTTGGAATGCTAACGGTGGTACAGTAAGTCCTGCATCTATAACTAAGACTCATGGATCTACATTAGGTACTTTACCAACTCCTACAAGAGCTTCAACTGCTGAATATTCTTATACGTTTGCTGGTTGGTTTACAGCGGCTAGTGGTGGTACTCAAATATCATCAACTATTACTGTAACTGGAAATGTTACTTATTATGCTCATTGGACAGCTACTAAACGTTCTTATACAGCTACATTTAATGGTAATGGTGGAAGTACTCCAAGCCCTTCTAGTATTACTAAAGAATATAACACGGCTTTAGGTACACTTCCGACTTGTTCTAGAACAGGATATACATTCCTTGGTTGGTACACAGCTTCTAGTGGTGGAACTAAAATTTCTACTACAACTGTTGTAACTAAAGATATTACATATTATGCTCAATGGTCAATTAATAGTTATACTTTAACATTTAATCCTAATGGTGGTACTGTAACTCCGACGTCTAAAGATCTTGAATATAATTCAGCTTATGGTACGTTGCCTACACCTACTAGAGCTTCTGATGCACAATATACTTATACATTCGCTGGATGGTACACCGCTGCAACAGGAGGGACTCAAGTAACTGCTGCCACTAAGATGGCTGCTAAAGACACAACTGTTTATGCTCATTGGACATCCAATACTCGAAGTTATACTGTAAGTTATCAAACAACTTATGGAACTTTGAACAGAACTAGTCAAAGTGTTGCATACAATTCTAAAGGATCTTGTACTTTGACTATGCCTGATAACACAGCTGAATTTACTTATACGTTTGTTGGATGGTATACTGCTGCTAATGGTGGTGGAACTAAAGTTGGTTCTGAATTAACTTTAGAAACTCCTGCAATTAAAGGAACTGTTACTTATTATGCTTATGTTACTAGAAGTACTAAATCTTACACTCATACTTTCAATGCAAATGGAGGTGGAACTGTAAGTCCCGCAACTATAACAAAAGCTTACAATACAGCTCTTGGTACATTGCCTACTGTTAGTCGTACAGGTTATACATTTGTTGGATGGTTTGATACATCTGCTGCAAGTGGAGGTACTCAAGCTACAACAACTACTAAAGTTACTGGAACTAAAACTTGGTATGCTAGATGGTCTATCAATAGTTATACGTTTACATTTGATAAGAATGGTGGTAATACTCCTTCTACTACAACTATAACTAAAGAATACAATACCGCTGTTGGAACGTTGCCCACTTGTACTAGAAATGCGGATAATACTTATACGTATACTTTCGCTGGTTGGTTCGATACTTCTGCTTCTAGTGGAGGAACTCAATTAACTACTACTACTAAGGTAACATCTAATAAGACTTGGTATGCTAGATGGACTTCAACTTATAAAAATTATACTGTTACTTGGGATGGAAATGGTGGTACTCCTAGTAAGTCTTCTAGTTCATTCCATTATAATGATGCTTTAGGTACATTACCTACGGCAACTAGAACAGGATATACTTTTAAAGGTTGGTCTACTTCTAAGACAGGTACAGTAAACATTAGTACAACAACTAAAGTAACAGCTAATGTTACATATTATGCTGTTTGGACTATTAATTCTTATACTTGGACATTTGACGCAAATGGTGGTACAGGTGATACAACTAAGACATTAAATTATAATGCTACACTTAGTACATTACCTACGGCAAGTAGAGCTTCTACTGCGGCTAATAACTATACATTTGCAGGTTGGTTCGATACTGATGCTTCAACAGGTGGTACTCAGTTGACTACTTCAACAAAATGTACTGGTAATAAGACTTGGTATGCTAGATGGACTGCATCTACTAGACAGTATAAATTGACAGTTACTGCTGGTACAGGTGGTACAGTTAGTGGTGGTGGTACTTATAATTACAATGCGTCAGCTACACTAAAAGCTACGGCTAATTCCGGTTATCACTTTGTTAAATGGAGTGATGGTAATACGAGTGCTACGCGGACAGTCACTGTAACTAAAGATGCTACTTATACTGCTACATTTGAACAAGATCCTTATTTGAATCTTGATAAAACAAGTCTTGAATTTGAGGCATCAGGAGGTACTCAAACTGTTAATGTAACTTCTAATGTTTCTTGGACTGTTTCTTAAACTATTAAAAGTTCCGCAACGCTCTGCAAACCCCAGTAGAGAAGGTGATGTGGAAGCGTGCGGAACTCAAAATCTATTTATAAATAATTAAATTGTCATTATTATGGTTTCAAATTCTTCTTTAGATGAAAGAGCAACTGCTGTTGAAATTGGTGGTTTAGTTGATGGAGTTGGTGCTCCGGTTATGCGTGCTGCTTATGCATTAAGATCAAAACCGAGCTGGATTACGTTATCTTCTGTTGAGGGTACAGGTAATTCACAAGTTGATGTTACGGCTCCTGTTTATAAAGGACGTGAAGGTCGTTCAGGATCTATTACTGTATCAGTTGAAGACTTAACAGAAGATGTTGCAATACAACAATCGGGTTCTAACATTTGGGATGTTACTACTCAATCTTTAGCTTTCGTTAAAACAGGTGAAGCTAAGAAGTTTACAGGTAATTCTAACTTGGCTTCTATTACGTTTGCTGTTGATTCAGATGCTTCAAATTGGTTAACTGCTGGTAAATTAGTAGTTGCTACTAAACAATATAATTCAGGTGCAGCTATCGAAGGTGACCCTGGAGCAAGTGATGTTTATTCTTTCGAGATTACATTTACTGCTGCTGCTAATCCGACAGTTAGTACTCGTTCCGGACATGTTACTGTTAATGGGCAGAAATATACTGTAACTCAAGCTGCTGGTGATGCTACGTTATCTGTATCTCCGACGTCTTTGACTTTTGCAGCTGCTGGCGAAACTAAACAGATTACGATTACTACCAATACTGCTTGGACTATTTCATAATCTAACTTTCATTTGAATATTGTGGGTCTAGTGGGTACTAAGGTATCTACTAGACCTTTTCTTGTATAAACTAGTTAATCATTAAACGTAATTATTATGGCTAAACCTAGTTGGATTTCTGTTAGCCCTGCAAGTGGAACAAATAATGGCAGTTTTGATGTTGTTGCTGCTAAAAATACTGGAGCCGCTAGAAACGGTATAATAACCGTAGCAGGGGGAAAGGTAAGTAAAACCGTAACTATTGATCAGAAAATAGGTGCATTTAAAGTTAAATCTATTAGACTTACAGGTCAATCAGCAAAACCTACTAATGTGACTATTGGTTCTAAAGAATTTTATTTAGGAGGTCAAAACCCATCATCTGTTATTGTTCCTGATGATGCTACTGGTTTAAATATTCATACCGTTGTAGATTATAAAACTGAGAATATAGGTCATGGTGGTATTAATATAATTTTTGAGTTCAGTGATGAACTTAGTGATTTACAAATTGCAACTCAAAATATATCGCCTTATATAAATCTACGTCTAAATGGTTCTCAATTTATGATTTCTTGCGGAAATGGATTTCCAATAGTACCTATTTCTAATAAAATTATTGCTATGTTTAAAAATTCAGTAGGTACATATATTGTAAACTTTGATTTTTATACAGTTTAAACTATGGAAGAAACAATTGTTTTTAATCTCTTTAATTCTATAAGCTTTGCTTTTATTGCTATTGTGCTTTTAGCTACTTATGGTATTAACGAGATTGCTACTAAGATTGTTAAGAAGAAACTACCGAGATACTTCAAGTCTCTTGTTAGCTTAATCGTAGGTATTGTAACTATGGTGCTTTACTTATATAAATTAGATGCTTCACTGGAAACGATGCTGCTATCTTTTCTAATATGTACCTTTGGGTATGATTTAATTATCAAACCTATACTCAAAGCTATAAAACGGCATTTTGCTGATTCTAAAAGCGTATAATCGCGGACTAATGAAATACTATTATTAATCTGTTTAGTGCTTCTTTTTGTCATATAAGGGAAAATCATTGCTCGCTTAAATCATCGACTAAACGTTCTATTAATGATTTAAATTTCCCAGTATGACACCTGTGACTTATACTAATTTGAATAAACTCTTGTTAATTAGAGATATTCAGGATATTGCTAAAACTTATATCAATGATGATAGAAGTTGTCGTTGGATTTGGAAGAATAAAATTGCTGATGTTTATCATATAGGTTATGTTACTTTTATGAATTACATTAGTGTTCCCTCTATTAATGCGAAAATTGATGAGGCAATTGCTAAAAGAGAATCCTTGAATACAAAATTCAAGTATTAATATTAATGTTCATGTTATAAGTCTAATTCTTATCATTGCTGATTATAGTAATATATTTGTTGTGCATCTCAATGTCGAGGTGCATTAAAACAAATAATTATTATGACTAACGAAAATGAAACTGGGGTTAAAGTTCCGAAGGGACAAATTAACTACAACACTGTTGCAGGTTCTCTAGGTCTTGCTGCTTTTGCAGGATTAGGTTTGAAAAATTGGTTTGGTGGAGCTTGCGGTAACAATCAAGTTGCTAATACTGCTGCTTTCGCTGAAAATCAATTTGTTTCTGGTTTAATGTCTGAATTAGCTAAAGAGAAGTCAGAAAGATATGCTGATTCTGTTGGAATCAATACCTTTAAAGAAGCTTTAGCTTTAGTTAAAGAAGAACGTGAAACTAGACAAGCTAATGACAGAATTACTTTTGAAACTCTTGCTCGTTTGGATAAAGAGTCTGCTCTTAACAAACAAGATATTGAGTGTTTCAAGAAAGAAGTTGCTCGTGAGTTCTTAGATGTTAGAGGTGATTTGAAATCTGCTATCGCTCTTGAAGCTGAACGTCGTAAAGCTGCTGATGATCAAATTTTCGATTATGGCCAGTGTAACTATGTTCGTTATATCAAGAAGATTGATGCAACTCAAATTTGTCCGGTAGTTGAAATAGCTGCTCGTGCTGCTGGTCCTGCTGTACCAGATCCGAACGCTACAACTCCTGCCACTAACGCTTAATCTTAGAGCGATATGAATAATGCAGAACTTGTTGCAGTAGCTGTACGTAAATGGCTCACCCCTATAGTTAAAACTATTGGTGGTGGAATTAAGATTCCTGTTACTTCAGGTATTGGTAAATTTATGAGTAGTTTCTTTGGTTTAGATCTATCTACTTATAATGTTCTTAATGAATTAGATTTTATTATTGAGCCTACACTTGATTATATTATTAAGCCTCAATTGGCTAAGTTATCTAAGTTCATTCCAGATGAACAGATACCTAAAGTAGTTAATAGTTATCTTGATTCAGCTATAACTAAAGCTACTGCAAAAGGTTCTGTAAATATCTTTGGTTTTGAATTTGAAGCTACGGCTTTTCAGAACCTTAAACGTGAAATTGATAACTCTCTTAAAAATAATGTAAGTCATGATGAAAGACCCGCATGAGCATACTGAAATGCTTCACGAAAACGAAGATGTAAGAAAGAGGGATTGTCGAAAATATAAAGAACTCTACGGTAAGCATTTTACTAAAGACTTATGTGAATGGGCTGTTTCTAAAATGGAAAATCGTAATGGCACTCATCATCATTATACTTTAGAAGAAGTTAAAGAGATTTGGCATAAGTATAATATGAATGATATTCACAATGCTAACTGGCATGATGTTACCTATGTAATGAATATGGCATATGCTGACTTTTATGGTCGCTTATTTACTGAGCATCATGAATGTGCTATTTATGCTTATTTATTCCTCACTGATCCCGATGGATATGAAGGTATAGCATTCCAAAGATGGCTTGCTGATATTAAGGATAAAGATGAAGATATTCCTTGGAAGAAGTTCATACAATAGCATTTAGTCACAGATGTTATTTATATTAAGGCAATTTTAATTATTCCTGATCCGACTGCTAGTTCCGCTAGTAGTCGGATTTTTTTGTTTATAGCAACTTTCTAAATACACGAATATGAATTATAAAACAAATTGTGTAATGAGTGGTATTTTTATTGCTATATTAAACTTGATTGGTGTTATCGTTTCATCTATAGGTGTTGTCTTTGTTAAAGAATGGATTGCTAAAAAACGTCGTAAGATTACAACTGATATTCTAGCATCTAAAGCTGAATGTTGGATGCAATTAGATAAAATAGCTTCTAATGTTAGGAATGCTCTAAATGCTAAAGGTGTTTATGTAGCATACTTTCATAATGGTGGTAAATTTTGTAATGGTATTAACATGGATAAATTTACTGTTATTGCAGAAGATTATGATATTAGTATAACAAATCCTTATAAGGTTCGTTATAATAATGTTCTTACATCTATAATGCCTTATACGATTCTACGTTTATATAGAGATAGCAAGTATGTATTTCGTATGAGCAATCTTACTAAATATCATTCTAGTATGTATGTTGGAGATCTTAGATCACGTGAATGTAATACTGCTGTAAGTATTCTCATTAGAGATCTTAAAACTGATATGCCTATTGGATTTTTAAGTGCTGAATTTGAAGAAGATTTCGAACCTAGTACTGATATGATGCAAATATTTTGGAAAAATCACAATCGTATTTCTCGCAATATGACTATGGTTATAGATGCGACAGAAGACACTCATAAAAACTAATATACCATGACAGTTATTTACGCAAGAACTAGTTTACCGCCTAGGTGTGGTAGAGGTTCAAAAAATCTAAAGAACGTTATCCGAGTTACTAATAAATATGTTAATTGTGGTCCTTGGCATGGAGTTGTTCTCGTTAAGAATCGTCCTATTATAAAAGGTTCTAGACCAGATACTCCAATACTTGAACTTTCAACTAATCATATGAAATTTATCCCTCGTGGTGAAACTAAAAAGTTAGGTATTTCAACTAATAAAACTTGGCGAATTGTTTAATGTATTACTATGGCAACACTTAATCAACTAGGAAGTAAAATTTCTAATATATTAGGTAAGCCGGGTGATCATAGCATTCAAGAAAGAGCAAAGAGTGCATGTAAATCTCTCTTTGCTACTTTTATTCGTCAAAGTATTGAACGTAATGGTGTAGATGAGGTTCTTAAAGTTAGCTTTAATGTTCCTTTGATCTGTATTCCGCTTACTGATTTAGAAAATACCTATGCTGGAATTGGTGCTAAAGATATGATTCTTACTACTGAGCATCGAGTTCCAACGCCTTTACGTATGCCTAATGATGCACCATTTCTTCATGTATATACACAGCATGATGATGGTAGTTTTATTACATATAAATACGCTAGTAATAGCATAGTTCCTCTCTTGACCACAGTCTATTCCCCTACTGGGGTTTGGGGAGTTTATCAAATCGTTAATGGTAAACTTAAAATTATCATCAAAAATACTCTCAAAAACTTTGAGATTGATGCTAAAAATTATAAGTTTGTAACGATTGTGTTTGTAGCTGAAAATCCTGAAGATGTTATTACTATGTATATGGAAGATGATGGTCAAGATATTGAACTTTCACTTCCAGCAGATATGATAGAAAGAATAACATATGAGGTTCTAAGAACTGAATTTGGTATTAAGCCTACAGAACATGAAGTTAAGATTATTAGTGATAGTACTTATGCCCCTAATGATCCTAATGGAACTCAACGTTTAATCCATAATAAAGTAGAATAAACTATATGGAATCTATACACTATTACCACGACTATCAAGAGTATTGCTATAATACTATTGAGAAACTTAGTAAAGATTTGCATAATACTTATGTTAGACGTAATAATCTAGCTAATATTTGTTATGCTAATCTGAATCTACTTGAATCTAACAAGATAACTAAAGAGTTGCTTGATAATATGATTCTAGGTAAGAAAGTAAAAGGAGTTAAACTTCTGAGAAAGCTTGATTGGAGTAACGAAGCTAAAGCAGTATCTCTTCGTATTACTTATAACCGATTTGCTTATCTTTGTACAGTTCGTATTCCTAAGCTACTTGCGATTATTAGATATTATGATTGGATGTGTCGTATTCCTCATAGTATTTTTAATCAGATTCAACGAAGTCTTAATAAGAGTCTTATAGAAACTTTGATACGTGGTGGTAGTGTTTCACTTGGTACATATCTTGGTACTTATCAAGTACAACGTGCTGTTGCTAGAGAATCTGTTGATTGGGCTGCATCTTTTCGTCTTAGAGATGAAATGATTGCTGCTGGCATTGAAGTTCAGAGCTTTCTTAATCCTTATGGTAAGAATTGGAAAGTTAAATCTGATAATCCTTATTATTGGTTCTGTAAATGGATTCGTCATAGAATGGGTGTAGATGTTGTACCTAATCAAATATTTTATAAATATCATCCTACTCATTGTCATATTAATATTAATACTGATAGTAAGATTACTAAATATAAGACAATAGAGGAAGTTATTAAAGCTGATAATCTTGCATTTGACGCTAAACTTAAATATATTCGACAGCATGATCCTACTATTATGGATAGGTATCCTCATGCTAAGAGTAAACGTGAACGTACTAAAAACAATGAAGTAGATGAATACATTAGACCAAAATCTGATTAGCTCTAGTGTTGTTATTCATAGGATTATTGAAGATTATGATGTTCATTCTATGGATTTCATTACTCGTATTCCTACTTGGATATGTGAAGCTCTTGCTGATTTAAATATTCAGCAACATTATATTAACATAGGAGAAACTATTGATTTTGATGATTATCGTTGTGAACTTCCTAAAGGTTGTAAAAATGTTCGTCTAGTTACTATTGGTGGAAAACGTGCTGATTTTACTACTAATCCTGCTCCACTTGAGTATGATAGTGGAAATTATATACCACTTGCCGTTTCATTCCCGATAGGCTGGAATCTGACAGAGAACGTTGTTTTTGACTTCATACGAGCCACTAGAGAGAGTTTATATACTTACTCGATTAACGGGTCGTATTTGCATCTAAATGTCAGAAAAGGCACGTTGGGGCTGTTATACCATGGGTTGCCAATGACACTAGACGAAATACTTAAAATCAATGTTCCTCTTATACCTAATAATGATGTTCTTATTGATGCTTTAAAGAACTTCGTTATGATGCGTATTCTTCAACGTAATTACCGCCATCCAGTTATGAATCTAAAAGAGAGTAATCCTTACACTAATCCTGCATTAGCATATGATAATGCTAAAATAAAAGTTAGAAATGCTTGCAATAGGCTTACTAAAGATAAACGAGATGATTGCAGTAAATCTATGTTGAACTTCTTCTTAAACATGAAAAACCGTTATGTGAATTAATTATGAATATAAATGATGGTTTATATCCTAATGCTAATCCCGGTGCAGTCAGAAATGGTGTTAAGTCATTTGCATTAAATATAATGTATAATGATGATGGTAATACTCTGATTAACGAGAATGGTTTTGAGGTTTATAAAAAAGACTTAGACGTCTACGGAACTTTAGTTGGTAAAATTGAAGTTCCGTTAGGCGTCATTTTGTTTTTTAAAGGTACTCCTGATAAAATAGTTTATATATATCAAACAACTAAAGATAAAGATGATATTAAAACTATTGTATTTCAAGGTAACTTTAATTTTACTATAGATCATCCTATTAGTGGTACATTCACATATATTGATGAAACTAATTTATTTATAACATTTACTGAAGGTGTATCTAGTGATAATGAAACTCGTATTCTATATATTACTGAAGCTCAAAGTAAATATAAAGGATATATTGAAAATCCTATTATTAAAGATAATGTTACTACAATTACATTTAAAGAAAGTTTTGAATATATTCTTAATCTCATTCCTGATATAGTATTTCCCACATTAGATGTTAATATTATTGCTGGAGGTCTTAAAGCTGGAGGTTATCAATTTGCAACATCTATTAAATTACATGATGGAACATATAGTGATTATTCTCTATTATCTCCTGTATATTATGCCGCTCCTGATTATGGTGAGAACATTGCTATAGGCGATGTAACTAAAAAGGGATTTAGATTTAAATTTAGTAAAGCAGGTACTTACAAATTAGCTATAGTATATAAAAGTCCTACTACAGAAGAATGTTATGAAACTTTTGAAATTAATATTCCATCTGTTAATAGTACTTTTGATTTTACTACTATATCTAAGATGAAATCTATTTCTATAGATGATATAATTATAAGTAATACCGCTTATACTAAAGATGAAGCTCAAACATCTTTTGATGGTTATCTTCTTAGAGGTAATGTTGTTACTCCTGAATATAAAGATATTACTGATTTCTTTACAAGTATTGATGGTGAACTTCTTCTTCAAAAAATTAAAATTGATTTTGTTAAGTTTGCTGAATTTAGTGGTGTAAAAGATTTTGTTAATACTTCTATTACTCCTCATAGTGGAAGTGGTAAAGTTGGAGATTTCTTTAAATCTAAAGATATATCTAATAGTGGTTCTTTTAAGGAAGATGAAGTTTATTATTTTTTTATTACTTTTATTGATCATAAAGGTAAATATATAAATAGTTTTCCTATTAAAAATTCTCGTGGAACTTATGCTCATATAATCAATGCTTCTAAAACTAAAACTCTTGATTTGTATGGGGCTAAAGTTAATATGAATACTTTTGTTTCAGCTTTTAATACTAATACCAATATTACTAAATTTAAAAATAGTATTAAGAGTTATGCTATTTATTATGCTAAATCTACACCTGAGATTTCAAACTGGATTTCTCAATGTCTTACTATTCGTGATATAGGGACTAATGATGTAATTGGGGATAATTATGAAGACCCTTTTAGATCCGCAAGTCGTTTTAGGTTATATCCTATTGAATATCTTGTTACTAATACTGTGTTACCTTCATTCTATATTAAAGGTCTTAGGTATAATAAAGAAGCTAAGATATGCCTTAATAATTATGAAGGTGGTTCTGGTACTGAATGGGGAAATGATGCCATTCATCAAGCATGGAATGCAGGAGATAGAGCTAGATTAAATTCTCTTATTCAAGAAAATCTTCTTAATGGCAAGAATCTTAATACTCCTGATAAATCAATTAACGCCGGTGAATATTTAGGTGCTTTTGATAGGCTTAGTAAATATACTAAGAAGACTGATATGCCTAAGACTAGTAAAGATTTTAATATGTTTACTGATTGGGGAGATCATATCAAAGGTCCTTGGGAATCTGGAGATCTTGTTCATTCTATTCTTGATACAGAAACTACAGATATTGCAAATAATGCTCCATATCCTACGATTCTTAATGCAGACTTTTATCCTATAAATAATAGTGCTATATCTAATGCTGGATGTGATAGTAGTTTCAAATTAATTAATGGTTCTACTATGCTTCAAGAAAATATCTTTGGATTAGCTAAAGAAGGTACTGACAGCGAAGGTGGAACTAGTTTACCTAATGAGTCTCTTACGAATATTGTTTATAAACAAGCTGATGAAGAAATTGATGGTATTAAACGAGATATAAGAACTCAAACTAGAGTTATTTCTGTTATAACCAAAGATGATGATTCAGATAGTTATAGGCAAGAATTAACTACTATTAAAGAGAAACTTATATACGCCAATGGTTATAATAATGCTGAATATTTAAAACAAAATTCAGAAGGCACTTGGGAAGTTATAACAGATGAAAAAGAAGCTACTATAGTTTTAAGTAGTGAAATTACTGTTAAAACTCTTACAGCTGAAGAATATAATTCTATTATTATTGAAGTATCTAATAAAGATGATTCTAATTGGATTCTTCTTTATAATGAGAATAAAAAATATTATAACTTTGATACGTTTACTATATTTAATAGAGGTATCGTAGATTTAAATCGTTATTATGACGTTAATACAATTCCTGTACCTGATTTATTTAATTTATCTTTAGTTGCTGCATCTAGTATATATCCTATAGAGAATACTGATGAAATTGTTCTTATTGGTGATACATTTCCCGCCTGTGTTACTCAACGTTGCACTTGTCCTTCAAATAAATTTAATAATGTTGGAGATGCTACTCATCATAATAATAACATCTATCATATTCATCGTATGATTGTTACTTATTATATTAAAAGTAGAATGAATTTTCTTGCACTTCATAGTGGTAAAAATGTAAATAGTTCTATTATTAAATATAAAGGTACTACGGCTAATAATAATTTTTCTGGTAAAGCTAATAAATTTAATATCAATACTATTATCAATAAATTCACAAGTGGTCTTAGTGAAGAATATGCTCCTCACACTATGGATATATATCCGACTACTTTTGATTATGATTCTATTATTGATCTAGGTTATAGAGATTATGTCATTGATAACTTTTGGCATACCGAAGATGGAAGTGCTTATGATGTTGAAATGAATTGGAAAGGTTTCAATGATATTACTCAATTTAAATCTACTGATAATCTAAAAGATACATTTGCTGCTAGAATTATTCGTTCTAATGTTAATAATATGGAATCGAATGATATTGGTTGGCGTAAATTTAAAGCTGATTCTTATAAAGATATTCCTATTACTAAAGGTTCTATTGTAAATCTTTTATCAGATGCTAAATCTCTTTATATTCAAATGGAACATACTCTATTTGTAACATCTGTTAAAGATAGTCTTAATCAAGAAGAAGATGGAACTTATATTGGTACTAGTGACATCTTTGAAAGAACTCCTATTGAAATTATATTTAATAATACCGGTAAGATCGGATGTAATAATAAGTTTTCTTCTATTATTACTAGATATGGTTATTTTGTTTGTGATAATTTTACAGGTACTATATATCATGTTAAAGGTGAATCGGATGTATCTGATATTTCATCTATAGGTCTTCAAGGTTGGTTTAAAGAATATATTAAAGAAAATGCCATTAATCCTTTGAATACTAATGGTAATTTCTTTATATTTGATGATTATAATAGTCGTATCATATTTGTTTCTAATAATCCAGATAATACTTATACGATTTCGTATAATCTTAAGACTAATCTTTGGATTAGTTTTCATTCTTATAATCCTATTATTACTTGGTCGAATCGCTTAGGTACATTTGTTGTTGATACAAATAATACTAAGATTTATAAGATTAATGCTCCTAATAAGTGTATATATTTTGATAATAAGATAATGCCATCTATTGCTCAATTTATATATAATGAAGAACCTCTTGTTAGTAAGTTATTTAATCATATTGAATGGAATAGCGCACTTGTTCATAATTGGAATCATATTACTGCTGATAAGATTAAATTCTTATATGATAAGACTATTGATTATTTAATGATTAATACTGATACTCAAAGTACTGGTATTCTTCCAATGATTCTAGATGAAACTTGGTATGATGACCATACTCTTAAGTACAAAGCTGGACGCTATTTATGGAATCTCATAGAAGACCATATAGACAACGATAGAGCATTCCAAATTCTCAATCCATCTAATATACCTTTTGAAATAGATCGCCTCTTAGGAATGAGATATGAGCCTAAAGCATGGTATGAATACAGCAAGATTCAGAATCAATTCGGGTATATAACAATGGTGTACTTAAATCGTTTTATTGATACTACTACTAACGAAGATATTGATGAAACTGATGTCAATGCTATCATAGATAAGCATTCAGATAATATTGATATTACTAGTAAAGATTCTAATATCAAACAAGCTGAACTTAGATTATATGATATTAACGTTGTTGTTACTA
>UMAJ01082220.1_pt1 | contig 28373 bp, 19 predicted proteins | sample 1963671 | NCBI WGS metagenome assembly UMAJ01 (sample SAMEA4835912, study PRJEB28245) | human gut metagenome | biome: gut microbiome; material: fecal sample | place: Denmark | collected 2008 | reverse complement strand
TCAACTGCTCAAAAAATTTTTAGCGGACAGTAATAAAAAAATTTGTTAAAAAGTGGATGACAAAAGGCATTATCATTCAGCAGAATCAACCTGACAGGCTGAAACCTCAAAAAGGGCATGGAGAGCGCAAAGCTTTAACCACAGTTTTGCGTTATCTGATTCCTTTTGTGTGTTCGGCCTTGTTGATAATATGGCTTTTCAAACGCATTGATTTTCACGACATGATGGCGCTCATACGTCATGGCGTGGATTATTGGTGGGTATTGGCCATGATGCTCATTACGGTGTTGAGCCATGTAATCCGTGCTGTGCGCTGGGGTTTGCAGCTCGACGGAGTGGGCATTAAGGCCACCTTTCTGGAACTATGTGTGAGTATTTTCGGCACTTACGCTCTCAACCTGGTTATTCCGCGCCTGGGCGAGATTTGGCGCTGTATCTTCATTGCGCGCCGACGCAAGGCCAATTTCTCTACCGTGTTGGGGACAATGGTTGGCGACCGGGCCTCTGATGCGGTGGTAGTTCTTGTGTTGGTTGGCCTGATGACGGCGGTGGCTCATTCTTACTTCACCGCTTTTCTCGACCATTACGCGGTGGGCAAACACCTTGTGCATCTTCTCGGCGACCCCTGGCTTTATGTAACCTTTGGTGCGATATGCGCCCTTGTGGGGGGATGTTGTTATTTCTTCCGCAAAGACAAGTTCATGGCAAAGGCTGAGCTTGAGCTGCGCCGTGTGGGCAACGGATTCATGTCGCTGTTTCACCTGAAACAGAAATGGGCATTTACATGGCTCACCATGGGCATCTGGATATGCTATTTCTCAGAGACTTACGTTATGTTTGCGGCTTTTCCTTTCACCCGCGAGCTCTTTTTCAGCCCTGCCATGGCATACGGCTTTTTGCCGGGCATAGTAACGTTTGTGTTCGGGTCCATGTCTATGGTAATACCGAGCAACGGTGGCTTGGGTGCATGGAACATTGCCGTGATGTTTGCTCTGGCTCTGTTTGGCATAACGGGCACTCAGGGTGCTGCTTTTGCCATGCTCATGTGGAGCGCGCAGTCGCTGATGCTTGTGCTGTTAGGCATTTTCTGCATCATCTGCATTCTGATAAACGACCATCTCAGCCGACGCCGGCAGGCCGCTGCGAAAAAAATTTAAAAAATTTCCTAATCCGGTTAAACCAAAACTGATATACGGTGTTATATAAGTGAAAAGAGTTTTTCATGGTATTAGATTTTAAGGTTAATTTGGATTGATTGTCGTGATGGCAATCAATTTTTTTTGCTACCTACCCAAGGTATCTTCCCTGCCATAAACACGTGTATATTCAGGCTCTTAGGCGAAGTGCCTCGGAGCATGAATATATGCTTTGGAGGAAGGGAAATCAATACCAGCGAATGCCGTTGCCGGTTGACGAGCGTTTGTCGTATTTGAGGTCGCGCAGCATGGAGGCTTTTACGGCAATGTTGAAGTTAAACGATTTATAAGGGCCAACCGGGATGAAGGAACATGACATGGTGAAGCAGTGCAAATCGCGACTTATACTGCAGTTCATGTATGAGATTTTGTGCAGGTCGAAATTATAGGAGCACGACATGCTGAAGTTCCAGTTGGGCGTTGGCCGCAAAGAGCCGCTCACGCTGAGGTTTTGTGTCCATTTGCCTTTGTATTCGAGCTTGTCGTAGTCAAAGGCGCCCCAGCCGTAATTGATGGAATAATTGAAGGTCAGCGACCAGGGACAAGCCCAGGCGGCATAACCATCGGCATCGGTCTGGGTCTTGTTCTTGTTGTTGTTTTTGTTCCTGCGTTTGTCTGCAGCCTGGCCAAAATCCTCTTCTTCGCCGTTTTCGTCGGCATCCGGATCGGTGTTGTCATCATTCCTCTGCTGCTCCGAGTTGCGTTTGAAGGTGGAGTTGTTGAAGGTATAAGAGAATGACGTGCCTGTGGAAGTAAGTTTTGCCAGGCCTTTGCCGTGCGAGATGCGCAGCTTGTCTATACGCCGTGGCTGTCCGGCAGCGTCAACGGCATACATATACGGGTCCCAGGTGGCGTTGAGGTTAAGGTTGAAGTTCTTGACCAGACGCAGCAGGATAGACGTGTTGATGTTTGAAAAGCGCAGCGAGTCGGCGGCAAAGTTATAGCTCTGCCCTATCGTGAGATTTTCTATGAGCGAAATTTTCTTCACTCCCGTAGAATCTTTGTCCGACTTCACCTTCATCTCCAGGTTATTGGCGAAGGAGTAGCTGAGAATAGCCGTTTTGCCTCGTGAAGGGGCGCCGAAGCTGCGGCCTTCAAAGTAGTTGTAATCTACCCTTACAGGTTCGCCCCCTTCGGTGTACGGCGGACGGTAATAATGCCCCCAGACACCCCAGCCGGGAGCGCCAAAGTCGGGCGACCCGCTGAAGGAGATGGTGGGTGTGATGACGTGGCGAATCATCTGCACTTTGTCGCCCATGAACTTAAGGGGTTTCCAGAAGCCGTAGATTTTTGTTGTCAGGCCTATGGAAGCCGAGAAATCCAGCAGGTTATAGAAACCGTGGGTGGTGTCGCGCACCTCGGCCGACGCGTTCGGGTCCCAGTCGCGACGCACTTTCTGGAAATACATACGGTCGTTGATGCGCACGCTCGGGGTGATGTTGAAGTATTTGAACGCCGTGAAGGTGGCCTGTATAGGAATCTGATGGCTTATGCCGTTGTTCCAGTCTTTCACCAGGTTCTTTTTAAAGAACTCGTCCTGACGGGCAGTGAGGGAGTTCTGGAACTGACCGCTGTAGCTCAGACGAATTTTCTCATACCAGCGCTCACCGCCAACAGCCTTTTTGCGCTTGAAAGGTGAGTTCTGAGCCAGCGTTACGGTGAAGTTGGGGAACGACACGCTGAGTGTGCTGTCTTGCGTGCGCTGGGCTATGTTGGCCGTGGCCGAGATGCTCCATTTGGTACCCGGCGGTCGGTATGTCAGGTTGACCGTGCTCGACTTGGTATTTTCGGTGAAGTCGTTGGAATAGTACGAGTTAAGGTCATTGCGCGTATAGCCCGATGTGGTATAGTTTACCGAAGCTGAGAAGTTGAGGAAGGGGTTGGCTTTCTGGTCCTGCTGATGCGTCCATGCCACACGGAAGTTGGTGGATTTGGCATAGTCGGGAGCCCCCTTGTCGCCCGTTATGGTCTTGAGGTAGCTCACCTCGAAGTTGCCGCGGTAACGGTAGCGCTTCACATAGTTAGAGCGGGCCGACACTCCCCACGACCCTTTGGTGTAGATTTCGCCACGCAGGGCAAGGTCCACATTGTCGTTGATGGCGAAGTAGTAACCGCCGTCGCGGAGATAGAAGCCGCGGTTATAATCGTCGCCGAAGCTGGGGAATATGATGCCCGACGAGTAATCTTTTGAGAATGGGAAGAAGCCGAAAGGAACCGCTAAAGGCAGCGGCACATCGGCAAGCACCATGTACGCCGGACCCGACACCACGTTCTTCTTGGGCTGAACGCGTGCGCGTGTGAGCTGGAAATAGAAGTGCGGATGGTCATGGTCGCTGCAGGTGGTGTATTTGCCGTCGGCAACATAGAATGAGCCGTCGGCATTTTTCTTGGCTTTGCCGCCACGGAGGAATCCTTCGCCCTGTTCACTGACGACATCGGTGATATAGCCGCGCTGGGTGCGGAAGTTATATTTCATGGTGCCGGATTCATACTCGCCGCTGTGGTCGCGGAATACGGGACGGGTGTCTTCGCCGTTGCTGATGGAATCGGGCAGAGGAGCCGCATAAACGGTTGATGAATCCATATCCATCTGCACATGGCCGGCGTTGAGCTTGAACTCGCCGTATTCCACGGTGGAATTACCAAACATGTGGGCATTGTTCTGATTGTAGAACACAATGGAGTCTTTGGCCGAGAAGACCACCGGATTCTCAATGTCGGAAGACTCGCGGTTAATCAGCGAATGAGGCTTGCGGTCGGCATACAGCGAGTCGATGGCTGCGTCAGAGACATCCAGCGGTGTGCGGCCGTTGAACTGCGAAGAATCGGCTTTTAGCTCGGGTGTATGCGTAATGGTGTCGGCTGCAAGGATGTTGCCGGCAGAAAGAAGCGTTATGGAGGCCGGATGCCTGAACGCTGCCACCATGATGCCTGCAATAAGCAGGGCTGATATATATATAAGAGTCCTTCTCAAAGGGTAAAGTCCGAAACTTAAGCGGCTGAGCCGTAAGCGCTGAAGAGCCGGAAAGGCACACTCCATTGCGCGGGCTCTATGCCAACGTCGCTGCAAAGTTACCTCTATTTTCGCAAAGGCGCAAACCCGATAGTTAAAAGAAGGTTAAAGAGGGTGCAAGAATTTCTTTCACGCTCATCTTTTGCAAAAAAGAAAGAGCGCGCAAGCAGCTAATGCCAACGCGCCCTTTTGGTATGCTAAAATCCTATTTTTCAGAGAGTTTCGAGGGGATGACCGGTCATTTCAGAGGGCTGAGGCAGATTCATGGCCTTGAGCAGCGACGGAGCCACATCGGCAAGTCGGCCATTCTCCACTTTTGCGTTCTTATCGTTGCTGATGAAGATGAAAGGCACCGGATTCAGCGAATGGGCCGTGTTGGGCGTGCCGTCGGCATTGAGGGCGTGGTCGGCATTGCCGTGGTCGGCTATGATGATGGTGGTGTAATTGTGCTTCTTGGCTGCCTCAACAACTTTTTCCACGCAATTGTCGAGCACCTCCACAGCCTTCTGTATGGCTGTGTAAACGCCCGTATGACCCACCATATCGCCGTTGGCGAAATTGACCACGATGAAGTCATACTTCTCTGAGTCGATGGCATTGACGAGCTTTTCGGTAACCTCGGGAGCGCTCATCTCGGGCTTCATGTCGTATGTAGGCACCTTGGGCGACGGCACCAATATTCGGTCTTCGCCCGGGAACGGCTCTTCGCGGCCTCCGTTGAAGAAGAACGTAACGTGGGCATATTTCTCTGTCTCGGCAATGTGCAACTGCTTCAGACCCTGTTTGCTCAGGTATTCTGCCAGGGTGTCGGTAACATCCTTCTTGTCGAAGAGGATATGCACCCCATGGAAGGAATCGTCGTAAGGGGTCATGCAATAATATTGCAGACCTTTTACGGGCGTCATGCCGCTCTGCTCATGCTGGGTGAGCACGGTGGTGATTTCCTTGGCGCGGTCGTTGCGGTAATTGAAGAAGATAACCGCATCGTCGGGGGCTATGCAGCCGGGGTCATCGGCGTCCACAATAGGGAGCATGAACTCGTCGGTTGTGCCTTTGGCATAATAGCCGCGGATGGCGGCGGGGAAATCGGTTGTCTTCTCGCCTTCCCCCTTCACCAGAAGGTCGTAAGCCTTCTTTATGCGGTCCCAGTTTCTGTCGCGGTCCATGGCGTAGTAGCGGCCTATGACGCTTGCCACTTTGCCGGTGGTTTTGGCGCAATGGTCAACTACCTGCTGCACAAAGCCTGCGCCTGACTCGGGGTCGGTGTCGCGGCCGTCGAGGAAGCAGTGAACGTAGAGGCGAGGCACGTTGTATTTCTTGGCTATGTCGATGAGGGCGAAGAGGTGATTGAGCGACGAATGGACACCGCCTGTGCTGGTGAGGCCCATGAGGTGAAGGGCATGGCCCGAGGCGGCATACTCGTATGCGTTTTTAATCTCCTTCATCTGCATGATTGAGCCGTCGGCAATGGCATGGTTTATCTTCACCAAATCCTGATAGACGATGCGGCCGGCACCTATGTTGAGATGCCCTACCTCCGAGTTGCCCATCTGACCGGCCGGCAGACCCACATCCTCGCCGCTCGCCTGCAGCTCGGAATTGGGATATGTGGCCCGCAGATAATCCATATAGGGTGTGGGGGTATTGTAGATAACATCATCCTTTTTATGATCGCCTATGCCGTAACCGTCAAGGATTATCAGCAGGGCTTTATTGGTTTTTTTATCCATTAGGTATGTGTTTTTTCTTTTTTGTGTTACCTGTAGATGCTTCGCGGAGCTGTGTCCGGAAAGCGGCTACAAAATTAATAAAATCCGGCCATACAGGCCTCATAATTTACAACGTTTTATGGCCTGAGATAGTTAGACCCCATGAAACAAAAAAGAAATTCTCAGTTTGTTGAGGGGATGGCTTCGTCGAGAGGGCTGCGCGGCGAGGGCTTGGCAGGCGCTTTGTCGGCTTTGCTCTTGGGCGTTTTGCGGCTCTTCTTTTTCTTTGAAGAGGCCTTTTTGCGGTGGTTTGCCTTGGTCTTCTCAGCGGCGGCTGTGGAGTCGCTGTCTGCCGGCTGATGCTCAAGCATGACGCTGTACACCGGCTCCATATCCATTTTCGGCTCTGATTTACCCCACGGAATCACCGCCACGATTATCATAATGAGGCAGAAGGAGAGCAGCACAATGATGCCCAGGCGCTCGCGGGGTGAGAAGGATCCTATAGCCATTAGAAGGGATAGCCTATGGCGAGATGGAAGGCAAAGGCCTTTTTGAAGGCGATGTTGAAGTATTTGCGCGGATAGTCGGCATACGGGGCATGAAGTCCGTAACCGAGGTCGGCGCGAATCACCATCATGCCCAGGTCGTAACGCAGACCCACACCGGTGCCAAGGGCTATGTCGCGCAAAAAGGTGTTGGCTTTCAACTCTCCGCCGGGTCGCAGCTCATCCTTGCGCAGCAGCCATACGTTGCCGGCATCCACAAACGCGGCTCCGTGCAAATCGCCGAAGAGGGGGAAGCGGTATTCAACGTTCATCTCAAGCTTGAAGGTACCGGTCTGGTCAAAGTATCCGTTGGTCTGGTCCTTGGGCGGACGGTAAGAGCCGGGACCGATGCTTCGCACCGTGAAGGCACGGATGGAGTTGGCGCCGCCAATATAGAATTGCTCTATGTAAGGCACCTCTTTGGAATTACCGTATGCATGTTCGGCGCCTATGAGGAAACGCGACACAAGCCAGTGCTGTGTGCCGGGTTTGAGACGGCGCGAATAGACTATCTGAGCCTGTCCTTTCACGAACTGGGCAAACGGTGTGCCGAAGAGCTTTTTCTCGCCTTTCTTTCCGGCTGCCTGCCATATTCCCCAGAAGATGTTGCCGGCTTCTGCCACGGTGAAGGTAAAGTCGAGTCCGTTAATCTGCTCTCGCTCAAAGAACTTCGACAGATTATAGGTATAGGTCATCTGCGGTATAAACTGGCTCATGAAGCTGAGTGCTATGGCCGGATTTGCATGCATGATGGAATCGAAAACGGGTGTGGTGTGCTGTAGCTTGGAGTAGGTGAGCTTGAAGGGTGTGAAGCTGTTGGTGACACGTCGCGAAAAGTTCCACTGATAGGAATATGAGGCGTTGAACTGCGACATCTTGAAATAGTGGGGTCTGTTGAGGAGGCTTGCTCCCAGTCCCACAGTTGTCCAGTTGATTTCGCGGCGTGTGCGGCGCACAATGGAGGGCGCCAGGAGGCGCGGGAAGGCCAGGGTTGCCTGCAGACCCACTTCGTAGCTGTTGAACACCGACGAGGCGCCGCTGCCGGTTTGCCATTCATAGTCCCCGTTGAGGCTCAGGGTGAGCTTTTCACCGCCGCCGAAAAGGTTGTTGTGGCGCAGCGAGAAGATGAGTCCCGGACCGATATATGAGTTGGATTTCGACGAGGCGTTGACCTCTATTGAGGCATCCATGGGCCGGTCATAACGGCAGGTGATATACACATCAAGTGTCGGATTCTCTTTTGAGGTGTCGGCCGGGATGGGCTGAATCTCTATGCTCTCAAAGATGCCGAGGCGCGAGAGTCGCAGCTGTGTGCGGTCCATCTGGCGCACTGAGAAGGTGCGGCCGCTGCGGAAGGAGATGACCGAGGTGATCATGTTGGGCCTTACGCGCTGCGGGCGCATTACGGTGAGGAGTCCCTTGGAGGTCTGAAGGGTGTCGGGATAGCCGGGATTCCTGTTCGACCGCCGTTTAAGTAGGGTATAGATATTGCCTGTCTTCCACTGCTTCAGAGCCAGCGACGGCACGTTGTTGGCTATGGTGAGTTTGATGGCTATGGCGCCGGGGTGTATGGTGCTGTCGGCAAGGAACTCTATGTACTCGGGGCGGAAGTAATAGAACCCCTTGTTGCGCAGGGTATTGGTGATGTTTACGCGCACTGACTCCAGCGAATCGACGCTGAATATGGAGCCCGGCCGGAGATAAGGATTCAGGCGTGCCAGGGAGTCGATATAGCCGCTTACGGGATAATCGGTTTTTCCGGGCAGGATGACGGAGTCGATGGGATAGGGGTCGCCGGTGTTGACGGTGTAGATGATGCGGGCCTTTTTGCGGTTGCGTTTGTCGGGCTTAAGCTCGTATGTGGCCGACGAATTGAAGAAGCCGTTATTATCGAGGGTCTTCTCAAGCATCTTGGTGCGCACTTCGGGCCTAACATCGCTGATGAGCACGGGCTGAGCCACGAGTTTGCGGTATAGCCACCCTTTGAGGCCGCCGGCCGAGTCGTTCCAGTTGTTATAGACCCACAGGCCAATGGGGAACGGGGTGCGGACGTAGGGGGAAAAGAGGGGATTGTTGGGCTTGACGTTGATAATCTGGTCAAGCTGGCTCCGGAGGCCGCCGGGAACGGCAACGGAGTCGGAAGGGGTGTTGACGCTGAATTTGCTCACTCCGGTGTATAGCACCTCGCCGTCGGCCAGGCGCCGCGTTGTGGAGCACGACACTGCCACAAGCAGAGGCACTGCCGCGAGTAGCAGGCGCTGAAGATGAATGATTCTTTTTCCGGTCATAAGCTATTGCACTGTGACGGAGTCGGCGGGTGCGACTTCTGATTGCTGCTTTAAGCGGGCAGCCGTAGGTGTGGGTGGATCCGGATTGCCGGCCTCTTTGTTCTGTTTACGCTTGCGTTTGAGCCAGTTGAAGAGCTGCTTGAGATTCGACAGCTTTCGCTGCATGACGAAACCGGCACCCATCTCGGTGATTTCGCCTTCGAGTATCGACTCGTAGTTGGTGTGGCGGAACAACTTCACATACATACTTGTGGAGTTGGTCTGCCTCAGCATATACTCAAACGAGATGTTGGAGATGAGGTTCTGGGCTATGTCCTGGTCCTGATTGGGGTCGGTGGAGTAATTGCCGCCCACCACAATCTTGAATTTGTTGTTGAGCAGCGACTTGCTCACCTGATAGGAGTATGTGGTGGATGTGCCCTTGTTGCCGTTGTCGGAAGTGCTGTACTGGTCAATGCCGAAGGTCAGGTCAACGCCGCGGATGTTGTTTGCCGCCCAGTTGTTAATCTGGCTGGTGAGGAATCCGTAGAGGGCATTGGTGGCGAATCCGCCGGCATTCGACGAGGCGGCGCCGGGACCCATGTAGCGGCCGTAGAGAATCATGTTCATGGCCTCGTTTGAACGCTGGTCGGCGCTCATGGTCTCAAGCTGATTCTCTATGGAGATGTCGTCTTTGGTGCTGAGGTCGAACAGTACGTTGGGCTGCGACAGGGTGCCAGTGGCCGATATGGTAACAAGGAAGTTGATGACGCGGCTGGAGTTGCCGCCGGTGCCGGCCACTGATTTCATCTCGTCCTGCGCCAGGATGTGCAGCCTGGGGTTAAGCACATCGCCGTTGAAGGTAACATAGCTGTCGGGGTCTATGTCGAAGCGCTTCTCGCCGATGGCCGGTATGGAGTAGCGGGCGAAGCCGTTGCCCAGGTTTATCTGGCCGTTGAGGCGCATATCGCCCATATAGTTCTGGAAATAAGCGAGCCTGCCCGAGGGGTTCAGCTGCACGCAGTTGGTGCCGTTGGCGTTGAGGTTAACCGTTACCTGCACTCCGTTGGAGATGCTAAGGGCTGCGTTGATGCGCATGCTCGACTGCTGCTGGAGCGAGTCGGCCTTGGCCAGGAGCGTGGAGTCGTTGAACTGCACAAACTTCACCACGTTGTCGGTGTAGGTCTGCTGAAGCTGTGTGGCGTCGCTGAGGGTGTAGGTAACGTCTGTGCCTCTGAGTACTGACAGGGAGCCGTTGACGTCAAGAAGGCTCAGCGGACCGGTTACCGTGGCATTGGCGTTTACAAGCACCTTGCCGTAAATCTGGCTGCGGGCGCGCCTGTCGTTGTCTATGAGCATGAAGTTGTTGCCCTGCAGGCTCAAGTCAAGTCGCGTGTCGGTGAGATTCGACGCATCTACCGTGCCATTCAGCTTCAGCGAGTTCTGAACGCCATAGATATCAAAGTCATCGAAGGCAATCTTGGAATCCTGCACCGTAAGGGGCACTGTGTCGAGGGTGAGCGTGCCACCCATCATCGGAATCTGAATCTTGACGTCGCGGCATGAGATGGCGCCGTTCAGCACAGGCTTGGTCATGGAGCCTGTCATACTCATGGAGCCGCTGAGATTGCCCGACACCTGAGCCATATCCGCCGGCAGAAAGGCATTGGCCACTGAAACCGGAAAATCGGCCATGTCAAGGGTCATCTTGGTGGGCTGATACTCGCCCGCTGCATCTTTTGCCAGCGTGCCGCTGAAGTTAAATGCTTTATGCCCGTCGATGTCCAGGTTAGCGTATGCCGAGATATTGCCGTTGAGGTCGAGGCCGGCGTTGAAATGCCCGTCGAAATCGGCCACACGCCGCCCTTCATATTTAAAGTCTTTAAGTCCTAAGGTGCCTGTTCCGGTAAAGGCTTTGGAGTCATACACCAGGTCGGCCTTCACATTCAGCACACCGGCTATCTCAGGCAATCCGGGCACCATTTGCATGAAGTCGTGGAGGTGCACATTGTCGAGTCCTATGCTGAGCATCGGCAGCACGCTGCCCGGTCTGTCAACGGTCTTGATGCTTATGCTGCTCTCTTTGCTCATGGCCGAGAGGTTGGCATCAATCCGGTTCTTCATGTCGTAAGTAATGTAGTTGTCATCGTTGAAGGTCCAGGGCAGATAGCCTATGGTGGCCCGCAGAGGGGTAAAGTGCAGCGTGGCGAGAGTGTCGGTGAAATATACCGTGGCACCGAAGCGGTATCCGGTCTCGCCTTTGAGGTTTTTCTGCCTCAGGAAAGCGGAGGCGCGTTGCAGACCCACATAGCCGGTGAGATTCACGTCGGCATATTCGTCGAGGTTGCCCGGCTTATTGCCCATGTGCAGGGCATAGTTCAGCAGCTTGCCGCGTTCCTGCAAGTTGGCCGACAGGGTGTCGAGCAGCATCGACCCCGTGTTGAGGCTCAGCAGCCGGGCGTCGGCGCGGAATAGGCTGTCGTTGATAACGTTGGCCTGCAGGCTGTCGATGGTCATGCCTGTGGGCTTGAGCAGCTCCTCAACTATGCCTGTGCCTGACGCTCGAAACTGAATGTTGAATTCGGGCAACACCGTTTGCAGCTGCTCCATATCCAGCTTCTTGGTGTCTACAACCTGATGAATCAGCATCTTCGACGCATTCTCGAGCTCAGGCATCAGTTTTTTCAGACCCGACGGGGCCGTTACGTCGGCATACAGCCCCTGCGCATCTAACATGGCGTGGGTGGTGTCTGTGCGAGCCAGCAGCTCGGCGCGCACTGCTCCCGGCAGGTTGTAACTATCGGCGCCGCTGCGGAAATAGAGGTCATTGCCGGTAAGAGCCATGTTGCAGAGCATACGCGCCGGACTCACCTCTCCGGCCAGATGGAAGGTGCCGGAAGCCTCTGTGGTGTCGGCGGCAAGACCTAACAAATGCAAATCCAGATGCACCAAATCGGCCGTCATATCCACCGTATAGAGGTCGTTGGCCATTGTCCCGGTGGCGTTGATGTTGCCGGTCAGGGCGGCGTTATTGCCGCTGAGGTCGAGGTTATAGACGCCCTTATGCACCGTGGCCTTTGCAAGGATGTCTGTAAGGGGATATTTGTTGTACACCAGCCGGTCAATGCGCAGGTCAACGTCGGCATCGGCACGGGGTGAGGTGGGGTTGAAGCCTGCCCCTTTGGCCAAGAGATGGCCGGTTACGGTGCCCAGACCGCTGCCGGGAGCAAACCGACCGGCGTCGAGGTCGTGCATATCCACATCGGCGAAATATGTTTCTGAGTTCAGCCCTACCCTGCCGTTGGCATTCACAGAGCCTGCCGGCGATTTCAGGGTGAAGTTGGCGGCATAGTTCTGCCCGTTGGCCGTGGCGTGACCCTGAATGAGCAATGCCGGCAGGTCGAAGCCGGTCAGCTCAAGCATATTCTGCACCGGCGCCGGCTGAAGCAGATTGCCGTAGAATGTAAGGTCAGCGCCGAGCTGTTTGGGCTTCATCACATTGGCCACATATCCGTTGGCGCGCAGGGTGATGAAACCGGGCATCTGCATTTGCAGCTTCGGCACCTGTATCTCGGCCAGTGTTCCCGAGGCGTCAATCTGGGCCTGCAGAGCGCCGTAACGGGCCAGCGGCCTCAGCATCTTGCCCATGGCGGGCATAAAGGCTATTATATCGCTCTGGCCTATGGTGAATATGCCTTTGAGGCTGAAGGGTGCGTCGGTCTGCATTGCCATGCTGCCCATGGAGAGATATGCGTCGGCCTGCAGGCGCGAGGCTGTGGTGTTCACCACCATTTCGTGCAGCGCTATGCCCATGGAATCGATGTCTACCGTGCCGCTGCCCGACGTTATCGTCAATCCGCTGCGTTCACGGCCTTCCAGACGCGTTATGGGCAGTTTTACCGTGGAAGCGGCATTGTAGAAGTCCTGAAGCTGCAGATTCAAACCGGTGAACTGCATGAACGCCGGGTCGAAGCCGGGCTGCGGTTTCGCACCTTTGGTAGCATAGAGGGCTGTGAAATCGGAAAGCCCTATGTCGTGTCCTTTTATCACCAGCGGAGCCGATTTATACGGCGATGGCGGGGGCGCCGGATGGGTGGCCACATATTGTGCTGTGGGGGTGATGTAGGTAGCCGAACCGCCGGCTATGGCGGCTTTCTGTATCTCTATGAGATTATTCTTCAGGTCCACAAGGCCACCCTCCAGCTCCAGATTGCGGGCATATAACCCTAACGAGTCTATGGTGGGCAGCATCGACATGCTAAAGGTGAAATCATGCAGATGCAGCCGGTTGGCTTTTATAATGAACTCTCCGGGTGTGGGCGGCTCGGGCTTTGCCTTCCATACGTCCATAAAAAGGTCAAGGCGGCCGCCGCGCAGGGTTACGTCGTCAAGATTTATCAGCGACTCTTTGATGTTGGCCGAGGTGCCGGGCGATGCTTCGAAGAAGGGGGCGTAAATCTTCATTATCATCGACGAATCCTTGTTCACCATGCGGTAATATCCCTCCACAAGGCGCAGTTTCTTCACCTGCACATCGAGCTTGAACAGGGGCAGCAGCTTTACGTCAACATCGGCTGTTTGGGCACGCACCATGGTGTCGCCGGTGGCTTCCACCACGCACACGCCGTCAAGGCTCACATCAAGCGGGAAACGGAGGCGCAGCCGCTCTATGGCCACCTGCATGCCGGTAGATTTGTTTATCTGCGAGCAGGCTATGTCTTTCAGCAGGGTCTGTATGGGGGGTATATAGATGAGCCACGGCAGTATGATGAGGAATATCAGTATCCCTGCCACGGTTTTCAGGGTGCGCCTCAGCCAAGTAATTTTTATAAGATGCTTCTTGGGCTGTTTGCCCTTCTTTTCCTCCGGATTCTGGTTGGAGCCGTTGCTGTCGGCAATACTCTTCCCTTCTGCCTGACCGGTTTTGTCGGGCTTCGGAGCAGTATCGGTAACAGCGTGGTCTTCCATTGTCGTTCTTTTGTTTGCTTTCACGGGTCAGGGCGACCCGGGTCTTATTTCACTTTCTTCAGAGGATTTGGCTTGCACCACAAAAGTTGCAAGGCACTGTATAAGGCGGCCATGCCAAAAGCTCCTATCAGCTGCCATGCCACGTCCAACGGGTCGAACCAGCGCCAGTATTCTTCGGGGGTGAATATCTGGCACACTTCGGCCGTGGCTGTTATCACCGAGCCGATAAGGGCCAGGATAAACAGGATGCCGGGCTTCATCTGACGCCATTTGCGGCGGCGCTGCCAGTCGAGACAAAGACAAAACACCATCACCGCTCCAAGCAGCAAATGGCAGAATTTATCCCAGAAGATAAAAACATCCGAGAAATCTTCCATAAAAGTCGACGGCACATCCATGGTCCAGAGTATCAATAGTATCCAGACAACGCTGGCCGTCCAGGCTGGGAATGAGGCGAAGAATTTTCTCACTTCTGGCGTGGGTTTTTGTGGTTTCTATTGCTATTTGCTTCCAACAATCAGTTTGTTTGCGCCCGTGCAGACTTCTCTGCCTCGCAGCTCACAGACTCTGCTTTGCCTTTTATCTTACCAACAAATCTGCAGAGCCAAAGGTTGTTTCACCCGCAGCTTCTTTCGCATTTCCTCATCAGGAAAATCTGCAAAGAATAAGTGAAACGTGCAAAGCGCCGCCGGCCCGGACCCTTAAGAGCCATGCCGAAGACGCCTTGCTTATGTCTGGCGTAAGAGCCGAAGCTGCTTACTTACGTATGCCGAGTTCTTTCTTGGCAATGATGTCGCGATAACGCTGAATGTCTTTGCTGATCAGATAATCCAGCATAGCGCGGCGTTTACCTACCAGAGCTTTCAGGGCACGCTCGGTGGCGTGGTCCTTGTGGTTCTCTTTGAGGTGTTTGGTCAGATGGGCGATGCGTATTGAGAACAGGGCTATCTGGCTCTCGGGGCTGCCGGTGTCGTTACGGTCTTTGCCGTATTTCTCAAAGATGTCTGCTTTTTCTTCGTTGCTAAGATGCATGAGAGAATTGGTTTTTGGGGTTTGTTAAAAAAGTGTTGATACATTTATCCAAGCGGAGTTCCCGTCCTTTTCTTCTCTCGCGGACGATCCGCTTGTTCAAAATGCGCCACAAAATTACAAAAAAATTTCTTCTCCTCCAAATATCTTTCTTCACGCACCCTCACACTAATCCTCATTGCCTCTCTTGTGCCGTCTTCCCGGAGCCTCCGACACCTGCTCTTATGCCCCACTCATTTGCGGGCCTTTTGGCAATTAATATTTGAAAAAGCGCCCGGATTTACTAACTTTGCACTCCCAAAAAGCTCAACAAGTATGCCAACTGCCCAAACGCCCTCTCGCAATTTCACGCCACGCGCCACTCCTGTACCCACTTCAGCCACCGGCAAGTTGCCTCCGCGCGACGCCGACCTCGAAGCGGCGGTACTCGGCGCTGTGATGCTCGAGAAGGACGCCTACATGGAGGTCAGCGACCTTTTGGTGCCCGACAGTTTCTACGAACCGGCGCATCAGAAAATCTATCAAGCCATCTCCAATCTGGCTTTGGCGCAGCAGCCAATTGACATGATTACTGTTACCGAGGAGCTGCGACGTCTGGGCACGCTGCAGGAGGTGGGAGGGGCCGTGTACATCGCCGACCTCACCACGCGGGTTCTCTCGGCGGCAAATGTGGAGTTTCACGCTCGCATTGTGGCGCAGAAATATCTGGCTCGCCGCCTCATCACTTTTGCCTCTACCATTGAGGGAAAGGCGTTCGACGAGGCCAACGATGTCGACGACCTCCTGCAGGAAGCTGAAGGGGCTCTCTTCGAAATCTCGCGCACGCAGCTCAAACGCGAGGTAACGCAGGTTGACCCGGTGCTGAACCAGGCGCTGATGCAAATGCAGGCTGCCTCCAACCGCACCGGCGGTGTCTCGGGTCTAGCGTCGGGCTATCCCGACATTGACCGCATAACCAGCGGATGGCAAAACTCCGACCTTATTATTGTGGCAGGGCGTCCGGCAATGGGCAAGACGGCTTTCGTGCTCTCTATGGCCAAGCGCATGGCGGTGGACCTCAACACGCCGGTGGCTATGTTCTCGCTTGAGATGAGCAATGTGCAGCTGGTCAACCGTCTCATCTCCAATGTCTGCTCGCTCCCCGGCGAAAAGATTAAAAGCGGCCAGCTGACGCCTGCCGAATGGGACTCGCTCAACAATGATATGCAGCAGTTATACGGGGTGCCGCTCTATCTCGACGAAACGCCGGGTCTGAGCATAACCGAGCTCCGCACCAAAGCTCGCCGTCTGGTGCGCGAAAATGGGGTCAAGATGATAATGATCGACTATCTGCAGCTGATGATGGCTACGGGCATGAAGTTCGGCAACCGCGAGCAGGAGGTTTCCACCATCTCGCGCTCACTCAAGGCGCTGGCCAAGGAACTCAACATACCCATCCTTGCGCTCAGTCAGCTCAGCCGTCAGAACGAAACGCGCGAAGACAAACGCCCCATGCTCAGCGACCTCCGCGAATCGGGCGCCATTGAACAGGATGCCGACATTGTCTGCTTCGTACACCGACCCGAATATTACACCAAATCGAGCGAGGATGCGGAAGGAAACAATATCCACGGTCTGGCCGAGTTCATCGTTGCCAAACACCGCTCCGGCTCCACGGCCGACATAAAGCTGCGGTTCGTGGCTCAATATGCGCGTTTCGACAGTTGGGACGAAGGTCATCAGAACGTGCGCAACGCCATTTCCTCTGCCTCGGCGCCCATACCCTCGCGGTTCAACTCGCGCCGCAACGCTCAGCCCTCGGCAATGCCGCAACCCAACGGTCCTATGCCGGCATCGCCCGCTCCCGACATCATGCCGGCGCCCGGCGACCCCTCCGTGCCCTTCTGATGAAACTTTTTTTCGCCACCCACCAAACCTTTTTCATAGCCCCGTTGTTCTATAGTCAAAATAACCTAAAAACACAATCATGACTATGGAAAACAAAGACCAAAACAATGCCGATCTCATCGCCGACAAACTGCGTGCCGACGGCAAAGAGCGCAAGCGCAAAAACACGCGTCGCATCAATAACTGGTGGTTGTGGTTTGGAGTTATAATACTGATTTTCATTTTGGTATGGTGGCTTTGGACCATTGGCATCTTCGGAGATATGTCAGGTTCATTCAACGGCAACTAATCCTCTAAGCCATTTACCAAGACCTAATCGGAACAATAACGAAAAACACGCACAAAGAAACATACTCACCGTGAAAGAGAGGTTGACCGGCACCGCCGGTCAACCTCTCTTTCCTTATCGCCTCCCCGCCGCTCTCAACTTTGCTTCCAACCTATGTTACTTATGTAATTTATGTTTCTTATGTAAACGCCCACCCCGTTTTCCTTTGCCTCCTATGCCTCCCGGGCGGCCTCAAAAATTTGTTTCAGCTCAGCGCTTCAGAGCCCCCTTCTCTCCCATCTCTCCCATGCCGCCCATTGCCTCCCGGGCGGCCGCAAAAATTTGTTCCGGCTCAGCGCTTCAGCGCCCCGTTTTGTTACCGCAAAAGCAGCCGGGTGCTACCGTTTGCCGCCAATCAACCCAATGCCTTCAATGCCCGGTTAGTTTTCAGCCCTCCTCAGCTCTTTAATCGCCCTAAGCTCCCTAATCTCCTTAACCTCCTTAAGCTCCTTAAATTCCCGGGGCTCTTAAGCCCGCCACGCCGTTTCAGGCAAAGAAAATAGGAGCCCGGCTTGCCAGAAGCCGGGCTCTACTTATGTTGGTGTTACTTGCGCTGTTCAGCAGTTTACTTCACAAGCACTTTCACCACTTTACCATTAGGCGTTACCACAACGTAAACACCACCGGTCAAAGTCTGATTAGCTTTCACATTAGCGCCGCTGATGCTGAAGATGCAGCTGCCGGCCGGAGCCTTTATCATGCCGTCAACAACCGATACGCCGTCGTTGTCATTCTCTACGCCGTCAACGCCGGTGATATTACCCTGGTCGTCGGTGATCTGAGCAGGATAAACTACGTAGCTGAGATTGGAGCCGTCACCTTCCGGCATCACATAGCCTACCAGATGCGTGTTCTGTTTCGTCTGGCCGTTCAGCCACTCGTTGCCCGGCAGCCAGTTGAAGCCATTGCCTTCAGTGCGGCTCCACGACTGTTTGTTGCCGTTACCCTTGAACGACAGCTGGTTGCTTACCGTTATGGTCTTGCCGTTCTTGAGCGTCATCGTGGCCTTGCCGTCGGCGGCAAAAGTGATATCGCCGTTGAATTTCTGCAACTTGAACACATTATTTGCCGAAGCCTCTCCTGCCATCTCCATCTGCTGAAGGAAGTTCTGGAAGTCGTAAGTCTGCACATCCGTTTCTACATCCTCAGGCCAGGAAATCAGCTTCATGATATTGTGTTCCAAAGCATTGAAATAGCTTTCGCTGCGAACCTTGAAGTTCTTCAGCATCATGCCGGTTTCAATCGAATGTCCTGGCTGCTGGAACTCGCCGCCTAACTCATAGATTGCCGATGCATTGGCGTTAGCATCTTCTACCCAAAGGGTTTCCGACAGTTCGCCTTCATCATTCTTCATGTAGTGTCCGCGGATGAATACATCGCCGGTAAACTTAACAGGTGCCCACAGACTTTTACTCTTATCAGTGCGGTCTTTTTGCTTCTGCGAAAGGGTGTGCATCTCCGGAATAGTTGCTGCCTCATAGTCTACATAAATTTGCAGTGTGTATTCAGCAGATTCCTCATTAGCTTCGTTTACACCCTTTATTATATACAACATGTCTACATCAGTAGTAAAGCTGTAAGTGCCATTAACAGCCTCATATTTAGTACCGTTGATGTCAATCTGGGTAGCATTTTTGCTCGTTACCGTAATCTTTGAGCCGTTGATTGCAGTGTATTCGCCGCAGTCTTCTGTGGCTACATTCTCGCCGTCAATCGTCTTGGTATAAGTTACAACGGGCATCTCGGGTTTGGTCTGCGGTACACAGCCATACAGCTGTACCAACGGGAAGTCGTTACCTACTTTCGACATACCAAAACGAGTGGTATTTTTCATATACTTCATCACATAACCTGTGCTATTGGAATTGGTAATGGTTGCAGAACCATCGGCAGCTATGCTTATCGTATTTTCCGAAGGCTCGGTGGTCATAGCAAAGAATGGTTGAGGCTTAGGTTGAGACTTATCTGTTACATAGAGTTTCACCCATTCGCCTGTTTCCAGTTCGCCCTCACGCGGTACTGCAGTCGAAAGAATATAGTTATCAGCTTTCAGTGTCCACTTGCCTGCGCTGCCGCCAAGGGTAAATACCATTATACCTTCTTTAGAAGAGGTGCCGAAGGTCTGGTCGTGCAGCACATTGTTCTCGTCAATGCGGAATTTTGCATTCGTTTGGGCGTCCACCACATTACGATACTGGTTGTTTCTGTCACTCCAGTTACCTTGGTTGCTAAGAGCCATGTTCTGCTCCTTCACAGCAATCACATACTTGTTGCCTGCTTTCAACTGGCTGGCGTCGGTAATCAGCGTGTATACGTTCTCGGCCGGACGCTCAACTACTGTATACATCACCGTTATGCCTAATGAGGTGCCGTCGGCATTCTTACCGGCGAAGGTAAACATCTCTTCAGCTGTTACGGTGAAGGTGTAAGGAGCGTTGTATTCGACATCGGAGCTTACACTATTGGTAACTACAATCTTGTCTGCATTCTCCGAGGTTACTGTTACCTGCGTGCCTGCATATACATTATATGTACTGTCGTTTTCTGCGGTATGGTTAACGCCGTCGAGAGTCCATGTAACTACCGGTGTCGAGGGAACAACTTTCAGCCTTGTAAAGATTGCCGACAGAGCCTCGCTCTCCAGATTCTTCTCGCTGTTGACAGAGGCAAACGAAACCATAATGTCGCTGTTTACTGTCAGCGTATTGGGGCTTTCGCGGACTGCGCTCTGTTCTGTCTCTAATAAGTTGGTAACCTTAATCTTGTCGCCGTTGACGGCTTTGATGTTCAGCACCGTTCCGGCAGGTACTTCGTACGATCCATCGTTGGCTGCGGTGTAGGTGGTTTCGCCAATTTTCCAGGTTACTTCCGGCATACGGGGTTTGAGAACTACCGTTACGGTTACCTCGGCTACTTCGGAATTCTTCTTGCCGTCGGCGTATGCTATGGCCTTCACCGTGGTGTTGGCGACAAGGGCGCTGAGTGTGAACTCGCCGGCATAAACCGTTCCTCGGGTAGCTGTGGGCAGTGTGCCGTCGGTGGTATAGCGAACCGTGGCGCCGCTCTCTATGCCGCTGATGCTTACGGTGGCATTCTCACCCTCTATAACCTCGCTCGGAGTAATGGTTACTGTGGGAGCAGCACAAGCCGCGCGGGTATCTACCTCTTTATACAGCTGTACGTTATGGTAGTCGCTGGTCTGAGCATAATAATATCCAAACACTACCGGAGGAGTGGCATTGCTTCCTTTAATCATACGGTCTCCGCTCTCCTTCTGAATGGCAACATCAGCAGAACCGGCGGTCTTATAATTGATAAGCAAATCGCTCGGCTCGGTGGACATATTGACATTTGTGCCTGACGTGCCGAAAGTCAGATAATAGTCTGCTGTGGAGTTGTTATAGTTATTCGATTTCAGCGTATATTTACCGTCTGCATTTCCGTTGCCAAGGGTAAATACCATCATGTCGTCGGTGAAGCCGAGCTTGCCGCCGGTTACGGTTGCCGGGGTGCTCTGCAGCTTGTTGCTTGCTATTGCGGCGTTGCTGACGGCATAACCGTTGTATGCAATTACATAACGGGCGCCTACTTCCAACTCACTGGCCTTCTCAACTACTACCCAACTGCCGTCGGGAATCGGTTCCTTCTTGCTTACGGTGATAGTGGCCGATACAACGGCGGTAGGCTCCATGCCTTCGGCAATGCCTATGGCCTGAACGGTGATTGTGCCTTCGGCCTCTGCCGTTACCTCAAACGGAGCGGCATATTCGGTGCCGTTGGTAGCCGACGGTGTAGTACCGTCGGTGGTGTAATAAACCTTCTCGGCATTCTTCTTGTCGATGGTTACAGTAACCTTTTCGCCAACATACACTTTATCATCGCTCAGAGTGATAACCGGCTTCTGAAGCACCTTGCTGCCCAGACGGTAAAGCTGAACCTGATGTGCGTCTGATTGGCTATAATTCATATACGCACGGAATTCACTTGTTTTATAACCTTGAATCCAACGAGTTGAGGATGTTGTCTTTATTATAGCATTATTATTTGCATCAATACTAACATCGAAATAGGCTGCTGTTTTGCCCATTACGCATGCAGTTTTATCTGAGTTTTGAATATATGTTTTTGAAGCATCGCCATAATTATCTGCCTTGAAAGCCCATTGTCCTGAAGCATTTTTCTTCAAATGGAATGTCATCACTTCGGCAGCTGGCGTCAGTGTGCCTTCAACGATGGATTGCGTCGTCTGAGCAATATTGCCTCTCTGTTTGGCATTGCTCATAGCAGTCTTATTGTCGTTAATGCCAATAATATAGGAAGAGGCTTCATCCAAGTCATCGAGAGAGGTTACCAACACATAATCGCCCTCCATTTTCTTGGTGAAGGTTGCGGTTGCCACTGCCGACGGGTCTTTGCCGGTTTCTACGGCGATAGCCTTTACGGTTGTGGTCTCACTGATAGTGAAGGGTGCGCTGTACTGTGTCGAACTCGTTGTCGGGTCCGTATTGTCAGTCGTATAATAGATGCTGGCGCCGTCGGCTGCAGTTATCGAAACTTCTGTTTTGTCGGTAAAGCTGACAGCACCGCTGATTGTCGGCTTGGCCGATTTCTCAATTATTGGTCCATCTGCCTGATAATAGACCGTAATGGACTTCAGATACAAACGTTTCTTTCCAGGAGTCGAGAAAATAAGATTTTGCCATGTCATATTGGGATCCCCTGTGAATTCGTAATCCTTTGCATCACCAATTTCTACCGCTCCGGTAGTGGAACCGCCTAAAGTCAAGTAACCTTTTTCTGAAGAACTCCATCCCTGCGCATTTACTACAACACGTGTGATTTTCTTTTGACCTGCTGCACTCAGATTTAAGGTGAATTTTCCTGCACCTGAAGGGCTGTCGTTTCTTGAGGCCAATCTGACACCGCCTTCGTTTCCGCCTCCATAAACATTACTAACTTCAGAAAAAGATGACACATAATCTTCCCCTTCCGTTATTGCGTTCTTTAATTGTTTCGCATCTAACGAGGATGTGCCGCTCGGACTGAATACGATTTTGAACGACCCTTCATCAGCCCTGACTGTAAACAGGCTGAATAGCAGCGCCGGAAAGATTAGTAGGAATTTTCTCATATGAGTTTGTTTTGGGTTATTTGTTTGGTTAGTTGTTTATTTTGCTTTATTCTCTTGTTAACTCTTTTAAATTTAATGAGTTAGGAAAGTACCGTTTGCTAATTGTCTCTTTATCATGTTGCTTTATCCTGACCCTTAAATCTTCACCGTAACATTATCTATTTAGAGCCTCCCTGCCTGCTACTGCCAGCCTCCTTAGCCTTCCATTTCCGGCCCCTTAGCTTTCAATTTCCAGCCACCTTAGCTTTCTGCAATAGCTTGTGAAGTTCTGTCGTTTCCGACATTCGTTGGTCGCCAAACTCGCTTTTTGCTTGGTTAGGTTAAGCCAATGTTAAAAATCTGTCTGTCAGTCTCTTTCCCTAAGGAATTCAGCCTTCAAGCAGAAATTCATCTACCGGAAACACCTCTTCATAGTAATGTTCCTGACTTAGAATTAACATCGCTGCAAAGATAACACTAAAATTTGAAATAAAAGCAATAAATCTTCACAACCTTTCATTTTTTAACTTTTTCTTAACCTTCCCCCCTTTCAACTCCTCTTATTCGCCCTCTTCCCTCCCTTTCCACCCCTCCCTTTCCACCCCTCCAATCCCTCTTCCCTTCCCTTTCCCATTTTCCTAATCCCTCTTTCCCCCTCTCCAATCCCTCTTCCCTTCCCTTTCCCATTTTCCTAATCCCTCTTTTCCTTTCCAAGCCCTATTCCCTCCCTCAGCCATCTCTCTTCACTTAATTTTGGCTCAGCTCAAGCGCTTTAGAGCCCCCTTTCTCCGTAATCCTCTTCTTTCCCATCTCTCCCATGCCTCCCATGCCTCCCATAGCTCACTGAGTTTTGTCTCAGCTTGGTTAGCGTTTCCCTCTGCCCCTCCCTAATCTCCCTAATCTCCTTAAGCTCCCTAAGCTCTCTAAGTCTTTGGCCTTATAAGCCTCTTGAGCTCCCTCTTCTCTCTAAAATTTGTTTCGGCTCAGCGCTTTAGCGCCTTTATCCCTAAGCACTTTGCCTGCCAAAGCTCAGGCAGAGCGTTTGGGGTCCTTTTCCGGCTCAGGCTCTCGCCAATCTATCCGGGCGGCTTGTTCGCTGCAAGTTCACACAAAAAAAAGTGTGCCATAAAGGAGCTTTCGTTCCTTTATGGCACGCCTTATCTAATATCTTCGCTGTCTTATTCTGCGGGTTTCTCAGCGGGCTCTTCTGCTGCAGGTACTTCTGCGGCTGGAGCTTCAGCTGCGGGAGCCTCAGCTTTCTTGTTGCTGCGACGACGACGGGTACGCTTGGCGCCGGCCTTGGGTGCCTCTTTAAGCATATTCTCGTTGAAGTCTACGAGCTCAATCATTGCCATCTCAGCACCGTCGCCCATACGATAGCCCGTCTTAAGTATGCGGCAATAGCCACCCGGACGGTTTGCTACTTTGTCTGCTATTACGCCAAACAGCTCTTTCACAGCTTCCTTGTCCTGAAGGTAGCTGAATACCAGACGTCGGTTGGCCATATCGTCTTTCTTGCTGCGAGTGATGATGGGCTCGCAATAGACGCGCAATGCCTTGGCCTTGGCCAGAGTCGTATTGATTCTCTTGTGCTTGATCAGAGAAATCGTGAGGTTCGACAGCAGCGCCTGGCGGTGTGCTGCTTTACGACTCAGGTGGTTGAATTTTTTATTGTGTCTCATCCTTTGGTTTAGTCTTTATCCAGTTTGTAATTCGAAATGTCCATGCCGAACGAGAGGTTCAGGTTAGCCAACAGCTCATCGAGCTCGGTGAGCGACTTGCGGCCGAAATTGCGGAACTTCAGCAGGTCGTTCTTGTTGTACTTCACCAAATCGCCTAAGGTCTCTACTTCAGCGCTCTTAAGGCAGTTGAGGGCACGGACGCTGAGGTCCATGTCTACCAGCTTGCTCTTGAGCAGCTGACGCATCTTCAGTGCTTCCTCATCAAATTCCTCGCTTTCTTCTGTTGCTTCGGTGTCGACGGTAATCTTATCGTCGGAGAAGAGCTGCAGATGATAGATGAGTATGCGTGAAGCCTCTTTGAGGGCATCTTTGGGTTTGATGGAGCCGTCGGTGGTTACTTCCAGCACCAGTTTCTCGTAGTCGGTCTTCTGCTCCACACGGTAGTTCTCAACCGTGTATTTCACTTTCTTTATCGGAGTGTAGATTGAATCCACCGCTATAACGTTGGCAACGTCGCCTATCATCTCACGGTTTTCATCAGCCGGCACCCAGCCGCGACCCTTGTTTATGGTGAATTCCATGCGGAAGCCATAATCGGGGTTCAGACGGCAGATTTCCAGGTCAGGATTCAGCACTTCAAACTGCTGCAACACTTTGCCAAGGTCGCCAGCCGTTACTCGGTCTGTTCCCTTCACCTGCAACACGGCCGTTTCCGTGTCTGTATCCTCAATCTTCTGTTTGAAGCGAACCTGCTTGAGGTTGAGGATAATGTTGGTAACGTCTTCGGTCACGCCCGGGATGGTATCCAGTTCGTGGCTCACTCCGTCAATCTTGATTGAGCAGATGGCGAAGCCCCCTAACGACGACAGCAGTATTCGCCGCAGCGCGTTGCCTATCGTCTGGCCGTAACCCGGCTCAAGCGGCCTGAACTCGAATTTGCCATACGAGTCGCTCGCGTTGAGCATTATCACGTTGTCGGGCTTTTGAAATGCTAATATAGCCATGGGGGTCAAAGTTTATTATTTTGAATACAATTCGACTATGAGCTGCTCCTGAATCTCCTCGGGGATGTCTTCGCGTGCGGGCAAATGCAGATATTTGCCGCCCATGATGGTGGCGTCCCATTCCAGCCAGGGATATTTGGCATGGTTGAAGCCATTCAGACATTCCGTTACTACTTCAAGGCTCTTGTCCTTTTCACGGATGCAGACTACATCGCCCGGTTTTACGCGGTACGACGGTATGTTTACCACCTCGCCGTTTACAGTTACGTGTTTGTGGAGCACCAGCTGACGGGCAGCCGGACGGCTCTTGGCCATACCAAGGCGATAAACGATGTTGTCGAGGCGGCTTTCCAGCAGTTGCAGAAGTACCTCGCCTGTAATACCTTTGGTGCGGGCTGCTTTCTCAAACAGGTTGCGGAACTGACGCTCCAGCACACCGTAGGTGTATTTTGTTTTTTGCTTCTCTTTGAGCTGATTGCCGTATTCCGACGTCTTGCGCCGACGGCTGTTGCCGTGCTGGCCCGGCGGATAGTTCTTCTTGGTCAGAACTTTATCCTCGCCAAAAATCGGGGCGCCGAACTTGCGGGCTATTTTACTTTTTGGGCCTGTATATCTTGCCATTTCTTTTTTGTTTTACTTGTTGCCGATGCCTATTAACCGAGACATCCGGCGTGTTGGTAATTAAAGTGGGCGCTTTCAGAGCCGGGGGCGCGCAGCCGCGATTGCCGAGAGAAAAGGCTTAAAAGGCAATCTTTTCGCACCTGGCCGGTCTCTTTTATGCGTCTGTCTCCGCCGTGTCCTTGTCGCTTTGTCCGCAACGCTGTGTGGTTGTGGAGCGGCCGGCGAAGGTCTACTTTGTTATACTCTTCTACGTTTGGGAGGACGGCAGCCGTTGTGCGGCAGCGGAGTTACGTCGATAATCTCCGTTACCTCTATGCCTGCGCCATGCACCGTGCGGATGGCCGATTCGCGACCGTTGCCCGGGCCTTTGACGTAAGCTTTCACCTTGCGAAGTCCAAGGTCGTAAGCCACCTTTGCGCAATCCTGTGCTGCCATTTGGGCTGCATAGGGCGTATTCTTTTTATTGCCGCGGAAGCCCATCTTGCCGGCCGATGACCATGAAATCACCTGACCCTCGCTGTTGGCAAGCGACACGATAATGTTGTTGAAAGACGAGTGAACGTGGAGCTGGCCCATGGCGTCTACTTTTACGTTCCTCTTCTTTGCTGCAGCTGTTTTTTTAGCCATACTTTAATTATGATGCTTTTTATGCTTTTAAGCTGATATTACTTGGTTGCTTTCTTCTTGTTGGCAACCGTTTTCTTGCGACCTTTGCGTGTGCGGGCGTTGTTCTTGGTGCTCTGGCCGCGAACGGGAAGGCCGATACGGTGACGGATGCCGCGGTAGCAGCCAATATCCATCAGACGCTTGATGTTGAGCTGAATCTCTGAACGAAGGTCGCCTTCTACGCGATATTCGCTCTGTATTACCTCACGAACTGCGGCTGCCTCGTCGTCGGTCCAGTCCTGAACCTTGGTGTCGAGGGCTACACCGGCCTTGTTGAGGATTTTGCCGGCCGAGCTGCGGCCGATGCCATATATGTATGTGAGGGCTATTTCGCCTCGTTTGTTCTGCGGCAAATCAACGCCGACTATACGTACTGCCATAGAGTGTTTTGCAAATTTTGTGCAAAGATAATAAAATTATCCCTGACGCTGTTTGAATTTCGGATTCTTCTTGTTGATTACGTACAACCGACCCTTGCGGCGTACTATTTTGCAGTCGGCACTGCGCTTCTTTATCGATGCTCTAACTTTCATTGTAGAAGTCTCTTGTTTGGAAGTTGGTGAGGAGATCGTTGTTATTTATGATTGCAGACCGGCATTATTTGTAGCGGAATGATATGCGCCCCTTGGTCAAATCGTAAGGCGACATCTCTACTTTTACCCGGTCGCCCGGCAAAATCTTTATGTAATGCATACGCATCTTGCCGGATATATGCGCCGTGATACGGTGGCCGTTTTCGAGCTCAACTTTAAACATTGCATTGCTCAATGCCTCAAGTATCACGCCGTCTTGTTCTATTGCAGCTTGCTTTGCCATATAACTTCTATGTTATTGTGCCTGTTCTTCCTCTTTTCCGGCTGCCTCCCATGCTTTGGCGGCGGCTGAAGGCTCTATGCCCAGCGATTCCTCTATGAAGCGGAACGTGGTCATCACCTCCGGACGGTCATCATGTATGGCCAGAGTATGCTCGAAATGTGCCGACGGTTTGCAGTCGCGTGTGCGGCACTGCCATCCGTCTTCGCTGATAACTATGTTCTTGCTGCCCATGTTTATCATCGGCTCTATGCAGATGCACATACCGTTTTTCAGCAACGGTCCAACTCCGGGGCGGCCGTAGTTGGGCACGTCGGGACTCTCGTGCATTGATCTGCCTATGCCGTGTCCGCACATCTCGCGCACTACGCTGAAGCCCGCACGCTCGCAGTATTGCTGCACTGCGTGTGCTATGTGACCAATCCTGTTGCCGGCTTTGGCCTGAGCTATCCCTTTATACAACGACGCCTGCGTAACGTCTAAAAGCTTGCGAACTTTATCGCTCACTTCTCCCACCGCAAATGTGTAACACATATCGCCGTGGTAGCCGTCGAGGGTTACTACGCAGTCAGTACCTATTATGTCGCCCTCTTTCAGCACATAATCTGAAGGAAAGCCATGTACCACTGTTTCGTTTACCTCTATGCAGAGTGTGCCCGGGAATCCGTGATATCCCAGACAAGTGGGCAGTCCGTTGTTATCCAGAATGAACTGACGGGCTATGTCGTCGAGGCGGCGAGTAGTCACTCCGGGAGCCACATGCTTGGCTACTTCGCCAAGCGTGCGACTCACCAGAATGCTTGCTGCTCGCATCTTTTCAAGCTCTTCTGCCGTCTTGAGATAGATCATTGCTTCGGTGCCGGAAAAAGATTCTGTTTCTGTTTAGAAAACTGCGTTTCCTGTGGTGCGGCCCTTGATACGGCCATCCTTCATCAGTCCGTCGTAGTGGCGCATCAGCAGATGACCCTCAATGATGCGGAGGGTATCCAACACTACGCCTACCATAATCAGCAGCGATGTGCCGCCGAAGAATTGGGCAAACTGGCGGTTCATGCCAAGCACGTGTGCTATGGCGGGAAGGATTGCCACGATGCCCAGGAAGATGGATCCCGGCAGAGTGATGCGGCTCATGATCGAATCAAGATACTCCACGGTGGGTTTACCCGGTTTCACACCCGGAATGAAGCCGTTGTTGCGCTTCATATCCTCTGCCATCTGGCTCGGACGGACCGTGATGGCGGTGTAGAAATACGTGAAGGCCACAATCATCAGGAAATAGATGATGTTATACGTCCAGCCATACATGTCGGTCATGGCGCCGAAGAAACCGCCCTGGCTCTCTTTGAAGCCGATGAGCGTCAACGGGATGAACATGATGGCCTGTGCAAAGATTATAGGCATAACGCCTGCAGCATTTACCTTCAGAGGTATATACTGGCGTGCGCCGCCGTACTGCTTGTTGCCAACCACGCGCTTTGCATACTGTACGGGCACTTTGCGTGTGCCCTGCACCAGAAGCACTGCACCGGCTA